>JADMIO010789840.1_pt1 | contig 13822 bp, 9 predicted proteins | sample 8958161 | NCBI WGS metagenome assembly JADMIO01 (sample SAMN16585339, study PRJNA669376) | soil metagenome | isolation source: Crop rotation soil | place: USA: Cullars Rotation, Alabama | collected 2011 | reverse complement strand
CTTTCCCGTGTTGCCGACAAACACACCGGTCGCCTCACGCGGCAGTCCTTCACCTTCCGGGAAGCCCGCGTCTTCGAGTGCCGCGGCAGCGATATCCAGCGTTAGCCAGTGTGCCGGGTCAGCCGCGCGATACGTCTCGCCGGGGACGCGGAAGCGAGCGCGGTCAAACTCGTAACCTTCGATAAAGGCGCCTTCAGTCGAGTATGTTTGATCGGGACTTTGCCGGTCAGACGACAGGTAGTCGTTGAGATTGAGTCGCTCAGCCGGGATGCGTCTGAAAGCGCGGCGCTGCGCGAGCGCATTTTCCCAGAGCTCGCCTGGCGAGCGTGCGTCCGGATAGCGACAGGCCATCCCGACGATGGCGATTGCTTGTCCCATCTTCACGCCTCCCTCACGAGCGCAGGAGCCGGCGCGGGCGCAGTGACGACATCGCGGCCTTTGACCCAACGCATGGCGAACATGCACAACCCACGAATTGCGCAGGCGATCGTGAGGGCGAAGAAGAGTCCGAAGACTACGTGCATCACCATCAGCAGACCGTAAACGGCAGCGACACTGAGACCGAACACGATCTGATCGCGCCGCCCGCTCGGCGTCGTAGCCGGATCGGTCACCATGTAGAACGTGTAGAGGATGAAAGCGACACCCGTCATCGGCACCAGCGCCGCCTCGAAAGGAGTGTCAAAGAACAAACTCCGCAACGCCGCTTGCGCGATAAAGCCACTGAGCCAGGCGGCGATTAGCGGCAGCCGGTGAGTGAAGCGCGCGTTCAGGAACGTCCCGGTGCAGACGATGATCGCAGGCAGGATCCAGTCGCCAACCCCGATCATGTTCTCCGTGAACTGATACGGCGGCGCGACGCTGACCCACGAGAAGGCGAGTAGCGTTATCGTGATGCCGAAGTTTGAAGGATTGAAGAAGTGACGCGTGCCGTTTCCGAACGGAGCGCGCAGCACAGCCTTCGAGCAGATCGCCACGACCGCGGCGAACATGACTGGTCCAAGCCTCTCGTTTGCGTAAAGGAGCATGGCGCACGCGAGTCCGGAGATGTGCGCGGAGAGCAGAAACTCGATGAACCGGCGCGGGCCGCCACCCAAAAACCTGAGCGGGCGTCGATTGCAACGCGCGTCGATGATCTCGAGCAGCAGCTCGGTGCTGTAAGCGGTAGCTAGCGCGACGAGTGGCTGGGCTAGCGACTGTTCGAAACCAAAGAAGGCGTGTCCCAGAATATTGAGGACAGTGATCGCGATCGCGAAGCGTCGCAGCCCGCCGAGACGGTCAGCTCGATTATTCATCTCATTTGCACTCATTGTTGATCCCCTTTTCACGGCCGAGCACGATGGTATACCAGGCGCCCGGCGACAGTTGAATCGTTTCCTGTTGCAGCTCACCGCGAATGTCGCGCCAGCGAAGTTCTACGCTAAAGGGGCTGGCGAGCTCGTTTCCGGTGAGATGGCCCAACCCAAACTGCAAGTCGGGACTGCGCTTGCCTGAATGACCGTTACCGCCGTCAACCTGCTGCACGAGCGGCGCGCGTCCAGGCAGAAACACACGCGCCTCAGCTCCAATCGCCGGACGCGAAAGAATCGCAACGGCGGGGGCAAGCCCCTCTTCCTGACTTGTTCTTCCCTCACGGCACACGCGCGTGTGCGTCAGGCTGTTTTCGATCGGAAGGCGAAGCCGGAGACCGAGGAACGCGCCAGTATTGCTGCTCTCGTTGTGGTAGAAGTATGACGTTCCCCACTGGTTCGCGACGGCGTAGTCAAGACGTCCATCACCGTCGACATCCGCTGTCGCGATTCCGCGCGTGAGCAACGGTTGGTCGAGGGAAAGCTGTGCGGCGATGTCGTGATAACGCCCATCCGGCGCGCGCACGAAGAAGAAGTTGTGACCGTTGCCGCTGACGTCAGCGCCGGCTTGCAGACTGGGCCAACTACGCGGGTTGCGCAGCAGTTGATCGTTGCCCATCACGACTTCGTGCAGGTCGGGCCAACGATTGATGTTGCCTTTGACAAAGCCGGTCGCCTGCAACGCCTCGAGCACGCCGTCGTTGTTGAAATCGCCCAGCCGCGACTCCCATCCCCAACCGCTACGCGAAAGACCGAGCGACTCGCTGCGGTCGACGTAAGGCGCGACGCCTTTCTTCATGAGCTCGGTGTGGCCCGTGCTGAGGAAGACGAAGTTACTCTCTTCGAGCCCGTACTCCTGCGTGATGTTGCTGACGAAGATGTCGGGCAATCCGTCTCCGTTCAGATCGCCGAAGTCGACACCCATGCCTTTGTACGAGTCGTGACCCAGCACCTTCGACTTCGTCGTCGTTAGCGATCGCCGTCCTTCCAACAACTCGAAGCGCACGTGACCGGGCGTCGAGAGGTTGTGCAGAAGGCGGTCAGGACCGAAGTCGTTGGCGAAATAAATTTCGGGGAGCAAGTCGCCGTCGAGATCAGCGGCGCCGATTGCAAGTGCCCAACCTCGAGCACTCTGTTCATCGAGCGCGCCGTTGACTTCCTCGAATTGAAGCGGCGACTTCCATAGCAGGAGATGCTTGCGCCCACCGTTTTGGGCTTTCGACATTGAATCCTGCATCCCGTCGGGGATGTTGGACCGTGCGTCGAGAATACGTGCGCCATCAGGAAAGAAGTTGCCGATGATCAAGTCCGTGTGGCCATCGCCGTCGATGTCGGCGAGCGTCGCCGCGTTCGTGTACCAACGCGCGCCGCCGGGAACTAATTCGCTCGCCGTGTAGCTGCCGGCGTTGAGTGAGGTGCGGTCGCGTTTGGTGAAGACGACGGGAGTTCTCCCCCAGTAATAGGCGAGCACGTCTTCGAGACCGTCTTCGTTGAAGTCTCCGGGCAGACAACCCATCGGGGCCATCGTCGCTTTGTCGTAAGGAAGATTGGTCGGGTCGAGACTGAACGGCTCATAACGCGCGGGCGTGCCCGGCACCGGCGCGACGATGACCTTGTCGATTCTCGTGTCGACGTAGCAGGCGTCGTTCGGCAGCCCGTCGCCATCAAGATCGTTCAGCGCCACTGCTGCGCCGACGCTCGAGATCCAGGCAGAGACACGGCGCAGCGATGGATTGACGTCACGAATTGTTTTTTGCGGTTCAGTGGTCAGCGTCGGTAGTGGCGCGGTGTGGAAACTGAAGCCTGCGGCGAGCTTCGCCAACTCTGACTCCGATGGCTCGGGCATGCGCGCGAAACCATAGACGACGAAGACGAGAACGACCGCCGTCAACTTTGCAGCCTGACGCCGGAATGTATCCATCATGTGCTTGCGACCTCCAGTGCGAATTTGTTTTGAATGCGGCGACGCCACACTTCGTAAGCCGGCAGCTCGCCTTCTTCACGCAAGTCTTTGAGGGCCGCATCGGTAATGGCGGCGGTTTCTTCGGCAGAGCGCCCGCAGATCAAACGGCAGACGTTTTCTGTGTGAAGGTTGAGATTTGCGGCGCGCTGGCGTGTCTTCGCGGCAAAGGCCACACCCTGAGCAAGGGCAGGCAAGTGCGGATCAGCAGCAACCCGCAACGATTCGATTGCCGCACGTCTGCAGCCACCGGCGTACGCGCAGGCCAGGCCAACACCGCTCCACAGGTCACTGCGTCGCGCGGAAGGGAAGGCATTGATCGCAGTCGCGACTGAGACAACGTCCGCGCCTTTCACAAACCAGATGCTGCGACCGAGACCCTGATCGAAGACGCGTCGCTCGTAGTTTTCCAAACGTGCGGGCAGCTCACGCTTTTCGACGTATCGAGGCGGGCTGAAGTAACCCTCGTGAAAACCGTAACCATCAACTACGAGCCATCTCAGTAGCGGATCGAGTTGGGCCAGGTGTGAGGTAACGCTTCGCCGCAAGCGGGCGAGCGCCCATCCTAATCCGACGTGCATCATGTAGATGTGAGGCTCGGCGAGGTGCTCGGTGAAAGTACGCCAGCGGTCTTTTCGCCAGGGCGTGAAACGATCAAGCAGCGCGAGTCCCATCGCTGCGCCTTCGAAAGCGAAGCCGCGCAAGTCTGTCTCGACAGTCGCGAGTCGACGCGCGAGCGGATTGAACTCGGATTCCTCGAGTGCTGCGTGATAGCCACTGAGAAAAACGATGCCGATTTGCTCGAGGCGCCGGCGGGCCTCGTCTTCGCTCGCGCGAAAGCCGCGTACGGCGAAGCTTGCCTCAGACGGTGAAAGACCCAGGAAGCGCCGACGCGCCTGCCCGAGTAACGAAATTTTATCCGCACGCACCTGCATGTCACCCATTCGCCGAGACTACTAACGTACAGAGTTCAACGCTCCCTACAAGGAGTGTTTAGGTTGTCAGGATCTGGGCGAGATGATTGGCGTAGAGGAATTCCTAGTCAGCGGCTGAAGTCGGGTAACGCCGCCTGTCCAATCATCTGTACTGGGAGTGCAGAAAAGAGTATGGACTCCAACTGCGGAAACCGGCGTGGCAATTTTGGAAATGCAACATCACTGCAAGACCATTGTTGGACACAGTCAGTACCACCTGCGGTAGCGGGTGGGTGCGTAGCAGTGCGGCGACGTGCAGAATGGCTGACGCACCCACCCGCTACCGCAGGTGGTACTGACTGTCCAATAGAGTGAGTGCCCATCTTCGCAAGCACATCTTCCGCAAGATTGAACAAGTAAAAGACCCGCAGCCGTGCTGAAATTCCTCGCACCGAAAAAAACACGTTCGGACAAAAAGTATTTCGTGAGGAGGAAAAAGATCGATGAAAGAGATCACACGGAGGCTTTACACAAAACCGGTCATGCTCGGCATGGCGTTGCTTGTGGGAATAGCGCTGGTGGTTACCTTGTCCATCACGTCGAAGAGCAAGGCGGCCCCAAACTCGTTCCCAGTCTTGCACGGGAACGATGAGTTCGAGACCGCCGGCGACGGCCAGACCCACCACAACTTCTCAGGCTCTTGTGTGCCCGCGGGCTTCTTCGGGACAGGCTCCAACCCGTTCTGCGGAGATGTGGCCCTGCAAGGCGTGCCGCTGGCGCCGGGGAGCAATGTTGACACTGTTATCAACCGATCCTCGGATGTTAACTTTGCTGGTGGCAGCACGGCGATCCAGATGACCGGGCTTTCCCTAGCGAGCATCAATCCGATCACCGTCACTTACCCCAACACTTCAGAGGCCTGGAGCGTAGCCGTGAGTCTGTCAGACTACAAGGCTTCGACCGGGACGATGACAATAAACTTCAGTACCTTTGACTCAACGTTGAAGGTGTGGCCGAAATTCACTTTCACGCGCCTTTCCGACGGGACGCAGAAAGTGCTCGACACTGGCAACGGTGGTCTCATGGCTCAAACAGCCGGATCGAGCAAGTTGTCTGCGGCTGCCGTGCCTGCACCGACGATCGCACCCGCGCCGTGTAAGGCTGACGTGATCTCCGCTGACTTTCAGGCGAACAACGCCAGTAGGTCAACAGCGGCGGCCGCGACTAGCTGCCCACCGGTCACGCTGAGTTCCGTCAACTCGCCTTGGGGCCCCTGTGCTCCGGGCACGTTCTGCATTACCGTGCCGATCACCGAAGAGGAGCGATGGGCGAAACATAGACCCGGACCGAAGGGATCGATTAAACAAGTGGGAGTCGCCGAGTAATCGGTCGATTCATTTTCTCTGCGGCCCTCTGCGTATCTCTGCGGGCTCTGCGTTGAAATTGTCATTAATCGCAGAGAACGCACAGATACGCAGAGACCGCAGAGAAGACAGCTCTCGATCTTGCGCTCCTCCCAAAGGCCCTGAACAAATGTCCTCACCCGTGACTTCGATTCGGAGTCGCGGGTGAGGATTTACTCCTCACACCCGCAGTAATAGAATCTCGGATCCCATATGTTGGAAATAATCCAGTTTTATAGATTATCGGGTTCGAGATGGATTCTGCCCATCGTGTTCCTGCTGCTGAGCGGGACGGTGATTTCGGCCACCGCTCAACAGCAAATCGTCGCCGGTCAGCCGATCGTGCGCGAAATGAAGGGCGGCGAAGAGCACGCGTATCAAGTAAGTCTCAGCGCCGGCCAGTACGCGCGCATCGTAGTCGAACAGAAGGGTATCGATGTCGTGTTGGCGTTGTTGGGAGCGGACGGCAAACCAATCCTCGAAGTCGATAACAACCTGAGCGGCACACGCGGCATGGAAGTGCTTTCGCTGTTGGCGGAGGTCAGTAGTGACTTCCAGTTGAAGGTGCGCTCGCTGGAGAAAGACGCTGCGGCTGGACGCTACGAAGTGCGAATCGAGGACCTGAGAGCTGCGACCGGCGCAGACCGCACGCGCGTCGCCGCCGAGCGTGCTTACGTCGCCGCTGCACAACTCCAAAGCAAAAGGACGAGTGACTCGTGGCGCAAGGCCATCGAAGGATACAGCGAAGCGTTGCGCCTGATGCGCGAGGCGGGCGACCGGCACGGCGAAGCCATGACGCTCGCCAACATGGGCACGATCTACAATCGTCTCGATGAGCCACAAAAAGCGATCGAGAATCTCGATCAATCACTCAATGTCTGGCGCGCTATTGGCGACCGTCATTTGGAAGCCATCACGCTCTCACTCAAGGGCGGAGTTTATTACTGGCTGGGCGAGCCGCAGCAGGCGCTTGATGCTTACAACCTCGCGCTACCGGTCATGCGCGCAGTTGGAGATCAGAGCGGAGAAGCCGGTGCGTTCACGCAGATCGGCTCGATCTACCGATCGATAGTCGAGCCGCAAAAGAGTCTCGACTATTTCGCGCAAGCGCTGCCTTTGTGGCGCGCCCTCGGTGATCGAAGGAACGAGTCGACAGTCCTTAATAATATAGGAACGGTTTACTCACTTCTGGGTGACTCGCCGAAGGCGTTGAATTATTTCCAGCAGGCGCTCCCGCTGGCGCGTGCATCAGGTAATCAGAGAGTCGAGACCGCGGCGCTCACCAACATCGGAATCGTCTACAACCTCGAGGACCAGCCGCAAAAGGCGCTCGAATATCTCAACCAGGCGCTCGCGATCACACACGAGCGTGGCGACCGCCGGACCGAAGCTGCCGTGCTCACGCATACCGGAAGCGCTTACAGTGCTTTGGGGGATCAGTCGAAGGCCGTCGAGTTTCTGGAGCGTGCGCTGCAACTGAGAGTCGCGGTGAGTGACCGCCCGGGCGAGGCAATCACGCTCAACCATTATGGACGCGCCTTGTCGAAAGAGCCGCAGAAGGCGCTCGATTATTATGGCAAGGCGCTGCCGATCTGGCGCGCTGTCGGTGATCGCAACGGAGAGGCGGCGGCGCTTTACGGAATGGCGCGAGCCGAGTCTGACCTCGGCAATCTTTCACGTGCGCGTGAGCTGACGGAGTCTGCGCTTGCAATCATCAACACGATACGCACGAGGGTCGCGAGTCCGGATCTGCGCGCTTCGTACTTCGCGTCAGTACAAGATCTGTTCAAGCTGCACATTGATCTATTGATGCAGCTTCATCGACGTCAGCCAACAGCCGGGTTTGACGTAGCTGCGTTGAAGACTTACGAGCAGGCGCGGGCGCGGAGTCTGATCGACATGTTGGCTGAGGCGAGCGCCGACATACGTCAGGGCGTCGATCCCGCTCTGCTTGCACGCGAGCGCTCGTTGCAACAGACGCTCAACGCTGAAGCTGAGCGACAGGTGCGCATATTGGGCAGTCCGCACACGGAAGAATCGGCGGGCGCGGTGCGGCGGCGGATCGAGGATTTGTTGACGCAGCTTTCCGCGATCGAGGTCGAGTTGAAAGCTCACAATCCGCGCTATGCTGCGTTGACGCAGCCTGCGCCGCTCGGACTCGCTGAGATCCAAACCGCAGTAGTAGATAGCGAGACGTTGCTGCTCGAATACTCGCTCGGTGAAGAGCGTAGTTATCTCTGGGCGGTGACGGCGAACTCAGTTTCGAGTTATGAGCTGCCGTCACGCGCGGTGATCGAGGCGGCGGCGCGGCGTTGTTATGATCTCTTGACCGCGCGCAACCAGTTAGTGAAATTTGAAACAGCGGATGAGAAGCGCGAGCGCGTCGGGAAGGCTGATGCCGAGTATCCGAGTGCGGCCGCAGCTTTGAGCGATATGCTGCTTGGACCAGTCGCCGCGCAGTTCGGGAGAAAGCGGCTGCTGGTTGTTCCGGACGGCGCACTGGAGTATTTGCCGTTTGCGGCGCTTGCGGCGCCGGGCCAGAAAGCGTTCGTGCCGCTGATCGTCGAGCATGAAGTGACGAGCATTCCGTCGGCATCAACGCTTGCGGTACTCAGGCAGGAGTTGCAGGGACGTGCGCCGGTTGAGAAAGTCGTCGCTGTTTTTGCAGATCCGGTGTTCGATAAGTCTGATGAGAGAGTTACTGGAAACTTGAGTCGTAACGCGGGCGGTCATCATGCCGCGGAAGAGCTCCCATCTCTGCAGCGGCTTCCTTATACGCGACAAGAGGCAGAGGCGATCCTCGCGCTTGCGCCTCCAAATGGACGGAAGTCTGCGCTGGGATTTGAAGCGAATCGTGCGGCGGTGATGAGTGAGGACTTGAGTAAGTATCGCATCATCCATTTCGCCACTCACAGCTTTCTCGACAGCATGCATCCGGAGCTTTCCAGCATCGCGCTTTCGATGGTGGACCGGCAGGGCAGGCCGCAGAATGGTTACTTGCGCGCGCATGAAGTTTTCAACTTAAGATTGGGAGCGGAGCTCGTAGTGTTGAGTGGTTGCCGCACGGGGCTTGGAAAGGAAGTGAAGGGCGAGGGACTTTACGGGATGACGCGTGGTTTCATGTACGCGGGATCGAAGCGTGTACTCGTGAGTCTTTGGGATGTCCAGGACCAGGCCACCGCGCGATTAATGTCGGATTTTTATCGTGGACTCCTCGGCCCGAAACGTCCCTCCGCATCGTCCGCACTCAGAGCAGCACAAATCGCGACCTGGCGCGACGCGCGCTGGCAGGCGCCCTATTACTGGGCCGCCTTCGTCCTCCAGGGCGAACCTAAGTAGCACGGAACCGAGCGCGGTAGCGCCGGGTCAACCTCATTCAAGATGCGCGATGTCGGAATTTGACCCGGCGCTACCGCGCTCGGTTCTGTGCTTATCACGGGTGCCTATTTGAGCTCGGATAACAGGTCGGAGGCGATGTTGTTGGCGCCGGAATAATGGCGTCGCCAAAGTATTGTTCCACGCGCGTTGACCAATATTACCGACGTGCTGTTTTGCGAAACTACGATTTTGAGGGCCGCGTCTGCTTCGTCCGCGTTGACTGCTACTGTCACTACGCCGCTCGAATTCAAACTCTCAACCAGGTTGTTGCGCAACGCCGTGTCGCCGCGAATTTCGATGTAGATCTTCTTTACTTGCTTGAACGTCAGATTCGGGACTGCCGCACCACCGCGCGTCAGATCTTCGGCAGCCTCTTCTTCGCGGGTCTGTGCCGGAGCGGAGACTTTCGCAGCGGTGGTTGATCTCTCACGCTTCGAAGGTCGGACTGGTGGCACAGTCGCTTGCGTCACGGGCTTCTCCGGTTGGGTTGGCGGAATGGCCTGTGCGACGCTGACCGGCGTTGGTCCACTTGCCTGCGGCGCTCTTAGTCTCACATATCCGAGATACGCCGTCAGACCAATAACCAACACGCTGCTGGCGAGAATATAAATCGTTGCGCCGCTCCACATACTGAGATCCTGCTCCGGCTTGAGACGAAGCTTCATCCGCTGCCACCACAAATGCGCAGCTCTTCGCGGCGCCGTTTCCCGATAACCGAAAGTAACTAAAAGATCAGCTCCGCCATTCGCGTCGTTCTGTCTCCTCGTAATACTGAGCGACAGGTCTTGCCCGCCTTCCAACCGGATCGAAGACACGATCGCCGCGTCGTTAAGCGCGCTGAGCACGTGCGTCGCGAGTAGCAGATCACCGCTCGCGTCGGTCGACTTCACTTCGATAACTTCTGCATCCTCTTCGGCGCTAAAACTTATGCTCGACTGCTCGACAGGATTCAACCGGCCACGTTCTACTCCGTCCACCATGATGCGTATGACGGCGCCCGGTGACGCACCGCGGCGGCGGCCTTTCCCCCGCCTGTTCGTCAAGCATGTGGTTGATCTCGGCCAGTTCTTCAGCACTCAACTCCGACGGCGCGCTGCGCGGTCGCGGCGGAGACTGATCGTCCGACTGGTCCATGAAAAAACGCGGGAGCTCCATTCGCTCATCCGGCGGACTGTAACCGAAGGCCGCGACTAGCCTCTCGAAACAATCCGGGTGCAGAACGGCGTGAATGCGATTGACTTCGATTTCGTTTTCATCGGCGCCACTCTTCGAGGTGAGCGCGGCAATGACTGACTTCAGCGGATCGAAGTCACGCGGCACGGAGCATTGCGTGTCCCAGGGGGTGAATAGGCGAAGGCACTCTCTTAAGAGAGACCGCAGTTCGCTCGAGCCTTGCTGACTCTCGAACCTCTCCTCGCCACGACGTTGGCGACAGGCCCGGATCAAGTGACCAAAGCGCTCATACATCTCATGCATCAAGACGGCTTTGCGCGAGCGGTAATAGTAGTCGTCCTTAACCCGCTCGGGCTCACCGATCACGGCGTTGTAAATTTCCATGGTTTCAAGCGTGCTGTAGCTGTGAAGGAGGCGGCTGACACCGAGCGTGACGTAGAAGGCGTTTCTCTTGGTCGTTATTCTCACGAGATGCTTGATGAAGTAAACGAGAAGGTCTTCCTCGCTGGCTGGGTCGCCGGCAGCGTGAACGCCCGGTGGCGTGACCTGGGCGGCACGCTCCTTCTGGCGCTCGTAAGGTTCGGACTCGACATAGACCAGGCGCTGCAGCAAGTGAAGATCGCTGAACAGGGCTTTGTTGCGGATGCCGTCAGTGCGGCGCGACTCTCCGCGCGAAAACCTCCCGACGGGCACGTAGTACAGCCGCTTACTCTGCACCGCCATCGCGACGTTCAACTTGAGCGTGGCAGCCGCGACGATCCGGAGCGCCATCGCTTTGTCCTGATGGAGAAAGTAGGCGAGACGGTATGCCTTATTCAGCACCTGTTCCGTGGATACTCTGTTCACCGCTGCATTCCTGTGCGCACATTCTCGGCGCACCTCGTGGTCTAGTAGCGTGGCATTTTCGGAATTTTCACTTTTGCGATTCTGGGTGTGTTAAGATCCGCGACCCAAAGCCCAGACCTCATGGTTCAGCCTAGACTAAGGAGAAAATTCGAATGAAGAAGACGCTGGCTCTGGTGCTCGCAGTCGCTTGTTTATATTTGACGCCCTCTCGTTCTCTGTCTATCAAAAGTCAGCCTCTGGCTGCGTCAACCAAGTTTTATACAGTTGCCAATCCGATACCGAACCAGTTCGTCGTCGTGCTGGCGACCACTGACCTCAGCCCGATTGCCGATCCGGCCCCAGCCGCGACTCCCGTGAGTGCTAAGGCTCCGCCGGCTGCGGCCCTGGCGATGTCGTCGATGTCTATCGACTCGAGTGCGGCCGTGGTTGCAGAACCAGCGCCTGATCCCGGAGTGGTTGCGACAGCCACCAGCCTGACGTCTACGTATGGTGGCACGTTCTCCACCACCTGGGGCGCAGCGCTCAAGGGCTTTCGACTGAACGCCAGCGTGGCCCAGGCGACAGCGATGAGCGGCGACTCGCGGGTCGCGTTCGTTGTCGAGGATGGCGCCATCGCAGTCGGGACGCCGGACACAGACCCGATCGTCATGACTCCCGATCCGGGCGCCTTCCTGAACCCGCAGCCTCGCGCTTCGTGGGGGCTCGACCGCATCGATCAGCGCAATCCACAGCTTGATTCTTACTATGCCTATCACAACGATGGCACGGGCGTGAACGCCTATATCATCGATACCGGCATTCTCGCCACGCACTACGAATTCCGCGAGCGCGCCTCCGCAATCTACGATGCGGTTGAGGGCGAGGGTATTATCGCTGCCGACTGCAACGGGCACGGCTCGCACGTCGCCGGCATCATCGGCGGTCAAACATTCGGCGTTGCTAAGAACGTTCGTCTGCTTAGTGTGCGCGTGCTCAACTGCCAGGGCACTGGCTCGTGGTCTAACGTCATCGACGGAGTCAACTTCGTGACGTGGCATTTCAGGCAACCGGCCCAACAGGGAATTCCGGCGGTGGCCAACATGAGTCTCGGTGGCGAGACTAACAGGGCAGCCGACGCCGCAGTCAGAAATTCGATCAGAGCGGGGGTGACGTACGTTGTTGCGGCGGGGAATGGTAACAGTGATGCGTCAGCTTATTCTCCCGCAGACGTCTCGGAGGCGATCACGGTCGGCGCCACGAACCAGAACGATGCTCGAGCAGAGTTTTCCAACTATGGACCAACGCTGGATCTTTTTGCACCCGGTGTTAGTATTCCCTCGGCATGGATCGGCGGCGATCTGATGATCGCGACTGCTTCAGGCACGTCGATGGCGGCGCCGCACGTGGCCGGCGTCGTGGCGCTTTATCTTCAAAACCATCGTACGGCGTCGCCCGCCACGGTCCGTTCAGCGCTCGTTGGTATTTCAACTACCGGTGTAATCAGTAATCCTGGGCAGGAATCTCCAAACCGTTTGCTGTTTACGAACTACTAAATACTTCAGCAGTGGGGGCAAGCCACCCTTCCTGACTTGTTCTATTCCACGTGTTTTAGAGGAATGAACAAGTCAGGAAGGGTGGCTTGCCCCCGCTGTTTGAGTTCAGGCAACTGCCTGTATTGGTTCTCGGTGCAGCGCGCAGGTACAGTTGGCGCTTTCTTCTCCCTTTGGTGGGAACATGTGGTAGTACATGCCGATCATCATCGGAATGAACACGATCGTGTTGTAGAAGAGATGTATCTCTACTCGAAACTTCGGCAGCAGCATCTGCACGAAACTAACCGGCACGGGTGAGCCGAGCCAGTAGTGATGTGTGAGCGCCTGCCATTGCAGCACGGCATGCTCGATGTGATGCCAAAACTGGATCACGAGGGCGACGGTCCACCACTTACGTGACGTTCCCGCGAACCCTCTCCGCAGCGTCCAAATTCCAATCAACATCACCACCGCATAGCCGTAATGCAGGACCTCGGAACTCACGAGCCAGGGATAAAACAGACCAAGAAACCCACCCGCCTTCGGCCGCGGCCAACCCAAAACATAAATCTGATACGCCTGCGCGAGATGCTCGGCCCAATGACCCAGCACTACCACCATGAACAGATTGAGCGCGCGCCTGTGCCAAACGCTATTCAGCTTCTCGTAAAACATCCGAGTTTCCTTTTGAAAATATTCGGTCGAGGGAGGGACGCAACTATAGCCCTTTTACTCTCAACTTGCGTGGCATTTTTTCCTGGAAACTCATCACCACTCGCGCTCGAACGCGTTGAAATCCTGCTCGAGTTGCCTCTGAAGCCTCGCCTTCTCGTTGCTCTCAATAAAGGCGTATTGAAGACTGTTGCGCGCCATGGCTTTGAGTTGAAGATATCCGAGGCCCTGGTCTTCAGCCGCTTTCAGAAACTCCATCGAGATCTCCGAACGCGAAACGCCCTCATCATCCGTAGCCAGCGCGACCGGCACGCCATACTCGAGGTAAGTCGCGAGCGGATGGCGCGCACCCGAGATTCCGAGAATCAGATCGTTGCTCGAAAGACAGATCTCCACCATCACATTGCGGCGGGCCATCTCTTTCAAAAGCTCAAACGGATCGGACTCATGCATGATGTCGACACCGTGTCCGATTCGTTCGGCTCGAGCAACCATGACTGACTCGCGAATGTGAAACAGCAGACCATCAGGCGTCACCAGTCCCGGAGCAAGTTCACCGGCATGCAACGTCACCCGAGCGCGCGGATAAAGTGGCCGCAGAAACTTCAAGGGAAAG
>JADMIO010812949.1_pt1 | contig 13824 bp, 17 predicted proteins | sample 8958161 | NCBI WGS metagenome assembly JADMIO01 (sample SAMN16585339, study PRJNA669376) | soil metagenome | isolation source: Crop rotation soil | place: USA: Cullars Rotation, Alabama | collected 2011 | reverse complement strand
CTTTCCCAACCCGCCCCTCCTCCGCCGGATACCTCACCCCCTCAATCATCGGCCCCACCATCTCAAACCGTACGATGGATGTAACCTCCTCGCATCTAAATGTCTGGCCGCGATCCGACTGGCGAGCGCTTACAAACCACCTCATGGGAAGCTCGCATGGCAACGCACACCCTGTAAACGTTTCTAATACCGCAACGGCTAGGGATCGCCACAAGAGAAAGTACAACTCCGTTTAATCATCCACGCCATGGAACTACGCTTGCCGGCCGGGTACCTCTGCCCCGCGCATCCCTCGAAAACTCTGCGCCACCGCCAGGGCGCTCTAAGGCCGCATCAACCAAGTCGTTCAGACCGTTTCTCACAATCGCCCTAGCAAATTTCTGCTAGCAATTTGATGCCATCCGCGACTTTGCAAATTCCTTCAGCATATTTAGTTACCATGGGTTCTTCGTCGGCAAAACTCCAAACCGGCAGTTTGATCGCCTGTCGGAAGTATTCAACAGCTTTCCACTCCCCAGATTTAGGTATCACTGCGATCGACTCTTGACCTGAAAAAAGTTCAGTTGGGGGCGATGTGAACAGCGGAAGGTCATGAAGCGGGCATGTTGACGATGGGACGTCAACTTCCACAAGGCCCTCTGCATGCAACGCACGAACTAAACACTCACGAGACACCCCTGTCTTTTTCGAGTCATAAAGGGCGATAAATGCATACCACGAAGGATAATTTCCATTTGGGCGGGGCAGGTTAAAAAACTCATATTTGGTGAATGCTGCGGTTAAGATCGCTGCCGCTCTTTGACGTTGGGCCAGAAACACTTCGAGTTGACGAAACTGCTCCATGGCAATGGCTATTGCCAAAGGATGCGCTCGGAGCTTGAGGCCGAACCCGGTAAGCGCATATTTGTGCAACGGACTCTCTTTAGGAATAGATTTTTTACACCTGGTATTGTAATGGCCGAGCAATAGCGCGTTTTGGAAAACTCTTTCATTGTCCGTCAGCATTATCCCTCCTTCGCCTCCTGTAACTGTCTTGGCACCTTGTAAGCTCCAAGCGGCCGTCTCCCCGAATGTCCCCACAATCTTGGACTGGAATTTCGCTCCATGTGCGTGTGAACAATCCTCGACAATGCGAAGTCCGTGTTTCTCAGCTATAGACCTAATCTCATCCATACTAGCCGGAAATCCCCACATGTGCGTAACCACGATCGCCTTTGTTCTGGGAGTAATAGCTCGCTCTACCTCGAGCGGGTCTATATTGCCATTTGGGTCTGCATCTACAAAAACAGGCCGAGCTCCTGTTTGGAGCAACGGGGTAACCGTGGCAAAAAAAGTATACGTCGGACAGATCACCTCATCTCCCTGGGATAATTCCAGTCCGAAATAGCATGCATGTAACGCGCTTGTGCCAGAGTTAAATAACAACGCAAACTTTCGTCCATGAAATTCAGCAAAGGAACGTTCAAAATCCCCAAATATTCCTGTATCACCATATATAGATATCGTATCATTTAATTGTCGAAGAACAGCGGCGCTTTCTCGTTCGGTTATTCTCGGCCATCTAAAATGCGGAGGCTGCTGACCAATCGTGCGTGGTCCACCAAAAATCGCTAATTCAGTCGCCATTCGGCATCACTCCGTTCTGATCTTTCGAAATGTCCGCAACGGCGACAGCCAGCTTCTGTTCATGCGACTGATAGGCAGCGTCAATAATTGCCACATGATTAAAATGATCTTCAAATCGCGAGGTGGGAGGGCGTTCGCCGGTAGTAATCCAATTTGCAAATTGTTCAATCTGATCGAGAAATGCTGCAGGCCACTCTCCCGACCGGTGCATTTCTTCGACGACGTCGCCCTTATTGTTCAAACGCCTTATTGCGCGACGTTCAACTTCAATTGCTCCACGGGTTCCCAGGACAGTTAGTTTTTCCTCTTTACTTGGAAACACGCGTGAAACAAAAATTGATCCAAAAATTGGTTGCGATTCCATTTCGTATTTCAAATGAAGTAAGGCCGTGTCTTCGACATCATAATTCTGCCCTTGGCGACCTTTGAAACTCATAGATGCATAAACCGTCGTAGGCCTTCCAAAATACCATTGAACAAGATCAATAGCATGGTATCCCATGTCCAGTAAGCAACCTCCTCCGGCACTTGATTTTTTAGCTCGCCATCCTTGACTAAGGTCCGCAATGTTCAACGTATATCGAAAGTCGAAGCTGAATACCCGCCCGATCTTCGGGCGAAGCTGGAGGAATGCGCGGAATAACGGATTGTATCGCCGAGGAACATTTACCTGAAACTTAATCTTGCTGGCGCGAACGATTTCAGCGATTTGCCGAGCTTCTTCTAGGCTGCAAGCGAGGGGCTTTTCTTTTAGAATGTGTATACCTAATGCGGCGAGAGGCTTAATTATTTCGAGGTATTTATCGTGGGGTACTGCGATCAACGCAACTTGTGGTTTGCATCGAGAGAGCATTTCCGAGACACTCGAGTATGCGGGCACGCCGTGCTGTTGCTGGCACTTACCTGCGAGTTCCAAATTTGTATCGCAAACGGCAATTAGCTTGACGCGCTCGCTTTCTAGCAACGCCGGCAAGTGGTCTTCGGAGCTAACTCTTCCCAAGCCGATAAGAGCTGCCGTCAGCGGTTCCATACTGCTCCTTCCCTGTATAAGGATCGAGTTTACGTTTCCAACTCACGTATCAGGGTGTTTATCTGCTGCGCCAGTTCCTCTGGTGAGCCATTGTTAAGGACAACTCTGTTAGCCATTGCAATTGGGCCGCCCTTTTGAAGTGTCTCGATCTCAACTATGTCGCGTTCAAATGCTTCTTTCGGAGAAAGGGGACGTATCTTTCGATGGTGCAGCCGTTCGTAACGTACCTCGCGATTCGCGAAGATGTGGACAACAAAGAGGGATGGATATTGTGATTCTAATTCTCGATATTCTGCCCAAGAATATAAGCCGTCCAAAACTATGGAAAATGCACGCAGGTTTTCCTCAATGGTTGGCAGAAGCAGTTTTGCATACGCCCCAGGGCCGTGCTTTTGCCTAAATTCCTCCCTGACTACGCGTTCGTTTGGTTGCGTATATGGCAGACCACGTCGATCAAGTTCCTCGCGCGTCAAATCCCCAAAAGTTATTCGTTTCCAATGCAGCTTTTGTAAGATATCTGCCGCGCTAGATTTTCCACTGCCGGGCATACCAACCAATGCAATTATTTTGTGTGACATTATTGCTCGACCGAATTTCGTTTCAGAATATGTAGCAGGTGTTGAACATCTTCACTACCGTTCTTTTTTAGTTCGTCTTCTAAACACCGCCTGAAGGGTTCAAGCTTAGCTCTTGGCACTGCTTTGAGGTAGATTCGAACTTGGTCCGGCTGTCTATGGTAAAATGAAACAGCGGCGGGGACACCATCAGGATGCGCCATTGTTACTATGGCGTCAAATGCCAAGAGCGCAGTATCATCGTTCTCATTCAAGGCTTTAGCGAGAAAAGGTAACGAGCTTGGTCCAACTTTTGCCAAACCTAATGCAGCCCACAATTTTACTTCTTTGTTGGAGTCCAGTAGCAAACGCCAGAGTTCGTCCACTCCTGCAGGGTCGCCGATTTCCCCAAGTGCATCTGCTGCGGCCAGTCTCTGATAAGAAAAACTGCTCTTCGAAAGATCTCGAACTCCGTCAAGTGCGCGAGTGCCAGCTCGCCCTAAGGCCCAGGCGGCTATCCGATGCAGCGACGAGTCTGCAAAAACGACGTCGGAAGCCATTAGCACATCAAGAAGTGGCTTGATTCCTTCGATCGGATGGGCACTACCGAGAGCTTTTATGATGTACCACCGAAACTCGGGCCGACAATTTTTGTCCCGTAAGGCAGCAATCAACTCCTCAGCAGAGAATGAGCACGGATCGCTCATCAGGCGTGTTAGGTGCTCTTGCCCAAGCATGATTAACCTCAAAAGAACAGTTCGACCGAACTCGGTTAATCCGATATTCTATTCATGGGCTTTCGCAGCCGCAACGAAAGGGTTGGGGCTCCCCTTTACTTGGAAATTGAAAGCTGGAGCAATGTCATGATTCTAGAACTGCAGAATCGGGTAAGAATATTCGTGAAGACCCATGACCTCGAATGCAAATTGCAGAGTCGGCTTTTGGACCTCGTGGCCGAGGTTGGAGAGTTAGCCAAAGCGGAACTGACTTCTTCCCATTACGGCAGAAACTCATCTAAACCTTCTGAAAATTGGCAAGAAGAAGTTGGTGACGTCTTCTTCTCATTGATCTGTTTAGCCAATTCTACGGAGACTGATTTAGGCGGTGCTTTAGACGCGGTGATGGCGAAATATGCACAACGGATCTCAAAGACGGGGAGTCCCGCTGGGGAGTCTGCCGACTAAAAGTCATCCGGCTCAATACCCTGCGCTTACAAATCCCAAAAATCCCCTTGCATTCCGCCCACCGCATGGTAAAATACGCGCAGAAAACTCGGGGGAGGGAATTCCATGCAACCACCACCGCCAATTGAACCAATTGAACCCGCCGCGCAGCCCGCTTCCCGCGCACAACCCCCTGCCCCGTCCCCATTTACCCCCTCAACAACTTCACCACTTAACCACCTCCCTCCACTCCCCTCCTCCCAGGAAAAATCCTCCCAGAAAAAAGTTGAAGCAGGAATTATTGGCCAACCTCTCATCCACCCCGTCAAACACCCGCAACTCCATCAATCCCAAGCCGTTACACCCGATTCGCCAAGCCGAAGTTTTGGCAAGTTTGGCCAACCAATTCTTGGCCAACCCTCCGCCTATCCTCCCATCGTTCATCCTTCCACATTCATCGTTCGCCTCTCCCCCTCCGAGAAAAAGTTGAAGAAAATCCAGCCGCGCACCCTTTCCCCCGCCACCATCAAATTTCCAACCCACGCACCATCAAAGCCTTACATCGAAACCCCCAGCAAAAAAAGGGTGCGCAACTTGCGCACCCTTTCTGCGCAACTATGCGCACCTTTGCGCACCCTAACCCCTTTCACTCTTCACTCTTCTCTCTTCACTCTTCTCAAGGTCGAAACAGCCCCGCAAACCCCCCCGGCATCCCCGAATCAAACGACATCTCCCGCCCCGACCCCGGATGCTTCAACGTCAAATGCGACGCATGCAACGCCAACCGACCCGGCGCCTCCGCAGGCGCCGCCTCCACCCTTTCCACCGGCCGCCGATCGCGCTCCGAAAACGGCCGCGCCGGCGGACGCGCAAACTTCCCGTAAATCGGATCCGCCAAAACCGCATGCCCGCGCGAAGCCAGCTGCACCCGAATCTGATGCTTCCGCCCCGTATAAAGCGTGCACTGCAAATGCGCCAGCTTCTTCTTCGCGTCCGACTGAATCACCACGTAATCCAAAATCGCAAGCTGACCCTTCTTCTCATCCTGCGTCACCGAAACCCGCCCCGTCCTCTCATCCTCAATCAAAAAATCCTCCAGCCGCCCCGCCTTCTTCGGAATCCCGTGCACCAGCGCGTCATAACGCCGCGTGATCGTATGTTCCATGAACTGATGCTTCAGCTGCCGCAGCGCCTCCGTCGTCCGCGCAAAGACCAGCAAACCGGAGGCATCTTTATCAAGTCGATGCACCAGGTGAACCTGGTTCTTGGAGTTCTGCTTCCGCAGATAAGCGCCAAGAATCTTAAGCACCGTCGGACGCTCCTCCGTAGGCCCCGTCGCCGTCAACAACCCGCTGGGCTTATCCACGATCGCAATCTGCGAGTCGACATAAACAACCTTGAGCCCCTCCGCCAGCGCCACCGCCTTGCTCGGCGCCTCCGACAAATCCGTCACCTCGAACTTGTCCTTCTCCCCGACCGCCTCCTTAAGCGACTTCACCACCGCCCCATTCAACCGTACCCTCTTCTGCTCCACCATCGCCCGAAGCGTCGTCTTCTTCGCCTGCGGAAAAAGCGCAGCCAGCCGCGAAAGAACAGTTTGTTCATTTGTCATGGATGAATTATAGGGTTTTTGAGGGAATTAACGAGTCGGTCCAAGAAAGCGTTGAGATTCAAAGACCTGATTCCTAGAATCTGACGATAAAGGCGCAGGAGATTCTCATGACAACCGAAGCCAAAAAAGCAAAAAAGCCGCTCCCAAAACCGGGCAAGCGAAGAACGCTGAAGGAAGCGGCAGAAGCGACGAACAAGCAGTTCGCGCGCACGCTCGCCAGGCTTGCCAAGTGAACCAGAAGTTTTTGGTAAGACTTTAGCGGCCCGCTGAGATTCGGGCCGTTTTCGTTTTTGCACTCGGAGCTATCGTGGAAGAGATCAAGTTCCTGACGCTTGTGGACGTGGAGTACCTGCACCACGACCAACTTGAACGTCATGGTGGCCAGGACGGTTATCTCGATAAAGGAGTGGTCGAATCGGCCATCGCGCAGCCGAAGCAAACCATGTTTGGCGAGTATCTACATCGCGACATTCCGCATATGGCCGCCGCGTATCTGTTTCATCTGGCAACGACGCAGGGATTTCTGGACGGGAACAAGCGGACGGCGCTTATCTGTGCTTCGGCGTTTTTACAAATGAATGGATATGAGCTCGATGTAGAAGATGATTCCATGTATCCAATTGCAATGGCGGTGGCGAACAACCAAATGACCAAGGATGAACTTGCAGACTGGATGCAGCAGAGGATCAGGCCTCTTAGCAGCGGGGCATGAACCCAGTAACGGATGCAGCCCGATCCCGAGCCTAGGGATTTTCCTTCTTCATGATGAACAGGTAGTTGAACCCGCGCAGAAAGAAATTGCCCTCGACGGCGGCCGTGTGCCAGTGACCGCGTTTCAGCGTTCGATTATGCCGGACCACCGCGATGATATCGATCGGCTTGAAATGCTTGCGCATCAGCGCGAAAAGTTCGAACCCGATCGGCATGAACGGCTTGCCTTTCTTGAATGAGTCCGAAACGTAAAGAGCCATGTAACGCCGATTCTTCAGGACGCGATGAATATCCGTGATCACCATCGCCATCGCGTGGTAATACTTGTTGATCCCTTGCGGATCCGCAGCTTCCGGCGAAGCGTCCAGCTTCCCGATGCAGCGCGGATCGTCCGAATAGTCCACGTGCGTCGAGTAGGGGGGATCAACAAAGACGAAGTCCGCGGCGTTCTCCGGCAGCGGAATATGCCGGGCGTCGGCCTGCTTGATATCCGGCCGCGAAGGCACAAGATCGAAACAAACCGGTTTGCGTTTCAATTCATTGGCAACGTCGATCGTCGTGCCGCTGCCGCACATCGGGTCAACGATGACATCGTTTTCCCGCGTGTAGCGGGTGAGCAGTTGCCACAAAATCCACGCCGGCGTCGCCCCGATGTAGTCCTTGTCGCCGTGGCGTTCGCGGCCGTAGTCCTGGGAAGGATATTCCCAGAGCGTGGTGGTAAAGGGCTTGAGCGGGGGCTTCTGGTGCATGGCACTACTTGTAGTTGTTGAACTGGATGGGCAGGTTGGGCGGCTTCGCGCGAAGGGCAGCCTGGACCGCCTGCAGATCGTCGAGCTTGGCGCCGACGACTCGAAGCGCTTCGCCCTGGATCTGGGCGCGAACCTTGAGTTTCAAATCCGTAATTTGCTTCTGGATAACCTTGGCAGTCTCGCGGTCGATGCCCGATTTAAGCTTGATTTTCTGGCGAAGCGTCTTGTGCGTGGCAGCTTCGACGGGCTGGCGGTCGAGCGAGCGCGCATCGATGCCGCGCTTGACCATCTTGCTGATCAGAACCTGCAGAACCGCTTCGAGATGCGGATCATTGTCCGCGGTGATGGTGATGAGCTTTTCTTTCTTGTCCAGGTCGCCGATGCCGGCGGAGGTACCGCGAAAATCGAAGCGCTGCGAAATTTCGCGCTGCGCCTGCATGACGGCGTCGTGCAGCTGGTTGAGATCGATTTCAGAAACGATATCGAAGGAATGGTCGGCCATGGTTCAAACTCAAAACACGAAATAATAAACAGGAAACTCTATCAGCGACGGCTGGGAGTCGAGCGGTCATCCGAAAAGTACTGCGAAGACGTCGGCTCAAGATTGAAACGCTTGATCAGCGGTCCCAGCAGGATCGCTGCGACAAAGAGCCACAGGAACAATAGCAGGAAGCTGACAACCCAGGTGGGAGCGAGCGGCGTGAGAAAGTTCGCCCCCGAGGATACCGATGAGGTGGTCGGCGTGAGAGCCGCGAGAATGAAGGAGACAGTGAGCAAGGCCTTATGGTAAGCGCTCGCCACGAAGAACGAAACGGCGGCAAGAATATCGGGGTGCGGGCACTCGAAGCGGACCCAACGGATGAGCCGATCAAAACTCTAACGCAAGCAGGGGAGTGGCGGGGAGGATGTTAAAATGGGGTATTTTCGGTTTGAGAGGGGAGAGCAGGGGGGAAGTTTGGGCAATACACGGCGCACTTTCCGTAAGCGTTGCAGTAAATAGATCTTAGGAGCCGATAAGAGCTCCGGTCATCTTTTGGAAACTGAGAAATTGCCGTTTGCATCGTTTATGAGCTGGGGCAGACTTAACCCATCCAAGAATTCGAGAGCAGAGGTGATCTTTTCCGTTCAACAGCGGAACGGGTCCATTTGTATTCGACTTGTTCAGCGGCCCGGCAGCCGCACATTTCTTTCTTTGGAGGCATTCCATGAGTTCATTTGCACGGGTCCATCAGTCTGATCGTTCCGCTCGCCGTTCCGGCAGAAATCGCAAGAGCAAGCGGTCAGGCGGCATGGAAATGCTCGAGGCGCGGCAGTTGTTGTCGGCGGTCACGAGCTACCCGACCGACGCGTTCCTCCTCACGTCGATCGCCCCGGACGTCAACAACTCCATCTGGTCGGCCGATGGCTCTTCGTTGTATCACTTCACGAGCAGCGGGATGCAGATTGGGGATCCGCTGACGTTTACCGATCCCAACACCGGTACTGCCTGCGCTCCCTTCGACGTGGTCTTCAGCCATTACAACGACCACCTCTATTTCTCCGACACAAACCACGCGGCGATCTGCGAAGTATCGCTTGGCGGCGATTTGATCAACGTCTTCCAGGTGCCCAACACCGCCACCGAGCAACCGATCCAACTGGCGGTCACCTCCGATGGCGCGGTGTGGTTCGCCACCCAGGGCGGCGACAACGGGTCCGGCGTCTATTCCGCCGAGATCGGCCGCATGGATCACTTCGGCAACATGACCTTTGCGACCATCACCGACGGCTCCCAGCCCAACGAAATCGCCGCCGCCTCCGACGACACCGTGTGGTTCGATACCCTGGGCGCCGGAGCCGTGAACGGAAGCGGCCAGCAGGTGCAGCAAGGCAATGCGGGCGTCGGCCATGTGGCGCTCGGTGCCAACGGCGCCATTTCCGTGGACCAGTTCTACGCGTTCTCGACGCCCGGTTCGCTGGGCTCGGGTCTCGCGATCGCCGGCGACGGCAGCCTGTGGTACGCCGTCGATAACCGCGCGGGCGCCTTTGAAGTTCAGCCGGCCACCGGCCCAGACCGCATCGTCCACGGCGTGCTCTCCGGCGGAACGCTCCTGCAAACCGAGTACGTCCTCCCCGGCGCGACGGCCGATAGCCCGGCCACCATTGGCGGCGTCGATGTCGAAAATGCCGCGGGCCGCGTGTGGTTCAGCGAAGAGTCTCCCGCCCACATTTCCTACCTCGACATCGCGACCGGGAACTTTGTGGAACTCGGAGTTCCCTCCACCGCTGGTATGCCCGTCAACCTCGGCATCGCCGGCGATCATGTGTGGGCCACCGGCGTCGGCGGTCCGGACAACCTGATGCGCGTCGTCATTGACGGCTTTCAATCCCCCGTGGGCGTGGAACCTGCAAACATCACGGCCACCACCGGCGTCCAATACAGCGGCCCGCTGACCACCTTCCACACCGCCGACACCGGCCCCTACACCTACAACATCGACTTCGGCGACGGCCAGACCGCCTCGGGCTCTATCAACTCCGACGGCTCGGGCAACTACACCATTAACGCCACCGTCACCTACGCCGCCGCCGGCAACTACGCCATCCACGTTTCCATCATGACCGCCGACGGCGATGTCGCGACCACCTCCGGCGTCGCGACTGTCTCCGATCCGTCCAGCCAGAACGTGGTAGCCCAGGGCGTCAACCTGACCGGCCAGCAGGACATCCCCCTGGCGTCGAACATGACCATCGGCAGCGACCACGTCATCGTCGTGGCGACCTTCACCGGCCCGGTGGCGAGCTACAGCGCGACCATCAACTGGGGTGATACCACCTCCAGCGCCGGGACGATCTACAACCTTGGCGGCGGCACCTACGCCGTGGCGGTCGCCAGCAAGACCTACCACTCGAACGCAGCCTTCAACGGCAGCGTGACGATCACCGGCGGACCGAACGTCGCCACCGCCAACTTCGTCGCCACGATCTCCGACACGCCGATGGTGGTCTCCACCGGCATGCAGCTGCAACTGACCCAGGGTCGCCACTTCACCGGAACCGTGGCGCTCTTCAGCGACGACATCGAGTCGACCAAGGCCTGGTTCACCGCCACCATCAACTGGGGCAACGGCAGCGTGACCAACGGCGTGATTGTCGCCGACACGGCCGCCGGCCCCGGACACTACATCGTGACCGGCAGCAACCTCTACAGCGGCAAGAAGCAGACCTACCAGGTGCAGATCACGATCACCAACGTGGTCGAAGGCACCACCTCGGTCGCCACCGCGTTCATCACCATCTGATAAGCAGTCGAATCGAAAGGGCCGGCGGCCGAAGGGTCGCCGGCCCTTTTTTGTTGCGCGTGACAGGGCGTTGCGCCGTGGGTTACAATCCGGCGATGAAGAAATTATCACTGATGGTGCTGGCGATCGTGACGGGAACCCTGGCCTGCGCGGGGTGCGTCGAACGGAAGATCACCATCGGGAGCGAGCCCTCCGGGGCGCTGGTGAAGCTCAACGACGTCGACGTCGGCCGCACGCCCGTCACCGTGCCTTTCACCTGGTACGGCGATTACGACCTGGTGCTGCGTTACGAGAAGAACGTCGGCACGCCGGATTCGCCGGTGATGAAGCATTACTATCTGCACACGGATAAAAAGGCCGACGCGCCGGTCTGGCAAATCGTTCCGCTCGATTTGTTTGCCGAGATCCTGCCGATTCCGTTTGAGGATCACAAGGTCTGGGCGTTCGAAATTCCGCCGGTGCCGGAGCTCACCGATGAACAATTGCTCAATCGCGCGGCGGAGCTCAAGGGTCGGCTCGGTGAGCCGGAGGAACTGCAGAAGAAGAAGCAGTGAACACTCCGTGGTGAGCAGGGAATTCGTTGCTGATGGATGCGGCGCATGAGTGAGGTGTCAGCGAAGGATTCGGGTGCGGGCGGGACGGGCGCGGAGCGGGAAGAAATCGTTCGAACCATCGACGTCGTCAAAGAGTACCGCATGGGCGAGGAAGTCGTCCGCGTGCTCAAGGGCGTCAACCTGACGATTTACAAGGGCGAGTACATCTCGATCATGGGGCCGTCAGGCTCGGGAAAAAGCACGCTCTTCAATGCCATCGGCGGCCTCGACAAGCCCACGGGCGGCAAGGTGTTCATCGACGAAGTCGATATCGCGCAGCTCGACGCCCTCGAACTGGCGTGGCTGCGTTGCCGCAAGATCGGCTACATCTTTCAGACCTTCAACCTTATCCCGGTGATGTCGGCGCTGGAAAACGTGATGCTGCCGATGATCTTCGCCGGCCTTTCCAACGCCGATGCCCAGGAAAAAGCCGCGGGAATCCTGCGCCGCGTCGACCTCGGCCATCGCCTGTTCAACAAGCCCTCGCAACTCTCCGGCGGCCAGCAGCAGCGCGTCGCCATTGCCCGGGCTTTCGCCAACGACCCCGCGATCATCCTGGCCGACGAGCCCACCGGCAACCTCGACCTCGCCACCGGCAAGGCGATCATCGAACTGCTGCGCCAGATGAACAAGGAACGCGGCGTGACCGTGATCTCGGCCACGCACGATTTCAAGATGCTTGACGTCTCCGACCGCATCATCTGGATCCGCGACGGCGCGGTCGACCGCATCGAACGCCGCCAGGACGTGAAGATCGCCACCGGCGAAATCCACTGAACAAGAATGGCGAGGATTGGAAGCCCTCGTGGGCTGCCGGTATCTTAGGGGAACCCAGGCGCCCATAGCTCAATTGGATAGAGCATCCGCCTTCTAAGCGGAATTGAAAGACTCGCTGCCGTTCTGGCATCGGGGATTAGGCTGTGTTTCTAGCCCTATTTTAAGCCATTTTCTGCCGAAGTTTGGGTAACCGGTTGTACTGGGTTGTGTATGAGCAACAGTATTTAAGGCATTTAACGGCATTTAACGTATTTTAATGCACATATCACTACTTTTACTTGATTTCTGTAATTCGCTTTGATATTCGTGGCCGATGAGCAACTGCATTGCCGGAGTCCATGGATGGGCGCATTTCAGAACCAGCGGGAAGAAATCGACCGCCAACAGGTGGAACTTCTCGACGCCGAACTTGCTCGGCGAACCTGCAATTGCGGTCTCGTCAATCCGCAGGTGCCGGCGTCGTCTCATGGGGCGACGTGCGAATACCGGCGAATCTGCACCGAAGACAAAACAGCGATGGAGACGGTCTGATGGATTGGTCTGCCCTCATCAAGATTCTTCCCCAGCTCGGCGCCGCGGCAGTTGTGGCGTTAGCCATTGGCGGGCTCTTTTTTTATGTGCTCCGCTACACCATCCCCGCGATGCAGAAGGACGCGGAGACTCAGCGAAAGGAATTCCACTCCACGATGCAGAAGGCCCTGGACCTGAATATCCAGCAGGCTAAAGACTTCCACTCCTCCCTTCAGTCCATTCAGCAAACCATGCTCCAGCAACAAACCGGATTCCTGTTGGCGCTCACCGAAGAGCGATCGGCACACACCACGGCGAACGTGACTATGGTGGCGAAGCTGGACCTTCTGCGAGAAGAAATCAGGCTTCAGACATCGTCAATTGTTGGCGCCCTAAAAGATCGAAAATGAAAAGCATTGGCATCGACATCCTCGCTATCGTTGTCTTTCTTACAGCAATGTTCATTGCATCCTGTGGGAAGCCCCCAGCCGCTGCCCCCACCACCCGCCCCGCCGCGCCCACCGTTGCCCTCGTCGGCGGCCTCGAAGAATCGCAACTCACCAACCGATCCCCCAGCGTCCACGACGTTGCCAGTGCTGCCGGCGTTCAAATCGTCAATTTCGGAACCCCCAACGGCTACCTCGCCGACGTGGGCGGATACTTCGCTAAGAACTCTACTGGTCCCCTCATCGGCATCGCCCACAGCATGGGCTGCAAGACCGTGTGCGATACCGGCGTGGCGTGGCGAAAACTCATCCTCATCGACCCTGCCGGCACCGATCCCATGACCGTTCCCGCTGGCGTCGACTGCCTGGTCATCCGCTGCGACACGCCGACGCCCTTCATCACGCCGTCAAAGGTGTTTGGCACCTTCCGCGAGATCCACGTTCCGCCGTCGCACAACGCGGCTCCTCACGACTGGCCGACCCTCACGATCATCGAAAACGAAATCAAAGCGGCCATCGCGCCGCCAGTGGAGGCACAATGACCCGTTCCGAAACCCGCATCGCCAAACTGCTGATTCTTTGCTGCGGATTCGCTGCAGTCCTGTTGATTGTTTTGTCGGGTTGTCAGTCCGCGTCGACGGTTGGGGACTCCACCACGGCGCCCGGCAAAATTGCCACGGCGGAAATCGCCCGCGACGTGACGCAGGCACACAATTACTTTCCAGCACAGTGGGATCCGAAGCTTGGAATTCACGTGACTTGAAGTCGCGGC
>JADMIO011285686.1_pt1 | contig 13826 bp, 11 predicted proteins | sample 8958161 | NCBI WGS metagenome assembly JADMIO01 (sample SAMN16585339, study PRJNA669376) | soil metagenome | isolation source: Crop rotation soil | place: USA: Cullars Rotation, Alabama | collected 2011 | reverse complement strand
GCCGCGACTTCAAGTCACGTGAATTCCAAGCTTCGGATCCCACTGTGCTGGAAAGTCAAATCCTTCGTTCCCGTCCGCGAGTTCTGCGACGATCAGTACCTGCTCTTCTGCACGCGCGACGGCACGGTGAAGAAGACCTGCCTCTCGCAGTACGGGAACGTGCGCGCGGCCGGCGTGAAGGCGATCAAGATCGAGCAGGGCGACGAGCTGATCGACGTCCAGGTGACGAGCGGCACGAACGACATCGTGCTCGCCACCAAGCACGGTCTCTCGGTCCGGTTCCACGAGCAGGACGTGCGCGACATGGGGCGCGACACGACCGGCGTGAAGGGCGTCGAGCTGCGCCCCGAGGACAAGGTCGTCAGCATGGTCGTCGTCAAGCGCGAGGCGACGTTGCTCGTCGTCACCGAGAAGGGGCTGGGCAAGGTCACCGACGTCGGCGAGTACCGCGTCCAGAAGCGCGGCGGCAAGGGGATCATCACCCTCAACCGCACCGAGAAGACCGGCAACGTGGTCGCGCTGATGGAGGTCCTCCCCGAGGACGAGATCATGCTCATCACGAAGCAGGGGATCATCATCCGCTCGGCCGTCAACGAGGTCCGCAACACCGGCCGCAATGCCTCCGGCGTGCGCCTCGTCAACCTCGATCCGAAGGACATCGTCTGCTCGGTGGCGCGCGTCGTCGTCGAGAAGGACGAAGGGGGCGAGGGCGACGACATCGGCGTGGACGCCGGCCCGGTGGGCGACGACGAGCTCGTCTGACCGACCCGCGATACTCGTCAGAACGGAGGCGTGCCGCTCGGCGGTGCGCCTCCGTTTTTGTTGCAGACCGTCGACAGGATGGGGGCCCGGGAACGCTCGCGTTGCGCCCCGTCCGGGCACCGCTACATTGCGCCAACCCGCTCCTTACCGGCCCCTTACTCTCGACGATGCCGACGCTCACCGAGCCCGCTCTCGTCTCGCTCGATGCGCTGCGCGCCGCCGCTGCCGTCCTCCGTGGTGTCGCGATCCGTACCCCGCTCCTCTCGGCCGACGCGGTGCTCCCCGATCGGCGGGTCTGGGTGAAGCCGGAGATGCTCCAGCGCGGCGGCGCGTTCAAGCTGCGCGGTGCGTACACGTTCCTCGCCGGGCTCGATCCAGAGCAGCGCGCGCGCGGCGTCGTCGCGCCGTCGTCGGGGAACCACGCGCAGGCCGTGGCGCTCGCCGCCAGGATCTTCGGGGTGCCGGCGACCGTCGTCATGCCGACCACGGTGACCGACGCCAAGCGCGGCGGCGCCGAGCGCCTCGGCGCCCGCGTCGAGCTGGCCGGCACGACGACGCACGACCGGATGCGACGGGCCGAGGAGATCGTCGCCGAGTCGGGCGGCGTGCTCGTGCCGCCGTACGACCATCCGACGATCGTCGCCGGGCAGGGCACCGCCGGGATCGAGATCGTCGAGGATCTCCCGACCGTGCGCCAGGTGCTCGTTCCGGTCGGCGGCGGCGGGCTGAGCGCCGGCGTCGCGACGGCGGTCAAGCTGCTGTCGCCGGAGACGCGCGTCGTCGGCGTCGAGCCGGCGAACGCGCCGAAGCTGTCGCGTGCCCGCGCCGCCGGCGAGCCGGTCGACATCGGCCCCAACCGCGGCCTCGCCGATGGGCTGCTCGCGGTGCAGATCGGCACCGTGCCGTTCGCCCACCACCAGCGCTACCTCGACGACGTCGTGACGGTCGAGGACGACGCGCTGCCGCGGACGATGCGGGCGCTGATCGATCGGATGAAGCTGGTCGCCGAACCGAGCGGCGTGATCACGCTCGCGGCGCTGATGGAGGGCATCGTCGCGCCGGCCGACGACGGCGATACGGTCGCGGTGCTCAGCGGTGGCAACATCGAATGGCCCGGACTGCTCGCCGTGCTCGGCGATCGGTCGACCGTGTCGTGATCTCGCCGGGGTCCGGCGTGCGCTGGCGCGATGCGGGCGCGGAGCCCCGCCTGCCGGTCAGCCGGATCCTCGTCGTCGACGACGACGATGCGGTGCGGGAGAGCGTGACGTGGGTGCTGGAAGAGCAGGGGTACGAGGTCGTCGGGGCGAATGGCGGCGCGGCGCTGCTCGAGCAGCTCGCCCACCAGGACCAGCGCCCGCCCGACCTCATCCTTCTCGACATCACGATGCCCGACGCCGACGGCGTGCAGCTGCTCGCGCGCGTGAAGGCCGAGGAGCGGTGGCGCGACGTGCCGGTCCTCATGCTCTCGTCGGTGCCGCCCGAGGATGCAACCGTGCGTACGTTGGGCCTCGGCGCGGCGGACTTCATTCGCAAGCCGTTCCGCGGCCGGGAGCTCGTGGCGCGCGTGCAGGCGCAGCTCCGCGCCGGCGCCACGCTGCAGGCGACGCGCGACGCGCTGGCCCGCGCCGAGCACGAGCTCCGCCGCGCGCGCGACGACGCCGAGAACCGCGGCAAGCTCGTCGACATCCTGCACGAGGTGACCGGCGACATCGCGGCGCACGAGGTCTATCACGTGCTCGCCCGCCGCGTCGCGCGCGCGCTCGCCGTCTCGCACTGCGCGGTGATCCTCGCGGGGCAGGGCGACGCCCGCGGCATGGTCGCCAGCGCGTTCGAGAACCCGCGGCTGCAGAACGTCTGGGTCGCGCTCGACGACTTTCCCGAGGTGCGCCGCGCGCTGGACACCGGCGAGCCGGTGTTGATCGAGGAGGTGGCGACCGATCCGCTCTACGACGGCGATCGCACGCCGTTGGGCCTCGACCACGTCGAGATTCCGCTGCGCAGCGCCATCGCGCTGCCGTTCGCGATCGACGGTGGGCAGTCGGGCGTGTTCCTGCTCCGGCGTACGCCCGATCAGCCGCCGTTAGGCCGCGAGGACGTCGCGTTCGCGCGCGCCGTCATCAGCGCCGCCGTCGCCGCCGTGCAGCGCGCGCAGGTCATCGAGTCGACGCGCGCCGACAACGCGCGGCTGGAGCAGCTCGCCACGACCGATTCGCTGACCGCGGTGCTCAACCGCCGTGCGCTCACCGAGCGGCTGACGCGCGAGATGGAGCGTGCGCTGCGCAGCGACGGATCGGTCGCGCTGCTGATGATCGACGTCGACCACTTCAAGCGCGTCAACGACACGCACGGCCACCTGGTCGGCGACGCCGTGCTCCGCGACATGGCCGATCTGTTGACCGCCGAGGTCGGGCGGCAGGAGATGGTCGGCCGCTTCGGCGGCGAGGAGTTCGTCGTCGTGCTCCCCGAGACCGACGACGACGGCGCCGCCGCGTTCGCCGAGCGCGTGCGCGCGCGGGTGGCGGCGCACGACTTTCCGGGCCGCGAGAATGCCGCGCCGCTGCGGCTCACGGCGAGCATCGGCGTCGCGACCTTCCCGGCCGCGCTGATCGAGAACGTGGAGGATCTGTTCGCCCGCGCCGACGCAGCGCTCTACCGCGCCAAGGCGGACGGGCGGAACCGGGTCCGCGCGTAGTTGAGCGGTCGCTGGCCTGACGCGCGCGCCGTCGCGGCGCTCACGCTCGCGGCCGCGTGTACTCGCGACGCGGCGCCGTCCGCCGCCCGACAGCCAACGCCGCCCGAGCCGACGTGCGCCGCGTCGGCTCCATCCCCCCGCACCGACACGCTCCTCGTGAGCGAGAATGCGCGCGGCATGTCGACCGTCGTACGGTGGACGCGGTCGCCCGACGGCTGTGCGCTGCTCGTGGTCGAGGACCCGGTCGGCGTCGAAGCGGAGCCGGTGCGCGACGCGCTCCTCTACGCCGTATCGACGACGCGCGGCGTCGTGACCGTGCGCCTCGACAGCGTGTGGGACGTCGCCCCCGATGCGGCCTGGCGGCGGCTCGCGGCTGGCCGCGCGTACCTCGCGCGCGCCGGCGACGCCGATCGGATCGCCGACTCGACGTGGGCCGCGCTCGCTCGCACGGTCGGACGCACGGTCGGCGAGGTGCGATCGGCGGCCTTCGCAGCCAGCGGGATGACCGTCGCGTCGACCGTCGCCCAGCCCGCCGTCCTCGATCTGGACGCGGTCGCGCGCGGCGAAGCGCCAGTCTGGCGCGCCCTTCCCGTGCTCGGCGGCTGGCGGGTTCGCTGGGCGCCGGACGACTCGACGCTGCTCGTCGGGAGCGGTCCGCGCCGCGTGGGCGACGACGAGCCGGCCGCCGCCTGGCTGCGCGTCTCACCCTCTGGCCGCCCACTCGGCGCGCCGATCGCGGCGCCCGCCGTGCCGCTCCTCCGCCCGGGCTGGCGCGACGCGCCCCTCCTCGACCAGTCGCGCCTCACCTCCTCGGCCGTGCTCGACTCCACGCGCGACGGCCGGATCGTGCTGGCCACTACGCCGGGGCGGGTCGTGCTCTACGTGCGGAGCGACCGGTTCTGATGCGGCGGTGCTGGGCGGCGGCTCTGGAACGGCGGTTCTGAGAGAGCGGTTCCCGCCGGTCCAGAACCGCCCACCAGCACCGCCGTACCTGGTCGAACGATTACCGTCCGACGTACCGCAGCTCGACCATCAGGCAGCGGTCCTGCACGACGTCGATCCCGGCCCGCGCGAGCTGCTCGGCCGCCCCCGCGTGCCGGATCCCGGACTGCATCCACACCGCCTTCGGCCGCTTGGCGAGGATGTCGTCGACGTGCGGCGGCACGTCCTGCGAGCGTCGAAAGACGTTCACCAGGTCGAGATCGCCCGGCACGTCGGCCAGCCGCCGGTACACCGGTTGGCCGAGAATCTCGGTCACGTCGGGATAGTAGACCGGCACCGGCACGATCTCGTAGCCGGCCCGCTGGGCGTACTGCGGCACGTAGAACGCCGGCTGCCCGGACTCGGGCGTCTTGATTCCGAGGACCGCGATGCGCCGCGTCCGCTCCAGCAGCGCCCGGATGTCGGCGTCCCGTTCGATGAGGTGGCGGCGCCAGTCGGCGTCACTGTCGGTGTTGGCCATGTCGTCCGGACATGCGAGGACCGTGCTATCAGTCGGGCGTCGCGAGTCGGAAGTCCGTTCGGAGGCGAGCACCGCGTCCCGAGTCCCGACAATCGGCCGTCGCCATTACCTTCCCACGCCACTCCTTTCGGAGGATCGCTCTCGATGCGAATGCTCGTTCTCGGCGCGGGGCTGCAGGGCTCGGCCTGCGCGCTCGACCTGTTGCAGAACCCCGAGGTCACCGAGGTACGCCTCGCCGACCTGAACGTATCGCGGCTCCCCGCGTTCCTCGCGCCCTACACCGATCCGGCGACGCTCGGCGGCGCATCGCCCCGTCTGCTGCCGACGCCGCTCGACGCGAAGGACACCGAAGCGGTGCGCGCGCTGATGACGCGGAGCGACGCCGTGATGAGCGCGCTGCCGTACTACTTCAACGGCCCGATGGCGCGCCACGCCGTCGAGTGCGGCGCCCACTTCTGCGACCTCGGCGGCAACACCGAGATCGTCGCCGAACAGAAGCAGCTCGACGCCGTCGCGAAGAGCGCCGACGTGTCGATCATCCCGGACTGCGGGCTCGCGCCGGGGATGGTGAACATCCTCGCGCAGCACGGCATCGATCTGCTGGAGCGCGACGGCGCGACGGTGACGTCGGTGCGCATCTACGTCGGTGGACTGCCCCAGCAGCCCGAGCCGCCGCTCAACTACCAGATCGTGTACTCGCTGGAAGGAGTGCTCGACTACTACACGACCCTCTCGTGGGTCGTGCGCGACGGTGCGCGCCACCAGGTCACCGCGCTCAGCGAGATCGAGCCGGTGGATTTCGCGTCGCACCCGGAGATCGGCACGCTCGAGGCGTTCCACACCGCCGGCGGTCTCTCCACGATGGGCTTCCGCTACGAGGGGAAGATCCCGACGATGGAGTACAAGACGCTGCGCTACCCCGGCCACGCCCGGATCATGGAAGCCATCCGCGACCTCGGCTTCTTCGACCTCGAGCCGGTGGACGTGAAGGGCATCAAGGTCGTGCCGCGCGATCTCGCGCTGGCCGTCATGCAGCCCAGGCTTACAAAGTCCGCCAGCCCCGATCTGGTCGCGCTCCGCGTCGTCGTCGAGGGGGAGCACGGTGGCGGGAAGGTGTCACGCGGTTGGGAGCTCGTCGACCGCTACGACGCCGCGCGCGGCGTGAGCGCGATGATGCGCACCACCGGCTACTCGCTGTCGATCACCGGCCAGCTCCAGGCGGCCGGCGCGATCCCGTCCGGCGTTCACACCCCCGATGAAGCGATGCCGGCCGAACGGTACATCGCCGAGCTGGCGAAGCGGGGGATCGACATTCGAGAGATCGCGTAGCGCCCGTCATTCCCGCGTGCGCGGGAATGACGACGAGGTCGCCACAACGATCAGCGCGAGAACGCCGCCATCGTCGCCCCCATCCGGTCCATCGTCGCCCGGGCGTTCCACCGATCGCGGCCGTTGAACAGGAACGAGAACGCCAGCACCTCGCCATTCTCGGCGGTCACGTAGCCGCCGAGCCCGATCACGTCGTTCGTCGTGCCGGTCTTCGCGTGCAGGTTCCCCTCGGCCGGCGTGGCCTTCATGCGGTGCCGCATGAGTTCCGACTCGCCGGCCACCGGCAGCGAGGCGTGGAACGCGGAGCTCCACGGCGCGCGGTGCGCGTACGAGAGGAGCTGCACCATCGCGCGCGGCGTCACCCGGTCGAGCACCGACAGGCCGCTGCCGTCGGTGACCGAGGCCGCGTTCGGCGACGCGCCGACCTTCTCGGTCAGGAAGCGCTGCAGGAGCGCGTTCCCCGTCTCGGCCGATCCCACCGTGTCGCGCTTCGGGCCGCGGGCCGCGTTGCGGAAGATGAGCTCCGCGAAGTGGTTGATGCTCTCGCGGTTCATCACCGCGAGCAGGTCGCTCAGGTGCTGCGACTCGTGCGTCGCGACGACCGATGCGCCGGGCGGCGTCGTCCCCATGCGCACCGCGCCCGCCACCGTGACGCCCTGCGCGGCGAGCGCCGCCCGCAGCGCGCCGGCCGTGAACAGCGGCGGATCGCCGACCGTGAGCTGGAGCCGGCGCACGGCCGCCGAGCGCCCGATCGAGCCGCGCGCGATGACGTTGCCGTCGGCGCCGCGGTAGATGCGGAGGGACGCGCCGCCCCCGCCCGCCACCCGGACGTTGTTGGTCACGGAGATCCCGGTCGTCGCCGGCTCGAGCAGCACGCGCCCGTCCGGATAGACCGCGACGACGACGATGTTCTCGTTCAGCGAGAGGGCGGAGAACGGCGCCGCGTACCCCGATCCGGCGTAGCGCGACAGCCACCCTTCGGGGATCGTCCGTGCCTCGAACGCGCTCGCGTCCGCGACGAGGTCGCCCGTGACGCGCTTGACGCCCGCGGCGGCGACCTTGGCGGCGATCTCCTGCATCGGCGCGTCGAGCCCGGGGCCGGGAACGAACCGCTTGGACAGCGACGGGTCGCCATCGCCACGCAGGTAGAGGTTCCCCGTCAGCGTCCCGTCGGCGGCGATCGCCGCGTCGCGCAGGACCTCGGTCTGGAACTGCCAGTTCGGCCCGAGCCGGTCGAGCGCGAGCACCGACGTGAACATCTTGAGCGTCGAGGCCGGCGTGCGCGGCTCGTCCGGCGCGACCGAGAAGAGCGTGTCGCCGCGCGTGATCGAGACGACCATGGCGCCCCATCGCCCATCTTCGCGGCGCGCCAGGATCGCGCCGAGGTCGCTGGACAGCGCCGACGCTCCCCGTGGGCGCGTCCACGCCGGCACGGCCGGCGTCGCGGGCGCGCGCGTCGTGCGGCGCTTCGTGGTCGTGGAACGACGCGTCGTCGTCCGCTTGCGCGTCGTCGACTGCTGGCTGCTCGCGATGCTCGGCGCACCGACGGCGAGAGCGGCACCGACGATCGGTGCGGGGGCCGCGGTGGTGGAGAGCGCGGCGGCCGCCGCGACGAGCGCGCGGCGTAGAGAGCGGTACATCATCGGAGCTGGTGAAGCGCGGAGCAGGACGAACGAGCGGAGCGAGCGAGGCGAGACCCGTGCCGTCGAGATCACACCTTCAGCACGATCCCCCGCTTCAGGCAGGCGCGCAACAGCAGGTAGAAGGCGCCCACGAAGCAGAGCGCGAACAGTAGCGACGCGTTGCGTGGTTCGATGCCCCAGCCGACGAACGTCCGGTACGCCGCTTCCACCGGCGAGATGCGCCGGCCGTCCCAGTCCACGCGGAGGATCGTGTAGATCATCCGCGCCGTGATCCCCGAGCCGACGAAGGCCAGCATCGGGTTCATCCCGAAGGCGACGAACGGCTTCGACCACGCGCTCCACCGCTGCACGTCGACCAGCCAGATCACCGTCGCCAGCGCGACCGACGCCATGCCGGCGCCGAAGAGCGCGTACGAGCTGGTCCAGAGCGACTTGTTGATCGGGAACGACCAGTGCCACATCAGCCCGAGCATCATCCCGATGGCGCCGGCCGCGAAGAGCCCACTCAGCCGTTCGTGGATCGACTTCTCCTGATGCCCGATCCAGCGCCCGGCGAGGTTGCCGAACATCGCCGTGCCGACGGCCGGGATCGTCGAGAAGAGCCCTTCCGGGTCGCGGAGCCCGTCGCCACCGACCCACATGTGATTCGGCGTCAGGATGACCCGGTCGAGCCACGCGTCGAGCGTCGCGCCCGGTTGGTGCAGCACGAGCTGCCCCATGATCCCGGTGCCCGGCACCGGCACGAGCGTCATCAGGAACCAGTAGCCGTACAGCAGCGTCGCCAGGATCACGACCTGCTGCTTGAGCGTCGTGCGGAGCGTCAGCAGCGCGGCGAGCGTGTATGCCACGCCGATGCGCTGCAGCACGCCGAAGATCCGCAGGTGCTCGATCCGGTAGAGGACCCGCGCCCCGAACCCGGCGTCCGGGATCCCGGGTACGTCGCCCCATTGAAAGCCGGGAAAGGCGTTCACGGCGAGCCCGAACAGGAAGATCAGCGCGCCGCGCCGCAGGATCTGCCGCACGATGTCGCGCTCCTTGGCGCCCTGCGCGCGGCGGGCGTTGAGCGAGAGCTGTGTCGTGATGCCGGCGATGAACAGGAAGAACGGGAAGATCAGGTCGGTCGGCGTCCACCCGTGCCACGCCGCGTGCTCGAGCGGCGGATAGATCGCGCCCCACGAGCCCGGGTCGTTCACGAGCAGCATTCCGGCGACCGTCATCCCTCGGAAGACGTCGAGCGAGAGCAGCCGCTCGCGGCGCGGTGGACGGACGGGCGCCGTCGCGGCCGGCGTGTCGACCGACGGTTCGATGTGCACGGGCCGGTCGGCGACCCGCGGGAGGGTGCTCGTCACGTGCCGGCCGCCGACGTCGTCACGTGCCAGCTCGTGCTGTCGCACGCGAGCGTGTAGCGGCGCGGGCCGGCGGCCTTCCCGTCGTCCTCGCCGCCGATGAAGTGCCCGCCCAGCCCGACCGCCGCATCGTGTCCGCTCTGCGTCGCCGACTTCCGCACGACGAGCAGCGTCGTGTAGTCCCCCTTTTCGTGGAGCTGGGCGCGAACGGTCGCCTGGAGCGCCGGGTCGCCGGGAAACATGTACGTCGGCCCCCGGTCCTGGAGCGCCGCGGTGCCCGGATCGCCCAGCGCCGAGTCGGTGCCCGAGGCGATGAGGAAGCGCTCCGGCTTCGGCTTCGCCTGCTTGATGTAGTCGGCGACGGCGGCCGCGACGGCCTCGTCGACGGTCGCCTGGCACCGCGGCGGGGCGGCGGCCTTGGCCGTCTGCTTCGTCTCGCCTGCCGGTCCGCAGGCGGCGAGCACGCCACCGAGGCCGAACAGGGTGGCGCGCCAGGCCGTGGCGGCTCGGACCGTGCGGGAATCGACGACGGGGGGCATCGGTCTAAGCTGACGGTGGGGTCCGGCGTTGTCGAGAGTGTTCTCCACTTGGGCCGGGCACTCTTGCGGCGCGCGAAACCGGCCACCCTATTGACGCGCAATGGCCCGCGGTGCAAGGCCGGCCGCGAGTCTCGCCACGATCGAACGCGAGACAACATCAGGAGGAGAGGCGTATGCTCGAACGGCATCGAACGCTGCGTGAGGGAATCACGGCGGGCGTCCTCGGCGCGACTGCGGTCGCGGTCTGGTTCCTGGTTCTCGACACCGTGGCGGGCCGACCATTCGCTACGCCGGCGACGCTCGGCTCGTCGCTCGCGACCCTCTTCGGCGCCATCGGCAACGGCTCGGTGGTGGCGCAGGTCCTCGGCTACACCGTCTTCCACTATCTCGCCTTCGCCGTGATGGGGATCATCGTCGCGGCGATCGTCAACAACGCGGAAGAGGAGCCGTCGATGCTGATCGGCTTCTTCATCCTCTTCGTCGCGTTCGAGATCGGCTGGTACGGCTGGACGGCGCTCCTCGCGCGCCCGGAGAGCTTCGGCCAGCTCGCCTGGTACCAGGTCATGGTCGCCAACCTCATCGCCGCGACGACGATGGGCGTCTACATGTACCGCCGGCACCCGGGGCTCACCCGTCGCTTCACGGCCGCACTCGCGGGCGACGAGACCTGATTTCGTAAGTCCGGCGTACGAACGGCCTGGGCCCGCGGTTGGTATGCGTCGGGTCCGGTGACGCGGTGCTGCAACGGCGGTTCTGACCGGGCGGGTTGCCGCTGGTTCGGAACCGCCGTCTCAGCACCGCCCCGTCGAACCCGACCGATCAGGTCCTGAACTCGCTCACCATCCCGTGCACCCGCTCGGCGCCCGCCTGCAGCAACTCGGCCGTCGCCGAGACCTGCTGCACCGTGGCCGCGGTCTGCTCGGTCGACGCGGCGACCTCCTCGGCGGCGGCGGCGTGCGAGGCGGCGGCGTCCCGGGCGCTCACCAACGCCTCCTCCACGGCCCCGAGCGCGGACTGGTTCTCGAACACCATCTCCGTGACGCGGGTGGACGCGGACTCGACGCGCGCCACCGCCTGCTCGATGCGCGCGAGCGCGGCCGAGGCGCCGCCGGCCACCGCCTCCGCGTCGCGAAGACGCGTCGTACCGGTCTCCACCGCCGCGACGGCGCTGGCGACCCGGGCCCGGATGCGGCGCACGTTGTCGGTCACCTCGTCGGCCGCCCGCGCGCTCTGCTCGGCGAGCGCCCGGACCTCCTGCGCCACCACGGCGAAGCCGCGCCCCGCGCTGCCGGCGCGCGCGGCCTCGATCGCCGCGTTCAGGGCCAGCAGGTTCGTCTGCGACGCGATCTCCGAGATCACCGCCGCGAAGTCGTCCACCGTGGCGGCGGCCTCGCGCAGCGACGCCATCTCCCGCGACGACTCGTCGACCACCGCGCGCGCCCCGAGCAGCGTGTCCACGGCGCGCGAGATCTCCGCCCGGGTCGCCGTCGTCGTCGTGCGGATGTCGCGGCCGGCGCGCTCCTGCTCCTCGGCCGCGTCGGCGATCGCGGCGCCCTGCTCGGCGAGCTGCGTCATCGCCGCGCTGGCCGAATGCAGCGCGTCGAGCTGCACCGTCGCCCCCGACGAGATCTCCGTCACCGCCCCGGTGACGTGATGCGTCGACGCCGCCGCGCCGGTCGCGCTCTCCGCCAGCTCCGAGGCGGCGCCGGTGACCTGGTCGGCCTCCTCCTGCAGGCGCGACAGCAGCGTCCGGAGACGGCCCCGCGCCGCGTCGATCTCGCGGCCGAGCTGCGCGTACTCCTCGGCCGGCCGCTCCTCGGCGATCCACCGGGTGAGGTCCCGCTCGACGCGCGCCTCGGCGGCCGAGCGCACCGAGGCGGCGCGCAGGTCGCCGGCGCCGATCGCCGCCATCTCGCGCCCGATCGATGCCAGCGGGCGCGTCACGGCGCGCGACGTGGCGCCGCTGAAGAAGGCGGCCACGGCGAGCGTGACCGCGAGGACGGCAGCCAGCGCCAGCTCGCGCCGTGCCAGCTCGCCGCCCAGCTCGGCCTCGCGCGCCGCGCTGCGGCTGGCCGCGGCGGCTCGCAGCCGGCCCAGCTCCTCCTGCACGGCGTCGACGTCGCGCGCCGTCACGGCCAGCACGCGCTGCGCGTCGGGCGCACGATCGACCGTCCGCCAGGCACGCGCGACGGCGAGCCGCGCCTCGAATGCCGCCTGGATACGGCCGACCGCTTCCAGTCGCGCCCGCTCCTCGACGCCGAGCGTGCGAAGCGCGATCGCGCTCCGTCGCAGGCCGTCCGCCTCGTCGGCGAGCGCCAGGTACCGGCGCTCGTCCGTCGGCTCCGCCGTCTCGGCGAACCGCGTGCCGGCGACGATCTCGCGCAGCACCGCGGTCGCGACCTGCTGCACCGTCTCGTACTCGAGGCCGAGCGCGGCGACGGTCGCGGCATTGCGCGCGTTCGCGTCGCGCAGCGCGGCGATGCACAGCGTGCCAGCGAGCGCCAGCAGGCAGAGCGTCGCGCCGAAGCCGGCGCGGAGCCAGCTGCGGATCGTCCGCGGGCGCACCAGGTGCGGTACGCCGCGCATTGCCGCGATCACGCGGGCGCCGACGGCGGTCATCGCGCGACCTCCGTCTGGCCGGCGGCCGCGGCGACGGTCGTGATGGCCACGGTCCGGTCCCGGGCGTCGTGTGCGCGGTCGAACGCGAGTGGGCCCGTCGCGCCGGAGAGGGCCGGGTGCTCGGTGCCGAGCGTGGCGATCCAGCCGCGCACGGCGTCGCGGTCGCGTCCGTGGGCGAGCGCCGCGTGGCCGATGACGAGCGCGGCGTCGTACGCCAGCGCGGCGCGCGCGGTCGGGGGCTCGTGCCAGCGCGCCGTGTAGGACGCGACGAAGGCGGCGGCGGCCGGCGTCCGCGGCGCCCGGTCGACCGCGTACGGCGTCGCGTATCGCACGCCGGCGAACTCGCCATGCTCGGCGAGCGCGGCGACGGCATCGCCGCCGATGAACGGGACCGTCACCCCTTCGGCCCGCAGCGCGCGCAGATACTCGGCCGCGTCCTCCGCGCTGCCCGGGAAGAGCACCGCGTCGGCGCCCACGCGGCGCGTGTACGCGGCGATGGCCTTCCATTCGGTGATCCCCGTGACGTACGGATCCCGCTGCACGACGGCGCCGCCGCGCGCTCGGAAGGCGCCGAGGAACGCCGTCGTCCAGTCGCGGCCGTAGGAGTCGTTGCGGTAGACGACGGCAGCCCGCCGCGCGCCGAGCGAATCGGCGAGAAAGGTGGCCGTGGCGCGGCTGAACGCGACGTCGCTCGGCGTCACCCGGAAGACCCACGGGCTGCGACCGGTGAGCGCCGGGGTGGTCGCCGTCGGCGAGACGGCGACGATGGCGTGGGCACCGCCATGCTCGACGTCCTCGAAGACGGGCAGGGCGTCGAGGGTGCGGCCGCTCTCCGCCTCGCCGACGATGCCGACGACCGTCGGGTCGTCGCGCAGCGCCTGGGCCACCTCGACCGCGCTCGTGAGTTGCGACGGCGCCTGGCGAACGACGAGCCGCACGCCGGCGGCGCGCGCCGCCTCGTCGCGCGACAGCGTCTCGGCGGCCAGCGTCGCGCCACGCACGATCTCCTGCATCCCGGCGCGTTGCGGGTTGAACGCGACACCGATCGCGATGTCGCCGCTGGACGAGCGCCCCGGGGCGTGGCAGGCGGCGAGCAGCAGCGCCAGCGGAAGGCGGGTGGCGAGTCGGGCGGGGAACGAACGAGGCATGCGTGCGGAGGAGGGACGGGCGCGGTACATGCGGGCCGTGGCGACCCGGGTGTATCGCGCGACCATCGGAAAGACGACCGAAGCGAGCCGCAGAAACGCGACGGTCCAGAAGTCAGCGTTTCGCCGACGGCGCGCATACTTCATGGCGCGGTACTTTCAGTGGTTCCAGCGACCAATCCGGTTGCTTTGGTCGGAAGCGCCCGGTTAGTATTGCGGGGCTTCGCGCCTACCTCTTTCCAGCACATTGGGATCCTAAGCTTAGAATTCCACGTGGACAAGTTGTCGC
>JADMIO010983924.1_pt1 | contig 13831 bp, 13 predicted proteins | sample 8958161 | NCBI WGS metagenome assembly JADMIO01 (sample SAMN16585339, study PRJNA669376) | soil metagenome | isolation source: Crop rotation soil | place: USA: Cullars Rotation, Alabama | collected 2011 | reverse complement strand
ACGAAAGGCCCAGTCTTTCGACTGAGCCTTTCGTTTTATTTGACCATGTTGGTATGATTTAAATTAATACGACTCACTATAGGGTCAGTGCGGCCGCGACTTCAAGTCACGTGAATTCCAAGCTTCGGATCCCACTGTGCTGGAAAGGAGGGCCTCGTCGACTGACGCAGGCCACTTCTTGGCGATTTCCCCCCACACCCGGGTGGTGAAATCGAAAAATCTTTCCGCGGCGGGTGAAATATCGCCCTCGACTTTCGACTATTACTATTAGCCGCGCTAGCGGTGCGCCCTCGGAAACTCCAAAATGGTTACCGAATTACATCCTTCGCTCGCCCAGCTCACGGCCTTCGACCAGGGCGAGTTGGCCGCCGACCAGTGGCCCGATGTGGAAGCCCATGTCGCGGGTTGTACTACCTGCTGCGCCCAGCTCGAAACGGTGAGCGATGGCCCGCTCGTCGAGCGGCTGCGTACGGCCGTGCGCGCGGCCCTCAGCGGCGCTTCCCCTAGCGGCCCCGGTGCGGCGGCCTGGTCCGGCGCTCCGGCGGCGTCTCACGGGCCGGACGAATTCGAAGTTCCCCCGGCCCTCCGGCAGCATCGCCGGTACCGCATTCTGGAAGGGCTCGGGACCGGCGGCATGGGCACCGTGTTCCGAGCCGAACATGAGCTTATGGCGCGGCAGGTGGCGCTCAAGGTGCTCAGCCCCAGGCTCACCCGCCGGGCGGAGCTCGTGGAACGGTTCCGGCAGGAAGTGAAGGCGGCGGCGCGGCTCTCCCATCCGAACATTGTGACGGCCTTCGATGCCGAGCAGGCCGGTGACCTGCACTTCCTCGTGATGGAGTTCGTTCCCGGTCAGCGGGTCGACGCTCTCCTCGAGAACGGGCCGCTTCCTATTGCCACGGCGTGCGACATCGCCCGCCAGGTGGCCCTGGGCCTCGCGCACGCGTTCGAGCGGGGAATGGTGCATCGCGACATCAAACCGCAGAACCTCATGCGCTTACCCGACGGTCGCGTGAAGATTCTCGATTTCGGTCTCGCCCGTTTCGCCAGCGAGAACGTGCCGGTCGAGGCGCTCACCCATTCCGGCGCGGTGCTGGGCACGCCCGACTACATTGCACCCGAGCAAGCCCGCGACGCCCGCTCGGCCGACATCCGAGCCGATCTCTACAGCCTCGGCTGCACGCTGTATCACTTGCTCACCGGTCAGCCGCCCTTTCCTGGCGGCTCGATTTTGCAAAAGCTCCTGGCCCATGAGAATCAGCCGCCCCGTCCCGTGCGGGCGTTGCGGGCCGACGTGCCGGCGGCGCTCGAACGCCTCGTCATGCGGCTCTTGGAGAAGAAGCCCGCGTCTCGCTATTCCACACCGGCTGAAGTGGCCGACCTGCTCGCGCCTTGGGCCGAAGGGCGAGTGCCGAGTGAAGAGCCCGGCCACGCGGCCAGCAGCAACTCGCGTGTGTGGGCCTCAATCATTGCCGGCGCCGTGGTGTTCCTCGGCGGCGGAATGCTCCTCGTGGCCGGCAGCCTGGGCTACTTTTCCAGCGTCCCTGCAAGCGACGTGCCCGTCGAGGCCGCCGTTCCTACCCGCGCCGAACCTGAGGCCACGCCGCTGGTCGGACATCGCGAGGCGATAATTCGCCTCGCCGTGGCGGCCGATGGACGGCGCGCCGCTTCGGTGGGCGCCGAGCCCGACGTGTTCCTGTGGGATCTCGCCGCCGGCAAGCTCGAGCGGCGTCTCGCGGGGCACACCGATCAAATTCGCGCCGTCGCCTTTTCCCACGAGGGCGATCGGCTCCTCACGGCCAGCGCCGATGGCCGCGTGGGGCTGTGGAACGTGAATCAAGGCGAAAACCTCAAGTACTTCGCCGGGCACGAGGGCGTTGTCCAGTGCGTGGCCTTCGCCCCCTCGGGCTCCGGCGGCGCCTCGGGCGGTTACGACAAAACCATCAAGGTTTGGAGTTTTACCGAAGAGGCGCCGGTGAAAACCCTGAAGGGACATTCGGCGCCCGTAACCGGCCTGGCCTACTTGCCCGCTGGCGATCGCCTCGTATCGACGGCGCACGACGGCGCGCTCATCGTGTGGGATCTCACCACCGGCCAGCCGCGGCAAACTCACGTGCACGAGCACGGCCTCATGGGCCTGGCTCTCTCCCAGAGCGGCCGCTTCGCCCTCACGGCGTGCTACGACCACCACGCCTACTTGTGGGATCTGGAAAAAGAAACGCTCGTGCAACGCTTCGAGGGGCATACCGAGCCAGTGCTCGACGTGAGCCTCTCGCCCGATAGCCGCTACGTTCTTTCCGCCAGCAAAGACGGCACCGTGCGGCTTTGGGAAGCGGCCACAGGCATCGAGGTCGACGTCTTTCACGGACATCGCGGCGAAGCGCTCGCCGTGGCGTTCGATGGCCCCGGTCGCCGCGCCCTAAGCGGCGATGCCCAAGGCCACCTCCTCAGTTGGGCGCTACCGATTCCTAATCCACCCACGGCGGCCCGCTTGGAGCCGTAAAAGGAACCTACCATGGGACTCTGGACGACCTACAAGAAGCGGCGGCAGGCCAGCGCGGTCAAGCTGCGCATTCTCGACCTCGAGCCGATTGTCGCGCCCGAGGGAATTCTTCGCGGACGCCTGGCGCTCGAATCGCCCACGCCGGCGCTCGTCAGTCTCATGTTCTCTCTGGTGTGCGAAGATCACACGCACGACGCAAATGAATCCAGCTCCGGCGCGGAAGTGCTCGCCAGGGTGCGTCCGGTGGCGCCCGTGCCGCTGCGAGCGCAAATTCCCACGGTGGTGGAATTCCAAATGCCCTACAACCTGTCGGCCGTGTGCCCGCTCACCTGGCGGCTCACGCAGGCCATGGCGGCGAGCGAGATCGACGGTGCGAGCGCCACCTACTATCTCGAGGCCCGCTGCGAACCTCCGGCCGGCGGAGAAGAAGCTCACGATCGCGCCCTATTGCTCGTGGCTCCCGGTTGAACTTCGGCTCACGCCGCTGCCGCGGTGCGCTGAATTTGCACGCTCAGCCGGCGAATCTGATTCTGCAGCTGTTCGCGCTCCCGCTGCCAATTCGTAGCCGACGCCTTGAACTCACTTTCCTGCCGATCGAGCTGCTGCTCGCGCGCTACGAGCTGCGCCGCCTGGCCTTCGATTTCCTCGTACCGGCGGTTGGCCCAGTCTTGAATCTCTTGCCGCTGTTGCCGCAGTTTGAGCTGCTGCGTTTCCAATTGCTCACCCAGCATCACGGCCTCCTCGCGCTGCCGCGCCAGCTGTTCGTTCGCCAGCCGATAGTGCTCGGCCAGTTGTCCGCGCAGCTGGGCCACGCTTTGCGTTAGCTGCGGACCCGGTACCCGCGGCGTGAGCTGCGCCCATAGCTGCTCGGTAACGAGCCGCATTTCGAGCGCCTCGCGATGCAAGCGCGCGACGTCGGCGTGCAGCTCCTCTTCGGCCCGCTGCCGCGCATCGACGGCGAGACTCCGCTCGCGGAGCTGCTGCTGGCGAGCCGTCCACTCCTGTTCGATTTGCTTTTGCCGTTCCGCCAGCGCGCGGCGGCCGTCTTGCGACTCGGCCTGTAGCTGCCGACGCTCTTCCTGCAGCTGCTGCCGATCCTGTTCCAATTGCTTGAGATGCTGGCCCAAGAGCGACTCGGCTTCGCGGAACGAACGCTGGGCGGCGTCGCGCTCGAGGCCCATCCGTCGCTCTTCGCGGTCGCGGTCTTCGAGCACGCGTTCCTGTTCGGCAAGAATGTGATGTTGCAGCTCATCGAGTTCGCGGGCGCGTTGGGTAAGGTTCTCGCTGTGCCGCGCGATTTGGTCTTCTTGCCGCCGCAGCTCGCGCTCGGCCGCTTCCAGGGCCACCTGCCGCGTGGCCAGCTCACTCTCAGTGGAAAGCTCGGCCGCCGAGACGCCGGCTTCGCGCTGCCTTATCGATTCCTCGCGGGCGGCCACTTGCTGTTGCCGCTCGACAAGCTCCAGTTCCTTCTCGCGCGACCAGAGCCGGGCCGAGCGCTCTTCGTTTTCGATTCGCGCCTGACGGGCATTGAGCTGCGTTTCCGCGGCGTCGAGCTGGCGTTGCCGCTCGCGCAAATGGGCGGCGAGCTCTTGCGCCTGGTCGAGCATTTGCTCGGCCGTGGGGTCGGCGCTGTGTCCGCCGGCGGCCGCCAGCAGCGCCGCTTCCTCGGCCTCGAAGGTCTCGCTTTCCCGCGCGAGGTGGCCCGTCATGTGCGGCCCATCGATGCGCGACGTAACCACCGGCGCCGAATCGTCGGTCTGGTTTTCGCGTGCGGCGGCCGTGGAATGGGGACGCGAATTCGTGTGTGTCATGCTAGCACCTGCGAGGCGTTTTAGGGCGCAAGGTTTGCGCCACCGGCAAAGTTTATCCGGTCATTAGATCGGCAGGCGGGGTGGGCAACTTGCGGGAGAACTTGAGGCGCGGCCGCGAAAAGGGGCAAAAAATCCGGGAAAAACGGCCGTTTCGCTAGCGTTGCTGGCGAACGGCGAGGAAAACGACTATCATCGGGCGAATCGATGGCTCCGCTTCCGGCGCCGCGCCCACCCCTGGGGAACAGCGCAGCGATGATTCGCCTGCCGGCGGACGCCAGCCGCGCCACCCTGGTCGTGCGGCCTCTCTTTTTTCTGAGACCAATCATGCCCACCGCATTTCGTTGCCCTGGTATCGTTCGCCTGTTTGTCGTGCTCGTACTCGGTTTTATCGCGCTCCCAGCGCCCGCGCGCGCCGCCGATGATCCGGCCGCCGCGCGCAAGTCAGCGCTCGCCGCGATTCGCGCGGCCGCCTCGGGCCGCGATCTCGCCGGCCTCAAGGAAAAGCTCGCTGACGCGGAGAAACTCAAAGGCGAAGCGAAGTACGACGAGGAGTTTGAACGCCTCAAGGAACTATGCGACTATCTCGATCAATTCTGGCGTGCGATCGATAAAAGTGCACGCGCCTTGCAAGGGGCGGCCGAACTGGAGATCGGCGACCTGCGCGTGGCGGTGGTGGAATTCGACGGCGGCTCGCTCACGCTCCGCGTGTCGGGCGAGAATCGGAAATACGAGATCGACTCGGTGCCGCGGAAGCTTTGCCTGTTTCTCGCCGAGCAGGTGCTGAAGCCCGATGCCCCTTCGAATAAAGTCTTCTTCGGCTCGTTCCTGCTCCTCGACAAAGACGGCGACCGCAAGCTCGCCCGGCAGTACTTCGACGAAGCCGCCAAGGCCAAGGTGAAGGTCGCCCACTTGTTGCCCGAGTTCGGCGTGGCCGCGGTGACGCCGGCCGAACCTATCGAGATTCCCACGCTCACGGCCGCCCAGCGCCCGGCGCTTTCCGACAAGAGCTGGCAGCTGCGCGAGAAGACCGACAAGGGCTGGGTGAAGTCGAGCCTCGAAAAGACCCTCACGCAGAACGCCGAAGGGCGACTTGAAGTAAAGATTCCCTCGAGCGGCTCGGCCGAACACTATCAAGTCACTCCTCGCCGCGCCCTCAGTGGCAACTTCGGCTGCCGCATCATTCTGCAGAACGTGAAGGCCGACCAGACGGCCGGGCTCGTTTCCGCCGAATCGGCCGATGAAGGCCTCACGATTCAGTTGCCCGAGGGAACCGTGATGGTGGAAATTGGCCGCCAGGCCGGCACGCTCAAGTGCCGCATCAACGGGCAAGACGCCGAACTCACGGCCCATGGCAAGGCCACGCCGAAACTGAACGGCTTCGTCGCCCTCACCGCCCCCCGCGGCACGGAGTTTACGATCGCGTCGATCGAGTGGGCGGGCCGGTAATGGTTTCGCAGCTTCGCTTGTTCTGAAATAGTGGTCAAAGTAAGATTGATCTATGCAATCGATCAACTTACTAGCGCATTTCGATGGCAAGCAAATCGTGCTCGACCAGCCTTATAATCTGCCGATCAATGTGCCTCTCATCGTGACAGTTATTGGCGCTGCTCCGGCCACGGAGTCAGAAGAGGAGTGGCTTAAGGCGGTCGCCGAAAGTGATGCCTTCGCGTTTCTCTCCGATCCGGCCGAGGATATTTATAGCGCCGCCGATGGCGAAGCAATTCAAGATGCGGAATAGAGTTGTCTTGGTTCCGTTTCCGTTTGACGACCTCTCAGGCAACAAAGTTCGCCCTGCGGTTTGCTTAACCGACGTGGTTGGCGCTCACCGCCATATCGTAATGGCGTTTATCTCAAGCCTCGTTCCACCTCAACTCGAACCGACGGATCTACTGCTAGACCCGGCGTCCGCCGACTTCGCCGCCACGGGACTTCGCGTGCCTTCAGTTCTTCGTCTGCATCGTATGGTAACGCTTACCGCCGCGATTGTTCATCGTCAGCTGGGCGTGCTAACTCCAGGCCTTCAAGGTCAGGTCCACCAGCGATTGCGATCGCTCTTTTCGCTTTAGCTGTATTGGGCATGAGTGACAATTTCAACGCGGCTCCGCCGGCTTCTCCGCCAGCGCCGCCCGCACTTGCAGCTTCATTTTCTCGAGGCCCATGCGGGCAACCTCTTTGGCGTCGCGGGTGTAGTAGTCCTTATTGAAGAGTTCGAGGGAGAGAAAGCCGCGAAAGCCGGCGGCCGAGAGGTCGCGGAAGATTTGCCCCAGCGGAGCGACACCGTCGCCCGGGTACACACGGTCGGAATCGTTGATCTTTTCGCGCGGAATGTTCGGATAATCGTTCGCGTGAATCACGTGCATGCCCGTGCCGCTCACGAGGTGCAGGCCGGCGAATTCGGAGCCGCCCTTGTAGAGGTGATAGATGTCGAGCAGCACGCAGGCCTGCGGATGCCGGGCTTCGGCCGCGATGAAGAGAACGTCGCCCAGGCGATTGAGGTTCTGCGAGAAGCCCCACAGTTCCACCTGCGGAATCACGCCCATTTTGTCGCCGAGTTCGAGAATCGTACGGTAGCGCTCGGCGGCTTTACGGAGGTCGAGGCCCGCCTTAGTCGTGGCGCCGGACGGCGGGGCGGCAATGCGGGTGCCGCCGATCTGCGCGACGAGATCCATATCGCGCTTCGTCGCCTCGACTCCCTTGGCCCGTTCGGCGTCGTCATCGACGATCCAGTTCGTGAAGCCAATGGCGCTCTCGACGGTGAGGCCGAGGTCGGCGATGCGTTTCTTCAAATCCGCGAGCGACCCGCCTTCCTCTTTGTACTTCACGATCTCGTTAATCCACGGCTCGACCGCATCGAAGCCCACAGCCGATGCAATCTCCAGTTCCTCCAACAGCCCCAGCTTTTGCCCGCGAATGGTGCTCGTGTTGAGGCAATAGCCGAACGGCTCACCGGCCGATCGCTCGCGCCTTGTAAGGGTGGCCGAAGGGGCAGGGGACTTGGCATCGTCCGCCGCCGCCGAGTTGCGTACGAAGGCGCTGGCCACTGCCAACCCACTGAGTTGGAGAAGATTGCGTCGCGAAAGGGCCATGAGCAGAATCTCACAAGGGAAGAGATGCGCTAGGTGAAACCGTGGGGCCAATTATTATACGTTAAAGCGCCCGTGGCAATCGTCATCGCGGAGTGACCATGTGACCGAAACAGTCGTTCTTAACGCCAACGGCGTGGCACTCGTTAGCCCAGAGCGAAGCTCTGGGAAAAGATTCCATTCATTCACATATGAAGGTCCAACGGACTGTCACTCGGGCGAGTCCCGGCCCGTTGGGCCTTAGGAAGGTGTTGGTTTCTCGCGGCCCCGGCCTTGCAGGCCGGGCTGCCGAGTGTCACGCCGTTGGCGTGAAGAAGCGGTTCGAATGATCGGCGGGATAATCCGCCGCCGTTCTTTCGCGGAGCGAAAGGCGACTATTTAGAAGCGAGCACGCCTACCACACCAGCTTGCGCGCGGTGTACGCTTCGGCGAACTTCGTGGGCGAGTGGCACTCGAGGCCGCGGAGGCGAAGGAGGGCCCAGAAGGTGTCGGGCGTGAACCAGGGCTTGGTGGCCTGGGTGGGAAAGCAGCGGTGGAGAATCTCGATCTTCTTCTGACACGCCGCCTCGGAAACCGGCACGTAGAGCGAAGGGTGGCCGAGGTCGCCTTCGTATTTGGGAATCTCGTACTCGAGCACGGGATGATTGCGGAAGGCGTTCCAAGTGAGCTCGGCCAGGAGGTGGTGATCTTGATGGCGATCGTCGCGCCGGTGTGTGAACACAACGTCGGGCTTCACGTTCCGCGAGAGTTCTTGGAAGGCGTCTTTGATTTCCGTCCACTGGGCCGGGAAGTAGCTGTCGCGGAAAGTGTGGACGATGATCTCCCGTTCGCCGGCCCCGGAGAGAAACTCCTCCGCGCTCCGCCGGGCTTCGTTCACCCGTTCGCCGCTGGCGCCGAACACGACCCAATGCACGCGCAGGCCCGATTGCTCGGCGAGCAGCCGGAGCAGCGTCGCGCCGCAGCCAATTTCAATGTCATCGGCATGGGCGCCGAGGCAGAGAATGGTGCGCAGGTTCGGGAAGGAGAGCGGCAGCATCGGGAGGGTTTAGGGTGGAGGAAGAGTGTGTGGTGAGTGGTGAGTGGTGAGTGGTGAAGACGTAGTTCAGGGGCACGATGCTCGGTACTCCGTACGGTGTACTTAGTACGGAGTAGGGAGCATGAAATTCAATTTCACCCCCTCACCCTGTCACCCCTTCATTCCCAATTCTAGCTCACGCTCGCGCCGCAAGAGCGGCCGGAGCCCGTTTCGCGGCCGCCGGTTTCTTCCACAGCTCCCACGGCGTATCGCCGCGGGCCACCATGTCGTCGAGGGCCTGCTTTTCCTTGTAGGTATCCATGACGCCCCAGAAGCCTTCGTACTTGTAGGCGGCCAGCTTGTTCTGACGAATGAGCCGGTGGAATGGCTCGTTCACGAGCTCGTCTTGCGGGCCCATGTAGTCGAAAATCTGCCGGTTGAGGACGAAGAAGCCGCCGTTGATCCACACGTTCGACGTGTGCAGCGGACAAATGTCGCTCACGAGGCCGTCGTCATCCATCCGCACTTCGTGGAACGACTTGCTCGGCTTCACGGCCATGAACGTGGCCAGGGCGTCCTGCTTCTGGTGATAGCCCACCAGCGAGTTGAGATCGAGATCGGAGAGGCCGTCGCTGTAATTCGCCAGAAAGGTTTCCTCGCCATCGAGGTACGGCTCGGCCGCCTTGAGCCGCTGGCCAATGTTCGACGTCATGCCCGTATCGACGAACGTAATGCTCCAATCTTGAATGTCGCTGGCGAGGAGCTTCACCTGCGACCCGCCGCCGGTGAGCACGAAGTTATTCGAGAGGCACTCGTTGTAGTTGAGGAAATAATCTTTGATGGTGTTCCCCTGCCAGCCCAGGCAAAGAATGAAGTCTTTATGCCCGAAATGGGCGTAGTACTTCATGAGATGCCAGAGGATGGGCCGCGTGCCCACCGGCACCATGGGCTTGGGAATCGACTCGGAGTATTCGCGCAACCGCAGGCCGAGGCCACCACAGAAGAGGACAACTTTCATAAGTCACCAGGTGTGTATCAAAGCGAAGAGGAGGACGAACGCGAGCACTGACACGAGTCAAAAACTAAAACACTTCGAGTTCCGGAATCGGCACCACGAGCTTCGCGCCCCACTCGCGGGTATACGCGAGCTGGGCGGCAATTTCCGTTTTCAGGTTCCAGGGAAGAATCACGATGTAGTCGGGCTTGGTTTCGGCGAGCCGCTCCGGCGCGTAAATGGGGATGCGCGTGCCGGGCGTATAGCGGCCGTGCTTGTAGGGGTTACGGTCGACCGTGTAATCGAGGAAGTCTTCACGAATGCCGCAGTAGTTAAGCAGCGTGTTTCCCTTGCCCGGGGCGCCGTAGCCGGCAATGTGCTTCCCCTGGGCCTTGGCTTCGATGAGGAATGCCAGCAGCTTGTGCTTGGTGCGGCGCACCTGCTCAGCGAAGCGGGTATACAGCTCGGGTTTTTCGTAACCGGCCGCGATTTCGCGGGCCCGCAAGGCATCCACTGCCGGGCCGATGGGCTGCGCCCCGCCCTTCGCATGCTGCACGTACACCCGCAGCGAGCCGCCGTGGGTGGAGAGTTCTTCAACGTCGAAGAGCGATAAGCCATGGGCCGCGAACACCCGCTCGACGGCCACGAACGAGTAGTAGCAGAAATGCTCGTGGTAGATGGTGTCGAACTGATTGCCCTCGATGAGCCGCTCCAGGTGCGGGAACTCCATGGTGAGCACGCCCTGGGGCGCGAGGAGAATCGAAAGGCCGGCGACGAAGTCGTTCAGGTCGGGCACGTGGGCGAGCACGTTGTTGCCCAGGAGCAGGTCGGCCCGTTTGCCTTCGGCCACGAGCTCGCGGGCCGTTTTGCGGCCGAAGAACTTCACGCAGGTAGGCACGCCCCGTTCGATGGCCGCGCGGGCCACGTTGGCGGCCGGTTCGATGCCGAGGGCCGGAATGCCCTGGGCGACGAAGTTTCGCAGCAGGTAGCCGTCGTTGCTGGCCACCTCGATCACCTGGCTCATGGCGCCGAGCTTGAAGCGCTCGATCATTTTCTCGCAGTACCGCCGGGCATGGGCGAGCCAGGAATCGGAGTACGACGAGAAGTAGGCGTACTCGGTGAAAATGTCGGCCGCGCTCACGTACTCGCGCAGCTGCACCAGCCAGCACTCTTCGCACACGTACGCGTGCAGCGGGTAGAACGCTTCGTACTCATCGAGCTTTTCTGCGGGCACGAAGCTTTCGCACAGGGGCGAGAGCCCGAGATCGCAGAACGAGCGCGTAACCTGCGCGCCGCAGAGGCGGCACGCCGCACGGTCGTGAGCGTCGGAAGCAGCCGTGTTAGACGAGGGCGAGGGCAGAATCATAGTACATCCAGGTAAGGGCAGCCAGGAATGAATTTACGTTTAACGATGAGGCGCCGCCTCCCTGCTGGGCGACTTCTTCCAAAACTTCCGTGGACAGATTGGTTTCACTGAGCTCGTCTTGGGCCACGTGCCAGGCGATCGTGCGGCTGAGGCCTTCGGTGAGCGAAACGCGTGGCCGCCACGGCATGAGGGCCGCCGTTTCCTCCACGGCCGCCGCCCGCACCACTTCCACCGCCGGATCGGGCAAGGCGCCGAACTGCGGCTGGGCCGTACTGCCGGAGAGGCGGGAAATCTCCTCCACGACGGTGCGAATGGAAGCCAGCGTGCCGGTGCCCAGCTCGACGATTTGGCCTTCGAGGCCGGGCATCGAGGCGGCGACCATGAGGCCGCTGACGACGTCGTCAATGTAGATCCAATCGACGAGCCGCCGGCCGCTGGCCAATTGCGGCGCGCGATTCTCAAGCAATGAGCGAATGACGGAAGGGATCACCTTCTCCCGCCGCTGCGCGGGGCCATAAGTCATGAAAATCCGGGCCGTGACGACCGGCGTTTGGAAGCACTGCTGGAACATGCGGGCGAAGGCCACGCCGCAATGTTTCGCCGCCGCATAGGGCGACGAGGGTGTGACTTCCTTCGACGTAGTCGAGGGCTCTTCCAGCGAGCCCGTAATGAGCACGCGCTGACACCCGATTTCGGTCGCCGCCGACAGGATGTGCACTGTCGACGCGAGATCGTCGTGCAGACTGGGCAGCACCAGTTCGAGCTTACGTGCGCCCGTCGCACAGCCGGCGAGATGAAAAATGAACTCCGGTTCGGCGGTTTGCACCAAACGGCGCAGTTCATCGTGCTGGGCCACGTCGCCGAACATCCAGTTCACCTCGGCGTCCACCGGCAGCTCGAGCGGAAAGGGCTTGTAATCGTTACGGGCATGGGCCGTTACGCACGCGCCCTGCTGGGCCAGCGCCCGCGTGAGGTGGGCGCCGACAAAACCGCGGGCGCCGGTAATGAGCACCCGCCGTCCGTTCCAATTGAAGTTCGCATCATGCATGGGCTGCCTCCTGAAGCAAGCGATGTTCGACCAACAGCTCCGCTGCACGCTGGACGATGGGAAAGGCGATCTCCGATCGCTCGGCAATGTCGAGCAAATCGTTCCGACCGTCACTAAAGTTGAGTACCCAGAGCAACGCCTGCTCGAGGTGGGTTTTATCGGAGCTGCCGCCCAGGGCCTGATACAATCCGCGGCGGCCGAGCTGAGGCTCACCGCACGGCGAGAGGTTCAGGTACCGGCGGTTGTTCTCGAGCAGCTCGACCGTCGCGAGCAGCTTGTGATACGAGTCGGCGAGGAACTCCGGCTGCACGAAATCGAGGTCATCGGCCGACGTGTGATACTGCGGGAATTGCCCGTGCGGCGTACGCATCAGGCAGCCCACCGGCAGGTTGAAGCCGGGCGAGCAATACTGGCGTTCGTCGTAGCCGAAGGGGACGAACTCGGCGATCGAGTAGGGCTGGCCGGAATGCGTGAGCACGTGCTCCACGGCACGATCGATTTCGGCCTGTCCGCGGCGGCTGCGTTTGTACGTCGAGTTGCCCGAGTCGCCCAAGAGCGTGAGCACGAGGCCATGTTTCACGCGTTCACGAGCCTGGGGGTGCCGCGAAAGCCAGGTGATGGCGCCCACCGTGGCCGGCAGGAACACAAAGCGATAGGTGTAGCGTCGCGGCAAGCGGGCCAGGTGCTGGGCCAAATGCGCGGCCACCGCGATGCCGGAGAGATTGTCGTTCGCGAGCGACGGATGGCAGACGTGACACGAGAAGAGAACTTCATCGGTCGATTCGCCGGGCAACACCAGCTCGCCGTAGTTGAGCGCACCGGGCCGGTGATCGGCGTCGATGCACACTTCGTACGTTGGCTCGGTCATTTGCGAGAGCGTCTCTTCGCTCAGGCAAAAACCCCACGTTTCATGATAGTACGACGTGCGATATGGCACCCACGTGGGGTGCTGCGGCAGCGTATGCAAATGGGGCCGCAGCTCGGCCAGGCTCATTTTGGCGTGCACGGGCACACTGTAATTCACCACGTGCAGATTGGAGTTGGCGAAGTCGACGACGGTTCGGCCGTGAGAATCTTTGATCCAGGCGGAACGAATGTGCCATTCGCGGGGAACGGTCCAATCGAACACGCGAGTTCCGGTCGGCACGCTCTCGATTTCGAGCGGAATGTGCTGTTGGAGAATTTCGAGCGTTTGCAGCACGCCCGGCCCGGCCACGGAGCGGCACAGGGGGTAGAGCTCCGCCACGAGCGCGTGGATCGACGCGCCAAGATCGGGGGTGACAGCGAATTCGCGTGGGGCGGAAATCATACGGCACACGTGGGCCAAAGGCGGTCTTTTTCCGAAATCACTTCCACGGCCAGCGGCCACGAGAGGCCGAGGGCCGGATCGTCGTACCGCATGCCGCGCGCCGCATCCGGCACAAACTGGCGCGACATGAGGTAGAACACGTCGGTATCATCTTCCAGCGTTTGGTAACCCAGGGCACACCCCTCCGGCACCCAAATGGCCCGGTTGTTGTCGGCCGAGAGTTCGGTGTGAATCGAGCGGCGATAGGTCACTGAGCTGGTGCGCCAATCGAGCACCACCGCGTAGGCCGCGCCCCGCACGATGCGCACGAGCTTCGCTTCCTCGTGCGGCGCGGCGTTGTAGTGCATGCCGCGGAGCGTGCCACGGCGCGCGTTGTGCGCGAGGTTCGCCTGCGCCAGCGTGCACGAAATGCCGTGCGCTGCGAACTCCTTTTGGCACCAGGCGCGGGCAAAGAATCCTCGCTCATCGGCGTAGCGCTCGATGTCGATGATCCATACGCCCGGCAGTTCGGTGGCGGTGAACGTCACTACGCGGCCCCCTGTGTTTCGCATTCGCGGGCCGCCTTGCCGGCGGCGGGCTTCGCGCCGCGGCGGAGGTCGGCGGCGAGTGCGCCCGTTTCGAGCAGTTGCTTCAGCGTGGGCAAGCGGAGGCTTTCCAGCACATTGGGATCCTAAGCTTAGAATTCCACGTGGACAAGTTGTCGCG
>JADMIO010991079.1_pt1 | contig 13832 bp, 20 predicted proteins | sample 8958161 | NCBI WGS metagenome assembly JADMIO01 (sample SAMN16585339, study PRJNA669376) | soil metagenome | isolation source: Crop rotation soil | place: USA: Cullars Rotation, Alabama | collected 2011 | reverse complement strand
CGACCTCTACATCTTCGTGTCGGTAAAACCTCACGACCTGTTCCACCGTGACGGCGCCGACCTTTACGCGCGCGTCCCGATCGCGATGACGACCGCGTCGCTGGGTGGCGAGTTCGAGGTGCCGACGCTCGACGGCGCCCGCGCCAAGGTGAAGGTCTCGCCGGGCACGCAGCCGGGCCAGCGCGTGCGGCTCAAGTCCAAGGGCATGCCGGTACTGCGGAGCAAGGACACCGGCGACCTCTACGTGCAGCTCGACGTCGAGACGCCGCAGAACCTCACCAAGCGCCAGCGCGAGCTGCTCGAGGAGTTCCACAAGCTCACGACGAAGGATACCTCGCCCACGAGCGACGGCTTCTTCGCCAAGCTCAAGAATATCTTTGACGCGTAGATGAACCGGAAGTGCCAATGGGTGTGACACCGTCTGCCAGGGAACTTCACGAACAGACGTTTATGACCACGCTTCGCGCCTTAGCGACCTTCGTCGTCTTTCTTGTCGTACTTTGGTTCACGATCGACGCCCGGCCACCGTACCGAGAGTGGCTCTTTCTCGTGAGCGTTTGCTTTTTCTATTTGTGCTGGATGATCATCATTGCAAGCTTGGGTTATGTGCTCTTCGATCGGCGAGGTTACTTTGCAGAGTTGAGGGGAACGAGGACCATCTCCGACAACTCGACTCTTCGGCGTTTCATTATTCGCGAATTGATCCGGGCCTGACATGTCGTTCTATTTGAGCAGGCAATGACAGATACAAAAACCGCTATCACCCTCTGTGGTTCACTACGCAAGGATTCGATCAACGAGCATCTGCGCCGGCACATGTCGGCAAAGCTGCGCGAGGCCGAGGTGGCGGTGACCGACCTCGATCTGCATGATTTTCAGATGCCGATCTTCGACCAGGACATCGAGGATGCGGGGCAGACGCCCGAGGCGGCAAAGAAACTCGCGGAGATGTTCCGCAGCCACGACATCGTCCTCATCATCACGCCCGAATACAATGGCGGCGTCACGCCGGTGATCGCCAACACGATCGCTTGGATCAGTCGGCAGAAGCCAAGCCCCTTCCGCCACGCGATCTTCGGCATCGGCGGGATGAGCGACGGCAAGTACGCGACCATCTTCGGGCTCTCGCATCTGCGCGACAGCCTGAGCAAGGTCGGCGCGCTGGTGGTGCCGACGCTGCTCGGGCTCGGCCCCTACCCCGACGTCTTCGGCCCGGACGATGCGCCCAACGAGGGCAACATCCAGTGGAAGGTCGGCCAGATGGTACGCGAGCTCACGCACTTCTCGCGCGGCGGCATCTGAGTGTACGCGCTTTACGTGACGCACCCGCAGGTGCGGATGGACCCGGCGGTGCCGGTGCCGCGCTGGGGTCTGTCCGTTGAGGGCCGCGCCCGCGCCGAAGCCTTCGCGCGCCACCCGCTGGTCACGACCGTACGGCGCGTGGTCGCCAGCACCGAGACCAAGGCGATCGAGCTCGCGCAGATCCTGGCGGTGGCAATCCGCGTGCCCTTCACCACCGATGCCGAGTTCGACGAGAACGACCGCTCGTCGACCGGCTATGTGCCGGCCGACCGGTTCGAGCAACTGGCCGATGCGTTCTTTGCGCACCCCGACGAGTCGGTGGAGGGTTGGGAACCGGCTGCGATGGCGCAGGCCCGCATCGTCGGCGCTTTCGAGGCGGCACTAGTGCATCACAACCCCGACCGGCCGATCATCTTTGCCGGTCACGGTGCCGTTGGAACGCTGCTCAAATGCGCGCTCGATCAGCGCGTCATCTCGCGCGACGAAGACCAGCGCCGCATCGGCCATCCCGGCGGCGGCAATGTGCTGGTGATCCGGCTGAGCGATCGCAAGCTGCTCACCGACTGGACGCCGATGGAAGGGCTGCCGGCAACGATCGCCGGGCTCTGAGCTACCCCACCTGCTTGTAAAAGAAGCTGCAGTCGGCACGATGCGAGCCGTCCGCGCTGGTCGCATATCCGGGCACGATGCCGAAGCGGGTCCAGCCGAGCTTCTGGTAGAGCCGCTCGCCGTCGCTGCCGGTTTCGGTATCGAGCGTCAACAGCACGCGGCCCAGGCGCTGTGCTTCGGCCTCAGCCGCGTGCATCAATGCCGCGCCGATCCCCTGCCGACGTGCGCTGCTGTGCACCAGCAGCTTGCCGATATCTGCGCGGAACACCTGGTTCTCCTGCCCCGCGAGAATGAGCTGCACGCTGCCGACCGGTCGCTCGCTGTCGGTCGCGGCGAGCAGCACGCGTTCGTCGCGCGCGTGGCTCGCCAGCGCCCCGTCCCACCAGCGCTCGGCCTTCTCGCGCGTCATTGGCTGCACGAAGTTCACCGAGGCGCCGTGCACCACGGAATCGACCAGCAGATCGACGAGCGCCTCGCGATGCTGCGCGGCCCCTTCCGCATCGAGACGAACAATCGAGATGCTCATGGCGACGCCTCGCTGGTGAGGATGACGGCGTAGAGGGCCGGCCGCTGCGTGCGATTGCGGAAGACGATGCCCTCGTCGGGCGACATCGCGAGGCAATCGCCGGTCGCAAGGCCATAGGTGTTGCCCGGCAAGGCGATCTCCATCTCGCCTTCGAGCACCCACACGCATTGCTCGATGCTGCGGTTGCGGGATTTCTCGAGCCGCACCTCGGCCCCGGCCGGAAACTCGACCTCGACCACCTTGATGCCGGCCGCGATCCCCGCGGGCGTCACCTCACGGCGCACATAGCCCGATTGCGGATCGGTCCAGACCGGCTGGTCGGCACGGCGCGACAGCGGCGAGGTGGCGTCGCGGGCAAACAGGGTCGACAGGGTCATGCCCAGCCCGCCGCAGAGCTTGTCGAGCACCACGGCGCTCGCATGCACCTCGCCGCGCTCGATGCGCGACACCATCGCGCGGCTGACCCCGGTGCGGTCGGCGATCTGCTCCAACGACAGCGACAGCTCCGCCCGGCGCCGTGCCACCCGGCGGCCGATCAGCAGCGGAAGTTCGTCCTGCGTGTCCATATAAGAGAACTACGTCTCTTATAGTGGAACTGTCAAGCATGCGCCTCGGCGGTCAGCTTGGTGCGGAGATCGGCATCGAGGCTGTGCCAGCGGACGCCGCGGACCGCGCCGGCCAAGGCCAGGCGTGTGTGGGTGCAGGCGTCGTCCGGCAGCTCGTTGCGAATCCGCCGGAAGGCGGCCGCGTCGCCGAGCTTGAGCAGCTGCGCCGGCGTCGCGATCCCGGCGGCGCGCAGCCGGTCGGCCAGCACCTTGCCGATGTTGGGCAGGTCTTCGAGATTGTCGCTCATCGCCCCTCCGTCGTCTTGGGCAGATGGCCGGCGAGGCCGAACAGATCGATGGCGTCCTCGAACGCCACCTTCAGCCGGTCCAGCCGCGCCGGATCGTGGTCGAACTCGCGCAGCCGGACCGGACCGGCGACTGGGGCCCGCGCCATCAGCTCCTTGCCCTTGTCGGTGATGGCCACCACACGAGCGCGCTTGTCGCGGCTGTCGCGGTCGACCGTGCACAGGCCCGCCGCGCGCAGCTCGTCGATGGACTGGCCGAGCGTTGCCGGGTGCATCACCAGGGTCTTGCGCAGCGCCGCCAGCGGCAGCGCCGGGCGCTCGCCGAGGATGCGGAGCACCGCCAGCTGCAGGCCGGTGATTCCGAAGTCCTTGCGCAGGTCCTGGTTGAAGTTCTGTATGGCCTGGTCGAGGCGAACCCAGGCGACGATGGCGGAAAGCGCTTGCTGCTGCATCGCAGTACTATGACAGCATAGTACCAGATCGGCAAGGTGCTATGGCGACATAGGACTCACGGCAATGGCCTGGATTTCTGGGCCAGTCGGCGGATCAGCTAGGTCGCAGCCGAGCTTCCTCCGGCTTGGGGAGGAAGCTCGGCACGTTGGTCTCAGGCATGTGCCGCGACCGATCCCGCGACGGCGCGACCTACCGTCTCGTGGCGAAAGTCATGCGCGAATCCGGCCCGCCAGCTTGGATAGATCGGCGTCCAGCCGAGCTCCGCTTTGGCCTTCTTGTTCGAGCCACCGCGGATCCTGGTCATCATCGAGACGCCCACCTCGCCGACGAATAGGCGGCCGAGCAACACCGGCACATGCATTGGCGGCTTCGCGCCGATGATGCGGGCGAACTCGGGCAGCCAGGTCGCGATCGGGGCGGGATCGTCGTCGCAGATGTTGAACACCCCGGTCGGGCCGGTCATCGCCGCCATCGTGGCGGCCGCGGCGTCGTCGACGTGGATGAACGACCACACGCCGGCGCCGTTGCCGACGATCGGCAACTGCCGCCTGCGCACCATAGCGGTCAGGTTGCCGTCCGGCGCGAAGCCGGTATTGGGGCCGTAGAAGTTGCCGTAGCGCAGGGCCACGCCCTCGATGTCCGCGGCTTCGGTCGCCGCGCGTTCGACATAGCGAATCGCCGCAAGCGTCTGCCGCTGGTTGGCCGGCGGAGTCGGGTCGAGCGGATCAGTCTCGCGCTTGGGCGCCGTCCCGGTGCGTTCGTGATTCCAGTTGCCGTAGCTCTGCGCGACGATGCGGCGGACGCCGGTTTCGCGGGCGGCCTCGAGCAGATGATCGGTGCCTTCAGTGCGCAGCCGGTTAGTGACGGCGAAATCGGTGTCGAACTCCTTGAGATTGCCGCTGCCCGTCAGCGCCGTCATCTGGTGGATGATCACATCGGGTTTTGCCGCGGCCACGGCACGGAGGATCGCGTCGCGGTCGAGGCCATCGGCGGCGACATGGGCGGCGCCGGCCTTGTGCGCCCAGTCGGCTTTGCGGGGCGACCGGGTCATGGCCGTGACCTCGTGACCCCTGCGCACGAGAAGCGGGACGAGGCGGTATCCGACAACGCCGGCGGCTCCGGCAACAAAGACCTTCATTTCCATTTACTCCTCTGTTTTGCTCTGGCCGCAGGCGAGCCCGCATGCCATAAGCATGTGGTCACCCATAAACCAACCGGTTGGTAGGTTCAATGACAATCGACGATGTCGCTGTAAAGAAACGCACGCGCCTCAGCGGCGCCGCCCGCCGGGAGCTGATCCTGGGCGCCGCGGCCGAGCTGTTCGCAGCCAAGGGCTTCCACGAGACCTCGGTGGGGGAGATCGCGGGGGCGTCGGGGATTTCGAAGATCGTGCTCTACGACCACTTCGCCTCGAAGGAAGAGCTGTTCCTCGAGTTGACCCGGAGCGCCCGGGACGGGCTAATGGCGCGCGGCCGGGTTCAGATGCAGGCCGGCGGCACGCTCGAAGAGCGGATGCGGGGGGCGTTCGACGCCTTCTTCGGCTTTGTCGAGGAGCAGCCGGCGCGAGCGCGATTGTTGTTGCTCCTGCCCAAGGGCGAGCCGGAGCTGCGCGACATGGTGGCGGCAATCCAGGAGGAGGGAACGCGCGGGCTGACCGGCATCCTCGCAGCTGAGAACGGGCTGCTGCGCGACGAGCCGGATCGCGCCGAGCGGCTGATCCTCATCATGGAGTTCGTCAAGATCGGGCTCCACGGCCTCGTCGAATGGTGGTCGCGGCACCCGCAGATCCCGCGTGCGCAGCTGGTCGGCGCCGCGATGGACGTCGCCTGGACGGGCCTCAAGGCACACTACCGGCCGTAGCCACCCTTGCGCCCTGCCTGTGACTCAGGCATCAGGCCGCCAAATCGGAGATCGCCATGGCCGGAACGCTGATCGTCGCCCTCGATGTGGACAGCCGCGCCGAGGCCGAAGCGCTGGTCACCCGGCTCGGCGACACGGTCGACTTCTACAAGATCGGCTACCAGCTGGTTTATGGCGGCGACGGCCTGGCGCTCGGCAAGGCGCTGATCGTCGCCAAGAAGCGCGTGTTCTTCGACCTCAAGCTCCTCGACATCGACAACACGGTCGAGCGCGGCGCCGCCGCCATCGCCAGGACCGGCGCCAGCATGCTGACCGTCCACGCCTATCCGCAGTGCATGCGCGCGGCCGCCAAGGCCGCGACCGGGTCGGACCTCACCATCCTGGGCGTTTCGGTGCTGACCTCGATGAACGATGCCGACGTGGCGGAGGCCGGGTTCGCCCGTGACACCGCGGGCCTCGTGTCACTGCGCGCCGGGCATGCCAAGGCGGCCGGGATCGGCGGACTGGTGTGCTCGCCGATGGAGGCCGAGATGGTGCGCGGCATCGTCGGGCCCGGGATGGCGATCGTCACCCCGGGCATTCGACCGGCCGGTAGCGCCGTCGGCGACCAGAAACGCGTCATGGGTCCCGCCGACGCTATTGCCGCCGGAGCCACGCACCTAGTGGTCGGCCGGCCGATCACCGCCGCCGCCGATCCGGCCGAGTCGGCACGCCAGATCGTCGGCGAGATGAACGGTCACCGGATCGCCTGACCTCACCGGGTCATCCCCGCGAAAGCGGGGACCTCCGTTGGGGTGCCGGCAACGGTAAACAGAGGTTCCCGCTTTCGCGGGAATGACCTTGTGGATAGAGGTGAGCGTATGAGTGACTTGAAGGTAGCCATCGCCGGAGCCGGCGGGCGCATGGGCGCCGCCAACATCCGTGCCGTCGCCAACACGCCGGGCCTGATCCTCCATTCTGCATTCGACCGCCCGGGCTCGCCCGCCATCGGCCGCGACGCCGGCGAGGCCGCGGGCCTTGCCCGCTTCGACATCGCCATCGGCGATGACCCGGAAGCCGCGCTCGAGGGCGCCGAGGCGATCATCGATTTCACGGCCCCCACCGTCAGCGTGCTGCTCAGCGAGCTCGCCGCGGCGCGCGGACTGGTCCACATCATCGGCACCACCGGCTGCTCCAAGGAAGAAGACTGGGCGATCGCCAAGTCGGGCTCGGCCGGCGCACGCATCGTCAAGACCGGCAACTTCTCGCTCGGCGTCAACATCCTTCAGGGCCTCGTGCGCCAGGTGGCGGCCGCCCTGCCCGACTACGACATCGAAGTGCTCGAGATGCACCACAACAAGAAGGTCGATGCGCCCTCGGGCACTGCCCTGATGCTGGGCCATGCGGCCGCCGAAGGCCGCGGCGTCGATTTCGATGCCAATGCGGTGCGCTCGCGCGAGGGCCACACCGGCGCGCGCATCAACGGCAATATCGGCTTTGCGACGCTGCGCGGCGGCAACGTCATCGGCGAACATACTGTCATGTTCGTGGGCGAGACTGAGCGCATCGAGATCGCCCATCGCGCCACCGACCGCGGCATGTTCGCGGCGGGCGCTGTGCGCGCCGCGCTCTGGGCCAAGGACCAGCCACCGGGGTTCTACGACATGGCCGACGTGCTCGGCTTCAAGGAGTGATGTGAGTTATGGCCGGAACGCTGATCCTCGTCCGTCACGGACAGAGCGAGTGGAACCTCAAGAACCTGTTCACCGGCTGGAAGAATCCGGACCTCACCGAGCAGGGCATCGAAGAGGCCCGCAACACCGGCAAGAAACTCAAGGAAGCCGGCTATAAGCCAACGGTGTTCTACACGTCGGCGCTCCGCCGCGCGCAGCACACGCTCGACCTGATCTTCGAGGAGCTCGGGCTGGTCAATGTGGTGATCACCCGCAACCAGGCGCTCAATGAGCGTGACTATGGTGATCTCAGCGGCCTCAACAAAGACGATGCGCGCGCCAAGTGGGGCGAAGAGCAGGTGCTGATCTGGCGCCGCTCCTACGACGTGCCCCCGCCGGGCGGCGAGTCGCTCAAGGACACCGCCGCTAGAACGCTGCCCTACTATGAAGATCGCATCCTTCCGGTGGTGCGTGCCGGCGAGACCGTGCTGGTCGCCGCGCACGGCAACTCGCTGCGCTCGATGGTGATGGCGATCGAAGGCCTCACGCCCGACGAGATTTTGAAGCGCGAGCTGGCGACGGGCGAACCGGTGATCTACCGGATCAGCAAGACCGGCAAGCTCAAGGAAAAGGTCGCGATCTAGCGACTGCCACCGCAGCTTATCTAATCCACGGTGTCATCCCCGCGCAGGCGGGAATCCAGGTGACGCCGTGCACGACATTCTGAGTACTTGGCCCCTGGATCCCCGCCTTCGCGGGGATGACACCGCGGACAATTGTCCGATACGAGAAGTGGCCTACGCCGCCACGACTCCTGCTTCCCAGCCCAGGATCGCGCGCTTGCGCGGGACGCCCCAGTGATAGCCGGTTAGCGCGCCCGTCGAGCCCACGACGCGGTGGCACGGCACCACGAATGAAATGGGGTTCTTGCCGACGGCGGCGCCGACCGCGCGCGACGCGGTGGGCTTGCCGATGTGCTCGGCGACGGTCTGGTAGGTCGTCGCCTTGCCCACCGGGATCTTCAGCAGCGTCTCCCACACCTTGACCTCGAAGTCGGTGCCGATCAGCACCACTTTCACGGGTGCCTCCGCATTCCAGCGTAGCGGGTCGAAGATACGTGCCGCGACCGGCGCGACCTTGCTGTCGTCGCGGCTGTAGCGGGCATTGGGCCAGCGCAGGCGGAGGTCCTCGAACGCTTCGTCCATGCTCATCTGGGCATCGGCGAAGCCGAGGCCGGCGAGGCCATATTCGGTGACCACCAGCACGGCGGTGCCGAATGGCGAGGGCGCCACGCCCCAGGTCATGTCGAAGCCTTCGCCGCGATTGCGGAAGGCGCCGGGCGGCATCGCCTCATAGGTGACGAACAGGTCGTGCAGGCGCGAGGTCGAGCTCAGCCCCACCGCATAGGTGGTCGAGAGCACGCTGGTCTTGTCGACCAACAATTGCTTGGCATGGTTGAGCGCCACGGCCTGTGCAAAGCTCTTGGGGCTCAGCCCGCACCAGCGGCGGAACAGGTCGGTCAGCTGCCGCTCGGTCATCCCGAGCGACCGCGAAAAGCGGGGCAGATCGAGGTCCTCGGCGCCGGTCTCGCTGATATAGGCGATGGCCGCGCGGACGGTCTCGTAATCGTCGGCAGGGGTGAAAGTCTGATGCTGTGTCATGGTGACCATCAGATAGTCCCCTGCCGCTCGGGTTACGACCCGGTTTTGACCGGTCTCAGAGCTTAGGACGCGGCTTGGAAAAGTCCACCAGCGGGCGGACTTCGACACTGCCGAGCTTGGCCATCGGATTGGTGGCCGCAATCGCGATCGCCGCGTCCATATCCTCGGCCTCGATCAGCACGAGCCCGGCCAGCACTTCCTTGGTCTCCATGAAGGGCCCGTCGGTCTTGCGCATCTTCCCGTTGCGGATACGGATGGTCACGGCCTCAGCCGGCAAGGTCAGCGCTTCGTTGACGAAGCCGCGCGCCGTCAGCTCGCGGCTGGCGGGTCCCGCCTCATCGAGAATGGCGGTGTTTTCGGGGCTGCCGTTGAAGGCAAAGGCGGGGTCGACATAGACGAGGCAGGCGTAGCGCATGGGTTACTCCCTTTCAGGCGCGATTGACGCGTCTGGTCGGTCGCCTTCGGCCGGAATCGACAAAATCAGAAATCAGGCCCGGGCTTTTCTGAGCGCCGTGCCGAACACCTTGCTGAGGCTCAGCTTTTCGTCCGCGCTGAGGAATGCGCCGAGCGGGATCTTCTTGGTGTCGGACTTGAGCCAAAGCGCCGTCACCCGCTCGTTGTAATCGCGGTCGATCACGAACTTTACCGACTTGGGCACAAAGCTCAGAACCTCTTCGGCGCCCTTGGCGTCGACCTTCTTGAGCTCGAGCGAGGTCGGCCAGAGCGTCACCACCTCGAAGGCCTTGCCGCCGCGCATCGAAATCGTCAGCGCGGCCCAGATGGCGAGGACGTCGAGGCCCATGAAGCCGACCACCGGCCAGGCGCCCAGACTGAACCAGATGATACCCGGCACCAGCGCCAGCGCCGCTACCAGTCCGATGACGACCTTCTTGCCGGTAGGGGTGAGCGAACGATGCGGCGTGAGCGTCGCGGCGAAAAGCGGCTTGGCTTGAGTTTTGGTCGACATCACAGTGACTATAGACCCCGAATCGGAGTGCCGGGAATGGCGAAAGCGTCCGCCAAGCGATCAACTAAACGTCTGTCGCCTGCAGAAGTTGAGGCGATTTTTGCAGCGTTCAAAAAGGCCAACCCGGAGCCCAAGGGCGAACTGGTGGCGCCAAACGCCTTCACGCTGCTGGTGGCGGTGGTGCTCTCGGCGCAGGCGACCGATGCCGGGGTCAACAAGGCGACGCCGGCACTGTTCAAACTCGCCGATACGCCGGAAAAGATGGTCAAGCTCGGGGTCGAAAAGATCACCGACATGATCAAGACGATCGGGCTCTACCGCAACAAGGCCAAGAACGTCTTCGCGCTGAGCCAGATCCTCGTCGAGAAGTTCAACGGCGAAGTGCCGGCCGACCGTGAGGCGCTGGAATCGCTACCGGGCGTCGGCCGGAAGACCGCCAATGTCGTGCTGAACATGGCGTTCGGGGAATCGACCATGGCGGTCGACACCCACGTGTTCCGCGTCGCCAACCGGACTGGCCTTGCCCCCGGCGAGACGCCGCTCGAGGTCGAGCTCAAGCTGCTCAAGGTGATCCCCAAGGACTACCTGTTCCACGCCCATCACTGGCTGATCCTGCACGGCCGCTATACGTGCCTTGCGCGCAAGCCCGAGTGCTACCGCTGCGTCATCGCCGAATGGTGCCGGTTCGAGCCGAAAACGCCGCCGCCGAAGGATTGGGACGGGGCGCCGGTTTAGCCACGGTGCCACCGAGGACTTTCCCTCAGATGGCGGTCAGGCGGATTTCCAGCGCGTCCGTCCGACGGCCCACGCGATGAACCAACCGCCGGCGATGGCGATGAGATCGGGGAGCATGTCCCGCGCGCGGCAATGACCTGACGCGAAGATCGCTTCCTCGATCTCTACCGCAGCGGTCACGGCGAGAAGCAGCAGGATCGGGATCCAAATGGGCTGTCCGCGAAACGTCAGAAAGGCGATTGCGGCGAGGATGCCGAACGAGACCAGGTGCCGAAGATTGAGAAGGGTCGCCAGCCAGTCCGGCGAACCTCCCAGGTCGCACGAAAACGGGCGAAAGACCCAGCCAGACGCAACTGGTGTCGCCAGTAGCGCCGCCAACGTGGCGACCGACAGCAGGACGACCAGAGCGGTCCGCATCATGTCAGGCCTCACATAATCCCATAACCGCGTGCCATCGCCGCCGCGAACGCCGGAATGAACGCGAAGGCAATGATCTCACCGATATAGGACCGACGCAGCCCGGCAATCGTCCCCGCGTCTGGGGAAAACTTCGGGTCGGCGGCGAGCTTTCGGCGCCAGCCGATGATGGCGATGGTGGGCGGCGCCGACAGCAGGCCGACCAGCAGGAACGCGGCCATCTTCAGCCAGAAGGCCCAGTTGTGAATGTAGTAGTCGGCGCCTTTGTCGCCGAAGATCACGCGCAGAATGCCAATGACGATGATCAGCATCGCCATCACCCCGTAGGCCGTATCGATCGCGCCGAGCTGGCGGATGCGCTCGGGGCTGAGATTGGGCCGCAGAAGCGCGACCTCGGCGATCAAGAGGCCAGCCAGCGTGAAGACGCACAAATGATGGGCAATCGCGAGGATGAGATCGGTCACGAGGAAAACTCCGCCGGTTTCCCGCAACAATGGCGGCAGCGGGCGAAACTCACAAGGTTGCGCGGGTGCGCATTCCCCGCTATCTCCGCGCCGGATCAACAGGAACGGGCGGCCGATGGCTGACACACAATTCGACGTGCTCACCATCGGCAATGCGATCGTCGACGTGATCGCCCCGATCGACCCGGAGTTCCTGAAGCGCGAGGGCATGGCCGAAGGTATCATGCACCTGGTCGATGCCGACCGCTCCGCCTACCTTTACGAACGAATGCCGCCCGACAAGCGTCAGGTCTCCGGCGGCTCCTCGGCCAATACGGCTGCGGGCGTCGCCGCATTCGGCGGACGTGCTGCGTTCGTCGGCAAAGTGGCGGCCGACCCATTGGGCGATGTGTTTGCCGAAGACTTCCGCGACATTGGCGTTCACTACGGGGTGAGCAGGCTGCACAACGGGCCGGCGACGGCCCGCTCGATGATCCTCGTCTCGCCCGGCGGCGAGCGCACGATGAACACCTACCTCGGCGCCTGCCAGCAGCTCACCACCGCCGACATCAAGGAAGAAGAGATCGGCGGCGCGGGCATCACCTACATGGAGGGCTATCTCTGGGACCCGCCGGAGGCCAAGAAGGCGTTCGTGCTGGCCTCGGTCTACGCCCACAAGCACGAACGGCCGACGGCGTTCACCCTGTCCGACCCATTCTGCGTCAACCGCTATCGCGACGAGTTTCTCGACCTGATGCGGTCGAAAACCATCGACTACGTCTTCGCCAACATCGAAGAGGCGAAAGCGCTTTACCAGACCGACAGCCTGCACGAAGCCGTGCAACAGATCGCCAAGGACTGCGAGCTCGCCGCCATCACCATGGGGGCCCAGGGTGCGATGGCGGTGCAGAACGGCGAGATCGTCACGGTGCCGGCGTTCCCGGTACCCGAGGTGGTCGACGCGACCGGTGCCGGCGACCTCTTCGCCTCGGGCTTCCTGCTCGCCCTTGCCCGCGAACGCGACCTCAAGACCGCACTCGCCGCCGGCTGCCTCGCGGCCAGTGAGGTGATCTCGCATATCGGCGCGCGTCCGATCCGCGAGCTCGGGCAGATGGCGCAGGAGCACAAGGTCGCGATTTAGTCCGCCACCGCCTCCGACTGAAACCACGGTGTCATTCCCGCGAAGGCGGGAATCCAGGAGTCGCTTGTCGTGAGGTCAGAGGTCTTGGCCCTGGATCCCCGCCTTCGCGGGGATGACATGGTGGGTGTCGTCGGGCTGTCAGTCACACCCGCCTCAGCCGCACCTCTTCAACCGCGTGGTTGCCGCCCTTGCGCAGAACCAGGTCGGCGCGGCTGCGGGTGGGCAGGATATTGTCGCGCAGGTTGGGCAGGTTGATCGAGTCCCAGGCCCAGAGGCCAAATCGCTCGGCCTCGTCGGCCGGCATCTCGGCCAGGCGCCGGAAGAAGCTCTTGGGATCGGTAAAGGCCGACTCGCGCAGCGCGCGGAAGCGCACCATGAACCAGTTGCGCAGATCGTCTTCAGCGGCGTCGATATAGATCGAAAAATCGATGAAATCGGACGCAAACAGGATCGGCTTGCCGGTCTTGGGCAGCTCGCCCGGCTGCAAGATGTTGAGGCCCTCAACGATCAGGATGTCGGGCCGATCGATGGTGATGAACTCGCCGGGCAGCACGTCGTAGATCAGGTGCGAGTAGACCGGCACCTTGACCTCGCCCTTGCCCGACTTGATGTCGCTGAGGAACGTCAGCAGCGCACCGCGGTCGTAGCTTTCGGGAAAGCCCTTGCGATCGGCAAGCTTCAGCTCGTCCAGAACGGCGTTCGGAAGCAGGAACCCATCAGTGGTGATGAGGTCGACCTTGGGTGAAGTGCGCCAGCGCCGCAGCAAGGCGCGGAGGATACGCGAGGTGGTCGACTTGCCCGACGCCACCGAGCCCGCAACGCCGATGATGAAGGGCACCTTGGTGTCCTCGGTGCCGAGGAACCGTGTCGACACACGATGCACCGCCTGCGTCGCCTCGACATAGAACGAGATCAGGCGCGTCAGCGGCAGGTAGATTTCCTCGGCTTCCGCCAGCGAGATCGGGTCGGTCAGGGCACGCAGCCGCTCGATATCGGCGGCGGTCAGCGTCATCGGCTCGCCGTCGCGATACTGCGCCCACTCCTGTTTAGAGAAGACGTGGTAGGGCTGGAGATCGAGCTTTTTGGGTTCCGCCATTACTTGGTCCGCGACGCCTTTTCCTCGAGGCCCGACTGGCCGGTGCGGCGCTCGAGCTCGGCCAGTACATCGCTCAGCGGCACATCGGCAGCACGCAGCAGCACCAGCAGGTGATAGATC
>JADMIO011609108.1_pt1 | contig 13833 bp, 13 predicted proteins | sample 8958161 | NCBI WGS metagenome assembly JADMIO01 (sample SAMN16585339, study PRJNA669376) | soil metagenome | isolation source: Crop rotation soil | place: USA: Cullars Rotation, Alabama | collected 2011 | reverse complement strand
GGAAGGCCCGCCATGCCGTCAGTGACGAGCTGCATGTAGTCGGGATACGTGCCCGCGCTGTCCGGCGTCGTCATCGCGATGAACCGCGGGAACGACTGGACCAGCTGCGTGCTGAAGTGGTCGGGCATGCTGCCGGGCAGCTGGAAGCCGCGATTGAACCAGCTGCGGATGATGAGGGCCGACGAGCGCGCCGGCAGCGCCCGGACATTCGCGGCGAACGCGGGAAAACTGCCGTCGCGATAGAGGTACATCTCCACGTTCGACACGTAGAACGCCGAAACGGTCCGGCGCGTCTCGCGCAGCCACGCGCCGATGTTCTTCATCGCGAGCGGGCCCGCGAGGTTGCCGACCACGGGGATCACGCGATTCTCCACCTGCAAGCGGCGCACGCGCTGCCAGCGCTCCTCGGTCGCGATGTAACTCGCCTGGTTGCTGTCGAGGTCGTACTCGCCGTAGAGACGGCGGAGGTTGGGATACGCGCGCCGCGGTGGCCGGCCCAAGGACGTAAACGTCAGGTCGAGGCCGTTGTGCGCGAAGTCGTCGTGGAAGCGGCGCAGCGTGGCGCGGTCCTCGTCGGCGAGCGGCACGCCGTAGGCCGCGACGCGCCGCATGAGCGACGCGTGGGTCGCCGCATAACGAACGCTGTCCATCGGCGTGTGGTCGATGTAGCCGAGGACGGCCGCGAGGTCGCGGGTGCCCCAGCGCGACGAATCCGCCGGCGCGGGGCGGCCGAACAGCTGGCACAAGTACTCGATCCGGTTCTCGGACGTCTCGAACATCGCCTTGAGCAGCAGGTGCAGCAGGAGGTTGTCGCGCCGGATGTCGATGAGCACCGCGTACTCCGGCTCGATCTCGGCGATGTACGAGAAGCTCTGCTCGGGGCCGACCCCGATGTAGACGCCCCCCTTTACCTGGAACTGCCGCAGGGCGCCCATGACGTGCAGGTACGACGTCTCATTTGAAACCAGGTTGTCGCTGTCGAAGAAGCCGCCGGGCTCCGAGAGCCGGCCGACGAGACGGGAGAATTCGGTGGACTGTGCCGGCGCGGGCGCGGCGGCAAGAACGGCAGCCAGGAGCAGGATCAGGGCACGACGGATCATGGGCCTCCCCAGTCAGCCCAAAGTATAGCATTTTGGGGCCCGTGCAGACCCACAGGATCGCGGCCGCCCTGTCCGACCGTTACGTCATCGAGCGCGAGATCGGCGCCGGCGGCATGGCCACGGTCTATCTCGCCCACGATGTCAAGCACGACCGCGATGTCGCCCTCAAGATCCTGCGCGCCGACCTCTCCGCGGTGCTGGGCGGCGAGCGGTTCCTGAACGAAGTCCGCATCACCGCGCGGCTCGACCATCCGCACATCCTCACGCTCATCGACTCCGGCGAAGCCGACGGCGTCCTGTTCTACGTGCTCCCGTTCGTGCGCGGCGAGTCGCTGCGCGCGAAGCTGGAGCGCGAGAAGCAGCTGGGGCTCGACGAGGCGTTGTCCATCACGCGGCAGATCGCGAGCGCCCTCGACTACGCCCACGCGCAGGGCGTCGTCCACCGCGACATCAAGCCCGAGAACATCCTGCTGCACGAGGGCGAGGCGATGCTGGCCGACTTCGGCATCGCGATCGCGGTGAAGGAGGCGGGCGGGAACCGGCTGACCGAGACCGGGTTGTCGTTAGGGACGCCGCAATACATGTCGCCCGAGCAGGCCACCGGCGACCGCAAGCTCGACGCGCGCAGCGACGTCTACTCGCTGGCCGCGGTGCTGTACGAGATGCTGGCGGGCGAGCCCCCGGTCACGGGCCCGACGGCGCAGGCGATGATCGCCAAGCTCATCACCGAGCGGCCGACCCGGCTGCGCGTGGTGCGCGACACGGTGCCCGAGGGGATCGACACCGCGGTCGCGAAGGCGCTCGCCAAGGTGCCGGCTGACCGCTTCGGCAGCGCGGGCGAGATGATGCGCGCGCTGGTCGCCGCGCTGCCCACCGGTGCATCGGCTCCGCGCCTGACGAAAGGCGTGGCGGCGGTGGCGGCCCTCATCGTCCTGCTCGTCGCCGCGATCGGCTGGCTCGCGTTGCGGAAGGCCCCGGCGGCGGGTGGCTCGCGCGTGACGCTGCGCGACCGAACCCAGCTGACGTTCACGGGGCAGGTGCAGCTCCCATCGATCTCGCCCGACGGCAAGCAGCTCGCATACATCGTGAGTGACTGCCGTGGAACGAACTGCGCCTATGGCATCGAAATCAAGGATGTCGGCGGGACGGCCACGCGCAGCCTCTTTTCCGGGGCGACCGCCGTCTATGATCTCAGCTGGAGCCCGGATCGCCGCAATCTCCTGGTGACCGGCAGTATCCGGGGTCGCTACGGCGCGTGGCTGGTGTCCACCGTGGGCGGCTCGCCGCAGTACGTGACGTCCGCGGATGCCGCCTTCTTCGCAGGTGGCGATTCGCTGCTGTTTACCGCTGCGACCAATACCCCGGATACCGTGCACTGGATCTATGCCTCGGGACTGGACGCCGTGGTGCGTGACAGCATCCGCGTCACGGGCATCCTCGCCAGCGGCATCGGCCTGCCCGAGCAGCCATCGTCCTCGCGCTGGATTTTCACCAATCTGCGCCAGTCGCAGACGAACATCCTCCTGACCATCGACCGGTCGGGCAAGACGGTCAGCCGGGTGTCGTTCCTGGCCAGCAACACGAATACGCGGGCCGCCGGGGACGCGGTCTTCTGCATGATCCACAACCCCGGCTCGGCGTTCGCCACCATCATCCGCGTTCCCTACGATCCTGCGACCGGGGCGCTGGCCCAGCAGTACGACACCGTCTACACCGGCGATATCACCGGGTACGGTGTCACGACGGATGGCGCGAACCTGGTGGTGGACGAGGGCACGGCGGAGTACTCCGGCTACGTCGCCGACTTCCGCAGCCTGGTGCGCGGCGCGCTGCCGGCGCCGCTGGTGCACGCGACCACCGGGATGCGGGTCGGAGTTTCGCCAGACGGGAAGCGCGTGATGATCTCCCGGGCGCCCACCGTTGCCGGTGCGGTCGGGACGTTAGGCATCATGCCCGCGGGCGGCGGCGCCGAAACGGCGCTGCCGATGGACGGGCTGCGGGAGGTGTCATACTGGACGGACTCGGTGCATATCGCGCTCGCCGAGCACATCAACGACAGGACCCGGCTTTCACTGGTCGATGTCCGCAACGGCCGGCGCAACGATGTCCTGATGATCGCCGATACGCTCGTGGACGACATCACCCTGCTGGAAGGCGGCGGCTGGGCGTGGATTCCGAGTCGCTCGCTCGAGGTCATGATCCAGCGCAGCGGCGAGTCGTCGCCCCGTCGGATCGCCAAGCCCGACTGGTTCATTTCGATCTTCGGTGTCGGCGAGATTCCCCGCACGCACCAGATCGCGATCGTGGGCTGGGATGCCGCGTCCAATGACACGCTCGGTCTCGGGGTGATCGACCCGGCGACCGGCGCGTACACGCCGTGGATGCACGTGTTCGGCGAGGACATGACCTGGTTCCCGCAACCCGATGGCGCCATCGTCGCGTGCGTCTACCCGACGGCGGAAACGGTGCAGTGCATGCGCGTGCGCGGTCCCGGTCGAGTCGAAAACCTCGGCACGATCCCGCGCCGGGTGTGGCGAATCAACTTCTCCGATGACGCGCGGATGGCGTCGCTGACCATCCGTGAACGGCACAGCGATGCCTGGATGAGCCGCATCGTCCGATAAGAAAAAAGCACCACCCGCGCGGGTGGTGCCGTCCCTGCCGATCACTAACCCGCGACCTCGCGTTTCGTTCCCGTGTTCCGCATCACGAAATGCGGAACGCGTTGTCGCGCAAAGGGGTACGCCTTGATGGAGCGATGTGAGCTCCGTTTCCGCAGCGTACGCAGTGGTGCTTAATCGGAGGCAATACAGATGCCCAACAATCCGGGCGATTCGCGTAATTACGGCAGCTCGAAGGACCAGGGCAGCCAGAACCAGAAGCAGGACCTGAATGCCAAGAACGCCCCGTCGCAGTCGCAGTCGGCCTCGAAGAACCAGGGCCAGGCGGGCAACATCGGCAACAGCAGCAACAAGCAGGGCATGCAGAGCAGCAGTGGCAGCAGCAACAAGCAGCAGTCGGGCGGCGCCAGCAGCCAGAACCTCAGGCTCCAGCTGACCCCCGAGCAGCAGCAGCAGATCCGCAAGGCCACGGGCCGCGACGCCAGCTCGCTCGAGCTGTCGGTCGAGGACATCGAAGACAGCCTCGGCTCGGAGGCCGGTAACAAGGGCAGTCGCGACGAGTCGTCGTCGCGCGACTCGTCTTCGGACGGAGACATGGGCTCGGAGAGCGAGTTCTAGGTCTTCGCCTGCATGAAATACGACGGGCGCCCGTTCGCGGGCGCCCGTTCGTTTTCGGACCGTCGGTCAGTGCGCGCGCGCGCGGGTTCTCTTGCGATCGGTACGGCGCGACTTGAGCGGAATGCCCGCCCGGCGGGCCTTGGACAGCCCGATCGCGATCACCTGCTTCTTGCTCGCGGCGCCGTGCTTGCCTTCGTGCACGTGGTGAAATTCCTCGCGGACGAACTCGCCCGCCGCCGTGGACGCGGACTTGCCCTGGCGCAGGTCCCGCTTTGCTGCCTTGAGCGTCTTCTTCTCCGGCATGGTGCCCTCCAGTCGTGTTCTTCCTGTGGACCCCTGCCGGCGGAGCGAGTTCCGGCCCGGTTGAATGCGCCTTGCGCGAACAGGTAACTTCCTTGGATGCCCCGGAATGATGATCGCCTGGTGGTTCGCGGCGCCCGCGAACACAACCTGCAGAATATCGATGTCGAGATTCCCCGCGGTTCCCTGACCGTCGTGACCGGCCTCTCGGGGTCGGGAAAATCCTCGCTCGCGTTCGACACCATCTACGCCGAAGGCCAGCGGCGCTACGTCGAGTCGCTCTCGGCCTACGCCCGCCAGTTCCTCGGCCTGATGGAAAAGCCCGACGTCGACATGATCGAGGGCCTCTCGCCCGCGATCGCGATCGAGCAGAAGACGGCCGGCCAGAACCCGCGCTCCACCGTCGGCACCATCACCGAGATCTACGACTACCTGCGCCTGCTCTACGCGCGCGCCGGCACGCCGCACTGTCCCAACGACGGCACGCCGATCCAGCGCTCGAGCGCGAGCCAGATCACGGACACGATCCTCGGCTGGCCGAAGGGCACCAGGCTCGAGGTGCTCGCGCCGATGGTGCGCGGACGGAAGGGCGAGTTCCGCGACCTGTTCGAGGACGCGCGCAAGCAGGGCTTCGTGCGCGCGCGCGTGGACGGCGAGGTCATCGAGCTCGACAACCCTCCAAAGCTCGCCAAGCGGACCAACCACGACATCGCGATCGTGGTCGACCGCCTGGCCGTGAATCCCGACGATCGCCAGCGGCTGGCGGACTCGGTCGAGACCGCGCTGCGCGCCGCAGACGGCGTCGTCGAAGTGATTCGCCACGGCGTGGGCAGCACCGAGCCGGTGATGTTCTCCGAGAAGTACTCGTGCCCCAAGTGCGGGCTGTCGCTGCCCGAGCTCGAGCCGCGGCAGTTCTCGTTCAACTCGCCCTACGGCGCGTGCCCCGAGTGCGCGGGCCTCGGCACCCGGCGCGAGGTGAGCGAGGAGCTCGCGCTCGCCGATCCGTCGATCAGCATCCTCGAGGGCGTGGTGCTGCCGTGGGGCGAACCCGCGGGCTTCCTGCGGCGCTCGCTCCTGCCGACGCTGGCGAAGGAGCTGCACTTCGACCTCAACGCGCCGTGGGGCAAGCTGCCCGCGGCCGCGAAGAAGGCGCTGCTGTACGGCTGCGGCGACAGGGTCTTCAAGTTCAAGCTCGAGGGCGAACGGCGCAGCGACTACGAGTCGACGTGGGAAGGCATCCTCCGCAACGTCGAGCGCCGCTACAAGGAGACCACCTCCGACGGTGTGCGCGCGCAGCTCGAGGAGTTCATGGTCCTGCGGCCGTGCTCCGCGTGCGGCGGGCAGCGGCTGCGGCGCGAGTCGCTCTCGGTGCTCCTCGGCAAGCTGAGCATCGGCGAGCTGACCGACCTCGCCGTCGGCGCCGCGCTGGAGTTCGTCGACACGCTGCCGATGCGCGGGAGCGGCAAGGCGGGCCTCGATCCCGAGGTGGCCGGTCCCATCCTCAAGGAAGTGCGCGATCGCCTGCGCTTCCTGGTGAACGTCGGCCTCGACTACCTCACGCTCAGCAGATCCGCCGGCACGTTGTCGGGCGGCGAAGCGCAGCGCATCCGCCTCGCGACCCAGATCGGCTCGCGGCTCGTCGGCGTGCTGTACATCCTCGACGAGCCGTCCATCGGCCTGCACCACCGCGACAACGGCCGGTTGCTCGCGACGCTCAAGGAGCTGCGCGACATCGGCAACACGGTGCTGGTCGTCGAGCACGACGAGGAAACCATTCGCGCCGCCGACCACATCGTGGACCTCGGCCCGCGCGCCGGCCGCCACGGTGGCCACGTGATGGTGTCGGGCACGCTCGACGACGTGCTCAAGAGCCGCGACTCGCTCACCGGGCGCTACCTGCGCGGCGAGCTGCGCGTCAACGTGCCGTCGGCGCGCCGCCCCGTGGACGAGAAGAAGGTGCTGCGGGTCGTGGGCGCCAAGCACCACAACCTGCGCAACCTCGACGTCGAGTTTCCGCTCGGGCTGTTCATCTCGGTCACCGGCGTCAGCGGGTCGGGGAAGAGCACGCTCGTCACCGACATCCTCTACCAGTCGCTCGCGCGCCATTTCTACCGCGCGAAGGTGATCCCGGGCGCGCACACGCGCATCGACGGCCTCGAGCACATCGACAAGGTCATCGACATCGACCAGAGCCCGATCGGCCGCACGCCGCGCTCGAACCCGGCGACGTACACGGGGCTGTTCACGCCGATCCGCGACATCTTCGCCGAGCTGCCGGAAGCCAAGATGCGCGGCTACGAGCCGGGCCGGTTCTCGTTCAACGTGAAGGGCGGGCGTTGCGAGGCGTGCCAGGGCGACGGCCTGGTGAAGATCGAGATGCACTTCCTGCCCGACGTGTTCGTGCCGTGCGAAGTGTGCCGGGGCCGGCGCTACAACCGCGAGACGCTCGAGGTCCGCTTCAAGGGCAAGAGCATCGCCGACGTGCTCGACCTCACCGTCGCCGAGGGACTCGACTTCTTCACCAACCAGCCGCGCGCGCGGCAGAAGCTCGAGACGCTCAACGACGTCGGCCTGGGCTACATCCACATCGGCCAGAGCGCGACCACGCTCTCGGGCGGCGAGGCGCAGCGCGTGAAGCTTGCGCAGGAGCTGAGCAAGCGCGACACCGGCCGCACGCTGTACATCCTCGACGAACCGACGACGGGCCTGCATTTCGAGGACGTCCGGCTGCTGCTCGAGGTGCTCCACCGGCTGGTCGACAAGGGCAACACGGTGATCGTCATCGAGCACAACCTCGACGTCATCAAGACGTCGGACTGGATCATCGACCTGGGTCCCGAGGGCGGCGCCGGCGGCGGTCGGATCGTGGCCGAGGGCACGCCGGAAATGGTGATGAAGGCGGACGAAAGCTTCACCGGACAGGCGCTGCGCTCCGTTCTGGCGGCACCTGCCAAGTCGGCCTAGATTGGGCGCTTAGCCGAAACTTCGGGCCCCTGGTAGCCGTCAGGACGACACTTCCCTTTGCCGGAGCCGTCACGATTCCTGGTGCCGAAGTTCCCATCGCCATCTTCTTCTTCCTGACCACGGGAACGATCGGGTTCACGTTCACGCCGATGGGCCGCGCCATTGCGCGCCGCATCAACGGCGACGGGCCCGGCGGCGACAACGCACAGGACATCCGCGCGCTCCAGCACGAGGTCGACGAGCTGCGCTCCGAGCTCGATGCGATGCGCGGGCGGCTGGGGGAAGTCGACGAGCTGCAGAACCGGCTCGAGTTCGCCGAGCGCATGCTGGCCCAGAAGGAAAAGAACGCGCTGCCGGGCGGTGCATGATGGAGAACTACCAGATCCTCGAGCTGGTCCAGAGCTGCCTGTTCGTCGTGGCGCTCGGCGTGGTCGCATTCAGCCCGATCGCGCGCGCGATCGGCCGCCGCATCATGCACGGCAAGACCCTGCCGCCCGACGCGGTGATCGAGTCGCCGCGCATGGAAGACCTGTCCGGGGAAGTCGCCGCGCTGCGGCAGGCGCTCTACGAGCAGCAGGAACGGCTCGACTTCGCCGAACGCGTGATCGCGCAGCAGAAGCAGCGCGAGGCGCTGCCGGGCGGGCACTAGGAAACCATGGAAGACATTCTCGCGATCCTGCTCATCTTCGGCGGCGGCACCGCGGTGGCGATGTCGTTCAGCCCGGTCGGACGCGCGCTCGCCGAGCGCCTGCGCGGCAAGAATCCCGACGCGCTGCCGTCGGAGGACGTCGAGGAGTTGCGCGAGCACATCCAGAGCCTCCAGCAGCAGGTGAGCGAGCTGGCCGAGCGGCAGGATTTCGCCGAACGCATGCTCGCGCAGCAGCGCGACAAGATCGGCCTGCCGCCGGCACGGGATACCGCGACGCCGTCGTGATGCAGGCGCCGCCGATCCCACCCGATCCCAACATCATCATCCCGCAGCTCATCCCGCTTGCGGGCATGGCGGTGGGCGCGATTGCCACGATGTCGCTGGTCCTGGGACCGGTCGGCCGCGCGATCGGCGACGTGATCCGGCACTGGCTGGGCGGCGGCACCAAGCGGGGCGAGCTGGCCTCGGCCGAACTGGACGAAGTGACGTCGCGGCTGGAGCAGGTGCAGCACCAACTTGGCGAATTGGCCGAACGGCAGGATTTTACGGAGCGGATGCTGGCGCAGGTCCGGAAGGGCCAGCTGCCGCCGGGGGATGTTGCCGGCTGAAACCGCGCCGCATCACCGGCGTATGGATGATGTAAAGGAGCCACAATGGCCGTGACGAAGGAAGACGTCGAGGCGTTCATCGCCCGGCTGGAAGGCGAAGGCGTCCACTCGAAGGAAATCGAGAAGGGCCTGTGGGTGCTTTCGAGCATGCCCGACAGCCCCGAGCTCGTGGTGCATTTCAACCCGCCCGTGGTCGTGTTGCGGGTGAAGGTGCTGGAGCTTGGCTCGGGCAACGCCAAGGAAGACCTGTACAAGCACCTGCTGACGCTCAACGCGACCGACCTGATCCACGGCTCGTACGGGATCGACGGCGGCAACGTCGTGCTGACCGACGCGCTCGAGCTGGAAAACCTGGACTTCAGCGAATTCCAGGCGAGTTATGATTCGATGATGCTGGCCCTGGCGTCGCACCTCGCGACGCTCGCCCCTTACCGCCAGGCGTGACCTGACATGGGAATCTTTGACCGTCTGACGACGATGATCCGGTCGAACCTCAACGACCTGATTTCGCGCGCCGAGAATCCCGAAAAGATGCTGAACCAGCTGGTGCTCGACATGCGCAGCCAGCTGGCCAAGGCGAAGCAGCAGGTCGCCGCCGCGATTGCCGACGAGAAGCGGCTCCAGGCGCAGGCCGAGCAGGAGAAGAAGCTCGCCGACGACTGGGAGAAGCGCGCGATGCTCGCGGTGCAGGAAGGCCGCGACGACCTCGCCAAGCAGGCGCTGCTCCGTCACGCCGAGCACATGCAGAACGCGCAGCAGCTCGAGGAGACGTGGCGCAAGCACGCCGCGGAGACCGAGTCGCTGAAGAACTCGCTGCGCACCCTCAACGACAAGATCGAAGAGGCGAAGCGCAAGAAGAACATCCTCATCGCCCGGCAGCGCCGCGCGGAAGCGCAGCAGCGCATCCACGAGACGATGTCGTCGATGAGCGACAAGAGCGCGTTCGAGACGTTCGAGCGGATGAGCGAGCGCATCGAGCAGAACGAGCGCAAGGCGCTGGCCTCGGCCGAGCTGTCCGAGGAGCTCGAGGGCGACGCGCTCCAGAAGCAGTTCTCGCAGCTCGAGTACAAGGCGGACGCCGACACGCAGCTGCTCCAGCTCAAGGCGAAGATGGGCCTGATCGCCGGTCCCAAGTCGCCCACCAAGCAGATCGGCGCCGGCCAGGGCGAGGTCCACGACGCCGAGCTCGTGGACGACGACGAGTCGAAGTCCTGACCGAATCGAGCATCGCCGCGCCCCGGCGCGGCGCGAGTCTCGGCCTCGTCGTCCTTGGCGTCGGGGCCGCGATTCTTTTCTGGTATATCCGCGACCTGCTGCTGGTCGCGTTCATCGCCGTGCTGCTTGCCGTCTACCTCGGCGGCATGACCGACCTGTTCGTCCGCGTGCTGCGTATCAAGCGCGTGCCCGCCCTGCTGCTCTCGTTGCTGCTCACGCTGCTCGCCGCCGTCGGCATCGGGCTCCTCGTGGCCCCGGCCGTCGTCGCCCAGACCGAGGACCTCATCCAGGCCGTGCCCGGCTACCTCACGGCGCTCGACCAGATGGTGCAGAGCCTCGCTAACAAGTCCGCGGCGTTCCGGCAGACGGCCATCGCGTCGAGCGAGACCGGCGTCGCGACCATCGCGCTCAACGAGGCGCTGGCCTTCGCGCGTCACTCGTTCCTGAACTACGCCGCCGGCACCGGCCGCATCCTCATCGACGCCCTCGCGGTCCTCGCGATGGCGCTGTACATCGCGCTGAAGCCGTCGGCGTACATCGACGGCATGAAGGTCCTGGTGCCGCCGAAGCACCGCGCGACCGCGGATGCCATCCTCTGCGACGTCGGCGACACGCTGCGCTCGTGGGTGGGCGCGCAGCTGCTCGCGATGGTGGTGCTGGCGGTCGCGACGGCGATCGGCCTGCTGATCCTGGGCGTGCCGTACTGGCTGGCGTTCGGGCTGCTGGCGGGCGTCGCGGTGCTGGTGCCGTTCTTCGGGTCGCTGACGTCGACGCTGCTGCCCGCGCTGCTGGTGCTGCCGGGCCGCGGCCCGCTCGTGGCCCTCGCGGTCGCGATGGTCGGCGTGGTGGTCCACATCGTCGAAGCCAACATCGTCCATCCGCTGATCATGCAGCACCGCGTCGCGCTGCCGCCCGCGCTGACCATCATCGCGGTGCTCATCATGAGCGCGCTCGCCGGGCTCCTCGGCATGGTCGTCGCGGTCCCGCTCCTGGCCACCCTGATGGTCCTCGTCCGGCACGTGCTGATCTACCAGACCTATGGCGAGCAGCCGCCCGGCAGCGAGCCGCTCCACGCCGTCCTGCGGCCCTCCTCGGGCCAGATCGTGGTGCAGGTTTCTCCCTGACGGTCTTTCGCTGTAGATTCTCGGCCCCATGAATCCCCAGCGCTACCTGATCATCGCCGAAGGCTCGTTCGGTCCCGAGACTTCGAAGACCGCCAACTCCGCGATCCGCTACCTGCCCGAGCGCGTCGTCGGCATCCTCGACAGCAAGGCCCCCGGAAAAACCAGCCAGGACGTCCTCGGCTTCGGCGGTGCCATCCCGGTCGTGAAGACCATCGAGGAAGGCTTTGCCCTGAAGGCCGATGCCATCCTCATCGGCATCGCGCCGGCGGGCGGCAAGCTGCCGCAGGAATGGCGCGCGTGGCTCCTCGCGGCGATCGACCGCGGCATGCACATCTGGAGCGGCCTGCACACCTACATCAGCGACGACGCCGAGTTCGCCGCCCGCGCGAAGGCGAAGGGCGTGACGATCGTCGACGCGCGCAAGCCGCCCGAGCACCTGCCGGTCTCGACGGCGAAGGGCAAGGATGTCGACGCGTACGTCTGCCTGACTGTCGGCAGCGACTGCAACGTCGGCAAGATGACGGCGCAGCTCCAGCTGGTGAACGCCATCCGCCAGCGCGGCCTGCGCACGCGCTTCGCTCCTACGGGCCAGACCGGCATCCTGATCGACGGGTGGGGTATCGCGGTCGACGCGGTGATCGCCGACTTTATCGGCGGCGCGGCCGAGCAGCTGGTGCTCGACGGCGCGAAGGGCCACGACGTGGTCCTGGTCGAGGGGCAGGGCAGCCTGATTCACCCCGGCTACTCCGGCGTCACGCTCGGCCTGCTCCACGGCTCGGCGCCGAGCGGCCTGATCCTCTGCCACCAGAGCTCGCGCGAGTTCGTGGGCGACTACGGCGGCCGCGCGGCGTGGCTGCGGATTCCGAAGCTGAGCGAGCTGGTGCGGATCTACGAGGACGCCGCGCGCCCGGTGCACCCGGCGAAGACGATCGGCATCGCGCTCAACACGTACGACCTCTCCGACGCCGACGCGAAGCGCGCGATCGACGAGGCGCAGCAGGACACCGGGCTGCCGGCGACGGACCCGGTGCGCTACGACCCCGCGCCGCTGGTGGACGCGGTGGTGGCGGCGCACGCCGCCTGGAAGAAGGGGCGTTAGGCGGAGTTCGGAGGACGCGGCACGCGCCGGCGGTCGTCGAGCGCCGGCGCCCGCAATGACGCAAAGGCGATCGTGCCCGCGATCGCGAAGGAGACGGCGGCCAGCACCAGGCCCGTGGCCACCGGGAACGCCACCAGCAGCAATCCCATGATCGCGAACAATCCCGCGGCGGTGACGGTGAACCGGCGCCGCATCCCGCCCGCCAGCCGGCGCAGGGTCATGACCGTGGCCATCTGCCGGTCGAACCGGTTGCGGCGGCGCGTCGTCATCGGCGAGGAGGACGGCGCGGGATGCTCGGCCGGGGGCGCGTCGGCGTCGACCAGGCGGCCGCGCCGGAGGTAGCGCCCGGGCCGCAGCACGATCTCGTTGCTCTGCAGCATGTCCTTCCGGAACTGGTTCGCCATCTCCTCGACGAAGGTCTCCGATTCGATGATGACGTCCAGCTCGTGGTTCGCGTACAGGCTCGACAGGTTGAGGTTGGTCGAGCCGATGCGCGCCCAGCGGCGGTCCAGGATCATCGCCTTGGCGTGCAGCATCGGCCCGCGCCACTCGAACACGCGCGCGCCCGCCAGCAGCAGGTCGCGATAGCCGAACCGGGTGATGTCGCGGACCACGCGGAGGTCGCTCGTGCTCGGCACCATCACGCGCACGTCCACGCCGCCCCGCGCCGCGTCGAGCAGGGCGGTCGAGAGCGGCGGCGGCGCGGCGAGGTACGCGTCCCAGATCCAGATGCGCTCGAGCGCGGTGTCGTAGGTCAGCTGCGCGACGCGGTAGATCCGGGTGCGGCCCGGGATGCCGTCGACGACCCGCACCGCCTCGGTCCCTCGCGCCGAAACCGTCCCGACCAGCTCGTCCGACGGCAGCGGCGGCCCCGCGAGCGCCCACACGCGCCCGAACGTCTGGTCCATCGCCGCCGCCGCCGGGCCGTCCACGCGCACGACCGAATCGCGCCACGCGGGCCGGCCGGTAGCGCGGTCGCCCGCCCATTCGTCGCCGAGACAGATCCCGCCGAGCATCGCAATCTCGCCGTCGACCACGAGCAGCTTGCGGTGATTGCGCGAGAACAGGTCGATGGGACTGGTCGTGAGCAGCGGGTGGAACGGGCGGACCTCGATGCCCTTCTGCCGGAGCCCACGCCAATAGGACCAGCGCGTGCCGATGCTGCCGAGTGCGTCGTAGAGCACGCGCACCTGGACGCCCGCGGCGGCGCGCTCGGCGAGCGCCTCGGCGAAGCGCCGGCCGGTCGTGTCGCAGCGGATGATGTAGTTCTCGAGATGGATCCGGCGGCGTGCGCGCGCGATGATCGCGATCATCTCGTCGAGCGCGCGCGGGCTGTCGTGCAGGTGGGCGACGGCGTTGCCCGGAATCGGCGCGCCGCCGATCGCGCGGTTCATCGCGAGGCCAAGGGTGTCGTCGCCGTCGAGCGGCACCGGCGTTCCGGCGGGCAAGCTCATCCTGACAATTAGGTACACCGCATGGTTTCGCGCCACGCCGCGCCCGGCGGGTACGAAGGTTCCACCCCTGCCGTCCTAGGT
>JADMIO010796641.1_pt1 | contig 13836 bp, 10 predicted proteins | sample 8958161 | NCBI WGS metagenome assembly JADMIO01 (sample SAMN16585339, study PRJNA669376) | soil metagenome | isolation source: Crop rotation soil | place: USA: Cullars Rotation, Alabama | collected 2011 | reverse complement strand
GCCGCGACTTCAAGTCACGTGAATTCCAAGCTTCGGATCCCACTGTGCTGGAAAGGCCGATGTGCCGGCGGGGAAAGGTGTCTGAGGGGTTCAGGATCGCGGCGGCGGGCCCGGAGGGAGCCGCGGGCTGCTTGGCGGACGGCATCTTGGATGTGGGCATCGGGGCGGTGGGGGCGTGGGTCATGGAGGAGTGGCTGGGGACGCGGCGGGGGATTGCGGCTGCGATTATCGGGGCCGGGCGGCCTCATCGGGGGCCCCGCCGGGGGGTCGCAAGTGTATCCGTGCCACGACGCGCCGCCTCGGAGCGCCGGGGTTGAGGAGCGGCTTGCCCCAACGCATCCCCACACCCCCGCGGCCACTATCCTTGCGCTGCCGACGCCGCGTTTCGTCGGCACACGGAGAGCCCAATGCCCGCCCGATATCGCCCCGTGAGCGCCCTGCTCCTCCTGCTCGCCGCCCTCACGACCGCGCTGCTCGTCGGCCTTCCCCTCCGCGCCGAGGAGGCCACCCCTGCCCCGGCCGCCCGTCCCGCCGCGACCACACAGGTCGCCGGCGACACCGTCGCCGCCACCACCGACGAAGCGCGCCTGTACCGCTCGCACGTCGTCACGCTGAGCAATCTCTTCTTCGAAGGCCGCGCCCCCGGCACCCGCGGCGGCGAGATCGCCGGCGAGTACATCGAGTGGTGGCTCAAGCGCACCAACCTCGATCCCGCCTTCGCCGGCTCCTTCCGCCAGCCGTTCACGGTGTCAGGCGACGTGAAGGTGAAGACGGCGAAGTTCGCGGTCACGACGGGGGACAAGGAGAGAGCCTTCGAGCCGGAAGTCGACTTCGGCGTGCTGGGGATCTCGGGCAACGCCAGCGCGACCGCGCAACTGGCGTTCGTGGGATACTCGATCGCCGAGGGGCCGGGCGGGTATTCGAGCTTCGGCCCGCACGATGACCTCAAGGGCAAGATCGCGCTCATCCTCCGCTGGGAGCCCATGACCGCCGAGGGCACGAGCAAGTGGCAGGACCTCTCCGGGTGGACGCACAACGCGTCACTGCTTCCCAAGATCAGAGCGGCCGAAGAGCGCGGAGCGGCCGGTGTCATCCTCGTGAACGCGCCGGGCGCGAAGGATGCTCGCGCCGGCAAGCTCGAGAGCGCGCAGCGCACGCGCTTCGGAAAGCCTGTCGGCATTCCCGTCGTCATGCTCGCCGACCCGGTGGCGGCGGAACTCGTGAAGGCGGCCTCCAATGACGGCACGACGCTCCGCGCGCTGCGCGAATCCGCGGACGCGGACGGCCAACACGCGGCCGTGAATCTCGCCGCCGCCACCGTGACGATCAGCGCCGCCATCGAAACCGAGCAGATCCCCACCTCCAACATCGCCGGCATCCTCCGCGGCAAGGGCGCCCTCGCCGATCAATACGTCGTCATCGGCGCCCACTACGACCACCTGGGCTACGGCCATTTCGCCTCCCGCGGCGGGCCCGAGGCCGACGGCGCCATCCATCCCGGCGCCGATGACAACGCCTCCGGCACGGCGGGCGTGCTCCTGATCGCCGACCGCCTGACGAAGGAATACGCGGCCCTGCCTGCCGACGCGCAGGCCCGCTCGATCATCTTCGCCTGCTTCTCCGCCGAGGAATCCGGCCTCATCGGCTCGCGCAAGTTCCTCGAATCGCCCCCCGTCGCGCAGTCGCAGATCTTCGCCATGCTCAACATGGACATGATCGGCCGCTTCCGCGAGGAGAAGAAACTCGAGGTCGGCGGCGTGGGCACCGCCGAGGGCCTCGCCGACTGGCTCCAGCCGATGTTCGATTCGTCGGGCGTGCCGATCGCGCCCAGCAAGGGCGGGCAGGGCCCCAGCGACCACGCGTCGTTCTACGCCGCAAGCATCCCCGTCCTCTTCTTCTTCACCGGCCTGCACGAGCAGTACCACGCGCCCACCGACACCGCGGACCTCCTGAACATCGACGGCGCGACCAAGGTCTCCGCCCTGGTCGGCGACATCGCCCTTGCCCTCGCCAAGCGCACCGAGGCCCTCAAGTTCGCCTCGACGGGCACGGTCTCCAAGCAGGGCTCGCTCAAGGGCGTCTCCGTGCGCCTGGGCATCGCGCCGGGCAACTACGCGGACGATCAGCCCGGCGTGCTCGTCGGCGATGTCTACCCCGAGACCAGCGCCGCCAACGCGGGCATCCTCAAGGGCGACCGCCTCATCCGGTGGGGGGGTGAAGAACTCGCGGACGTCGGCTCGATGATGGACCGCCTCGCCGGCCACAAGCCCGGGGATGTCGTCGAGATCGTCGTGATCCGCGACGGCAAGGAGATCCCGATCAAAGTGAAGATGCTGGCGCGGCAGACGAACGATCGGTGAGGCGCGAGGCATCGGGCAACGGGCAACAGGGCAGATGCGCGCCAAGCGGCGCAAGATGAGATATGTTTCCCACCGATGGCACGACTCGCCTTCAGCACGACCGCCTGCCCCGACTGGACGCTCGCCCGCGTCGCCAAGGCCGCCGCCTACCACGGCTTCCACGCCGTCGAGTTCCGCTCCGAGGGCCCCGGCGGCGCCTCGTTCGCGTGCGAGCCAGGCCTGACCGACCCGGCCAAGGTTCGCGCCGTCCTTGCCGAGTCGGGGGTTGAGATCGCCGGCTTGGCCTCCGGCGTGCGCTACGACACGCAGGTCTTCCCCCCTGTGCTCGGCCACGCGCTCGGCCACGCCGACGCGAGCGTGGATGAGACGAAGGTGTACGTCGAACTCGCCGCGCAGCTGGGTGCGCCGTACGTGCGCGTCTTCGCGTTCGACCCGCCCGAGCAGACGAAGCGCGGCATGCGAGCCGCGCGCCGCCGCATCGTCCGCCGCCTCACCCTCGCCGCCGACGCCGCCCGCAACACCGGCGTGGCGCTGCTGCTCGAGAACGGCGGGGCATACCCCCGCGGCGCCGACGTCGCCTCGATCCTCGACGAGATCGGCTCCAACAGCCTGCTCGCCTGCTACGCGCTCGCCCCCGCGGCGCTCGCGGGCGAGAGCCCCGCCGACGGCGTGAACGCGCTGGGCTGGCGGCTCATCACCGGCCGCATCAAGGACCTCAAGACCGTGCGCGGGCTCACCGGTGTGCTCCGCCCCTGCCTGCTCGGCTCGGGCATGCTGCCATGCGACGCCTTTGCCCGCGCCGTCTCCGCCGCGCCCTCGGCCCAGTTCATCACCTTCGAGTGGGACGCCGCCTGGCTCGCCGACAAGCTGCAACTCGACGACGCGGACGCGGCGCTGGCCGCCGCCGCCAAGTCGCTCGTGGGCTGGGGCGCAGGCGCGGCGGCAGGCGCTTCCGCGCGAGGCCGCAGCCCCGCGTTCGCCCGCGCATGAGCGGTTTCTCTTCGCGCGCTGCTTTCTCCTCGCCCCTGGTGGGCGAGGATGTCGACGCGCTTCGCGGCGACAGGTGAGGGGGCTCGGACTGCAACTGCGTCCATTCTTCTACCATCCCCAGCGCCCCGTGACCCCCGATGCCACCACCACGCGCGAGATCCTCGACCACTGCCGCCGCCTGGGCTTCGCGCTCGCGGGCATCGCCCCCGCGCAGCCCTCCGCGCACGCCGAGTTCTTCCGCCGCTGGCTCGGCGAGGGCAAACACGGCGAGATGGCGTGGCTCGCCCGCGACCCGGAAACGCGCCTTGATCCCGAGAGACTCCTGCCCGGGGCCCGCGCGATCATCATGGTCGCCGACCAGTACCACGCCCGCGGGCATGCGAACGACGTGCGTGATCGTCCCGGCGCCCAGGGGCGCATCGCCCGCTACGCCCGCGGCGAGGACTACCACGAGGTGATGAAGTCCCGCCTGCACGTCCTGTGCGACGGCCTCCGCGCCCGCCACGAAGAACACTTCTTCCGCGCCTGCGTCGACACCGTCCCGCTCATGGAGCGCGAGCACGCCGCCCGCGCGGGCCTCGGCTGGGTCGGCAAGCACACGTTGCTCATCCACCCGCGCCTGGGTTCGTGGCTTTTCCTCGGCGCCCTCGTCACGACGCTCCCGCTCGAGGCGCCGGCCGAGCAGCAACCCATCACCGACCACTGCGGCGCCTGCACGCGCTGCATCGACGCCTGCCCGACGCGCGCCATCACGCCCTACTCCGTCGACGCCCGCCGCTGCATCTCGTATCTCACGATCGAGCAGCGCAGCCCGATCACGAATCCCGCGCTGCGCGAAGCCATCGGCGACAACCTCTTCGGCTGCGACATCTGCCAGGACGTCTGCCCGCACAACTCGCCAAGGCCCGGCGCCGACACCGGCAACGCCCACGGCGCCTACATCCCGCGCTTCGACGCGCTGGACGCGAACCAAGTCGCCCGCTGGACCCCCGACGACCGCGCGCGCGAACTGCGAGGCTCGGCCATGAAACGAGCCACGCTCAACATGCTCAAGCGCAACGCGCTCATCGTGCGCGAAAACACCGACCGCGCCCCAGCGCGCTAACCAGCCAAGATCAACAACTCCGTTGCCCGTTGCCCGTTGCCTGTTGCCTGTTGCCTCGTGCCTACGCGCCCCTGGCGCGAGCAAAGAACTCATCCACCGCCGGCCAGTTGATCAGGTTCGCCCACGCCTTCACGTAGTCCGCGCGCTTGTTCTGATACTTCAGATAGTACGCGTGCTCCCACACGTCGATGCCCAGCAGCGGCCGCGCCCCGTTGAAGTACATCTCCTGCTGCTTCTCCATCTGCGTGATGATGAGCGCCTGCGCCATCGGCTCCCACATGAGCCACGCCCAGCCGCCGCCCTCCACCGCGTTGGCCGCGGCGCCGAACTGGGCCATGAACGCGTCGAACCCGCCGAAGTCCTTCTCGATCTGCCGCAGCAACGCCTCGCTCGGCTTGCCCGAGAGCCCGGCGTTGGCGGGCGCGAGCGTGAGCCAGAACATGGTGTGGTTCGCGTGCCCGCCGCCGTGGAACGCGAGCTCGCGCTCCCAGTGCTTGATGAGCGAGGCGTCGCCTTCACCCTTGCGGATCTTCTCGAGCTCCTTCAGCGCCTTATTCAGCCCCGCGACATACGCCGCGTGGTGCTTGCTGTGGTGGATCTCCATCGTCTGCGCATCGATGTGCGGCTCAAAGGCGCTGTACGGGTGCGCGAGTTTGGGCAGCGAGTACTCGCGCTTGGCCGGATCCCACCCGAGCTGCTCGGCGCTGGGAAACGCGGCGCGGGCCGCAGCGGGCGCGCCCGCCGGCTTCGCATCCTGCGCCAGCGCGGGCGCCGCCATCGCCAGCCCAGCCGCGCCCAGCGCGGTCATGGAGAGGATCGCATCGCGCCGGGTCGTGGCGGACGCGGAGGTCGGGTCGAACGCCGGTTGTGAACTGCTCTGCATCGCGGGCCTCCTTCAGCGAAAGCAATGTACCCCCAGCGAGGCCTCTGGTTTCTCGGCGCGAGATAGCGTCTTCCCGCCAACGGCCGAGCAAGTCTTAGCGCCAACGGCCGGGCAAGGCTTGGCGCCAACGGCTGAGCGGGTCTTGGCGCCAACCGCGAGGTGGGTCTTAGCGTCAACCGCGTCGTGGGTCTTGGCGCCAACGGCGCCCACGGAACTAGCCAGGGGTGGAGGTCGCCGAAGGCGACCGGAACCCCTGGTCAGCTGCCACAGGGACCCCGCCCCGGAGGGGCGGACGGATTGGGCATAATCTCGACATGCCGGGGACATACTCATCCACTCTGCTGCACCTCGTCTTCTCCACGAAACATCGCGAGCCGCGCATCACGCCGGCGCTGCGCGACCGCCTCGACCCGTTCATCGGTGGGATCGTCCGCGACGAGCGCGGCTCGCTCCTGTGCATCGGCGGCATGCCCGACCACACGCACATGCTCGTGAAGTGGAACACGCAGGCCTCCGTTGGCGATCTCATGCGCAACGTCAAGGCTCGCTCCTCGGGTTGGGTGCATGACACATTTCCCGAACACACCGGATTCGCGTGGCAGGTCGGCTACCGCGCGTTCTCGGTCAGCGTTTCGCAGGTCATTCGGAATCAGGAGGAGCATCACCGGCGGCGGTCGTTCAAGGAGGAGTTTCTCGAGTTCCTGCGGGCGCATGACGTCGAGTTCGATGAGCAGTGTGTATGGGATTGACCTCGCCCGCCCCTTCCGGGGCGGCGGCTCGGTCAACTGCCGACCAGGGGTTCCGGTCGCCTGCGGCGACCTTCACCCCTGGCTAGTCCCGTGCGCCGCTCCGCAGCGGCCAAGCACACGCAGCGTCAAGCCCAGTCTTCACGCGCCTCCGCGTCTCCGCGGTGAATCTGATCCTCACGGCCGTGTCGTGCGCACCCGGTCCACCTCGCGGCGCAGCGAGTTCATCTCGCGCGTTATCTGGTCCACGTCGCGCCGCAACTCCAGGATCAGCCGATCCGTGTTGCGCTGGGCCTCGTCGAAGCGCCGCTCGAGCGAATCCACCGCGGGCTCGGCCTTCCCCGCGACGGTCGGGCTCGTGCTCAGCCTGTCCAGCCGCCGCGTCAGCTCGCGCACCGTAGCCTGCAGCTCGCGCACCGATTCGGGATCGCCGCGCACGGGCAGCGGCTCTGGGCCGCGCGACGTGAGTTCCGGCCCGCTCCCGGGGCCGGCGCCGGGCGCGGCGTCGGGCGCCGGCTGCTCCGCGCGCGGCTTGATCGTCCCCTTCGCCACCGCCTCGTCGAACTCCGCCTTCGCCTGCCTCCACGCGATGGGCAGCCGCTCGTCATCGCTCGCGATGCGCAGCGCGCCCAGCAGCCGGTACGCCCCCTCGATGTCCCCCTCGCCGCCCATGCGCGCCGCCCGCCGGAGCCCCGCGTTCACCGCGTCCGTCTCGATCTTCTTCTTCGCCCGCAAAAGTTCCGCATCGGCAGGCGCAAGCTCCATCGCGCGGTCGAGCGCCAGGAACGCGTCGAGCGGATCGCCGCTTTCGAGCATCCGCAGCGCCGCCTCCCGCGCCGCCACGCGCCGCTGCTCGCCGATGCGCATCGCCTCCTCGAGCGATTGCTCCTCCTGGCCCGGCGCGGGAGGGGGCGCATCCTGCCGCGCAACCGCCGTCACCCACGCGGCGCAGCCGCACAAACCGAGCACGGACACACGCGCGAAACGACTCGAACGACGCATAGGCGCCTCCTGCGGCCGCAAGCGCGGGCCGGCAGAACGCTAGCGCGCTGGAACGTCACGAGCGAAATCAACGAGCCCGGAGCGCAAGTCGCAGATCCGCCGCGGCGGGCGACGGATCTCCAACCATGGACTACCGGATTCTCATGAGCCTGTCGGCGCTCACACGCCCAGCGTCAGCCCCATCGGCTGCGGCCGCACCGCGTGCGTCGGCTGGATCGCCAGCTTCAAGGGCGCCCGCTTCCCGTTGATCGTCGGCGGGATCCCCTCCTCGTCGATGATCCGCTGGATCGCCATGATGCCCTCGAGCAGCATCTCCGGCCGCGGCGGGCACCCCGGCACGTACACGTCCACCGGGATGAACTGGTCGACGCCCTGCACGACCGCGTACGTATCGAACACGCCGCCGGTCGAGGCGCACGCGCCCATCGAGATCACCCACTTGGGCTCGGTCATCTGCTGGTAGATCCGCTGCAGCACCGGCATCGTCTTGATCGCCACGCGCCCGGCCACGATCAGCAGGTCCGACTGCCGCGGCGAGAACCGCATCGCCTCGGCGCCGAAGCGCGCAAGGTCGAACCGCGAGCAGGCCGTGGCCATGAGTTCGATCCCGCAGCACGCCGTGGCGAACGGCATGGGCCACAGCGACGACCGCCGCGCCCAGTTGATCACCTTCTGCAGCTGCGTCGTCATGAAGCCGTCAACAGGGATGGCTGATTCGATGCCCATATCGGGATCATAGCGGGTGAGAACGGGAGACGGGGCACGCCACGACCTCGCCGGGACGCGTGAGCCGCGAACTCCGCGAGCGCGGTCCTGCGCGGCGCTCCCGAGATGTGATTCCGCGGCACGGAGGCTACGTTCGCGCCTCCTTCAAGCGCTTCGTCAGCACCCGCACCAGACTCTCTGGCTCCAGGTAACTCTCCGGCGGCCGGAAATACACCTCTGTCAACCCGTCCCCCACGATCTTCCCCTTCTCGTCCCGCGGCGGCGCCAGCACGCGCACCGTCGCCCCCTTCACACCCTTGAGCGCCAGCGCCACCGGCGGTTGCGACGCGCTTGCCACGCCGCCGGCATTACCCGGCGTCGACGTACTGCCGGGGGCGGGTGAACTTCCTGGCGTCTCCACCCGAAACACCACATCCTTCTCCCGCACCGCGACCGACCGCACCCCCATCCCCGCCGCCAGCACGCGCAGCTCCGCAAGGTCCACCAGCCGCCGCGCCTGCTTGGGCGCCTCGCCGTACGCGTCCTTGAGATCGCGCTCCACGGCCGCCAGCTCGTCGACCGTCCCCGCCCGCGCAATCCGCCGATACGCCTCCATCCGCCGCGCATCGCTGGGGATGTAGGCCTTGGGCAGCGACCCCGTGAGCCCCACGTCGATAGCCGTCTCCGTCGGGTCCGCCACGCGCTCGCCGCGCATCTCCTTCACGGCCCTATCCAGCAGCCGGCAGTACATGTCATACCCCACCGCCGCGATGTGCCCGCTCTGCTCCGCCCCCAAGAGGTTCCCGGCGCCGCGGATCTCCAGGTCGCGCATCGCGATCTTGAATCCCGCCCCGAGCATGCTGAACTCCTCGATCGCCCGCATCCGCCGCTGCGCCACATCGCTGATCGGCCTGTCATCGGGCAGCAGCAAGTAGCAATACGCCCGATGCTTGTACCGCCCCACGCGCCCTCTCAACTGGTGCAGGTCCGCCAGCCCAAATCGGTCCGCGTCGTTGATGAACATCGTGTTCGCCGTCGGGATATCGATGCCGCTCTCGATGATCGTCGTGCTCACCAGGATGTCCGCCTGGCGCCGCATGAACTTGAGCATCACCTCTTCGAGCTCTCCGTCGGGCATCTGCCCGTGGCCGATCACGATCTTCGCCTCGGGCGCCAGCTTCTGGATCTCGTCCGCCACCGTGCGGATGTTGTGCACCCGGTTGTGCACGTAAAACACCTGCCCCTCCCTGCTCAGTTCCCGCGCGATCGCCGCCGCCACCCGCTTCGGGTTGAACGGGATCGCCTCCGTCACCACCGCCCGTCGATCCAGCGGCGCTGTCGTCAGACTCGAGATATCCCGCAGCCCCAGCATCGCCATGTGCAGCGTGCGCGGGATCGGAGTCGCGCTCAATGTCAGCACGTCCACCGTCATCCGCAGCGCCAGCAGCGCCTGCTTGTGCTCCACGCCGAAGCGCTGCTCCTCGTCGATCACCACCAGCCCCAGGTCGGCGAACTTCACGTCCTTGCTCAGCAGCCGGTGCGTGCCGATGATCACATCAACCTCGCCCTTGCGCACGCGCGCCAGCGTCGCGTTCTGCTCCTGGTTCGTCTTGAACCGCGACAAACTCTCGACACGGAACGGGTAATCCGCGAACCTGCCCTTGAACGTCCGCTCGTGCTGCTCGGCCAGCACTGTCGTCGGCACCAGCACCGCCGCCTGCTTGCCGAACTCCACCGCCTTGAACGCCGCCCGGATCGCCAGCTCCGTCTTGCCGAAGCCCACGTCGCCGCAGATCAGCCGGTCCATCGGCCTTGAGCTCTGCATGTCCTTCTTGATCTCGCTCAGCGCCGCCAGCTGGTCCTCCGTCTCCTCGTACGGGAACTCCGCCTCGAACTCCGTCTGCCACGCCGTGTCCGCCGGGTATCGCACCCCCGGCATCGCCGCCCGCGCCGCCTGCACGCGCAGCATCTCCGCCGCCAAATCCTTGACGGACTCGCTCGCCTTCTCCTTCTGATGCTTCCACTTCTTCCCGCCGATGGTCGAGAGCGGCGGCTTGCCCGCGAACCCGCCCGTGTACTTCTGCACCACCTCGATCTTCGTCGCCGGCACGTGCAGCTTCGCCCCCGCCGCGAACTCCAGCGTCAGGTACTCCTCGCCCTGCTGCTTCTCGCGCCGCGCCTCGGCCTCGGCGTCCGTCTCCCCCTCCTGCCGCGGCAAGCGCGGCTTCATGGTCTTGAGTCCTGCGAACCGCGCCACCCCGTGCTCCGCGTGCACGACGTAATCGCCGACCGCCAAGTCCACGAACGCGTCCGCCGCCCGCCCGCCCCGCAGCCGCCGCACCCGCCGCCGCGTCTCGTACCGGTGCAGCAGCTCGTGATACGCCGCCAGCGTCGTCGGCCTCTCGCCCTCGGGCGCCCACACGAACCCGCGGTGCAGATAGCCCACGTGCGCCGCGATCCCCGCGCGCACGCCCTCCTCCCCGCCCGCCTCCGTCAGGAGCTCGCCAAAGCGCTGCTTCTCCCCCTCGTTCTGGCAGAAGACCTCGACGCGGCTCTCGCTCGTCATCGCGATCAGCTCGCGCACAGCGTCCCCTGCATCGCGCGCGAACTCCGGCAGCGGCCGCGCCGGGATCTCCGCCCGCACCCGGGCGTCCCCCATCCCCACGCTGAACTGGTTCACCTCGATGAACGCGTGGAACTTCTCGCGCAACGCTTTGAGCACCGCCGGCGGCCCGAACACCCCGCGCGCGTCCGTCACCCGCTCGAAATACCCCCGACCCTGCTCGATTACCTCCATCGTCTCATGCGCCACCGCCACGCACTCGCGCGGCAGCAGGTCCAGCACGCTCACCCCCGAGTCCTCCCCCTTGGACGCTTCCGCCGTCGCGCCGACCAGCTCCACCTCTGTGAGGCGCGCCCCCGAGCCCATCGTGTCCAGGTCGAACTCGTGGATGCTCTCGATCTCATCGCCGAAGAAATCGAAGCGCACGGGCAGCGAGCCCTGCGCCTGGCTCGCGCTCCCCGCCTCGGCCCCCCGCACCCCCGCGCTCCCCGCGGGAAAGACGTCGAGAATCCCGCCGCGCACCGCGAACTGCCCCGGCTCCTCCACCGCGTCCTGCCGCGAGTACCCCGCCTCCTCGAGCCACCGCACCAGCGCGTCGGGCGAACGCTTCTCCCCCTTGCGCACGATGCGCGACAGCCGCTCCATCTCCTGCGGCCTCGGCACGGCCTGCATCAGCGCCTGGATCGGCACGACGAGCGTCCGCACGCCGCGGGTTTCGGCCCCCGCCGCCCACCCGCCGATCACCTGCCGCATCACCGCCACGCGCTCGGCGAAGAGGTCCAGGCTCACGCGCGACTCGCCGGGCAGGAACTCGAGCGCCGGGAAGCGCACCGCGCTCCCCTCGCCCAGCAGCGAGTTGATCGTGTCCGCGCAGTCGTCCGCCTCGTCCAAGTGCCCGACAACGAAGATCACCGCGCGGCCCGTGAGGCGCGAGAGCGCCGCCGCCACCAGCGCCGCGGATGTCCCGCTCGACCCGACGCCCACGGCCTTCCCGCCCCCCCGCGCCGCCTCCGCGAGCGCGCGCACCCCCGGCGCCGTTTCGATCACCCCGAGATGGTCGGCCGATGAGCGCATGCGCGTACGCCGGCCCGGTCGTGCAAGGCACGCCCGGGGGCCGGTGGTCTCCTGCTTGTCTCCCCCAGCCTATGGCGGCCGGGGCCCCGATTCTTCATCGGTCCGTCCCTTGCCTACCTCTCCCATCGCTTCGATGGGAGAGGCCAGGAGAGGGCTTCTGCATCGCTTCCCTGTCTCCAACGCCTCGCACGTTTCAATCGGCACGATCATGGTCATTCGCCCCGAGACAGATTCCCCCGCCCTCACGGCGGCGCCTCCGCATACTCCTCAAACCCATCCACCGTCCGCGGCCCGATTCCCCGGATCCGCTCCACCGCCCGCACATCCGCAAACGGCCCGTTCAACTCCCTGTCCTCCACGATCCGCCGCGCATACGCCGGCCCGATCCCGGGCAGCAGTCGCAACTCCGCCTCACCGGCCCGATTCACATCGACAAGCCGCTCCTCTACGCGCCGCGAAGAAGCGCTTGCCGGATCATCGCGCCCCCAACCCACTAACGCCCCCGCCAGCGCCACCACCGCAAGCAGGGCCGGCCCAAGCGCGAACCCCAGGCGCTCCGCCGCAACCATCCCGCGCGCCTTGTGTATTTCACCCGGCATCCAACCCCCGCAACCCCCGCGAATAGTTCCGAATTTGCTGCTTTACCGCTTTCGCTTCTCTACTCCCCTCCCGACTCCGTCCACACCGGCGCCCGCTCCTCCTGCGGCGCCGCGCGCGTCGGGCCCTGCCCGTGCCGCATCGCCTGCCGGATCTTCGCGAACCGCCGCAGCGCCACCTTGGCCTTGCCCTCGCTCGTGATCAGCCCGCCGTGCTGCATCTCCGCCGTGCCTTCCTCCGACGGGTCGTAGAACTCCTGCCAGCACACGCTCTGCACGTACGGCTTGGAGAGGCACACGCTCATCGCGTGCGTCAACCAGTCCGCCTGCGTCTCCTGGCTCCAGGGGCGGCGCCACCACCCGCCCTCATACGCCACGCCGCGCAGCGTCCCGAGGTCGTCGTCGTGCTCGCCGGGCTTGGCGGCAGCCCCGGCGTGCATCGGCTCGCTCGGCGCGCCCAGCGCCGTCACCTGCAGCGGCTTGTCGAACTGCGCGTACGTGTCCAGCAGCGCCGAGAGCTGCATCATGTCTCGCGCCGCCCGCCCCTCGCCCCCGTCGCCCTGCTGGAGGCGCAGGCCGAACGCGTCCGCCGCGATGCCCTGCTGCACCACCATCTCCGCGTAGAGCAGGGGGGGGATCGAGCGCGTGTCCCGCGCGTAGTGCTCGCCGAAGGGCTGATCGATCTCCAGCGTCACCTTCGCGTTGGGCTGCAGCTTCTTGACGACCATCACGCACAGCCGCGTCAGGTCCATCAGCTGCTCGAGCGTGAGCGGGAACGCCGTGTTGAGGTGCAGCCCGCTCGCGACGGTCCAGCGCCCGATCGCCTTGCGGTACCTCGTCACCACCTTCTTCATGTGCTCGAACGCCACCTCGCGCAGCGTGTCGTAGTCGTTGGACCAGATCGAGAGCCACTCGGGCGTGCGCCCGGCGCGGAAGTCGATGATCGGCCCGCCCGTCACGGGCGTCTTGGCCGTGCGCACCGCCCACTCCACCCACTTGTCCGTCTTGGTCCAGGCGTACTCGCCCTCCTCGGGCTCGAGTTCGGTCCAGCGCATCGGCTTGACGATGAAGTCAAACGTCTCGCCCGCGACCTTCTGCAGCGCCGGGCTGCAATGCTCGCGCGAGACCGCGCACCCCACGCTCCACGTCGCCGCCGCCGACTTCCCGCCCACCGCCGCCGCCAGCCGCGGGGCCAGCATGGCCTCGGCCACCAGCATCGCCAGCCGCTCGCTCGCCTCGATCGCCAAGCGCAGCGCCCCCAGCGCGGTCCGGTCCTGCTCGGCGGTGAAATCGCCCTGGGCGTCCCGCGGCGCCGCCAGCGCGCTCGTGAACGCCGCCCGGGCCTGCTCGAACATCACCATCGCCGGGTCATCGCCCCGCAGGTCGCAGTTCACCCACTCCTCGAGCTTGTTCAGGAACACCATGATCCGGTGCCGCGCCAGCTCCAGGCTCAGGAGGTACGGCTGATCGCGCTCGGGCAGCAAGCAGGTCCGCAGCGCCAGCCGCCCGCTCTCCCCGGCATCGCAGAGGATCGACAGCCCCGCCGCGTCGGGCGTGGTCTTCAGGCACCGGATCACCCCGTTCTCGAGGGTGATCGAGGCGGCCAGGGGCACGTCGTCCGACCCCACCAGGTGCGCGTGGCGGCGCGCCAGATCGAGTGGCCCCAGGCCGCTCAAACCGCTCAACGCATCGAACACCACGAAACTGAGCATGCCCGCGCAGACCCTCCGTGACCGCCACCTTCCGGCCCACCGAGCGTAGCCGCCCCCGCCCGACGCCGCCCGCCGGGCGCCCCCCGAACGTGGGGGAAAG
>JADMIO010023055.1_pt1 | contig 13837 bp, 8 predicted proteins | sample 8958161 | NCBI WGS metagenome assembly JADMIO01 (sample SAMN16585339, study PRJNA669376) | soil metagenome | isolation source: Crop rotation soil | place: USA: Cullars Rotation, Alabama | collected 2011 | reverse complement strand
TTCCGGATTGCCGGCCTCGGCGAACGGCTGCGCGCGCTCGGGTACCGCGTGACGGACAAAGGCAACCTCGCGGCTCCCCTTCCGGAAACGAAGCAGCCTCGCCACGAGCACAAGCGGTACGCCGCCGAAATCGCGCGCGTCTGCGACGCGCTGTACACGAACTCTCTTGCGTCCTTTCGTGCCGGAGCAATGCCGCTGGTCCTCGGAGGCGACCACAGTCTCGCGGCCGGATCGGTGGCGGCCGCTTCAGCCTGGGCGCGCGACCGGTACAAGCTGCCGCTCGGCCTGCTCTGGATTGACGCACACGGCGACATGAATACGCCGTCGAGCTCTCCGAGCGGCAACGTGCACGGCATGCCGCTCGCGGCGCTGCTCGGATCCGATCCGGCGGAGCTCGCGCGCATCGGCGGATTCAGGCCGAAGGTCGATCCCGCGCACACGGTCCTGATCGGCGTGAGAAACCTGGACGAGCGGGAGAAGGAGCTCGTGCGCGGATCCCGCGTCCACGTCTTCACGATGAAGGACATCGACCGCGAGGGCATGGGCTCGATCGCGGAGCAGGCGGTGGCGCTCGCCGGGACGGGCACCGCGGGGATTCACGTCTCGTTCGACGTCGACGTCTGCGATCCCGCCATTGCGCCCGGCGTCGGGACGCCGGTCAAGGGCGGGCTCGACTACCGCGAGGCGCACCTCGCGATGGAGATCGTGGCCGACTCGGGACGGCTGTTCTCGCTCGACCTCGTCGAGGTGAACCCGACGCTCGACGTCAAGAACATGACCGCACAGCTCGGAACCGAGCTCGCGCTGTCCGCTGTAGGAAAGAGGATCTTATGAAGAACGCTGCAGCCGCGCTCGCCGTGATCGCGTGCGTCACGATCGTCGCGTTCGTGTCCGGTCGTCCCCGCCTCGGCGCCGAGGTCCGTCCTGCCCCCTTCGCCGCGCAGGGCCGCCGGGTCAGCCCGCACGAGAGCGTCACCGGCACCGTCGACGGTGCGCGCGTGACGATCGTGTACGGGCGTCCATCGATGCGCGGCCGTGTAATCTTCGGCGGGCTCGTGCCATACGACCGCGTCTGGTGCCCGGGCGCCGACGAAGCGACCACGCTCGAAAGCTCGAAGGAGCTGCTGCTCGGCGGCCTCCGCGTTCCGCCGGGGCCGCACACGATCTGGATCCTGCCGACGCCGGCGCGCTGGACCCTGATCGTCAGCAAGGACGAGAGCGGGTTCCATACGCGCTACTATCCGAGCCGCGATCTCGGCCGCGTTGAACTCATGAAGCGCGGTCTCGACAGTCCCGTCGAGCAGCTGACGTTCGCCGTCGTTCCGGCTGCCGCAGGCGGCGGCGAGGTCACGATGTCGTGGGAGCGGACGAGCGTGGCCGCGCCGTTCACCGTAGTAAGATAAGCGTCCCTCGGCATGACTGGGTAGCTCAGTGGTAGAGCAGCGCACTTTTAATGCGCGGGCCGCGGGTTCGATCCCCGCCCCGGTCACTTCTACCTGACGCGCTGACGCTTCGCGACTTCCGGCCAAACGCCCGATTCATCGCGACCGGCGGTTTTTCTTCGACTGTCCCCGCAATTGTCCGTGTCATCGCCTGGAGCTTGCGGGCAGCCTCGGCGAGATCCTCTTCGCTCGTGATGAACACGCTTCGCGGTTCAATCCCGCATTCTGCATGGAATCAAATTAGAGCCAACTCAGATGCCGAACGAACCGATCCGCTGAACTGTCCGCACTGCGGCCAGCCGCTGCTCTCTTCACGAGAGCGAAACGGCCCGGCCTGCGTCTGTGTCCCGAGGGTCGATACCTCGTCATCACGCGGATGGTTTGCGCGAACGGGTCAATCCCCTCCTACCGCGTCCGGGCTGAGCGAGCATCAACTATCACGGCTTCGCCGGCTCGTCACCGGACGCCATCTCCGCGAGCCGTCCCGGCCAGGGTTCGCCAGGGCCAGGGCAGTCGCGCTTTACGGTTTATCTAGAGAATCCCGGTACTGGTTCCAATATAGTCGCGACATCTCGTCTCGCACGTTTGACCGCGCCGTCACGGTCGATGTCGCCTCGATGCCAGGACCGATGAACGCCGCAAGGAGCCACAACATGAGCATCCCGGGGTTTGCCGCAGAGGCCTCTCTCTACCGTTCGAACATGACGTATCGCGCGAAGGCGGCTACGGCCGTAACCTTCGGGGTGATGCCGGCTGCCATGGTTCAATCCTGCCAAAGCCGGTGCGGCAGGGACATGTTGGATTGCAATCGCCATTGCAGTATCAACAACGACGCGTGCTGGGCGAGGTGCTTACAGACCGCAATCTCGTGTTCCAACACCTGCTCGATGGCGCTGAGTTGGTTGAGCCTCTAGGTGAGTCCCGAAATCGGATCAGCGAGTGATCCTCGTAACGCGACCTCTGCGCGTACTGCTCTTCCTCGAACACCGCGGGCTCGCCGCGGATCATTCGAGTTCTTGACGATTGAGAAAAGTGATCTTGCTAACTGTTGATGCGCGGACCGCCGGTTCGATCCCCCCCGGGCACTTGCTCCCGTCGTCGTCTCGCGTGCGATCGGGAACCGCACGTGGCTTGCTCGCTCCCGCGGCTTTTTTGATTCCGCTTACGATCCGCGACTTGAGATGTGCGAACGCCGGGTCGCGCACTTCGCCCTGCGATTCTCGAGGTTGCGATTTCCGATTTCCCATTTGCGATTTCAAATCAGCACGTAGCAGTCAGCAGCCGGCAATGAGGCGTGCGTCGTTGCAGCGCTGAGCAAATCGATTCGCGCGTCGCTCGTCCGCTTCCCGAACCATCCCGCAATTTCACCATGTTTGAGCCGGCGATACGACTTCGCCGCGCGCGTCCGGGGCGCCGCATTTATAGTCGGTGTGTCTTCAGCGACCCCTCGGACACATGGCTTCCTCCAAACCGGGATCGAGAGCATCCGTCGATCGGCGTCAGTCCATGTGTCCCAGGTGCCATACGCGCACCGGCATCCCACTGCGTGACGACCAGGGGCACGTCCACGCCTACCGCTGCGAGAACTGCGGTTTCCGGTGGGACGCGCGGCCGGCCGGCGGCAATCAGAAGCCCTGATCGCCGCGCGTCGAGCGGGCGATTACTTCCGCCTACTCCTGCATCTACTTTCAGCATGGATCCCGGCGTGGATCGCCGAAAAACGGTGCTATGCTCTGCGGGCCTTGCGGCAATCCGGGTTCCGCGCGAGCACCGCACGGGCGGCTGCGATTGGGGCGCGGCATACTCTGCGCCAGTCTCGCTCTCTTCCGGTAAGGAGGCGTGTAATGCGGCTCAGGAGTTTCGTGCGGAGTGTCATGGTCTCCTTGTTCATCACCGCCGGCGTGTCCTTCCCCGCGCTCGCGCAGGGAGTCGGCGGCATCGCCGGGACGGTGATGGATGAAACCGGCGCCCTCCTTCCCGGCGCCAACGTCACGCTGTCCAACGCTCAGGGAACCGTCGGCGGCAACCAGGAAGCGGTCACCGACGCGCGCGGCGCCTATCAGTTCCAGCGGCTCGTGCCCGGAACCTACACGGTCCGCGCCCAGATGCAGGGTTTCAGGACCGTGGAGCAGTCCAACATCATCGTCAACGCGGACGTGACCGCGCGGGCCGACCTGAAGCTTGCGATCGGCAATCTCGAGGAAAGCATCATCGTGAGCGGAGGTTCGCCGCTTCTCGACACCACGACGTCCGTCAAGCAGACCGTCCTGACGCGCCAGGAGCTCGACGCGCTGCCCAACCGGACAGACGTCTGGTCAATCGTGAAAGTGGTGCCCGGCGTCGTGATCAACAAGGTCGACGTCGGCGGATCCGAGGCCTTCCTGCAGTCGACCACCACCGTCCGCGGCACCACCAGCGAGAACAAGTTCATGATCGACGGCCTCGATGTGTCGACGCCTACCGGCAACGGCACGACCGCGGTCATCTATCTGGACCCGTACGCCTTCGAGGAGACGACGTTCCAGGTCGGCGCGGGGTCGGCGGAGAACTCGGTCGGCGGACTGACCTACAACATGGTCACGCGCACCGGAACGAACCGGTTTCACGGCGGCGCGATGTTCAACGGCACCACGCCCGCGCTCGCGAATTCGAGCAACTACTCGCCCGAACTCCGCGCGCAGCTGCTGGCCGGCGTCCCTCCGCGGGTTCTTGCGGCCAACCCGGACATCGAGCCGAATGCGGACATCCGCCTCATGACCGACGCCGGCGCGTGGATCACCGGCCCGATCGTGCGCGACCATCTCTGGTTCGCGGGCACGTGGCACGACCAGCGGCTCGACCGGTACATCCTGGGCAGCTACGACCCGGACGGATCGCAGGTCCTCGACGACAACCGGATGTGGACGACGTCGGCGAAGATCTCGTGGCAGGCGTCGAAGAACGCGCAGCTCTCGTACTTCAACAACTACCAGTACAAATTGATCGGACACCGTGGCGGCGGCACGTTCGCCGACAGCCGCGCCAGGCAGTACAACGAGAAGTACCCTGTCGTGAACCAGGTGAAATACAACGTCCTGGTGCGCTCGAAGATTGCGGTGGACGTCGCGTACAGCCGGCTGCGGTCGGCCGATCCGCTGGGTCCCAGACCGGAAGTGAGTCCGGGCGACGTGGCCGTGATGGATACGACGACGCAGATCAGCGCCATCGCGCTGCCCACCTACAACTCGCTCGATACGGTCAAGGATCAGATCCGCCTCGCGAACAGCTGGTACGCCGGCGCGCACGATCTGCGATTCGGCTACGAATTCATGCGGACCGGCAGACCCGTGAAGATCTGGTCGACGTCCGGCATGCGCGGGAATTTTGCCAACGCCGTGCCCACCTCGGCCAACACCTACCTCGTCTCGGTCACGAAGGTGGGCGACCCCGAAGGCTCGGACATCCCCATTCTCTACGAGCTGTGGGAGCGCTCGCAGGCGGCGTATCTGCAGGACAAGTGGACGCCATTCCGGAAGCTCGTGCTCAATTTGGGCGTGCGGTTCGACGCGAGCGACAGCTGGGAACCTGACTCGTGCCGGCCCGACACGCAATTTTTCCCCGGCGCATGCTTCCCGGAAGTCCATGCGCCGTCGTTCAGAGACGTCGCGCCCCGTTTCAACGCCGTGTACGACCTGTTCGGCGACGGCCGCACCGCCATCAAGTTTGCCGCCAATCGGTACAATCAGCCGATCAGCATCAGCTTCGTCGAACGGCTCAACCCCGTCACCACCGTCAGCGACACGCGGCAGTGGCTTCCCCAGAGCCGCTGCAACGACGCGGGCGTCGTCGGATGCGACCGCAACGGCGACCTCATCGTCCAGGCGAGCGAGCTTGGACCGAGCCCCGGCTACGTGTTCCCCGGCGTCGGCGCGTACTATCCGGACGATGTGAAGCGTCCCGTGTCGAACGAGTACACCGTTGAACTCCAGCATCAGCTGCCCGGGGAGGTCGTGGTCTCGGGCGGTTTCGTCCATCGCGAGACGCGGCGGAACATCGCCACGAAGAACACCTCGGCGCCCCCTTCGACGTGGATCGGGCCGATCACCGTCAAGGAGGTGACGAGCGGTCAAACCGTGCAGGTCTGGAACCGGGGCACGACGGCGAGCGCGAACCTGAATTACAACTCGCCGGAAATGGACACCGACTACAACGGCGGGGACATCACCCTTCGCAGGAGGATGAACAACCGCTGGGCGCTGCAGGGCGGCGCGACGTTCGGACGGGTCACGGCGGCCACGAGGGGCGGCAATCGCAACGACCCGAACATCACGTCGGCATTCGATTCCGACGTCATCACGGACGGCAATCGCCCGTGGTCGTACCGGATGTCAGGCGTGTACGAGCTCCCCTACCAGGTCTTCGTGAGCGGCACCTGGCAATACCAGGCAGGCCCGCCTGAAACGACAACCGTCCTCGTGACGAACCAGACCGTCACGCTCGCCCAGGGCAATCAGACGGTTCTCGTCGCGCCGGTCGGCGACGTCCGCCTTCCGAACGTCGCAACGCTCGATCTCAACATCAGGAAGGAACTGAACATCGGAAGGGGACAGACGCTGGCGCCGCGACTGGAGATCTTCAACGCCACGAATCAGTCCACGATCACCGCGTGGATCAGTCAGCTCGGGCCGACCTACAAGCAGCCGAGCGGACTGCAGCGCGGACGGCTGATCAAACTTGAACTTGCCTATAGCTTCTGAGGTGCTCGGGTTCTGAGGTGCTCGGGTTCTGAGACGCTCGGGTTCTCAGGTGTTCCGGTTCCGAGGTGGTGGGTTCCAGCGTCAAGCGTCGCGGGTGCTGGGGTTCTCGGGTGGTGAGGCACGTCGGTGCTGCGGTGCGTTTGGTGCGGCGGCGCGAGTGGGCGCGCTGGCATCGGAGCACCACAGCACCTAGCCAGCTTCAGACACTCGAGAACCGCGAGCACCGAAGCACGTTCTGAGAGTGACAAATCTTTTCGCCATTTGAACAGAAATTGACACGGCGTCGGCCTGCCGTCGTCGAAACACGTCACGGCACTCGCTCTTGGCGTGGCATCCGCTGTGTGTTGCCGTGCAGAGACCCGACACGACCGCGAGCGAGCAGCCACCGGCGTCACAATCGCGCCGCGGCGCGCGAGGCGACAGCAGTGGCACGCCGCGTGCCTTTGGGTGAGGCGGACCCACACATGCCGCCCACACCATTCCGCCATAATTTCGCCGCGCGCTGTCCAAACGGTCACCTTCCTCCCCAGGCGCGTACGCTGGTGGAGCTCCGCGATCCGCAGGTCAGGTTCTACTGCGAGATCTGCCACGCGAGATGGACGCCTTCGACGTCGGAATGGCAGCGGGCGCTCGCCTTTGCCGAAGCCTCCGAGAAGCGGGCGAGCAGCTCTCCCACCGCCGCGTGACACGGTGCGGCCGGTGACGGCCTCAACGTTCTGGCCTGAGCCCTAATCAGCCGCTCGCGCTCGAAGCCGACATTTCTGTCGGTGTGAATCGGATACAGACAGTCCTGTACGGAGGCTGAACCTCCCCGCCCACGACGAGGACGCGGTGAAAAGCTGACCCCCAGTCGCTTCAGCCCACGTTGACGGCCAGCCGCCCAGCAAAACCTACAATCATGGCGGTCAGAACGCACCGCACCTACATGATTGTCTGAGACCCGAAATCAGCGGACGAACGCCTTCCCTCGAAAACCGCCCGATTACGGCCGAACTCGCGCGACCTCCCCGTGCCGGCATGCAGCGGCCCTAGCACTCATCTTGCACTTCTGTCAGCTGTCCGACACCCATGAACTCGATGTCCGCAAAGACCAGCGCCGCCTGGCTTGTGTTCCTCGTGTTGTCGCCGTTCGTCGCGTCACACGCCACGGCTGCGTTCCCGGGCCCCCGTCACGGGCGCGGTCAATGCATCGCGCTCCCCTTCAAGCTGCGGCCGGACATGCCGGTCGCGCCCGGCAGGACCGCGAATTCGGCGGTGCTCCCGGTGAGCAGGCAGATTCCCGCACGCCGGCAGTGGAACGTCGGGGCGCTGGAACCGCACGCCGCCCCTTCGATCGACCGCGCCGGCGGTGACCGGCGCACCGCCGGACGTAGACGAACCAGCCGACGCCGCCGCGTGAAGATTCTCCGGATGTGATCGTCGGGCCATTTCTTCCATCTCACCGTTGCCTTGCCGGCGATTGGTCCGGCCAGGGTTCGCGCGCGTCGCGCCAGCGGTGATCAGAAACCAGAGAACGCGCAGCCGGGATTCTCGTCGGCGCCGCGACTGAAGTCAGGGGTGATGGGATGAATGCAGCAGATACGGCCTGGATGCTGGTTGCCACCGCGCTCGTGTTGTCGATGACGCCGATGCTGGCGTTTTTCTACGGTGGGCTCGTTCGATCGAAGAACTCGTTGAATACGATGATGATGAGCTATATCTCGCTCGGATTCATCGGCGTCCTGTGGGCGGTCGCCGGGTACTCGCTCGCCTTCGCGCCGGGCAGCGACTACCTGGGGGGCATGGCCTGGATCTTCCTGCGCGGCGTGGGGCTGGAGCCGAATCCTCCAGGCACGATTCCCCACGTCCTCTTCATGTGCTACCAGGGAACGTTCGCGATCATCACCGCCGCGCTCATCTCCGGTGCCATCGTCGAACGGATGCGGTTTTCAGCTTACGTGCTCTTTATCAGCCTCTGGTCCATCGTCGTGTACTCCCCGATTGCTCACTGGGTCTGGGGCGGCGGCTGGCTCGCCAAGATGGGCGCGCTCGATTTCGCCGGCGGGACGGTCGTTCATGTCAACGCGGGCGTCGCGGCATTCGTCGCCGCCGTCGCGGTCGGACCGCGGCGCGACTTCAAATCGGCGGCTCTCCTCCCGCACAACGTGCCGTTCACCCTCCTCGGCGCTGGCGTCCTGTGGTTTGGCTGGTTCGGATTCAACGCCGGGAGCGCGCTGGCGGCCAACGGCTCCGCGGCGCTCGCGTTCACGACGACGATGCTCGCGCCCGCGGGGACGCTGGTGGTCTGGACGCTGCTCGATGCCATGCGGCAGGGCAAACCGACCGCCGTCGGCGCGGCGACCGCGATTGTCGTGGGGCTCGTGGCGGTGACCCCGGCGGCCGGATTCATCAGCCCCATGAGCGCCATCCTCCTTGGCGGCATCGCCGCGGTGCCCAGCTACTTCGGCCTGCTCTATCGCGCCAGGACAAGACTCGACGACTCGCTCGACGTCGTGGCCGCGCACGGCGTCGGCGGTACGGTCGGCGCGCTGCTGACCGGCGTCTTCGCGCAGAAGAGCCTGAACGGCGTCGCGGACGGCCTGCTGTTCGGCAATCCGGGCCAGCTCGTGACGCAGTTCGTTGCCATCCTCGCGGCCATTGTCTACAGCGGGATCATGAGCTTCGTGCTCCTCAAGATCGTCGCGATGATCTTCCCGCTGCGCAGCTCGAGCACCGAAGAGAACGAAGGGATGGACATGTCGATGCACGGCGAGGAAGCCTACGTGCAGTCGACGGGGAGCGCCGGGTGAGCCGATCGCGATCGACGGCGGCGGAACAATCTGTGACCAATCGAGAGGGGATCAGCATGGCCAGCGACGTATTTGGCAGTTTGGTGTTTGGTGACACGGAGCAGCAGAAGCGCCTTCCGAAGGCGGCCTACCAGGCGCTCCGCAGGACGATTGCGCAGGGAGAGCCGCTCGACGCGTCAGTAGCCGACGCGGTGGCGAAGGCAGTCAAGGAGTGGGCCGTCGAGCATGGCGCCACGCACTACACCCACTGGTTCCAGCCGCTCACCGGGATCACGGCCGAGAAACACGATTCGTTCCTGAATCCGACGGACGATGGACGCGCCGTCGCCGAGTTCTCGGGGAAGGAGCTGATCAAGGGCGAGCCCGACGCGTCCAGTTTCCCGTCCGGCGGTCTCCGTTCCACCTTCGAGGCGCGCGGCTACACGGCGTGGGACCCGACGAGCCCTCCATGGCTGCTGAAGAGCGGGGGCGCCGTCACGCTGGTCATCCCGACGGCGTTCCTCAGCTGGACCGGTGAAGCGCTCGACAAGAAAACGCCGCTGCTTCGTTCGATGGAGGCGCTGTCGAAGCAGGCGGTGAGGGTGCTGAAGCTGTTCGGGTCGGATGCGGAGCGCGTGGTCACGACGTGCGGGCCCGAGCAGGAATACTTCCTGATCGATCGCCAGTTCTATCTCTCGCGGCCCGACCTGGTGAACGCGGGCCGGACGTTGTTCGGCGCGGCGCCCCCCAAGGGCCAGGAGCTCGAGGACCAGTACTTCGGCGCGATTCCCGAGCGCGTCATGGCGTTCATGTCCGAGGTCGAATCGGAGCTCTACAAGATCGGCGTCCCGGTCAAGACGCGGCACAACGAAGTGGCGCCGAGCCAGTACGAGATTGCGCCGGTGTTCGAGAACGCGAACGTGGCGACCGACCACCAGATGATGGTCATGGAAACGCTCCGCCGCTCTGCGGCCAAGTTCGACCTCGCGTGCCTGCTGCACGAGAAGCCGTTTGCCGGCGTGAACGGATCGGGAAAACACCTCAACTGGTCCATGAGCGACAACAAGGGCCACAATCTCCTCAGTCCCGGATCGAACCCGCACGACAACATGCAGTTCCTCGTGTTCTGCACCGCCGTGATCCGCGCCGTCAACAAGTACCAGGGGCTGCTCCGCGCCAGCATCGCCAGCGCCGGCAACGATCATCGCCTGGGCGCCAACGAAGCGCCGCCGGCCATCATTTCGATCTTCCTCGGCGACATGCTCACGGACATCTTCGAGCAGCTTGAAAAGGGCGGCGCCAAATCGAGCAGGCACGGCGGCGAGCTCGATACCGGCGTCATGGTGCTGCCGAAGCTGCCGCGCGACGCGGGCGATCGCAACCGCACCAGCCCGTTCGCCTTCACCGGCAACAAGTTCGAGTTCCGCGCCGTCTCCTCGGGCCAGAGCATCGCGTACCCGAACATCGCGCTGAACATGGCCGTAACCGAGTCGCTCGACTACATCGCCACCGAGCTCGAGAAAGCCGTGAAGGGCGGCAAGACGGTGGAGAAGGCGGTCGCCGAGCTGCTGCCCAAGATCGTCAAGGAGAACAAGCGGATCATCTTCAACGGCAACAACTACGCGAAGGAGTGGGAAAAGGAGGCCGGCAAGCGCGGTCTGCTGAACCTGAAGAACACCGTCGACGCGCTCCCGGAACTGGTGAGCAAGGAGAGCGTCGCGCTGTTCGACAGGTACAAGGTGCTCACCGAACGGGAGCTGCGGTCCCGGTACGAGATCATGGTCGAGACCTACAACAAGACGCTGAACGTGGAAGGCCAGCTGATGGTGCTCATGGCCAACCGTTACATCTTCCCCGCCGCGCTCGCATATCAGAAGGAGGTCGCGCAGAGCGTGTCAGCCGTCAAGGCGGCCGGGGGCAAGTCGCAGGAAGGCAAGAAGATGCTCGCGACGGTGACCAGGCTCGCCGACGACTTCAAGAGGCAGACCGACGCGCTGCAGCACACGCTCGATCACGAGAACTCCGACGCGGGCAAGCACGCGAAGCACTTCCGCGACGCGGTCGTGCCGGCGATGACCGCCCTCCGGAAGACGAGCGACGCGCTCGAAAGCGTCATTCCGCATGGGGTCTGGAAGCTGCCGACCTATCGGGAGATGCTCTTCGTCAGCAAGTCCTGATCGCCACTCCACGCCGGATCGCAGCCCTGCGGTCCGGCGTCTCTCGCCCGCAGACCGTCCCGCCGCCTGGCGATGGTATGATCGACAGCAGTTCCACATCCGGAAGCCTCTCCGTGCTCCATCTCAGGAAATTCATCGCCGCCGTTCTCGTCGCCACTGGCGTCTTCAGCGGCGCGGCCGCTCTCGCCTCCAGCGGGTCGATTGCGTCCGACAGCCGCGCGCCTGAACGCATTGCGGCGAACGCCGGATGGTCGGGCCCCGCCGTTTCGGCGGCAGGCATCCCGGGACCCACGAAGATTGCACGGACGCGCGCCGAGCGGTCGCCAGGCCGCGCCTCGATTCTCGTCGCGCCTCCATCGATTCCCCGAGCGGCGAGATTAGGCTCCATCGGCGTTCCAGCGCCGATGCGCGCCGCCGACGCGTCGATCTCGCTTGCGACCCCGGTCCGCGCCCCGCCGCCAGCCTCCTCGCCCCTCTGACAACTTCCCGGGTGTTCCCGGGTTCAACAGCGCGCCACGAGCCGTCACGCGGCCCCGGTGTGTGCGCATGCGAGGATTCCATGTCTCCCGATCAGATCTTTGTCATTCTGTTACTCGTGGCTTGCGTGTCGGTCATCGGATGGATGAGCATCAGCTCCCACAGGGCGGCGGGACGACGCGCGAGCGGCGCGTCCCCCGAAACAGGACCGCCGGCGGAGAACGCGCCGAAGAACAACCGTGCATGATCTTCGGCTGCTGCTGAACGTCGGCATCGCAGTCGGCTAGGCACTTCTGAGGGGCGCGCTCGCGAAGCGGGCGCGCCTCCAGCGGCTCGTGGGGCACCTGCTGGCCGACATGGCCATCAACCCGCTTCACGCGTGGGTTCGTCGGCGATTGCTCCACCCCTGGCGAACTCGCGCGAGCCCGGCGTCCTCTTCCTGATGTTCGGGATCCGACTGCACTTTCCCTTCGAGAACCTGTGGGGCGTCCGCAACATGGCTATCCCGCGAAGTCCGTCCGCGCGGAGCGGCCGCGCCACTCAGTACGCTGGCCGGGCCACTCAATGCGCTGGCAGCGCCATCCGCGCATTCCACATCCGATGCACCGACGCCGCCAGCGGACGGACGCTCAGAAAGACCTGGAACGAGACAGGCTGCGAGCCATGCGTCGCCCGCAGCGCCGCGGGAACCGCATACACGGTCAGATTGACGCCGGCGGCGGCATCCATGCCGCGCGCGCGGAACAGGCCGTGCTCGGCCGCGAGCGTGAGCGCCCCGAGTGCGTCCACCCGCGCGGGATCATGGTTTCCAAGCAGCGTGCTGGTTTCCACCTGGACGATCTCGATCCGCGACGAGAAAGTGTCGCGTCCCCTTTGCCACGTGCCCTCGCCGAAGAAGGCGCTGCGCCTGATCTCGTGCGCGTTCGTGCCGTACCCGAACGCGGCGGCCGCGAAGCCGTCGCGCGTGTGCCGCAGCCACGTGGCCGACGCGGTGGTCCTCGTGGCGTCGCCCGGATCGAGCTGTTCCGGCCCGGCGAGGTGTCCCGACGACACCTGCAGCTCCCACTCCGAGGACGGCCGGAACCAGAGCCTCGCGGAACGCGAGCTCAGCGTCCCGACGTCGATGTCCCAGCGCCGTTCGTCGGGCTCTCGACCGTTGAACGCGGACGCCTCCAGCGTCCAGCGCTTCGATCCGACAGCCGCGGTGACGACTCCGAACGAGATGTGTGTCGAATCGAACGCGTGATGGCCGAGCGGCGCAAACGGAATCGCCGCCGCGGACGCGCGGTGCATGAAGGCCGGCGGCCCGAGCGCCGGCTCGCCGGACGGTCCGCCCGCAATCGCCAGCCACAATTGTTCGCCGAGCGGTTTTCTCCACGCGCCGGAGAGTTGCATGAACACGTCGTGGGGATGCTGGCGATCGACCAGCGGCCGTCCGTCTGCGGTCTCGCCCACCTGGAAGATCTCGCCGTAGCCGGTGACGCCCGCCGTGACCGGGTCGAGGCTGAACATGCCGGTGAGATCCAGCGATGACGAACCCATCGATCGGCTCAACATCCCCATCCACCAGCTCGTCATCGTGAACTCGTCGCCGCCGCGCGGCCCCCCCTGGTGATTGAACAGCCCGTACGCAACGCCGTCCTGCATGAAGCCCCACCCGCTGGACGGCATGTCCATCATCTGATGTTGCGAGTGGTCCTGCGGGTCGGCCGCCTGCGCAGTCGGATTGCCCGACTGAGCGTGGACGGCGCGTGTTGTGAGCGACACCGCAACAACGATGAAGCAGGCTGCGGCCCGGCGGAGCCGGCCTCCTGAATGGTCTTCTGCCCGGAACGCGCGCACGCCGATGCCTCCCCTGATTCCTGCCGACACACTTCGCACCACCCGCATGGCCGGCCGTTGACGCCGACCAGGCGGATCAAGGGCGACGGGCTAGACGCGAAGCGTACGAGGAGGTGACTGGGGGTGGACGCCGGGACTCGAGCCGTCGGCTCGCAGGAATCGGGCGGCCCCAGCCTGGTGCGGCAATTCTAGGCGCGCAACAGAGGGGGCCGAAGCCGGCGCCGTCTGCCGGCCGCCTGCGTCGAGCGCCCACAGCTGGACCCCGTTCGTGCGAGCACGCGTGGACCGCGCTCAGGTGATCCGAAGGCGACGCCGACGCGTGTGCCCCGCAATGGTCCGCCGGCGCGGCGGTCTCGGCCGCGGACGCCGAGCAACCGATCGTGCAGACATCGAAC
>JADMIO011227359.1_pt1 | contig 13838 bp, 4 predicted proteins | sample 8958161 | NCBI WGS metagenome assembly JADMIO01 (sample SAMN16585339, study PRJNA669376) | soil metagenome | isolation source: Crop rotation soil | place: USA: Cullars Rotation, Alabama | collected 2011 | reverse complement strand
GATGCCGATCAAAAGCAAATGGCGAAAAGGTTCGGCGTTGGCCGCCCTGATCTTTCCGGAATGCACCGCCGCGGCAAAGTCCTTGATCTTTTTTTTCGTCTTCTCGATTTCGTCGCGCAATTCCGCCGTCGGAGCGAGCGAAGAATTACGCAACCAGTAATGCCCCACCATCCGTTTCTCATCGGGATTGGCGATGGCGCCTTCTTCGAGGGATTTCATCGCCTCGAGTGCGGCGCTGATTTGCGGTCGCATGCTCGCGAGAAAATCGTCGGAGAAACGCATGCGACTGATGTCGATGCTGATTCCGAGGTCCTGGTAGGACAGAAAGTATTTTTTAAACCGCGACCAAAGAGGCGAGTCGCTCATGAGTGGAAGCGGAATGAATGCATCACATGTGCTTGATGACGTCGGTTCCGAATTCCGAACATTTGATTTCGGTCGCTCCTTCCATCAAACGCGCGAAGTCGTAAGTCACACGCTTGCTGGCGATGGCGGCGTTCAACCCTTTAAGGATCAGGTCGGCAACTTCGGTCCAACCCATGTAGCGGAACATCATTTCGCCGGAAAGAATGACCGAACCGGGATTAACCTTGTCGAGATTGGCATACTTCGGCGCCGTCCCGTGAGTCGCTTCGAAAACGGCGTGGCCGGTGATGTAATTAATGTTTCCGCCAGGGGCGATACCGATCCCGCCGACTTGCGCAGCCAGAGCGTCGCTCAAGTAATCGCCATTGAGGTTCAAGGTCGCGATGACATCGAAGTCTTCCGGTCGCGTCAGCACCTGCTGAAGCGTGATATCGGCAATCGCATCTTTAATAACGATTCCGCCGCCGGGCTTGCCCATCGGGATTTTGCACCACGGGCCGCCATCAATTTCCTCGGCCCCAAAATAGGCCTTGGCAATCTCGTAACCCCAGTCGCGGAAGGCGCCCTCGGTGAACTTCATGATGTTCCCCTTGTGCACCAGGGTGACGCTCTTGCGATTGTTTCGAATCGCGTAAGCAATGGCGCTGTGGATCAGGCGAATGCTGCCGGATCGGCTAACCGGTTTGACGCCGACGCCAACCATGACGTCATCTTTTTCCGGGGCGCCGACCGATTTCCAGAATTCGGACGCCTTTTCACGAGTGCCGAACCGGATCTTGGCGAAAGCTTTCGGAAATTCTTTCTCGAGGAAATCGAGGATCTTTTTAGCCTCGGGAGTTCCGGCGGCGTATTCGATCCCGGCGTAGATGTCCTCGGTATTTTCCCGGAAAATGACCATGTCCACTTTCTCGGGGTGTTTAACCGGGGAGGGGACGCCTTTGAAATATTGGACCGGGCGCAAACAAACGAAAAGATCAAGCATCTGCCGCAAAGCCACGTTCAGGGAGGAAATGCCGCCGCCCACCGGCGTCGTTAGGGGGCCTTTAATACCGACAAGGTATTCACGGAAGGCCTCGACGGTGTCGTCCGGCAGCCAGTTGTCGAACTTGTCCTTGGCAGCTTGCCCGGCGAAAACCTCGAACCAGGAAATCTTCTTTTTCCCGCGGTAGGCCTTCTCAACGGCGGCATCGAAAACGCGCACGCTGGCCGCCCAGATATCGGGGCCGGTGCCGTCGCCTCGAATGAAAGGAATGATCGGATTGTCCGGGACGTTAAGCGTCTGGCCGCGGGTAATCTTTTCGCCTTGGGGCGGAGTCACATCTTTATAAGGCATAGAAGGCAAGAACCTAGGTAGCGAGGCGAGATTGTCGAATGCCGAATGACTAACCCGGCAGACGCGAAAGGAATTTCGAATGGCCCGCGATCGGCCGCTATTCGACCGATTCCTTCGATCTGCGCGGGAGGAAAATTAAGGTCGACGCCAGGAGGGCGGCGGCAAACCACGTCCCGGGTTCTGGAACAGCCACCGGAACGATCTCACCATCGGCAAGGATCTGGGCGATGCCCAAAGCGGTAACACCGCTGTCACTGTAAAAGGTGATCTCCGCGAGCTGGCTCGCCGTAAGGCCGGTGTTGTCGTTACCGAAGTAAACCTGATCGGTGCCGCCACCGCTGGGTGAGCCGGTCCAGTTGTAGATGCTCAGGGTCGTGCTTGGTGTCCACGCCTGCGAGCTGCTGTTGGCAAAGGCGATCACACTGGCGCCGTTCCCGAGGTTAATGATCGAGTTGGATTGCAAGGTCAGGGCGCCAATACCCGCGGTGTTGTTGGTCGCGCCATGTTCGGAAAGGCCGCCGGTCTTAAATGTGCCGCCATTTAAAGTCATGGTCGCAGCATCGTTGATGCGATCGATGCTCGAGGAACTGCCGCTGTTGGAAAGCATCAGCGTGCCGCTGTTGTTAACCGTGATGCTGGACGTCCCGGCCAGAGCGCCGGTGGTGGTCGCGTTGCTGTTAATATCGAGGACGCCGGCGTTGATCGTCGTCGTTCCCGTATAGGTGGCCACGTTGGTTACCTGCAGCGTGCCGCCGTTCGCCTTAACGATGTTCTCCGGAGCGGTGCTGCCATTCTGCATCAGGCCGCTAACGATCGTGTTTCCGGAGCCGCTGAAGGTCACAGTTCGGGCGTTGGTATTATTCGAAAGGTTTAATGTTCCGGAAATCGTGAGCGAACTGCCGGCGGCCATGTTATTCCGGATCACGCCGGAGTTATCCGTGTTCGTGAGTGTTCCGCTGAGTTCGATGTTGTTCGTCCCGGTGAAAGTATTGGTATTTTTCAGCGTCCCGTTATTGGCCACGGCATTGGCGCCACTCAGATTCGTGCTCGCCGAAACCGAAACGCCTCCCCAGGTGACGCTGCCGGTGCCGAAGGCGGATTTGTTACCCAGGACAAAGGTTCCGCCGCTGAGGGTGGTCCCGCCGAAGTAGGTGTTTGCGCCGTTGATTGTCGCCGTGCCGGTGTAACCGGAATCAAATATCAATCCCCCGGGCCCGGTCCCGCCGTCGCCGACGGTGCCGTTGAAAACAATGTTGCCGGCGCCAACGACGGTCATGGTGCGCCCGGTGTTATTCCCGGAAAGATTCACCGCATTGAATGTCGTCGTTCCGGTATTGCTGACCGTCAGCGTGCGATCTCCGCCGGTCTCGGTAAAGCTCCCGGTGAACGTGAGGTCGTTAGCGCCGGCGATGGTTCCGCCTCCGACGCCCAACGTCGTCGCATTGGCAATCGAGTGCGGTCCCCCGACTGCGCTCAAGGTGCCTCCGGCAATGGCGAGCGCGCTGGTGCCGAAAGCGTTATCGTTGCCGATGGCAACGGTCCCGCTGCTCAGAGTCGTCGTGCCGCTGTAGGTGTCGTTCCCATTCAAGGTCAACGTCCCCGTCCCGGCGTAAGTCAACGAACCGCTCGCATTCGTGCCGGTGTTCTGCACGACCCCGTTAAAGATGACGTTGCCACCGCCGTTTATAGTCAGGGTGCGCGTGTTGTTGTTGCCGGGTCCGAGATCGAGCGAGCCGCCAACGGTCAATGTGCTCGCGCTCGCGGTCAGAGTGCCGCTGCCACCGAGAGTGATCGCGCCTGTCCCGAGGTTGAGATCGTTCGAACCGAGGAAGGTGAAGCTGCTGTTCCAGGCTTCGAGGTTGTTAGTCGATATGGTGATGGCGCTGCCGCTGGTGTTATCGATCGTGGAGACCCCACTGATGGTCAGTTTGCCGGTGCCAATGGCGGAGCCCGTGCCGGTGCCGGCATTGTTGATGTTCAATGTGCCGGCCGAAAGGGTGGTGCCGCCGGCATAAGTATTGGCCGAATTAAGGGTGAGCGATCCGCTTCCCAGTTGGGTAATCGTGCCCGCTCCGCTGATCACCGCGCTGGTGAAATCAGTCCCCTGGACGACGGCGTTGTTGCGGTTGAAGGCGAGATTACCTCCGTCAGAGATGGTGCTGTTGATCGAGACCGAACCAGTGGCTCCCCCGTTGCCTAACTGGAGCGTCCCATTGCTGATATTGGTCGTGCCGGTGTAGGTGCTGGCGCCGATCAAAATCAGGGTGCCGTTGCCCGATTTGGTGAAGTTCCGCGGAGGCGTGTCTTCCGTGATGCTCCCAATGGTCAGGGTGCCTCCACCGGTCACGGAGATCGTGCGATTGCCGGTCATGGCGACGACGTTGTTGCCGAAGCTGAGATCGTTAGGCCCGGAGAAGGTCAGGGTGCCTCCGGTGAGATTGATGTTGTTGGTGTTTGCCAGGGTGATGGCATTCCCGCTGGTGTTTCCCAAAGTTGAATTGGCCGTGACCGTGAGCGCGCCCGTGCCGATGGCACTGGCGTTGTTGACAATGAGTGTTCCACTGTTAAGCGTGGTGCCCCCCGCGTAATTGCTCGCCCCGTTCAGGGTTTGCGAGCCGCCACTGGTCAAACTGATCGCCAGGGCCATGTTCGCCGGAGTTGTGCCGGTGATGTTGCCCCTGAAAATGTAGTTGCCGCTCCCGCCGAGAGTAAGAGTCTTCAGGGCGCCGCTGTTTGTTACTGTGCCCGTGCCAGTGTTGAGGCCCGCGATGGTCTCGCTATTGCCATTGATGTCAAAGGTGGCGCCGGATGCGACCGAAACAACGTTGGCGGCATTGAGAGCGCTCGCTTTGGCCATGAAGAGCGTTCCGGCATTGACGGCAACACTGCCGACGAAGGCGTTGTTGTTCGCGACATTCAAGGTCAGGCTCGAGGTGGCGCTGTTTTGAATGAGTTGGGTGACGTTACCACCGAGCAGCGCGGCTATGGTTACTCCGCCTGTTCCCGTTCCAGAGTTCGTGATCGTGCCGGTGTTGTTCACCAGAGTGGTGTCGAGAAAAGTCCCGGAGCCGGCACCCGTCGCTCTCAAAGTGATGTTACCCGTGCCGGTGACGCCGCCGCTGAGTTTTACCGAGCCGTTACCGTTCGAAGCCAGAGTGAGATTATTGTTCAGTGTAACCGCGCCGCTAAAGACGGCGGAGGCATTACCGGAATTGCCGATTGTCAGTGTGCCCGAGCTTCCCGCCGCAACCGCGATCGCGTTGCCGAAAGTGTGGCCGTCACCCAGAAGGGTGGCGTTCGCGCTGCCGCTGGTGTCACCGAGCGTGACCGTTCCGGTGCCCAAGGCGCTGGTTGAGGTCGTCGCCCCGACAGTGCCCGCGGCAATGGTCAGGCCTCCGCTAAACAGGTTCACGCCGCTGAGCGTGAGATTTCCGCCGCCGGTAAAGGAAATGGCCGACCCGGCGTTTACCTGGTTTATGACGGAGGAGATAACGATGCTATTGCCGGCAGTCGCATTAATGATGTTGGCGACATTTCCGAGGGCAATCGTGACCGTCTGGGTTCCGGGTGTGACGGCGTTTTGCAGGGTCAGCGTTTTTCCACTGGAGGTGTTCGAAAGGATCGTGTTCGCAACCGTGTTGACCGTCGTACCGTTCAGGGTCAGCGTCCCGGCCGTCGTGGTCGACGAATTGCCAATGGTCATGTTGTTGCTGCCGGTCAGGGTGATTGCGCCCACCGCCTGATTGGCGGCGCCGTTATTCGTCGACCCGCTGCCGAGGTCGATGCCGACGAAAGTGGCACCGTTGCCGAAATTGGCGATTTCGCTGGGAGTCGGAACATTGGCCGGGCTCCAGTTGGCCGCATTCAGCCAGACGCCCGGCGTGCCGGACGTTCCGGTGCCGACGTAATCCGGATCTCCCGGTGGCGGCTGCTGCGGGACGGGATTTCGGTTCGGCTTGGTTTTGAGGTGCTGGTCGCGCGCGGCCTCCCAGGCCGGGGTCCAGTCCGCTTTGGAAATTTGAACCGTCTGCCCGTAGCCGCTGGCAACGACAAGGGTGACCGAACAAGCGGCCACGAAAAGCCGCAAAGCGTGTGAATAATAGGTCACATTTCGCCGTAACTGGCGGCCTTCAATCGGACCAGATTTGCCAGCGGAAGTCAACGGAATTCGCATTGCGCCTAACAACCGTTAGCGATTGAAAACCAGTGACTTAGCGCTGCCACCCCGGTTAGGGAACGGTCACCCGGTAAAAGCGCTCATCCAAGGGCAACCCGCCGGTTTGCGAACCATCATCAGTCCACATCAGGACCGACCCGTTCCCGGCAAAAGGCGTGGCGACAGTTTGCCAGATCGAATCAGTCAGGAAGTGCTTCCATTGGATCTGATAATTGATCGAGGACTGCGAAGCCCAACTGACGGTGAAACCGCCGCCCTGATGGGGCAGGACCGATTGCACCGACAGCCTGCTCGCGGCGCTTTCTGGATTTGTGCCGGCAAAATACTCCTGCCTGTTCGTTAGGCCATCGCCGTCGTCGTCCGCATTGTCGTCAGTGACGCCGTAATAGCTTCGCCAGGAGTCGGTCACTCCGTCGCCGACAGTGTCCGGCCCGAAAGTGATAAGCACGCTGCCGCCGGAATGCGCGAATTTTACATTGAGAAAATGCGCGTTGGCGTCGTAAAACCATCCGACAGTCGCTCCATCGAAGGCCGCCTGGCTGCCGAGTTGCGGCAAGCGCAAACCATTGCGTTCGGCGCCGGCCGGCGGAACCGTGGTGAAGATCTTCAGCTGAACCGCCCGCGCGGCGGAATTGATCGTGACCGACCCAGAGCTGCCCCCGGCTGCGGCCTGCGCAGTAGTGCCGTCATAAACGGTGAACGACGCCGGAACCGATCCCGGATAAATCAGGAAACTCAAACCGCTGTCGCGCGTCCTCATGGACGGATTGTTGACGTAGTTCGCGTCGCACAAGGTCTGCGGAACATTGATCAGCATCGGAATGATCGACCCTTCGCGGACAAAAAGCGGGAACTTGGTGTTGTCGCCATTCGACCAGGTAATGCTTTGACCGCCGGTGTATTTGGTGTTCGTCCAGTAGTCATACCAATTCCCCGCGGGCAGTTGCACCCCGCGGGACGTCGAGTCGGACGCGTTCATTGGGGCGACCAGCAGTTCGTTCCCAAAATAATAGGTGTGCTGCACGCCGGCGAGATTGGGATCGCTCTGATTCAAAAGAATCGGCGGACGAATCAGCGGCAGTCCGTCGATGCTCGCTTCCTGCGCATAAGTGTAAATGTAAGGGAAAAGTTGCGAATGCAGATTTGCGTAAGTGGCGTAATTCGTGAGCGCCGCCTGGGTGTAGCCCCAGGGATATTGCTGGAGGTTGGACGTGTTCACCTGGCGATGCATCTGCATGATTGGGGTGAAAGCGCCGTACTGCGTCCAGCGCATAAAGAGGTCGGCCGGGTCGTTGGTGAAGTTCGCGTTTTGATAACCGCCGATGTCATGCCCCCAAATGGAGAAGCCGCTCATGGCCGCGGAGTCGCCGGCCGTGATCACGCTCATGAGCCCGTTACCCTGGCTGTAGTTAGGCTGGTTGTCGCCCGGCCAGCCCGCGGGATAAGCGCCGGTCCCGGTGAACCCGCTGCGGGCGAATAAAATTCCGTTCGAGCCCAGAACGCTCGAAACCGTCTTGTGATACTCGACACAATAACCGTTCTGCATTTCCAGCCCGGTGCGTCCGTCGAAATACGCCGCCGTCGTCGGAATGTAAGGCGGTCCGCTATCCAAGGCTTCACCATCGTCGGTTTTGAATCCGCCGATGACCGGCTCGAGCGACGAATTCGCGGTCACAACCTTGCTGCCGTCCACCAGCGGTTGCAGCTGGGTTGAGGTGAACCAGGTTTTCGCGGCGGGATTCGTGAAATCGATCGGGCTGCCGGTGCCTTTCCACCAGCCGACCGTCAGAGGAGCTGAATTCGAAGCTGACGTCTTGACGAAATATCCGTTGTTGAACGCGAAATCGTAGTTAGGCGACTTGCCGGTATTCTGCCCGGGCGTGTTTCCGCCAACATTATCGGGGAACGAGCTGGTGTTAATGAAAGGCGTGAACCAGCAGACGACCTTGAGCCCATTCTGCTGGAAGAAAGTCATCATCTCCGCGAGCGAAGAAAAGCCGGGATAGAAAGTTCCCTCGTAGGTGCCACCGACGCCGAATTGGGTCATGTTCCAGGTGAAATCGTTGTAGGAAACCTCCCACGGCGAATCAAAGACGAAGACGCTCGCCGGGATGCCACTTTGGATGTACTTGGAGACGGCATAACGAAGTTCCCCGCCGGTCCGCCAGATATCGGACGAGATCCAGGTTCCGAAAACCCACGGCGGCGGCAGATAAGGACGGCCGGTATAGCCGGTGTAACGCGAGAGCACATCGGTCAGTTTCGGACCGCCCACGACATTAAACTTCAGCTTCCCGAAGAGATTCTGGATCGAATAGCGATCGGGCGCGCCGTTGCGCATGTCGAAATAACTCTCGGCGGTCGAGTCGAGGTGAAATCCGTAGCCTTTGCTGCTGATAAACCAGGGCGACGACTTGTATGAGAAGTCGTTCTTATCTCCGCCCTGGTCGTTCGTCATCATGTGGACCTTGTTCCCGGCCTGGTCGAAGGAGTTGAACTTTTCGCCGAAGCCGTAGAAATGCTCAGAGATATCGGAGGCGCAGCTGAGATCCGTCTCGCTCGGCGCCAGTCCATTCCAATCGGTCACTTCGTAGTGCAGCACCCCGTCGCTCGTGAAGGTGAGCTGCGCGGTAATGGTTGTGCCCGCTAACGATTCGGTGAGCTGGACGCCGCCGGCGATGTTCGAGACCGACAGCACCTTGCCGAACCCGTAGGAAACACCGCCAACGGTGGCGCTGGGAGGCGCAAGAGTGATTACATTCGCGAACGGCGTCCCGTTCAGGTCAGGTCCGGCGAGCGCGATATGGCCGGTGTCATCGTAGATTCGCGCCTGGAAACTTCCGGACGCGGAATTGAAGGAATGGAACGCGGCTCCGTTAGCCGGCGTCAGAGGGGCCTTGATGTTGAAGGCAAAGGGATGGGTTTGGGCAAATGATTCGAACTCCGTCGTGTTTGAAACGGAATCGCTGCCGTAGAGAAATGTCGGCAGGTGGTCGCTGTAGGGCGCTTTCACATAATATTGAACGACGTCTCCCGCGGCGAAACCGGTTGTCGGTATCGTCGCGGAAAAATATTTGTTGTTTCCATTTTGCAAAAGAAACGACATCGGAACAGACGACCACGCGCTATCGGTGCTTCTCTTGTAGAAGACGGTGCTGCCGGTGACGAGCTGGTTGCCCTGTCCGCCGCCTCCCTGGTATTGATTGCCGCTGTAGATTGTGACCGAGCTGCCTAACGTCACGCTCAGCGGGTTGCGCATCGTGACTCCGCTGCCGAGCACGCCGGCCTCAGTGCTGGTCGGGATATGCCAGGCATTGCCGACGGTGGGGGAGAAAGCGGCGTTCGTCGTCAACAGAAGGCGATCGATGCGCAAGCCATCTTCGCGCATCCACAGACTAATGGTGTGATTGCCCGTGGTGCTCACCGGGATGCTGGCCTGGGCCCCGCCAGTGGTCGTGTTAGTCCACTGCCAGGTGTTGTACTGCGATAATGTCAGGGAGGTGGCTGAACCCCCGTCGATCCCAGGAAATACAGAGTCGTCGGTGCTGGCGGCCGCGTGTCCCTTAATCCAGACGTAATGTGTGCCGGTGCTGGTGAAGTTGATCAGGTACTGAAGTTCCGGGCTGGTGATGCCGGCCGAACCCGCCTGATAGCCGTTGTTAGGCAAGCCTTCCATATATCCGGTCCCGCTGTAGCCGGCGATCGATGAGCCGGGATCCCACTCGTGCCCTGAACGCGGGATATTCGCATCGGCATTTTCGGCTTCCACGACGACCACACCGCCGACTTCGGTCGCAGAGGCGGCCAAAGGCGTAGGATCAGCGTTCGGAATTGCGCCGGCTTGGAAAAGATCGCCCAGGTCGGGACCGAGTTGCGCCCCGGCCAGAAAGGGTCCCACACCAAAGATTTTTTGCAGAGTGCGCAGGGTCGATCCGTGTGTGTAACGAATGGTGCTGTGATAGCCGTTCCCTTTTGTCAGCGATGACAGCACGATCATCCCAATGGGTCCGTCGCTCGTCCCGGCGCCTTCGTCCCAGGTGATGATGACCAATCCGTTATTCTGATAAGCCGAGGAAGCGAGAATCACCGGGAGGTTCTGCGATAACCAGTTATCGCCCTGCCTGATCGGGTCGTTAGTCGGGCCGCAGGAGTCATGCATGTCGTCGCAAATGCTCGGCGTGATGAAGTTGTAATGAGCGACCGTATGATTCGCGAGATCGGTTGCGAGTTCCGTAAAGGGGCGCATCACACTGGTGCACCCGGAACTGGTGACGTCGGTAAAGAACGCCATCGGGTTATGCTTCACGTAGTAACCGGTGCCGGTGTTGTCGGTCGTCGGGCAGGTCGTGCCGGTGATGCCTTCCTGGTAAGTCTTCCAGGAAATGCCGGCATTCTTCAGCTGGGTAACGAAGTGGCTCGAGGTGCTTTGCTGGTTGGAGGAAGGAGCGTTGTCGTTGTTGATCCCGAAATTTGTTCCGGCTTCCAGCCAGAGGTAGTTCGGCTCGCTCGGATGATTCGCCGGCGGATTATAATATTGATCGCAATAGCTCGCGTCCGCTCTGCTTAGAAGGCCGTTGATGTAGGGGGCGCTGGCGCTCCCTTTGATTTCGGACCAGTTGTGGTTCTCCATCATGATGACGAAAACCGTGCTGGTGTTGTTGAAGCCGGCGCGACAGACCGGCGCCAAGGCGACAAGCGCAAGCAGAAAGACAGGGAATAGCTTTCGCATGGATAGGGAAATGAGGTCGGTCGTAAGCAGTGTCCGCCTGACGTCGCCGAAGGCGCGCGGGCGTCCCGATGTTACCTCAAGGCCGTTGGAATTACCATCGTTTCAGTAAGCTCCCGGCCCCAGGAAACGGCCCCTTCTGCGAGCGGATTTGCCCTCCGGCCTCGGACCTCGCCTGACGCTGGCGGGGAAATTTGCTCGAGGCTTTGGGCGCGGTGGGTCAGGGCCGGATGTTCGCGATCAGAGCGCGCTCTTCCGGGAAAAGTTTCTCGGTCGTTAGGCGGTGAGCTTCCTCCCGCGCCTTGTCATTCCAGCCGTTGGCCGCCCAGGCCGCGGCCAGCACCGCCGACGGCGGATCGCCCGGTTGCGGCTGCGGAAGGACCTCGAGAGCGGCGGCTCCGCGGCCTTCACGTAACAGAGCCAGCGCCATCGTGCGCCGGGTCATGGCATCCGCTGGATTGGTTGCCAGGAGGGGGATCAATTCTTTCTCGGCAATAACTCCATTTTCCGGTGACGAATCTTCCAGCAAACGGAGGAAAATCTCGTTCACCCGGTTCTGGCGATCGTTGGGCCACCGCTTAACGATTTCGGAGACGATTTGATGGGCGCGGCTGGTCGCTTCCGCCTGCCGGGCGAGGCGCAAGCGATTCAGGTAACCGGCGCGCAAATCGGGCTGGCGGCTCAAGGCCCGCGCGTAGGCCGCATCGGCCACATCGGGGGCGGCGTTCTTTTCTGCGTACGAGCCAAGGGTCATGAGGGTTCGTGCTTCGCGCGCCTCTGCGACCGCCCGGCTCCATTCATTCTCGCTCGCGCTCGTCTCGCCGAGCTTTGCCCGCACCACTGCGAGCAAGCCGTGTTGCAGCGACCGATCCAGAGCCGGGTTCTCCGCGAGCAGAACTTGCTTCAGTTCTTCGAAGCGCCCGAGCTGGGCGAGTGAGTCGAGTCTCTCCATCAGCAGTTCGCGCGAGCGGGCCGCCTTCTCCATCGGCAGCACCCTCAGGATGGCCTCGAAGCGCCGGTGCTGATAAAGCCATTCGCACAACGCGGCCACCGTATCGTCGTCGCCCCGGCCGAAACTGAGAATGGCCTGCCGGACCAAATCCTCTTCCCGCGATGGGTTTTCGTGAAAACGAATCTCCAACGCCAGGAGCTTTTGGCGGGGAAGAGCGCGGGGGTGCTGTTCCAGGCGGTTCGCCAGTTCCTCCGCGGACACCGGGCGCTGCGTTGCCGGTTGGTTAGGCGAAGCCAAATATTGCTCGCTCAATATCACCAGGGCGTTGAGCGAAGCCACGCTCGGTGTTCCACGTGCAATTTGCGCCAGCCGTTCGCCCGCGGCTTTCCGCTCGGTCGGATCCGAATCGGCGTTGCGGTACAAAATCGCCGCCGCCGCCACCACCTGGCGTGGCTTGGCCGCGGGATCGTTCGCAACTTTTTCCGCCAGACGCCTCGCTTCGGACAACTGCCCATTGGCCGCGGCATACTGGCCGGCGAGCAAAAGATCTTCCGCCTGGACGGCTTTCGCATCCGCCATGAGGAAGGCGATCTGGTCTCCGGCCGTTCCAATGTCGTTCGCGGTCAATGCCGCGGTCGCAAAATCGCGGCGGTCCTCGCGACTCAGCTCTTTCGCGCTGGCGATTCGGCGCCACCATTCGACTGCCAGGTCACCGCGGCCCGTGCGCGTTAAAAGACGCGCCGTAGCCATCCAGACGCGGGGTTCGGTCGGGCCCAGTTGCATGGCGGTCTGGATTTTGCGCGAGGCTTCGCCGTACTGTTCGCGTGCCAGGAAATCGTCTGCCTGAACCGCGCTTCGACGGGCTTGCCAGCCTTTGATTCCCCGGGAAACGCGCGGCGCTGAGATCCAGCCGATCGCGCTCGCTGGAATCAAAATGGCAAGAACGACCGCCGCGCGTCTCCTGCGTCGACGGGCCTTGATCCAGGCGGCCACGCGACGCAAGCCGGGTGGTTTAGGTGGCGGTGGAAAACGTCGGCGAAACCACCGGCCGATCCTTCGAAGACTCCGCAATGGACTCACAGAACAGTTTTAAGATTTAAGTCTGAAACTGTTAAGCGAAGAGTTAGGCCAAAGACGCGAAGCCGGGCGCCACCGGCCGTGTCAGCCGCGCCGCGCAGTTGTCACCGTGGCCGCTTAATCTACCGCGACGCGATAGAAAGCCCTGGTGCCGGAGGCGTTTGAATCGCTAAAAGTCAGCACCGTCCCGGTGGTGCCCGTTTGCGGGTTGTTCACGTTGGCCGTGAAAGCGGAGGCGTCCGGGGTGGTGGTCGACTTCTGGAGCTGATACGAGTGTCCAGTGTAGGAATCGACCCGGATCGTGACCGTGTTCCCGGCGCGGGCGATCGATTTTACTTTAATAACGCTGGCATCAATGACCGTGCCGCTGTTGCTAAACATCGGCGGATTAAACGGGCCGGCGGTGCTGACATCGAGCGTTCCGGTGTTGCTGAAGCCGGTCTCGCCGGTGAGCTGGGCGCCGTTGCGCAAAATGAAGGTTCCGTTGTTAACGATGCCGCCGTCGACCGGGATCGTCGCGCCGTCGAAGTTGGCCGTGCCGCCATTATTGACCACGAGCGAGCCATGAAAAGCGCCGGTGCCGGTGAGCAGGCCGCTGGTCGAAACATCGCCGTAGACTGCGCCATCGTTGGTAAAGGTGGTGCCGGCGGCGGTGTTGACGCCGTTGCTGGTTGAGCCCTTGAGCGTCAGGCTGCCCCCGCTCAAAGTGGTTAGGCCGGCATAAAGATTGTTGCCGCCGAGCACAAGTCCGCCCGGGCCCGCCTTGGTCAGGCCGAGGTCCTGTCCCGAATCCTGAATGCGGCCGCCGATGGTCAGGGTGGCCGCCGGATTGGTCACGGTGACCGTCCGGCTGGCGTTCGACATCACGAAAATGCCGGTGCCGAGATTCAGGTCGTTAGTCCCGGTGAAATTGAAGTCACCGCCGCTGAGATTGAACTGGTTGTTGTTCGTCAGGGTGATGGGTCCGCCACTGGTGTTGTCGACCGTGGTGTTCGGCCCGGCGACGCTAAAGAAGCTGGTGCCGATGGCGGTCGGGCTGTTGATGTAGAAGGAGCCGGCGTCGAGAATTGTTCCGCCGGCGTAGGTGTTGTTGCCGCTCAAGGCGATGATGCCTGTGCCGGCTTTCTCGAGGCCGCCATCGGTTAGAGTGGCGGTGATACTCAAATCGGGACCGCCTGAAGGAACGCTGCCGGCCGCTACGGTAAAA
>JADMIO010830270.1_pt1 | contig 13838 bp, 4 predicted proteins | sample 8958161 | NCBI WGS metagenome assembly JADMIO01 (sample SAMN16585339, study PRJNA669376) | soil metagenome | isolation source: Crop rotation soil | place: USA: Cullars Rotation, Alabama | collected 2011 | reverse complement strand
CTTTCCCGTGGGGGCGTCGTCGGAGCGCCGCAGGCGCGGCTGGCACGCGGCCCAGGGCCGAAGACGCCGTGTCCAGCGCCGCGCCTGGAGAAGCGGAGACCGCGCCCCGACTCCCGCGGACGGACGCCGCCGCGCCCCGGCGTCCGTCAGATCTGGTAGTAGAGCCCGCCGATCTTGCCGCTGGCCGCCGCGTGGCCCTGGCAGCGAGGGCAGCGGTCGCCCATGAGCGCCGCGGCGTGGCGGATCGCGAGCAGCGTGCTCGTCTGGCGGACGCGCTCCTCGCGGAAGAGGTTCGCCGCGCCGACCTTCTCGTCGAGGCCGCAGTTCGCCAGGCAGGCGAGCATGCCGTCGCGCACGCCGCACATGATGACCTGGACGTCGCGCCGGCGCATCTCGTCGACGAAGCGGTCGACGTGCGCGATGCCGACGGCGTCGGGATTGCGCGCGCGCTTCATGCGCAGCACGACGGCGCGCGTCCACGGCTCGACGCGCGCGGCCATCGTGTCGAGGTGCTCCTCCAGGCTCACGCCGGAGCCGAAGTACATCTCGCCTTCGAGGCCGAAGATGAGCAGGCAGCCGCAGACGTGGTCCTCCTGCAGCCGCTCGTGGACGGTGCCTTCCGGCGTCACCAGGAATTCCGTCAGGTGCATCTGCCCGGTGCGCGGCACCGCCAGCATGAACGACATGAACACGCCGATCAGGACGCAGAACTCGATCGAGATGGCGAAGGCGGCGATCGCCGTCATGGCGACGATCGCGGCGTCGAAGCGCGAGACCCGCATGTGGTAGCGCAGCTCGCGGAAGTTCACCATGCGCGCGGCGGTGAGCATCAGGAGGCCCGCCAGCGCCGAGCGCGGGATGTAGCGCGCGTACGGCGCGAACGCCATCATGATGAGCGCGACGGCGGCCGCCGACACGACGCCGGACCACTGCGTCTGCGCGCCGGCCTGCTGATTGATCGCGGAGCGCGTGAGCGAGCCGGAGCCGGGCATGCACTGGAAGAAGGCGCCGGTCACGTTCGCCATGCCCTCGCTCAGGCACTGCTGGTTCATGTCGAGCTTCTGGCGCGTGACCGCGGCGATCGCCTTGGCCATGGAGATCGCCTCCAGCAGGCCCAACAGCGCGATCGCGAGCGCGCTGGTGGAGAGCTCGCGGATCTGGACGGCGTCGAGCCGGGGCACGCGGAACGACGGCAGGCTCGCCGGAATGTCGCCGACCACCTTCACGCCCTGCTGGTCGAGCCCGAGCCATGCGGTGATGGCGGCGGCGGCGATCACCGCGATCAGGAACTCGGGCAGGAGCCGCCACCCCAGCCGGCCCTTCACCCACCGCAGTACGAGCACGATCGCGATCGAGCCGAGGCCGATCTCGAGCGTCGGCACGTGGATCGAGCCGCCCTGGGTCATCGACATCCAGAAGCGGTAGAGGAAGTGGTCGTGCGCGTCGCCGAGCGCCTTCAGCCCGAGCAGGTTCTTGGTCTGGTCCAGCACCAGGAGGACGCTGGCGCCGGCGGTGAACCCGACGATGACCGAGTGCGAGATGTAGCGTGTGAGATCGCCGAGCCGCAGGAGGCTGATGGCGAGCTGAATGGAGCCGGCGAGCAGCGACAGGAGCACCGCCGCCTGGATCTTCTCGTCCTGCGACGCGACCGCGCCGACGGCGCTCAGGAGGGCGATCGAGATGGCGTTGGTGGGCCCGTTGATGAGCTGCCGCGACGAATCGAGCAGCGCCCCGACCGCCGTCATCACGATCGCGGTGTAGAGCCCGTACTCGGCCGGCAGCCCGGCGATCATCGCGTACGCCATCGCCTGCGGCACCGCGACGGCGGCGACCGAGAAGCCGGCCACGAGATCGGCCCGCGCCTCGGCGAGCCCATAGCGTCGCAGCGAGTCGAGCGCGGGAATGCGGCGCTGGAGAAAGCCGGGGACGGGAGAGGAAACGGCCGTCATGAGCGAACGTGGCGGCTAGCAGATCGACGCCGGACCAACAACCGTCACGCGCCGCGCCGACGTCACGGTCCGACGGTCGGGTGGCGCGCCTTCCAGTCCGCGACGGCGTTGTCCCACACGCTGCGGTCGGTGGTGACCGTGAAGCAGCCGCCGGCGGGCAGCGTGCCGGGGAACGTGCCGGGGCCCAGCCAGACGATGATGTTGTTGGAGCAGCTGTCGAGCTGGCCGGGCGGGATGCCCATGCGGGTGCCGCCCGCCTGGCCGACGCGTTCCGCCATGAAGATGTTGTTGTGGAGCGCGAGCTTCGGCGACAGGCTGGTCGCCGGGTTGTCCCAGTTGTGCCACTTGAAGAACGTGTTGGTCGCGAGGCCGTCGGCGCTGCCGCTGGCCGGATCGGGCTGCGGCTCGAGCCGCATGAGCGTGTTGCGAATGGTCCACACCTTGCCGACGCCGCTGTAGCCGCTGGCGATGATGGCCGGCGACGGCCGCGCGCTGAAGCCTTCGTAGCAGCCGTCGAACAGCGAGTCCTCGACCAGGCCGTCGAAGAGGTGGTCGTTCTCGACGCCGTCGTCGCGCACGTAGGTGGCCCACACGTTGCGGACGACGAACGAGCCGCCCTTCTTCGGTCGGACGGCATCGGTGACGTTGTCGACGCGCAGGCCGTCGACGGTGAGATTGGCGTTGTCGAAGGCGATCGCCGCGTTGTTGAGGGCGTGCATGTCGTCCCAGCTGAGCGTGCGGTCGTACTGGCCCGCGACCTTGCCGCCGCGGACGATCACGCCGTCGGAGCCGGAGAGATCGAAGGGATACAGATTGGTCGGTGAGGCCAGGAACAGGCCGCCGATCAGGTCGAGCAGCGTGTCGAACCCGAGCGATTTGCTGTAGCCGGTCGTGTAGGTGCCGTGCATGACGACGAGCGGGCCGATCGTGACGGTGATGGTGGCGTTCGCCGTCCGGCCGCCGCTGTCGGCAACCGTCGCCGTGATGGTGTGCGTGCCGGGCGAGAGCGTCGTCACGCTCCGGGCGGCGCCCGTGCCGAGCGCGCCGTTGATGCTCGACGTCCACGCGATCGCCGCCGCCAGGTTGCCGTCCTCGGCGTCGGTCGCGGTCGCTGTGAGCGCGACCACATCCGTCGGATGGTAGGTGCCGCCGGTGGCGGGGCCGGTGATGGCCAGCGCCGGGCCGGCATTCACGACCACCGTCCGCGAGAGCGTGGTCTTCTTGCCGCCCGAGTCGGTCACGGCGGCGCCGATCACGTGCGTACCCGAGCGCAGCGTCGACACGTCGACGGTGCCGCCGGTGCCGATCGTGCCGTCGAGGCTCGACGTCCACACGATCGCGGCGGTGAGACTGCCGTCCTCGACGTCGCTGCTGGTGGCGGTGAGATGCACGATGTCGCCGGGCGAGAACAGCGCGGCGTCGGCCGGCCCCGTGATCTGCAGCGTCGGCGCGGCGTTCACGACGACGGTGCGCGTGGCGTTCGCCGATTTGCCGCCCGCATCCGTGATCGTCGCGGTGATCGTGTGCGTGCCCGAGTGCGTGAGGCCCTTGTCGAGCACGGCGCCGGTGCCGAGCGCGCCGTCGAGGCTCGACGTCCAGACCACGGCCGCGGCGAGGTTGCCCTGCTCGAGATCGGTGGCGGTGGCGGTGCAGTGCACCAGCTCGTTCGGGGAGTAGACCGTGCCGTCGGCCGGCGTGCCAATCGCGATGGTCGGCGCCGCATTGACGACGACGGTGCGCTGCGCGGTGGCCGCGCGGCCGCCGGCGTCCGTCACCGTGGCGGTGAGCACGTGCGTGCCCGAGCGCAGCGTGGTGACGTCGAGCACGGCGCCCGTGCCGAGCGCGCCGTCGAGGCTCGACGTCCAGGCGATCGCGGTGCCGAGGTCGCCGTCCTCGGCGTCGGTCGCGGTGGCGCGGCAGGCGACCACGTCACCGGGCGAGAACACCGTCGCGTTGGCGGGGCTCGTGATGGCGAGCTGCGGCGCCGCGTTCACGATCACCGTCCGCGTCGCGGTCGCCGTCTTGTTGCCGCTGTCGGTGGCCGTGGCGGTGACGACGTGCGTCCCCGAGCGGAGCGTGGTGACGGCGAGCGACGTGCCGGTGCCGAGCGCGCCGTCGAGGCTCGACGACCACGTCACGGTCGGGGCCGGGTTCACGTCCTCGACGTCGCTCACCGCCGCGGTCAGGGTCACCGTCGCTCCCGGCGAGAAGACCGAGGCGTCGGCGGGCGCGGTGATCTGGAGCGTCGGGGCGGCGTTCACGACCACACCGCGCGTGGCGCTGGCGGTCTTGCCGCTGCCGTCGACGATCGTGGCGGTGAGCGTGTGCGCGCCGGAATGCGTGAGGCCGACGTCGAGCGCGGCGCCGGTGCCGAGCGGTCCGTCGAGGCTCGACGTCCAGGTGACGAGCGCGCTGAGGACGCCTTCCTCGGTATCGTCGGCGGTGGCGCTGAGATGCACCACCTCGAGCGGGGCGTACACCGTGCCCGCGGCGGGCGTGAGCAGCGTGATGGTCGGCGCCGCATCGATCACGATGGTGCGCTGCACGCTCGTGACCAGACCGCCGGCGTCGGTGATGCTGGCGGTGACGGTGTGCGTTCCCGAGCGGAGCGTGCTCACCGCCAGCGGGCTGCCGACGCCGAGCGGGCCGTCCAGGCTCGACGACCACGCGATGGACGCCGTCAGATCGCCGGTCTCGGGATCGCCGGCGACGCCGGTGAACGTGACGACGTCGCCCGGTGAGAAGATGGCGCCGGCGGCGGGCGCGTTCATCTGGACCGTCGGCGCGGCGTTCACGACCACGGTGACCGTGCTGCTGGCCGTCCGTCCACCCGTGTCGCTGACGGTCGCGGTGACGAGATGGGTACCGGAGTGGAGCGCGGCGGTGGCGAGCGGCGTGCCCGTGCCGAGGGCGCCGTCGATGCTCGACGACCAGACGACGCTGGCGCCGAGGTTCCCGTCCTCGGTGTCGGTCGCCGTGGCCGTGAAGGTCGCCGGGACGCCCGGAACGAGCAGCGTCCCGTTCGCCGGGCTCGTGATCTGCACGACCGGCGCGGCATTGACGACGATGGTGCGATCGACCGTCGCGGTCCTGCCGCCGTGATCGGTGACGCTCGCGCGGATGGTGTGCGTACCGGAACGCAGCGTGGTGACGTCGAACGGCGTGCCATGGCCCAGCAGACCGTCGCGGTTCGAGATCCAGAAGATCGACGCCGCGAGGTTCCCGTCCTCGGCGTCCGTCGCCGTGCCGGTGAAGTGCACGACGTCGCCGGGCGCGAACAGCGCGCCGTCGGCGGGCGTGTCGAAGGTGAGGACCGGTGCCGCGTTGATGACCAGTGCGATCTGCGCGGTCGCGCCGCGGCCGGCGGCGTCGGTGATCGACGCGGTGATGAGGTGGGTCCCGGAGCGGAGCGTGCTGACCACGATCGCCGACCCCGAGGGCAACGCGCCGTCGAGGCTCGACGTCCAGGCGACCTGCGAGCCGATGTTGCCGTCCTCCGGATCGGTCGCGGTCGCGGCGAAGGTGATCGGGGCGCCCGGGGCGAAGATCGAGGCATTGGCCGGCGCGGTGATCGCGATCTGCGGCGCCATGTCGACGGTCACGGTGCGCGACGCGCTCCCGATCTTACCGCCGCTGTCGGTGGCGGACGCGGTGATGACGTGCGTGCCGGAGTGGAGGGCCCCGGTGGTGAAGCTCGTGCCGGTGCCGATCGGGCCGTCGATGCTCGACACCCAGGTGAGGCTGGCGGCGACGTTCGCGTCCTCCACGTCGGTCGCCGTCGCGGTGAACGTGACCGCGCTCGGATCGACGACCGCGCCCGGCGCCGGCGCCGTGATCGTCACCACCGGGGTGGCGTTGACGACCACCGTGATCGTGGCCTGCGTGTGGTCGCCGTTCGAGTCGGTGACGCCCGCCGTGATGTGATGCAGGCCGCTCCGCAGCGTGGCGACGCCGACGGGGCTGCCGGTGCCGAACGGGCCGTCCAGGTCGGAGGTCCAGGCGAGCTGCGCGGACAGGTCGCCGTCCTCGAGGTCGATCGCCGTCGCCGTGAAGGTGGCGACCGTGTCGCGCTCGAGCACGGTGCCGGACGCGGGCGCGGTGATCGTGACGTGCGGCGCCGTGCTCACGACCACGAGCACGCCGGCGGTGGCGGAGCGGCCCGTCGCGTCGGTCACCGTCGCGGTGATCGTGTGGGTGCCTTTGGTGAGCGTGCCCACCGTCAGCGTCGCGCCGGTACCGAGCTGGCCGTCGCGGCTCGACGTCCACACGATCTGCGCACCCAGGTCGCCCTGCTCGGCATCCTGCGCGGTGGCGGCGAGCGCGAGGGGAATGCCGGGCTCGGTGGTGACGGGCGCGGCGGGCGCCGTGATGGCGACGGTCGGCGCCGCATCCACGGTGAGCGTCACGGTGGCGGACGCGCTCTTCCCGCCGGCGTCGGTCGCCACGGCGGTGATCACGTGCACACCGGTGCTGAGCGTCGCGGTGCTGAGCTGTGCGCCCGTGCCGAGCAGGCCGTCGCGGTTCGACGTCCAGGCGATGGCGGCGCCGAGGTTCCCGTCCTCGACGTCGGTGGCCGTCGCCGTGAACGCGACGGTGGCGCCCGGGTCGACGACCGTGCCGTCGGTCGGCGCGGTCACGCGAACGACGGGCGTGGCATTCACGACGACGGTGATGGTCGCATGCCCGACCAGCCCGGAGAGATCCGCCGCGCGCGCGGTGATCGTGTGCGTGCCCGACGTGAGGCCGTTGGTGGAGACCAGTGGGCCGGTGCCGAGCGCGCCGTCGCGGCTCGAGGTCCACGTGATGCCGGCCGAGAGGTCGCCGTCGATCGTGTCCACCGCCGTGGCGGTGAGGTCGACGGTCGTGCCCGGCTCGACGACCGTGCTTGAGGGCGGCGCCGTGATCGTGACCACCGGCATCGCATCGATCAGGACGGCGACGCTGGCGCTGGCATGATGGCCGGCCGCATCGGTGACCTTCGCCGTGAGCGTGTGCACGCCGGCGCTCAGCGTCGACAGCGTCAGCGTGGCGCCGGTGCCGAGATCGCCGTCGCGGCTCGACGTCCACGCGATCGCCGAGCTGAGCGTGCCGTCCTCGAGGTCGCTCGCGGTGGCGGCGAGCGTCAGCGGGGCGCCGGGCTCCGACTGGGTGTCCGCCGCCGGTGCGGTGATCTGTACGACCGGCTTGGCGTCGACCAGGACGGTGACCGATGCCTGGCCGCTGCGGCCGGCATGGTCGGTCACGGACGCGGTCAGGACGTGCGTGCCGGAGCTCAGCTGGGCGACGGTCAGGGCGCCGCCGGTACCGAGGGCGCCGTCGCGGCTCGACGTCCACACGACGTCGGCTCCGAGCGCTCCGTCCTCGGCGTCGGTGGCGCTGGCGGCGAGGGCAATCGGTGTGCCGGGGTAGAGCGCGGCGCTCGCGAGCGGTGCCGTGATCGTGACGGCCGGCGCGGCGTCGACCACCACTGCGACCGTCGCGGAGACGGTCGCGCCGCCCTGGTCGGTGACCGACGCGGTGAGCGTGTGGCTCCCGACCGAGAGCGTCGCCGGCGACGCGAGCGCGCCGTCGCGGCTCGACGACCACGTCACGTGGGCGCTGAGGTCGCCGTCCTCCGCGTCGGTCGCGGTCGCGGACAGCGTCGTCGCCGCGCCTGGATCGATCCAGGCGCCGGCCGTCGGCGCCGTGATCGTGAGGTGCGGCAGGGCGTTCACGGTGAGCACGACCGTCGCCTGGCCGGTCGTGCCGCCCTGGTCGGTGACCGACGCCGTGATGGTGTGGACGCCGGCGCTGAGGCTCCGCGTCACGCTGCCACCCGTGCCGAGCGCGCCGTCGCGGCTCGAGGTCCACGCGAGCTGCGGGGTGAGTGCCCCGTCTTCGGTGTCGGTCGCCGTGGCGGTGAAGGTGATCGGCGTCGCCGGCTCGACGCGGGTTCCGGCCGCCGGCGCGGTGATCGTGACGACGGGCGTGGCGTTGACGACGAAGCTGCGCGTCGCGGTCGCCGTCTTGCCGCCCGTGTCGGAGACCTGGGCCGTGATGGTGTGCGTCCCCGACGTCAGCGCGGGCACGGTGAGGGTCGCGCCCGTGCCGAGCGCGCCGTCGCGACTGGAGCGCCAGGTGACCTGCGCACCGAGGTCGCCGTCCTCGGCGTCGATCGCGGTGGCCGTGAAGGTGACCGGCGTCGCGGGCGCGAGCGCCGTGCCGGCGGCGGGCGCCGTGATGGTGAGCGCCGGCGTCGCGTTCACGGCGATCGCGATCGACCGGGTCGCGGTCTTGCCGGCGCTGTCGGTGATCGCCGCCGTGACGGTGTGGCTGCCGCTCGACAGCGAGCTGGTCGTGATGCTGCCGCCGCTGCCGAGCACGCCGTCGCGGCTCGACGACCAGGCGATCGCGCCGGTGAGCGTGCCGTCCTCGACGTCGGTGGCGGTGCCGGAGAACGTCACCGCGGCGCCCTTCTCGTAGACCGAGCCGGAGGCAGGGGCGGTGATGAAGACCTGGGGCACCGCATTGACGTTCACGGTGATGGCGGTGGTGCCGACCTTGCCGCCCGCGTCGGTGATCGAGGCGGTGATCGTGTGGATACCGCCGCTCAGGCCCACCGTGACGCTGGCGCCGACGCCGAACAGCCCGTCGCGGCTCGACGACCACCGGATGCTGCTGCTGAGGTCGCCGCTCTCCGCGTCGGTCGCCGTCGCGGTGAAGGTGACCGGCAGGCCGACGCCCAGGACCGAGCCGGTGACGGGCGCGGTGATGCGGACGGCGGGCGGGGTGTTCTGACCGAGCGTCAGGACCAGCTGCGGCTGTCCGGTCGTCGCCTCGCGGCTGGCGTACACCACCTCGTCGCTCGAGGAGGTCGTGAGGGCGAAGTTGTACGTGCCGTCGGCGCGCACCTGGTTCAGCACGTCGAAGTCGACGACCTGGCCGGCGGTCACCGCGCCCAGCGTGGCGACCTTGGTGCCGTCGATCGTGGGCCGGGTGGCGTAGGTCGTGGTCTCGCCCCACGTCGTGTTCGTGATGGCGTTCAGCGTGCCGCCGATGTTGCTCGGCGCCGCCGACACGGGTGCGGCGGTGAGACGGAGGTGCGCCTGCTCGACGCCGAAGCCGCCGACGCCGCTCACCACGAAGCGCAGGAACGCCTGCTTGATGGGCGAATTGTCGACCCACAGCTCCTTCGCGGTGCCGAAGCTCGTGGTGGTCTTGCCGGAGTCGATGTAGGTGTCGGCGATCGGCGAGAGCGTGAGCGTCGCCGCCACGACCGTGACCGTCGACGTCGCGCTCACCGTCGTGCCGTCGCGATCCGTGACCGTCGCGGTGAGGACGTGCGCGCCGACCGACAGGCTCGGCACCAGCACGAACGCGCCGGTGCCGAGGACGCCGTCACGGCTCGAGGTCCAGCGGATGGTCGGACCCAGGTCGCCGTCTTCGGGATCGCTGGCGACGGCCGCCAGCAGCGCCCGCTTGCCGGTGAGCAGCGACGTGCCGGTGGCGGGCGTCGCGATCGCGATCGTCGGCGGGTTATTGGGCTTGCGCACGCTGATCGTGCGCTGCGCGTGCGCGGTGAGCCCGCCCGCATCGGTGACCGAGGCGGTGATGACGTGCGTGCCGATGCTCAGATGGTTCGTCGAGAAGATGCCGCCGGTGCCGATGAGGCCGTCGCGGTCCGACGTCCAGCGGAGACTCGCGGTCAGCGTGCCGTCGGTCGCGTCCGTCGCCGTGCCCGCGAAGCTGGCATTGGCGGTCGTGAGGATGATGGCGCCGTCCGCCGGTGTGCTGATCGTCACCACCGGAGCCGTGGGCGTCACCGTGACGGCCACCGTGGCGCTGGTGCTGGCGCCGTCGCTGTCGGTCACGCGCGCGGTGAGGAGATGGGCGCCTTCGCGCAGGGTGACGGTGGGGTTGCCCGCGCCGAGCGGCCCGGCGACGTCGTCCGACCACTGCACCCGGCTGGTGACGTTGCCGTCCCAGTCGTCGACGGCGCTCGCGTCGAGGCCGATCGGCGTGCCGGCGGGAACGGAGGCACCGGGCAGGGGGGCGTTGATGGTGAGCGCCGGCGGCTGATTCGCGCCGCGCACCTTGAGCGTCAGCTGCGCCTGGCCGCGCAACCCGATCGCATCGGTGACGGCCGCGGTGATCGCATGCGTCCCGATCGACAGGCTGCTGCTGCCGACGGCGGGACCGCTGCCGAGCGTGCCGTCCCGGCTCGACGTCCACTGGATGGCGCCGCTCAGGTTCGCGCCGTTGGAGGCGGTCGCCTGCCCGGTGAACGCGACGGGCGTGCCCTGGAACGCGACCGTCTGGTCGGCGGGCGTCGTGATCGTCACCGCCGGCGGATTGCCGGCGACGATCACGATCAGCTTGGGCGCGGGCCCACCCTCGCGGGAACGATACGTGGCCTCGTCGATCGAGTTGCTGGAGATCGCGAACGCGTAGGTGCCGTCGCCCGTGATCGCCGCGGTGGCGTCGAAGTCCACGACCTGCCCGAGCGTCACGGCGCCCTTCGACGACAGGATCGAGCCGTTCAGGAGCGGCCGGCTGTCGTAGGTGAGCGTGTCCTCCTGCCACGACGTCGCGCTGATCGCGCGCAGCACGCCGCCGCTGTCGCTGTCGGCGCCGGCGGCGGCGTCGACCTGCAGCCGGAGCGTGGCGCCCAGCACGGTGGAGGTGCCGATGCCCGCGACGTCGAACTTGAGATACGCGATGCGGACGGCGTTGGCGTCGACGCGGAGCAGGGGCGCGGTGCCGAAGTTCTGGCTCGGCAGCGCGGCGTCGGCGGAGACGTCGGCCGTCGGCGTGAACTCGATGACCACGCCGACGAACGCCACCACGGTGGCGGAGCCGGTGAGGCCGCCGGCGTCGGTCACGCGCGCGCTCAGGCGATGCATGCCGAGGCTCAGCGGCACCGCGATGGTGGCGCCGGTGCCGAGCGGACCGTCGCGATCGGAGCTCCAGGCGATGTTGGCGCCGAGGTTCCCCTGCTCGAGGTCCGTGGCCGTGGCGGTGAGGGTCGCGGGCGTGCCCGGCGTCAGCACCTGCCCCTGCGTGGGCGCCGTGATGGTGACCAGCGGCGCCGTATTCGCGGGCGGGCGCGGCGCGATGGTGACGTCGGTCCGGGCGGAGCCGGTGAGGCCGTTGCCGTCGACGATCGCGGCGGTGATCGCGTGGGAGCCGACGGCGAGCGCGCTGGTCGTGATCAACGCGCCGCGGCCGAGGGGCCCGGCCAGGCTGGAGCTCCACGCGATCGACGAGCTGAGGTCGACACCCGCGCCGTCGCGTGCCGTGCCCTGGAGCGTGACGACGTCACCGCCGAAGAAGCTGGCGCCGCTGGGCGGCTGCGTGATCGTCACCGTCGGGTTGGTGAGCGCGACGGTGAGCTCGAGAACCGGCTTCTGGCCGCTGGTCGCCTGCGCGGAGTTGTAGGTGATGGCGGAGCTGCTGGTCGTGTCGATCGCCAGGCTGTAGGTGCCGTCGCCGGTGATCGCGGCGCCGAGATCGAAGGTCGCAACCGCGCCGGTGGCGAGCTTGGCGAGCGTCGAGAGCGCGGGGCCGTCGACGGCCGGCTTGGTGTTCCAGTTGACCGTCGCCTCGTTCCACGTCGTGTTGCTGATCTTGTGGACGCTGCCGCCGGGCGCGCCGCCCGCGTTGACGCCCAGCTTCAGACGGCTCGACACCACCTGCCGGCCGTTCACGCCGCTCACCGTGAAGCGGAGGTAGATGATCTTCACCGGCGAGGCGTCCGCGATCATCGTCTTCGCGGTGCCGAAGTTCTTGGTGGCGCCGGAGGCGTCGACGTAGGTGTCGGCCGCGGCGGAGAAGCTGAGCGTCGTCGTCGCGGTCACGCCGGCGGTGCGGGCGCGATGCGAGAGCAACGACAACAGCCCGACGACCAGGAGCAGTACTCCCGTCGTCTTGCCGCGCGTCGATCGACACGGGCGGGGGCCGCATGGCAGGAAACACATCGGATGCGGCGCCTGGGGCCGCATGCCCAGTGCACTGCGCGTGCCACCATCGAAGCGGCGCGTCCGATGTCACGACGCCGTGAACGGAAAGAGAATTGCAGACGTTTTCGGCGCGGCCTGTGCCAGCCGATGGAGCGGGCGTGTCATCGTCGGCGCAACGCGTCGCGGCGGCGCAAGCCGTCGCGCAGTGTGCTGCGACCTTCGATGGCCGCGGGCGCTATGCGCTGCGCCGTGCCGCCGACGCATCGAGACGCGCGAGCAGCGCCACAAACGTGCGGTTCAGCGGGACCGCGATGCCCGCCGGCGCCGCCGCGCGCACGACGGCGCCGTTGATCGCGTCGTATTCGAGACGACGACCCCGGCGTCGATCCTGCAGCATGGAGGTGGGGAAGTCGGCGAGCCCGCTCTGGCTGTCGGCCAGCACCGTCTCGAGCCGCGCCCGGCGCACCGGCACGCCCGAGGCGGTCGCGACGGCATCGACCTCGATCATCGCGCGGACGATCAGATCGCGCGTCGCCGGGTGCGTCGTCACCTCCGCGACGGTGACGTCGGCCAGCGTCGTGACCGCGTTGAACGCCGCGTTCCACGCGAGCTTCTCCCAGGCATGCACGCGGATGTCGCGTCGCAGCTGGTGCGGGACGCCGGCGGCGGCGAGCAGATCGGCGAAGCGGCGCGCGCGTGGACTCTCCTCGCCGGTGGGCTCGCCGAACACGATCTCGCCGCGCCCGCTGTAGGCGACGTGCGCCGGCGCGGTCAGCTCGACGCCGATGCGCGAGAGCGCGATCAGCAGCGGCGGCAGGCCGAGCGTGCGCGCGATCACCGCCTCGTTCTCGACGCCGTTCTGGAGCGACACGATGATCGTCTCCGGGCCGACGACCGGCCGGAGCGCCGCCGCGGCGACGGGCGTGTCGTAGGACTTGACGCACACGAGGACGACGTCGGCGCGCGGCGCCTCGACCGGATCGGCGACGGCGCGAACCGGCGCGATGCGGAGCGTCTCGGCCGACAGCGCGATGGTGAGCCCGCGCGTCCGCAGCGCGTCGAGATTGGCGCCGCGCGCGACGAAGGTGACGTCGGCCCCGCCGCGCGCCAGCAATCCGCCGAAGTATCCCCCGACGGCGCCCGCGCCGTAGACGAGGACGTGCACGACTACGGCGCCGCGGGCTTGCTGCCGAAGTCGACCTTCGGCACCTGCTGCGCCTCCGTCGGCGCATTGAAGTACTTCTGCTCCTCGAACCCCATCGCCCGCGCGTACAACGCGCGGGGCAGACTCTTGATGTACTGGTTGTAGGTGCGCACCGCGTCGTTGTAGCGCATGCGCTCGACCGCGATGCGGTTCTCGGTTCCCGCCAGCTCGTCGGAGAGCTTCGCGAACTGCTGGTTCGCCTTCAGATCGGGGTAGCGCTCCGACAGGAAGAGGAGGCGGCCGAGCGCGCCCGAGAGCTGGTTGGCGGCGTCGATCTTCTCCTCGCGCGAGCCGGCGGTCAGCATCCGGGCGCGGGCGTCGGCGAGGTTCGAGAAGACCTGCTTCTCGTGCTCGGCATAGCCGCGCGTGACCTCGACCAGGTTCGGGATGAGATCGTTGCGGCGCTGGAGCTGGTTCTCGACCTGCGCCCACGCGGCGTCGATCGTCTCCTTCATCGACACCATCTGATTGTAGCCGCAGCCCGAGAGCGTCACCGCGAGAATCGCCGCCGTCACCGTTCGCATCGCGCTCCTCCTGTCGGGGCTCCCCGGTCGCCGGAGCCGGTTGGCACGCCCGTGATAGTGGCCATGGCGAAGAGGCGCAATACGACGCGGCCTTGACGGTCCGCCCGACGGCGGATAGCGCGGGCCGCGGTCATGGGCATGGCGGCGGAGGCGCGCGCGGCGGTCGGCTGTCTCACGCCGTGGCGCGCACTCGCGCGGGGCGCGACGCCCGCGACGGGGAAAG
>JADMIO011736230.1_pt1 | contig 13841 bp, 6 predicted proteins | sample 8958161 | NCBI WGS metagenome assembly JADMIO01 (sample SAMN16585339, study PRJNA669376) | soil metagenome | isolation source: Crop rotation soil | place: USA: Cullars Rotation, Alabama | collected 2011 | reverse complement strand
AAAGTATTGCACCGCCTCATCAAGAAGATCGAAGAGGATACTGAACGTTTCAGCTTTAATACCGCGGTGAGTGCCTTTATGATCGCTGTAAATGAGCTTACGGACCTGAAATGTCATGACCGGCAGGTACTGGAAACTTTACTGGTCCTCCTGGCGCCTTATGCCCCGCATGTTGCCGAAGAGTTGTGGCACCAGCTGGGTAATGGCGGGACGATCCTTGACGCCAATTTTCCAAAACTCGACGAAAAATACCTGGTCGAAAGCAGCAAGGAATACCCGGTTTCGATCAACGGGAAGATGCGTACCACTATCGATATGGCTCTTGGTATCCCGGAATCGGAAGTCGAAAAGATCGTGCTGGCCAATGCAATAGTACAAAAATGGCTGGAGGGAAAGCAACCCAAAAAGATAATTTATAAAGAGGGAAAGATGGTGAACGTGGTGGTGTAGCCTTTGCCGGGGATTGTTGATGGTCGATGATGGATGATGGATGCCTGATGCTGGATGCTTGATGGATGCTACGGAACGTCACGATCGGTGCGACGGCGGGAAGGATAATCCTCCGAAATTGCTCTATCTTGTAATACAAATCGCTGCCATGAAATTTACCCTGACCCTGTTACTACTTTTCTATTCTCTTTCTCTTATTGCACAACGCCCCGGGAAAAGACTCGTTGATGAAAACCAGGCGTATCATGCACTTCGGATCAAATTGACCGTTCCACCTTACGGACTTACAAAGATCCAGGACCTGATCAAAAAGATTCAAGCGGATGCGAGCTACAAAACTGCACTAAAACAAAAGGACTATGAGGCTTTGTCGCTTCGCGAGAAGTTTACCTATACCATGATTCACGCCGAGTCATACAGCCAGAATTGCGATGCCGAACCACCTGAAGCCGATGAAAGCAAAAAGATCTTTGCCTATTTACCCGATGCCTTTGATGAATACGCCTGGAGCGAGAGACAAACAAAATTCCTCAGCGGTAACCGCGATTCGGTGATCAGGTTCATGAGAGAAAGTATGGGACGAACAAAAAGAGCAGGCATTAACTTCAAACAAGCCATGCTCGAGATCAATGCCAGGGAAATGATACCTGATATTATTGCGACCTACAGGGCCGGTAAGGTCAGGGATCTGGACCTCCTGACCGTCTTAATGCACCTGATGAAGGACAATGAATATGAGCCGTTCCTTATTTCCGGTTCTTATAAAAAACTTTATGCGGAAGAAACCAGCTACAAGACCTACCTCAACTATAGCAAAGGCAACGAAGACCTGATCATTAAAAGAGCTACTGATTTCTATAATGCCAATAAGAAATAAATTCTTCGTATTTTCTGTTGCTCTCGTCGTCCAATGTAGCCAGCTGTTTGCACAGGCGGACACTAATTTCGTCCTGGTCAGGGCCGGCACCTATACCATTGGCAAAAAAGGCCAGTTGCTCAACCCGCTTCGCAAAGTGAAGGTTGAGAGTTATTCAATTTCCAAGACCGAAACAACCAATCGCCAGTTTGCTCAATTTGTGAACGCTACCGGTTATAAAACCGATGCAGAGAAAATGCACAGCGCGATGGTCTTTCAGCCCGGGTTAAAGGAGTTTGAATGGATAGAAGATTCAACAGCCTTCTGGCGATATCCAAACGGCATCAACCGGGGCGGCATTGAAAATAAAATGGATCACCCCGTCACCTGCATCAGCTTTAATGATATACAGGCGTATTGCCACTGGGCGGGTGTTCGCCTGCCCACACTGGAAGAATGGGAGATTGCCTGTCGCGCCGGTTCTACCAATGATTATTTCTTTGGAAAGGATGAACAAGAGATCTCCCGCTACGCCAACATCTGGAAAGGCAGGGATCATCTGACGGCCGACAGCACTGACGGGTATATGTACACTTCTCCCGTAGCCAGTTTTAAACCCAACCCCTGGGGTTTATATGATATGTATGGAAACGTTTTTGAATTCTGTACGGGCAAATTAAAGGAGAATGAAAGTAGCACCATTGCTCATGCGCGTGGCGGCTCCTGGTGGTGCAGTCGAAATGCCTGCAATTTTTTCAACTCATACGATATCGGCCGCGTTAACATCCATGCCTCTTTCAGTAACCAGGGATTTCGCGTGGTTAAATGAAGCAATCTTTAAAATTATTCTGATGAAAAAAATTCTTTTTTGTTTTTTGCTCGGCCTCTTCTCGATCCTTGTTTCGGCACAGGAACTGAACGTAATGACCTTCAATATCCGTTACAGCACTATGTCCGATAGTTTGAATGCATGGCCTTACCGGAAAGACAAGGTGGCCTCGCAGGTGCTGTTTCATCAAATTCACCTGCTGGGAGTACAGGAAGCGCTTCATGAACAAATGACCGACCTGCAACAGAGACTGCCTGGATACCGCTTTGTCGGTGGTGGTCGCGATGATGGAAAAGAAAAAGGCGAATACGCTGCGATGTTCTATGACACAACGAGATTGCAGTTGTTGGAAACAAAAATGTTTTGGCTTTCCGAAACACCAGAAATCCCGGGAAGTAAAAGCTGGGACGCCGCCATCACCAGAATGGTGACATGGGCCAGGTTTAGAGACAGGAAAACAAAAAAAATATTCTTTGCGTTCAACACGCATTTCGATCATATCGGCCAGGTGGCAAGAAGAGAAAGCGCGAAGATCGTTTTGAACCGCGTAAAAGCGATCGCCGGAAATTCACCGGTCGTCTTCACTGGTGATTTCAACGCAAAGCCATCCGATGAACCTATAATAATAATTACTGATAAAATAAATCCGCTTCATTTAACTGATTCAAGAGAGATATCTCAATCGCCCCATTATGGACCGATAGGCACCTTTAATGCTTTTCAATCCAAAGAAAGGGATGATGACCCGATCGATTATATCTTTCTAAAAGGAAAATGGAAAGTGGTGAGGCATGCTACCCTTTCTCAAAGTTGGCGGGGCCGATTTGCATCAGATCATTTTTCCGTGATGGCAACCCTTCTACTATAGCCTACCGTTTTAATAGAAATAGTATAAATCTTCCTTATATTTTCATTAGAAAAAATATCACATGGTTTTCAATCAAGAAATTTTTTCTGGTGCTGGTTAAAGGCTGAATTTGCGCTATTTTCACCGCCCAAACTATTATGCATGGGGAAATCCGTTTCTGCGGCCATAACCATTTTGGCCCTTTTTTTTGTCGCTGAAGTAAAGGCACAGGAGAACACTGAAAAGACAGTCCAGGACCTTGTTAAAACACACGCTTCACAGTTACACATCAGTTCAACAGATGCTGACAACGCGGTTATAAACAGCTTTTTTACCGATCCCGCTACCGGCATACTTTATTCTTACATTCAACAAACATGGAACGGTGTCAGGGTTTATAATGTCGTCATCACTGCTGCTTTCCGTAACAGCCAGTTATTGTATTCATCCGGCAAATTTGTAAACGATATTGGTGCAAAAGCCGGTCAACTTACTCCAGCTTTTACAGCCGAACAGGCCGTGATCCGTTCCGCTGATCATTTGCAGTTACCAAGGCCAGTTAATTTGCAGGTGGTAGATAATAAATTCACTACCGATAAAAAGATCGTACTGTCGCCGGCAGGCATTGCAAAGCAAAACATCACCGCCGAATTATTTTGGGTGGCCGATGATCAGCTGAAAACCGTAAGGCTCGCATGGAATGTAAACATCGACCTGGCCGCTTCGCCCGACTGGTGGAATGTGCGCATCGATGCCACCAATGGTTCTTTTATAGAAAAGGATAACTGGACTGTTCAGGAGAACGCTGCCGGTGTCAACAACAACACTTCCAATAGATCCTTCACCCCCGCTCCGCAGTCCGGAAACCGGGTACCATCCATAAATAGCAATAAATTCGGCGATCTCCCTCCGACAAGCATTACGAGCGCAGGGTATTATGTTGTACGGTTCCCGGGAGAAAGCCCCGTGAGCGGAACGTTGGGAGTCGATAACCAGCCCTGGTTGAAAGCAGGCGCCGGTAACAATGCCATTACGCACGGATGGCATTATGATGGTTCTGTTGACTACGATATTACACGGGGTAACAACGTATTTGCTTATCTCGATCTAAATAATTCAAATAACGCCAGCACTTCCAATTTCCCGGACACGTCATCAACGGCTATCCCTTCACTTACTTTTAATCACCCCCCGGTATTCACCAACGCACCGTCGACTACCCACAACAGGAAGTTCGCGGTGGATAATTTGTTTTACTGGAATAACCTCATGCACGACGTGATGTACCAGTATGGTTTCAATGAAGCTTCCGGGAATTTCCAGGCAGATAATCTTGGTCGTGGCGGAGCCGGTAATGATTTTGTAAGAGCGGAAGCGCAGGATGCATCTGGAACTAACAATGCCAATTTTGCGACGCCTGGCGACGGAAGCAGTGGCCGTATGCAGATGTACCTGTTCTCGCCGGTACCAAGTCTCATCGTAAATGCTCCTGGTGTTATCGCCGGAAGCTATCCGGCAATTGAGAGCGGTTTCAGCACAGCCAATAAACTGGCCAATGTTGGCCCGGTGACGGGTGACCTTATATATTATAATGATAATGCCGCCGGTACCACCCATGAAGCTTGTGACATCCCCGCAAATTCAATTCTTGGAAAAGTTGCCGTCATCATCAGAGGAAACTGCAACTTCACGGTTAAAGTGAAGAACGCACAGAATGCAGGAGCGATCGCAGTGCTCATGATCAATAACGTTCCCGGTGCGCCTTTAATAATGGGAGGAACCGACAACACTATCACCATTCCTGCTGTAATGATCTCCCAGGAAGATGGCAATACGATCCTGGCCCAGATCAGCAATAATGTCAATGTTACAATGCAGTTAGGTCAAAACCTCGATGGCGACCTCGATGCAGGTGTAATGTGCCATGAATATGGTCATGGTATTTCAAACCGCCTGACGGGCGGCCGCACGAATGCAAGCTGCCTGCAAAATGCTGAGCAGGGCGGGGAAGGATGGAGCGATTATTTCGCTCTTATGATGGTTACGAACTGGACAACTGCCCAGTTAACTGACGCAAATCTGTCACGGTCGATGGGAACTTATGTTGTCGGTCAAAACGCGGCTACCGGCAGCGGCCTGCGACTTTATCCCTATACCTACAATATGACCGTCAACCCGCATACTTACACAGACCTCGCGGCAGATCCTGAAGTGCATTCTATCGGTGAAGTGTGGGCGTCGGCGTTGTGGGATATGACCTGGAATATTATCCAGCAGGAAGGATCCATCGAACCGAATATCTATAATGCTTCCAGTAATGGAGGTAATGCCATTGCATTGAGGCTCGTCATGGAAGGCTTACGATTGCAAACCTGCCGTCCCGGATTCCTCGATGCAAGAAATGCAATACTTGCTGCCGATTCTATTTTATATAACTACAGGCATAAATGCGCGATCTGGAATGCGTTTGCAAGGAGAGGGATGGGGTATAGCGCTGTACAGGGAAGCTCAAATAGTGCAACCGACCAGGTGGCCGCTTTTGATGTTCCTTCCATGGTCACCCTTACCAAATCCAGTATGCCAGCAGTTGTTGATCAAAGCGCACAGGTAACGATCAGCCTGTCTGCCAGCTGTGGATGTCTTGCCCCGGCGAACAACTATGTATTAAGGGACACGATACCGTCAGGATTTAGTTATGTGAGCAGCACGGGCGGCACTTTGAACGGTAATATCGTTACATTCTCACCTGTCAATTTTGCCAACACGCTTGAAACAAAGAATTTCTCCATCACGTTGCAACCTACCGCAGGTTGCTCAGTTGATACATCTATTAATGATAACCGCGATGGAAGTAATCTCGGGGGATTGACATCGGCCACCATTGTAGGCTCATCTCAATGGCTGCCGACCAGCGTCCGTTCAAGCAGTCCTTCGAATTCATGGTTCGCACCCAACCCGGCCGCAACTTCTGATTTCACACTTACTTCCAATGCATTCATGGCAGGCAGCCTTTCTGTTCTTGTCTTCAAACATTATTATGTAATGGAGAATGCGATCGACGGAGGAAGGGTAGAGATCACCACTGATAACGGAGCCAGCTGGCAGGATGCGGGGCCGTTCATGGTTCAGAACGGGTATAATACCACAACCATCATCGGGTCGCCCTGGGGCAGCACCAACAGGATCTTCAGCGGGGTGAGCTATGGACAGGGCAGCAACCAGTTCATCACCACTATTGTCGACCTCTCGCCATTCAGCGGCCAGTCAATTAGGGTTCGATTCAGGATGCAGACAAATGCCAGCAATGCCAGCAATGCAACATACGAAGGATGGTTCATCGACGATATCGTTCATATCAATGGTTGCGGCGGGATCATCAAATCTGGTTTATATAACGGGTCCGCGACGCTTGTTGATAATACGGTCAACCCGGTGTTTGTAAAGGGAACTGCCACTATACCGGTTACTTTTACCACTCAGCCCGGTAATACAACGGTATGTGAAAACAATATTGCAAGTTTCACGGCAGCAGCTTCAGGAAATCCTTCGCCCGGCTATAAATGGCAGGAAAGTACGGATAATGGAGCTACGTTCACCGATATGCCAGGGCAAACGTCCACCACGCTTACGTTTACCGCTACCGCATCGATGAATGGATATAAATATCGAGCTGTTGCTTCGAACGGAGCAACTTCGGCTACTTCCAATGTGGTGACCCTGACCGTTAATCGTCTCGTGGTTATTACAACACATCTTTCCGATGCAGGTGTTTGTGGTGGCACCAATGCCAGCTTCACCGTAGCGGCTACGGGTTCGGGCACACTCACCTACAAATGGCAGGTGAGCACAGACAATGGGGTTACTTACAGTGACGTGGCTGGTCAAACCGCGGCTACATTAACGATAGCGGCAACAAATGCAATGAATGGCAATAAATACCGTAGCGTGGTCACGGGTGCCTGCGGTTCCAGCACTTCCAATGCCGCAACATTATCGGTAAGCACACAGGTCCCGGTAACCATTTCCAGTCTTCCTGCCAGGATCTGCACAAGCGATTCTGCAATTGCCCTTGATGCATCACCCACCGGGGGTATTTGGACCGGCAATGGAATTTCCGGCAACAGCTTTGTACCTGCAGGTACGGCGCCAGGTAACCATACACTCACCTACACATTCACCAATACCAATGGTTGTGCAACGATAGTCACGACAGCAGCCAACCTCGAAGACTGCCCCGAAAGAAAACTTACATTGGGAAATAATGCGGTAATCCTGTTCCCCAACCCTAACAATGGCCGGTTCAAGCTGAAGATGAACACTACGTTGTACACTTCGCTTGGGATGAAGGTATATTCCAGCAGCGGTTCATTGGTGAGGACCCAGCAGCTGACAGGCCTCGCCTACGGGCAGACTACGGATATTACCCTTCTCAACGTTTCAGCAGGTATCTACCTTGTTAAGTTCAATGCTGCTGATGGATCGGAGATGACCTTTAAGGTCGTGATCGGTACACATTGATAGCAATTTATACACGATAATAAACATCCCGTTACAAAAAATAACGGGATGTTTTCTTTACAGGCGGTAAACAAGTAATATTGCCTGATCGTAATTTCCACCTTTAAAATAGTTGCTATGAGAAATATTTTTCTTGTCATTTCTTCTTTTTGTTCGCTACTGGTTTCGGCCCAAAACAACAAGGCCTATTTCCTAACCAACCCGTGTCTTACGCCCGATGGCCAAACTGTGGTCTTCAGTTTTGAAGGCGATCTTTGGAGGGCTGACGTAAAAACCGGCCAGGCGTCCCGGCTTACTGCGATGCAGGGCTACGAGACGAGCGCCAGGGTTTCACCGGACGGGAAATGGATAGCATTCACGGGCAGGCAATATGGTAATGCAGATGTGTTTGTGATGCCCATAAATGGGGGCGATGTAAAACAGGTTACTTATCACAGTGGTAATGATGATGTGACTAGCTGGAGCTGGGATTCGAAATATATTTATTTCAATAGCAACCGCATGGGCCAGGTCGCGGGGTATAAAGTTTCTGCTGATGGAGGCACGCCGGTTCGCGTATTTGGCAATTATTTTTTCCAGTACGATCACAACCTGCTCGAGCATCCTTCCTCCGGCGAGATATTCTTTAATGACACCTGGGAAAGCAGCAACCAGGCGCAACGTAAGAGGTATAAAGGACCTTTTAACCCGGATATTCAATCGTACAACCCAAAGACAAAACAGTACAAAAAGTATACTGACTGGGAAGGAAAGGATTTTGGTGCCACCATCGACAGGAGTGGGAATATCTATTTCATTTCAGATGAAGCAAACGGAGAATACAACCTGTATACGCTCGACAATGGAAAGAAAAAAGGCCTTACCAAATTTGCGTCTTCGATCAAAAGCCCCTCGGTGAATGCAAACGGCGGGAAGGTGGTGTTTGAAAGAGATTACCAGCTGTGGCTATATGATGCAAAATCGGAAAAGGCTGAAAAGCTCGATATTTCAATTGTCCGCAACAATACCCTGCCAAAAGAAAAGGATTTCGATGTAAAAGGGAATATCGAATCGTTTGACGTATCTCCCGACGGAAAAAAGCTGGCCTTCGTGTCAAGAGGTGAATTATTTGTCAGTGATGTGGACGGCAAGTTCATACAGCAGCTGCACCGGGGTTCTGCAGAAAGGGTGGTAGAGGTAAAATGGCTGGCCGACAATAAAACATTGTTGTTTGATCAAACCCTTGACGGATATACTAATCTTTATACTATCCGGGCCGATAGCAGCCGTATCATGAAACAGCTGACAAGCGATAAAAGAAATAATCGTTCCATCGTTTTAAATAAGAAGCGCAGCAAAGCGGTCTACCTGAGCGGGCGGGATGAAGTGAGGCTGCTGGATACAAAGACAGGTGAAAGTAAAACTATCGTAAAAGATGAGATATGGGCGTTTCAAAACAGCGATCCGGGCTTTTCACCCAACGATGAGTATGTATTGTTCACCGCTTACAGGAATTTTGAGCAGGACCTTTTTGTGTATGACATCAGGGACAACAAAACGACCAATCTTACCAATACCGGTATCACGGAAAGCGGCCCAATCTGGTCGGCCGATGGTAAGTACATTTATTTTACCAGCCAGAGGCTAAAACCATCTTATCCTTTCGGCATGCCCAATGCTAAAGTGTATCGCGTTCCCCTGGAAAAGCTGGACGAGCCATATCGCTCGGATAAATACAATGAGCTGTTCAAAGAAGATAAGAAAGACGAAAAGAAAGATACCTCGAAAAAAGCAGCCATCCCGGAACCCAAGATGATCACGATCGATACAGACGGGATCATGGACAGGCTGGAGCAGGTAAGTCCTAATCTCGGCGCACAGTTCCTGCAATTTGTCTACCAGAAAGGGGAAAAGACAACCGTCATCTACTCCAGTAATCACGGTGAAGGACGTACTGCGCTCTGGAAAACGGTTGTCGAACCTTTTGAAACGAATAAAACGGAAAAGATCGTTGGCACCGACGGTGCATTTGGGTTTAATGTTGTAGAAGTAAGCGATAAATTATATGCCCTCTATAATGGAAATATCACAAAACTCAATCTTGACGCCAACAAGGTCGATGCGATCAATATCAGTTACACGTTCCGCCGCAATCTTTCGGCGGAGTTTACGCAGATGTTTGATGAAGCATGGGCGCAGATGGAAGAGGGGTATTATGATGGAAAATTTCATGGCCTTGACTGGAAAAAAACAAAAGGATATTATAGCCAGTTTGTTCCTTACCTCAACACGAGAGCAGACCTTCGCGTGATGCTTAATGATATGCTGGGCGAGCTCAATTCATCTCACCAGGGATTTGGTACGTTCGGCGACGATGAGAACATCGTTTTGCAAAATCAAACGATGGAGACAGGGATTATTTTCGATGACAACGATCCATACAAAGTAAAATATGTGGTCAGGCGTTCTGCAGCCGACAAAAAATCTATCGATATCAAACCAGGCGATGTTTTGGTAAGAGTGAATGACGAGGACGTAGATAAGGGAAAGGACCGGAATTATTATTTCACCGTTCCTTCGAGGGACAGGGAGCTTAAATTATCCTTCCTGAGAAACGGGCAGGCTATGACTGTAAAGATCCACCCGCAGTCAAGCTTATTTACAAACCTGTATGATGAATGGATCGAAAACAACCAGAAAAGAGTGGACCAGGTAAGCAATGGCAGGGTAGCCTATGGATATATGAAAAACATGGGCCAGGGCGAGCTTGACCAGTTTATCATTGATATGACACAGGAGCTGAACAAAAAGGATGCATTGATATTCGACCTGCGTTATAACACCGGTGGGAATGTCCACGACGAAGTATTGAAGTTCCTTTCGCAGCGTTCGTACCTCCAATGGAAGTACAGGGAAGGAAAGATGACGACGCAGTCCAATTTTTCACCGAGCGATAAGCCGATCGTCTTATTAATAAATGAGCAGTCGTTGAGTGACGCAGAAATGACCTCGCAGGGCTTTAAGGCGCTTAAATTGGGAAAGATCGTTGGCAATGAAACGTATAGGTGGATCATATTTACCAGCGGCATCGGTCTTGTGGATGGCTCTTCCGTGCGCATGCCGGCCTGGGGCTGTTATAGTCTCGAGGGAAAAGACCTGGAAGCAACCGGTGTGCATCCTGATATCGTTGTGATCAATACTTTCGAGGATAAACTGAATGGGCGTGACCCACAGCTGGATAAGGCGATCGAAGAAGTGATGAAGGGCATTAAGGCCAGTCACTAGGCTTCGTGACCGCGGCAAAAGAACCAAATAACGAGAACCAGGGATCAAATAGATCATAAGCTTAAGAAATTAATCAAAGCTTTCTCACTGTCCCAATATTGAGATTTGAACTTTTCTGTTTGGGATTTATTCGGTTCCTGGATTTTGGTTCCCGGGATTTTTAGATCAGTGTGTCTTCACGAACCTCACCATGGCGCTGCTTCCTTCTGTACTTTCCAATCGCGCATCATACCGCGTGTTCCCGATCATCACGACCATGTACGATGTGTTGGGAGGAATAGAGCCCAGGTTCTCGGCGACCATCGTCAGCTCATTGCTATCATTCAGGTCGCCAACGGCCAGCTTGATCGTGTAGGCCTGCCCGGTCAGGCGGATATGCTGGAAGATGAGCTTATCATTGAGGAAAAGGGAAATTGAGTCGCCATCTATTTCTGCATTATCATAGAAACGCAGCTCAATCGAATCACCGCTTACCGGTATCTCCTTTGTGAACGTTTTTTTGCGGGACGTAAATTTTTCCTGCACAGTTTGAGCCTTCGGCACTTCGACGGGCACCGGTGCAGGGTGGTTTTCGCTGGCAATTGTCGTTGTCTTTGGTTCAACTGCAAAGGGTTTGGGCGCCGTCATCGCGATGGGCGCTCTGCCGGAAGGTTTCCCCGCAATGTTCTCCACGCTGTCAATAAAGTAAGGATCATTCCCGCCCGTAAGATAGGTGTCGATGACATTTGTCCATTCATCGGTAAAAGAACCCTCTTCGATCTTATCCAGATGAACATCGCCGCCAGGGGTTTCATCCTCCAGTTTACCTGTCTTGCCGTTGAGCATCATGCGACCGTCACCGGGGCAATTGAAATCTGCTCTTGACAACAGCGGGACTTTGCCCGGGGTCGATTTCCCGTTTTTTTCTTCGATCAACTGGTCATCCCACCAAACAGCCTCATTGGTTGTGGCGTCAAAGTACCCTTTGATGCTATAGCGACGGAAGCTGGAAGGAGATTCATAATAGTAAGAGGTACCGGTAAGGCTGTCTCCATTCTGGATGATCTTTACTTCGGCCTTCTGGCGGTTGATCTTTCCTTTCCATACGCCGGTTATCATCTGTGAATGGATAGCACCACAAAAAAGCATGAGTATACTGGTAAAAATTGGGCTCTTCAGCTGATGAATTTTTGACATATAAAGAGGCGGAATAGCTATTAAAACGGAGGTCCAATTAAGATAGTATTAGAATCCACTGATAATCCTGTTAATCAAGGGTTATCGAGCTGTAACTCAAATCAATAGATTTTATTGTAAAACGGTTAAAAAAGTTGTTAGCGTAATCAAAAATTAGATAACTTCCATGTTTTAAAAGTCCTACTGGACAACCGAAACAACCACGTACATAATTAACAAACTCTGCTTATGAGAAAGATTTACATTACACTTCTTTCCTTATTTTCTTTTTTCTTATTTACCACACAACTAAATGCCCAACCGGTAAGCACCTATGTGTTTGTGCCTTCATCGGGGACGTTTACAGCTCTGACCGGTACGACCACTAGTACGGCGACAGGTGACGATGGTATTCAGAATGGAATCCCGATCGGATTCAACTTTACCTATGGTGGTAATGTCTATACACATGTTTCGGTGACTACAAATGGATTTATCCGTTTGGGCAATAGCACAATAACCATTAACACCGGAACTCCCAATTACGATAATTCAAACTTTGGCACCTCTACAAACAACCCCCTGATCGCAGGGCTGTGGGATGACAACAACGCATCGGGTGGAAGCATTGTATATACCACTTCGGGCTCGGCTCCAAGCAGGATCTTCTCGGTAGAATGGAGAACGATCCATCTTGGTGGTGGAGGCAGCACAACAACACCGACCGGGACGTTCCAAATAAATCTGTTCGAAACGTCGAATATTATTACCGTCGTATATGGGACGGTGAATCCACTTACCTCTTCAACTGCCTCCATTGGTTTGAATGATGCGACATCCTATTTAAGTGTTACCCCGGGTGCTCCGGCAACAGCGTCATCAACAGCAACCAATAATAGCGTTAGCTCTGCCGCCAACCTTACAAGCGGTACAACTTATACTTTTTTCCCACCGCCGCCATGTGCACCAGGTTCTCTTGCCGGTGGTACCGCAACCGGCCCGGCAGGGACCATTTGCCCGGGTGTGAGTTTCTCACTTACTGTTTCGGGTGCAAGTTTTGGAACAGGCCTAACTTATCTATGGGAATCTTCTGACGACGGGTCGATATGGTCTTCAACCGGGATAACCACCCAGGGACTTACTACCAGCACATTTGGCAATAAATACTATCGTCGTAAAATGACTTGTTCGGGCGTGGATGCTTACTCCACCAGCTTTTTGGTAACGGTAACCTCACCCTTGCCACTACCCGTAACCGAAGGATTTAATACCTCCGGAACAACTGTCTTCCCTACATGCTGGTCTCAGCAATATGTTACGGGGACAGGTAATATCAGCTTCCAGACAAGCAGCACTAACCCGACAACCGTGCCGTACGAAGGGACCCGCTTTGTGTACTGGAACTCTTTCTCTATTGGGAATAATAATGAAACAAGATTAGTATCCCCGGCAATTGTAACAACAGGTACTTCCAGTGTGGATGTCGAGTTTTTCTGGTACAACGACAATAGAACGGCTTACAGTACCGGACAGTATTTACTGGAAGGCGTACAGGTTCAGTATTCATTGGATGGTACAACCTGGATTGACGCAGGACCATTCGTTCCGCGCCACGATCCATCACTGGCAGCCGGTACTTCACAATGGAAGCAGAAAAAAGTGACATTGCCAGCCGCCGCCGGAAACCAGCCCACGATCCTTGTCGGATTCAAATTCCATTCTGGATTTGGCGATAACTGTAGCCTTGATGCAGTAACAGTACTTGCAACTCCGCCCTGTGTAGCTCCGACAGCGGTTAGTGTTGGCACGATAACAGCAAACAGTGCAGTAGTTTCTTTCACTTCAGCTGGCGGGACAGCTTATGTCGAGTACGGACCTCCAGGCTTCACTCCTGGAACGGGTGCGACAGCCGGTGCCGGCGG
>JADMIO011419606.1_pt1 | contig 13841 bp, 9 predicted proteins | sample 8958161 | NCBI WGS metagenome assembly JADMIO01 (sample SAMN16585339, study PRJNA669376) | soil metagenome | isolation source: Crop rotation soil | place: USA: Cullars Rotation, Alabama | collected 2011 | reverse complement strand
CGGTCGTAGCGGGTGCGCTCGTCGGCGTCGCAGCGGGTGCGCTCGCCGCGGGCACCACGGTCATGCCGGCGGGAAGCTGGCGCGTCGGTCGGCCGGCAGTGAGCAGCGTATGTGCCGCGTTCCAACGCAGGATCTGGAACCGCGGTGCCGACTCGCGCGTCACCACGAGCGAACCGTCGCTCAACGCGGCGAGCGAGCGAAAGTCGCCACCGTTCAAGGTGTCGTACACCTGCACGGGCGCCGCGCCGGGCGCGATCCAATACAAGATCACCTGGTTGACGTTGTAGCGACCATCATTGCGGCCCTCGTGCGCACGCACCGCGACGACACCCGTGGGCAGCGTCACGGGCGGCTGCCGCCATAGATCGGCACCACCGATCGCATCGCAATCGACGCAACCCAAATGCCATCCCGCCGTGTCGTGACGCGCGATCACGAGCGCCTGGCCTTCGTCTTCGTGGCTCGACAGGGTCAGCAGTTCGTCGGCGAGCCCGTCGCGGTCGAGATCGACCGAATGAGACTCGTCGAGTTCGATCCCGGACGCGAGTGCCGCGTCACGTGTCGGAAATGTGCCGGTGCGGATCCAATGCGCGGCGTCGCGCTGCGCGTGTGCCGATGTGGCAGCGCCCATAGCGGTCGCGAACAAGCTCACGGCGATGCGAACCCGGTGCTCCATGCAGTGAGCAGGCTATACGGCGCGCCGCGTGACCGGGCTGAAAATGCGCCGCAGCCAAGGTCTCGCTCGGACGAACGCCGGGCGCGCGAGGCGCTGCCACAAGTTCGCCACAAGAGTTCCACGAACGCTCCTCGGCGGCGTCCACGGTCTGCCGCACCGGCTGAGTACACAGTGTTCATCGCTCGAGCAGCGCACGGACAGACCGTGTCACGCGGCGAACGACCAGGAGGCGTCTACGATGACCACGATGGGTTCGGTTTCACTCGCACTGTCGCGCGATCTCGCGATGGGTGTACTCGGGAGTGCCGCGTTCGGTGTCGCCGCCGCGGCCGGTTACGGCGCGCGGCCGATGCTCGCGGGCGCCTGGATCGGGCCGGCGCTGTTCGCGGGCGGAGCGATGCTCGCGACACCGCCGCTGTACATCGTCACGGCGCTGTCGGGCGGGCGCACTTCACCGGCAGCCATCGCCGCATCGACGACACGCGCACTGGCCGGCGCGGCCACCGTGTTGCTCGGGCTCGCGGCGCCCGTCGCGTTCTTCTCGGTCACGCTGAAGACGCAGCTCGCGCTCCCACTGTTGATCGCGGCGACGGTGGTAGTCGGTGCCATCGCGGTGATCGTCGCGGGGCGTTCGAGCGTGGCACAGCAGCCGAGCGGATCGATCGCAGCGACGGTGATCTGGTGCGCGTTCGCGATGACACTCGGCGCGCGATTGATCGGTTCGCTCGCACCGATGGCATTCGGGGGCTGGTCATGAACGGGGCCACCGGAATTGCAGAGCTGGAGGCATTCACCGCACTCGATGCGCCCGCGACGGCGCCGACGGGTGCAGCCGCGCCGCCGACTGCGATGCCCACACCACCGCGTTCGCTGCCCGACGACGGCGCACCGGGTTCACTGGTCGAGCAACTCGTGCGCGATCCGCTGGCATTCATCGCGCGCATCGAACACGACGAGAGCGCCTCGCTGGTGCGCGCCTTGCTGATCACCGTGGTCCTCGGCGCGGGTGTATTCGGCGGGCTCGTCGGCACCTATCGCGGCGGCCTCCAGGTGCTCTATTGCGCCGTGAAACTGCCACTCGTGTTGATCGGCACACTCGTTCTGTGCGCGCCCGCGTTCGTCGCGATCGCCCGTGCCACGCGTGTCGCGATAGCGGCGCGTTCGGTCATTGCACTGACACTCGGCGCGAGTGCGCGGTTCGCACTGGTGCTCGCCGGCCTCGCACCGGTCGTGTGGCTCGTGCACGGATGGTTCGGCTACCACGGTGTCGTGCTCACCATCGTCGGCACGTGCACCATTGCGGGAATCGCCGCGGCAGCACTCTTGTTCAGCGGACTGGCGCGCGCGACGGGACCGGGGCTGCTCGCCGGTGTCGCGTTCGTCGTCGTGTACGCCGTGGTCGGCGCGCATACGGCGTGGCTGCTGCGACCGTTCGTGGTGCGCCCGCAGACCGCCGACGTGCCCTTCGTGCGAGGCATCGAGGGCGACCTGATGGACGCCGTGCACACGACTGCACGTTCGGCCGCCGGCGACTACGCGGGATCCGAGCAACGGCGTCGGTCGTTCGAGCACCGTCACACCATCGAGACGCCCGCAGCGGTCGAACCCGCGGCGGTACAGAACAGCACGAACTGCGAGTCGCCGCCATGCGATTGATCGACCTCGCGGTGGGCTACGGCTTCATCGGATTGATCTGCGCGATCGCGGTCTCGCGACGACGCGCGCCGGCGGGAGTGAAGGGCGCGCCGTTCGACTACGCGCTGACACTTCTGGTGTGGCCGCTGTACGTACCCGTGTTGCTCGCGCCGGGATCCGATGCGAGCCGCACGAACGCGAGTACGGCGGCGTCGATCGAACGAGAGCACGAGCTGCTTCTCGCGGCGCTCGATGCTGTGCGCGATCCGACGTGGTCGCGCCTGTTGCCGACGCGCGATCACCTGCGGCGCCTCATGGATCATCTCCTGGCGCTCGATGGCAAGGTCCGTGAACTCGACGAGGTGCTGTCGCGCGACGAGTTCGATGCCACGCGTGCCGATCGTTCGCTGCGCGAAATCGAGCGCGGCAATCCCGCCGGAATCGAGAATGCGCGGCTGGTGCTCGAAAGCATCAAGCGATTGCAGGCACTGCGGGCGCGCGCGGCGGGCGAGATCCACGAGCTGCTCGCGCTGTGCGCGCGATTGCGCACGCAGGTCACCGTGATGCGATTCGCCGGCGCGGCAACCGAGGACGTCGGCGAACTCGTCGGCGAGATCCTGGGGCGCGTGGAAGGCGTCGGTGCCGCGCTCGATCCTGCACTGCGCTAGCCCGGATGACATTCGGAGCTGCTACGCTCACAGCCGTGAAGCGCATTCTCGTCGTCGATGATGATCCGCATCTGCGCGACGTGGTGGTGTACACGCTCGAACGCGAAGGCTTCGAAGTGGTGACCGCGAGCGACGGGCGCGCGGCACTGACGACCTTCGAGACCGCCGCGGCGTTCGATCTCGTCGTGCTCGATGTGTTGATGCCCGAGATGGACGGGCTCGAGGTCTGCCGCCGGTTGCGCGCCGTGTCGCGTACGCCGGTGGTGTTTCTTTCGTCGCGCGATGAAGAAGTCGACAAGATCGTCGGGCTCGAACTGGGCGGCGACGACTACGTCACCAAGCCGTTTTCACCGCGCGAACTCGCCGCACGGGTTCGCGCCGTGTTGCGCCGCGCGGAGATCGTCGCAGCCGCCGCGTCGAAGCCCGAGAGCGGGCCGTTGCGCGCCGGTGCGATCGCATTGGACACCGCGCGACACGAAGTGAGCTGCGGTGGCGTGCCATTGCGACTGACTGTCACCGAGTTCGGCATTCTCGCGTCGCTGATGGAGCAACCGGGGCGCGTACTCACTCGCACGCAATTGATGGAGCGCGCGTACGCGTACGACAACCTGATCACCGAGCGCACGATCGATACGCACGTGAAGCGCATCCGCAAGAAGTTCCGGGACAGCGGCCACGATCCTGTCGAAACCGTGCACGGCCTCGGTTACAAGCTGCGCGCGTGAGCCCGGAGCGCACAGTCCGGGAGCCGGTTCGCAAGCGCCGCTGGCTGGACGAGCTGTTCCGCATTCGATCGAAGCTGCTGCTGGTGAACGCGTTCCTCGTCGTGGTGCCGCTCGCCGGTCTTACCTTCGCGCGGTACTACGAACGCGAGCTGTTGCGCAGCGAAGAAGAAGGCATGCGCGCGCTCGCCGGGGCTCTGGCAGACACCATCGCGTACGACATCGCGCACGGACGCTCGCTCGCCGATCCCGGTCCGATCGCCGGCGCCAGTGCCGCCGCCCGCGTACTCGGCGCGCAGATCCGCGTCATCGATCCGAACGGACGCGCCGTCGCCGACACGGGCGCCGAAGTGCTGGAGGTGGTCACCCGCGGCCGCAGCCTGGTCGAAGCCGCGAGTCGCAGTTCGTACGCACCACCACGCGTCACCGTCGCAGATCCACCGCCGAGTGGCGCCTCGTTCACCTCGCGTCCTGAAGTCGCGCAGGCGCTGGCCGGCACCGCGGGTCGCGCCACGCGCATTGCGACCGGGGTCCGCGGCGTGCGCTTGTATCTCACCGAGCCGATCAAGCTCGATACCGGCACCGTGGCGGGCGCGGTGTACGTCTCGCGCACTACGTACCCGGTCCTCGTCTCGCTCTACCGGGTGCGCAATGGACTGTTTCGCGTGGCGGCCGGATCACTCGTGGTGGCCCTCGCACTCGCGTTGTTTCTCGCACTCACGATCTCGCGCCCTCTGCGCAAGCTCACGATTGCCGCACGACGCATCGCGAACGGTGAACGCGGTGTGAAACTGAAGCTCTCGGGCCGTGACGAAGTCGCCGACCTGGCGCGCGCGTTCGACGACATGGCGCACGAACTCGATGCGCGTCTCGCGTACATCTCCGAACTCGCGGCGAACGTGTCACACGAGTTCAAGACCCCGATTGCGTCCATCCGCGGTGCCGCCGAACTGCTGCGCGATGGTGCGGCCGAAGATCCCGGCGCGCGGGCTCGGTTCCTGGGAAACATCCTGGGTGACAGCGAACGACTCACCGCGCTGGTCTCGCGCCTGCTCGAGCTATCGCGCATCGAGTCGGCGCGCGAACCCGCCGTTCCGTTCGACTATCGCGCGCTGGTCGAAGACGTGGTCGCGCGCTATCGCGCCTCGTCGCAGCGCGACATCGTGCTCGACTACAACGCGCGCCATGCGCACTTGTCCGGCAGCGCCGAACAACTCGATTCCGTTCTCGGCAACCTCCTCGACAACGCGCTGCGTTTCTCACCCGCCGATTCGACGGTGACCGTGCGAGTGGCCCGCGGTGACGGCGATACGCTCCGCACCGAAGTGAGCGATCGCGGCCGTGGACTCTCCGAAGCGAATCAAGCGCGCGTGTGGGATCGCTTCTTCACCACCGCGCGGGGCGAGGGCGGTACCGGGCTGGGTCTCTCGATCGTGCGCGCCGTCGTCGAATCACACGGCGGGCGCGTTGGGCTCGAGTCGACCGAGGGTCAGGGCACGGTGTTCTGGTTCGTGCTGCCGCGACGGTTGTGAACGCGCTCAGTCCGTGTGCGACACGCGCGCCAGATGCTCGCCGTACACGTACGAGAGAAAGCGCGCGACACCGCGAATCGCGTGCGCGCTCCGAAACGACAGGAACACCTCGAACGCATGCTGCGCGCCCGGGAGTTCCGCATACGCAACGTGCGCGCGCGAGGTGCCGCGCAACAGATTCACGAAATGGCGCGCGTCGGCGACCGGCACGAGCGTATCGAGCGTCCCGTGCAACACGAAGAACGGCGGCGCGAACTCGTGCACGCGGCTCATCGGCGACGCGCGATCGTACAAATCGGGATCCTTGTGCGGCGACACTTTGATCACTCGCGTTTCGAGCAGGTTGAGCAGTCCCTTGTGCCCGGCACCCGAGCGATTGGTCCAATCGTAGACGCCGTAGAACGGCACGCACGCCTGCACCGATGTGTCCTGATTCTCGAAGCCCGGCTGATACTCCGGCGCGTTCGCGGTGAGCGCCGCGAGTGAACAGAGATGGCCGCCGGCCGAGCCGCCCGTGATCGCAATGAACAGCGGATCGCCGCCGTACTGCTCGATGTTCTCTTTCACCCAGGCGATCGCGCGCTTCACGTCGATGATGTGGTCGGGAAACGTGCCGCGCGGGCTCAGCCGGTAATTGATCGAGACACACACCCAGCCCTGCGCCGCCATGTGATTGGTCAGCGGAATGCCCTGGTCGTCCTTGCTGCCGATGACCCACGCGCCGCCGTGCACTTGAATCAGGACCGGGCAGCCCTTGCGTGCATCCTTGTGCCGAACGATGTCCAGCAGACCGCGGCGTCCATGCGGTGCGTAGCGCACGTTGCGAATGCGTTCGACCAACGGATGCGCAGTCGAGAAGGGCCGCAGGATGCGCCGCAGCGTGAGATGCGGATCGTCGCGATCGCGCCAGTCGTCGTGGGTGCGCGCCCGGTAATCGTCACCGAGGCATTCACATAGCGCCGCGTCGATCGGTGCATCGCCGCGGTGCGCTTCGATCACCAGCCACGCCAGCCCGAGCCATGACACCAGATTGATCAGCAGCGCCAGCCAGCCCGGCCAGTGATCCAGTGCGCCCAGCCAGACGAACATCACCGTGAAGCTCGTCTGCCAGAGCAGGTGATGCACCGGTAGTTCGGACACGAGCCAGCCCGCGAAGAACGCGAACACCGCCGGAGTTCCGAGGCGGGCGAGCGGGCGAAACGCATTGAGCGTGAACGCCGCACCGACGAGACTGACGAGAAGGAACAGCGTGGACATGTTCAAGGGTCTCGACACAGCGTGGCGGGGCGTGGACGCAGCGTCAATCGCGGCCATTCAGCGCATGACGTCGGTGCACCAGAGTCGCACGGGACCGCCCGATGAACCGGTCGCGAGCATCGTGCCGTCGTCGGAGAAGGCCACTGCGTTCACTCCGAGCGCGTCGCTGCGATCCCCCGTGACGATCACTTGGAGCGTCGTGCGGTCGTCACTGCGACCGATGGTGACCCGATCGAGTAATTCGCCGATCGCGATCATCGAGCCATCCCGACTGATCGCGACCGAGCGCACGGAACCGATCGACGCAGGCATCGGGCGCTCGCTCGTCCAATCACTGGTTCGATAGAAATTGGCGCGGAGCTGGAACGCGATTGCGACGGCCATCGAGCTGCCATCGGGAACGAACGCGGCCGTGGTCATGCTGCGCGCGTTGCCCTCGATGGTGAGCATCGTCGCTCCGTCGGCGATCCGACGAACGTAGAGCGTGCGATCGAACGCCGAACTCGCCACGAACGCCGCATCCGGTGACACGACGAGTGCATCGGCGTAGGTCTCGGTCGCCAGGCTACCCATCGAAGTGCCATCGACGCTCCAACGCGCGATCGCATCGAGCGTCGCAGTGAAGAACGAGCGACCGTCTGGCGCGAACGCGATCGCACGCACGACACCGATCGTTTCGATACGGCGAATCGGAGTGCCACCGTCACGTCGCCACAGCTGCACCGCGTTGCTGCCGACGGACGCCGGCGTGGCGATCACGTCACCGTCGGGCGAGAGCGCCGCGGTACCACTGCCCGTATCGAGCATGCGAACGAGCGTACGGTCGCGCGTGTTCCACAGACGCACCCGATCATCCGCCGTCATGAGCGTGCGGCCGTCGGGCGTGAACGCGAGCGTTCGGCGAATGCCGCCCCCGACCGCGAGCAACGCGCCACACGAACGGTAGGGCCGGTATTGCGGCCGCGCGGTATCCGGCAGCACCAATGGGCGGTCGATCACGACAGCATCGCGCGAAGCACCCTCGTCGAGATCGGGCGGATCGTACGCACCGAACTCACTGCGTGCGCCGCAACCCGCGATGGCCATGGCGAGGGTGAGCGCAATGAATCTGCGAGGGCGTTGTCGAGGCATCACAAGTGCGTTCATGGCCGGCACCACAGCTCGATCGTTCCGTCGGCGTGACTCACCGCGAGGCGAGCGCCGCTCGGGCTGTACGCGATGCGATCGACCGTACCGACGCCGAGACCGCGCAATGTCTGCACCACGCCTCCATCCTCGATGCGAACCAGTTGCGTCGACGAAGCGCTGCTGCCGGTCGCCACGATCTGGCCATCGGGCGAAAACGTGACAGACGTCGCGGTGCCCTCGTCGGGAGGCGTGGTTGCGAACTCGGCCCAGTCGTCCATGCGCCACAGGCGCGCGGAGCGATCGTGCGAACCCGCGGTCGCGAACAGCGTGCCGGCTGGATGGAACGCGAGCGTGCCGGCTCCATGAAGTGGTGTCTCGATCCGAAATCGCTCGCTGCCATCGAGTGCAAATACCGACACGGCGCCGGCGCCGAACATACCGCTGGCCATCGCGAGTGAATCGCCAGCCGGGTCGAATACCAGCGCCCCGATGTCACCGACCGAAGGCGCGAGCGTGCGGATCGCGGTGCCGTTCACCAGATCGATCACGCGCAGCGGAGCGCGTGTGCTGCTGCGCGCTTGCGGCACGAACGCGACGGTGCGTCCGTCCGACGCAATCGCGATCGCCGCAGCGACACCCGATTCCGCACTCAGCATCCGCGGAGTGACCGCATCGAGGGGGCTGTACACCGCGAACCCGGGCGACGGCGTGCCGACGAGGATGGTGTTGCCATCACGCGTGAGAGCGCCGATGCCCGCGGTTCCCTGCCAGGTGCGAATCACGCGGCCGTTACGCACATTCCACAAGCGCGTCACGCCCTGCAGACTCGAGGTCGGCGTGAACGACATGCCTGCAACCAGCGTCTTGCCATCGGGCGTGAAGGCCATCGATTGCGGACCGCCGACGACTCCCGCGATCACCACACGCGGTCGCCATGTTTGCGCGTCCCACAGCGTCGCGGTGCCGAACGAGTCCGCCGTGAGCAGCGAGCGTCCATCACGCGCGAACTCCATGTCGTAGACGGGGCGCCCGATATCGGGCCCGCCCGGCGCGCGCGCGGGACCGGCCGTGTGCTGCGGATTGGCAACCCAGTCGGCACCCGTTCGCACGTGCCAGACGTCCACGCCGTAGCCGCGTCCGACCACCAGGGTCTGCCCGTCAGGCGCGAATGCCATCGCATTGAGCCGGTCGTTCGAGTGGCCCGGCACCTCGTCGTTCTGGACGAGTGTGATCAGCGCGCCGTCACTCGTGCGCCACAATCGCAGCCAGCGCATTCCGATCGCAGCGAGCGCGGAGCCGTCTGGCGAGAATGCGATGGCGTTGATCGCATCGAAGCGCTCGAGCAGCGTGCGGACCAACGCGCCGTCGTCGACGCGCCAGATGCGCACGGACCACAAGCCACCGGTGGCGAGGTTTCGACCATCGGGCGAGAACGCGAGCAAGCGACCAGGCACACCGTAGTCGGTGCGCTCGCTCCCGACACTCGTGTCGATCGTGCGCGCGACCGAACCATCGTCGACGTTCCACAACTGAACGAAGCGATCCAACATCGCCGCGAGTGTCCGCCCGTCCGGCGAGAACGTCAGCGCGATCCCGCGCTGCAACTGGGGCAACTGAATGATTCGCACGAGGGCCCCGTCGCGCACGCGCCAGATCGCGATCCTGCCGTGCTGATCCGATCCCGCGAGCGAGGCGCCGTCGGGCGAATACGCGACCGAGAGCACCGGCTCGCTGCCGAGCGTGAAGACCGCGCGCTCGTCGCCGTCGCGTGCGTCATAGATCTTCACGTAGCCACTCGACGCACCGACCGCGACGGTGAGTCCGTCCGGTGCGTACGCAACCGCTTGCGTCTGACCGAAACCGAGATGCCCACACGCGTGGAACGGCTCTTCGGGTGGACGCGTCTCGATCGGCGGTGGCGGCGTCCTTTCGGCGCCACCGCCATCGATTCGCGCAACGCTCACTGCGCAGCTGGTCGTGAGTCCGAATGCCACGAGCGGGACGAAAGTTCGCATGACGCGCTCCTGCCGCCGTGCGTCGCAACGCATATCGGAAGCATGGGAACGGTGGCACCCTCTGCGCGCGGCGGCCTCTTAATCGATCTTAATGCGCCGCGAATGCTGCCAATCGTCGCTTCGTGTGCGTCGCGCTCGCGGCGAGATCGCGAACCCATTGGACGCAGGCGGTCCGACCGCGCCAGAAATCCGCTGCTACGGATGCAGGATGGCAGGCGCGGGAAAACGTAAGTGCGTCACGGATTCGCGCGTGCAGCGTGTTAATGGTGGTCGGACCGTCAGGCGCCCCGTACCGCCCCATTCACAGGAGATCGATTCGTGAGCTTCACACTTCTTCGAAACCGACTGGTGCTGCTTGCAGCGCTTTCACTCGCCGGCTGCCCGGGACGCATGAACGATGACGCCGGGCCCGACGCCGGCGCTGATGCCATGACGGCGGACGTGAGTGCCGACCGCGTCGACACAGGCACACCGATCGACGTGCCCGATGCGGCGCGCGTCGACGGCGGCGATGCGGGAACCATGGTCGACGCGGGCAAGGATGTCCCGGTCGTCGACGAAGGACCCGATGTCTCCATCGCAGATGTCACGGATGTGACCGCGGATGCAGCCATCGACATCGTCATCGTGGACGTTGCACCCGATGTCATCGTCGATACGGGCACGCCTGTCGATACGTCGACGGTTGTCGATGCAGGCACGGTCGATGCTGGCACCGTCGACGCGGGCGTCGCGGACGTGGGGACGGTCGATACCGGCACCGTCGATGCGGGCGAAGACTCCGCGTCCGACGCACCGGACGCGTCCGATTCCGGCGTGTGTTCGGACGGCGGCGGCATGCTTTGCGGTGCCAGCTGCGTCGATCGACTCACCGACACCAACAACTGCGGCACCTGCGGCAACGTCTGCACCGCCGGCGCCAACAGCTCGGCGATATGCGTGCTCGGCACGTGCACGCTGGTATGCACCGGCGGCTTTGCCAATTGCGACACGATCGCCTCGAATGGTTGCGAAGCGGACCTCACGTCACTCACCACGTGCGGCACGTGCAGCAACTCGTGCGCGAGTGGCGCAAACAGCACAGCGACCTGCACGGCGGGCACTTGCGGGCTCACGTGTGCGGCCGGCTTCGGCAATTGCGACGGCGTGGCCTCGACTGGCTGCGAAGTCGACATCACGACGCTGACGAACTGCGGGACTTGCGGCACGACGTGCGCGAGCGGCGCCAATAGCACTGCGACGTGCACCGCGGGAAGCTGCGGACTGTCGTGCGCGACGGGCTTCGCAAACTGCGACTCGATGGCGGCTACCGGTTGTGAAGTCGATCTGAGCGCGCCCGCCACGTGCGGCACCTGCACCAACGCATGTGTCGCGCCTGCCAACAGCACGACGACGTGCGCAGCGGGCACCTGCGGATTCGCGTGCGTAGCCGGCTTCGCCAACTGCGATTCGATGAGCGGCAATGGCTGCGAGACCAGCACCGCGAGCGACATCGCCAATTGCGGAACATGCGGCATGGTGTGCGCGCCGGCAGCGAACGCGATTGCATCGTGCACGTCGGGAACGTGCGGCATCTCGTGCAATACGGGCTTCGCCAATTGCGACGCGAGTGCGTCCAACGGTTGCGAGCGCAACACGGTCACCGACGCAGCGAACTGCGGTGCGTGCGGCACGGCGTGCCCTGCGGTTCCGAACGCCACCGCGGTATGTGCAGCGAGCACGTGCGGCTTCACGTGTGCGACCGGGTTCGGCAACTGCGATGGCAACAACGCCAACGGCTGCGAGACGAACACCAACTTCGCGACCGCGAACTGCGGAGCGTGCGGCGTGGCGTGCACGAGCGGTCAAGTCTGCAACAGCGGCGTGTGCGCGGCCGCGACGTGCAGCCTCCCGATCACCGGCACACTGACCCTTCCGGCACCGGGCGCGCCGGCGCTGGTGACATCGGGCACGACCTCGGGCGCGAGCATGATCGCCAGCGCGGGTTGCCAGTCCAATTCGGCCGGACCCGAGCACATCTACTCGTTCACCGTCACCCAACTGACGCGTGTGACGTTCGACACGGCGACGCCGCCGGCCGGGACGACACTCCTGGACACCGTTCTGTCGATCCGTCGGAACTGCGCCACCCAGGCGTCGGAAGTCGCGTGCAACGACGACATCGTATCGGGGATGCCGCTATCGCGCGTGACTGCGACCCTCGACCCGGGCAACTACTTCATCGTGGTCGACGGCTACAACGGCCAGGCCGGCGCGTACAACCTCGCCGCCACGACGAGCGCAGTTGCGCCGAATGGCGTGTGCTCTGCCGCCACGACCCTCACACCCGGCACGCCGATCACCGCGCAGAACTCGGCCCAGGGTGGCGCATCGAGCGCCGCATGCCTGACCAGCGCGACCGGCGGCCAGCTGTTCTATTCGCTCACCATCCCCGCGAATCAGCGCGCGGCCATCACGGCAACACCGACGGGCACCTCGCCCACCTGGCGTCCAACCGTGCGCGTTCTCGACACCTGCACGTCGACGTCGTGTCTCGCTTCGCAGAGCGCGACCGCGGACGGTGCCGCATCGTCGGTGAGCTTCGACAACCGCACCGCGACCGCGCGCACGGTCATCGTGTCGGTCTCCGCCGGTTCGAATACCGCGACGGGCACGTTCAATCTCAATGCAACGCTGACGGCACTGCCGCCTCTCGCGATCAACTCGGTGTGCGCGACGGCCACCGTGGTCACGGACGGCACGACGATCATCGGAGAGAACACGCTGGCGAGCGCCACGGTGATCACCACGTGCTCGAGCAGCTTCACCGGACCGGTGCTGTTCTATTCGATCATCCTGCCGGCGGGACAGACGCTGCGGGTCACGGCGACGCCGGCGGGCGGCAGCGCGGTGGATCCGGTCCTGCGCGTTCTCAGCAGTTGTTCGGGAAGCTGCCTCGCGCAACACAACACGACCGGCGCGGGTGTCGCCGAGACCGTTCAGTACGCGAACACCGCCGTCCTTCCGGCGACCGTCATCGTCGCCCTCGGCACCACGACGCCTGCCACGGCGGGCACGATGGACATCGCGTTCAGCATCAGCACACCGCCGGGCAGTGCGTGCGCGACGGCACCGATGCTCACGTCTCCTGCGTCGATCCAAGGCGATCTCGTCGGCGGCGTCGATCAGCGCACCGGCACCGGCTGCGGAAGCAACAGCAGCCGCGTGGTGTACCGCTCGATCGACGTCCAGGCGGGCGAACTGCTGCGCGCCTCGGTGACCTCGGACGGTACCTGGGATCCGATCATCCGCATCATCGCGACCTGCGCGAGCACCACGTGTCTCGCCAACGCGAACGCGTTCAGCGCCAACGCGGCACCCGAGACCGTATCGGCCACGAACACCGGCGCAACGACGGTCACGTACCTCATCGCGGTCTCCGCAGCTTCCTCGAGCGTGCTCGAAGGCGGCTTCACGTTGACGGCGTTCACGACACCGAACCCACCCGCGGGCACCTACTCGTCCTCGTCGATGGCCGCCGCGTGTATCGACATCTCGAGCGCACCGGCGCTGGCGACACCGTTCGTCTCGACCTTCGCGGACGACAACGCGACGAACGTCCTGGCGCTGCCGTTCGCGTTCAGCTTCTTCGGCGTACCGGTCGGTTCGTACTCGATGTCATCGAACGGATTCGCGCAGGTCTATCCGGGCATCGCCGGCCGACCAGCGCTGACCTTCGGCAACCTCGCGATCCCGACCGCGAGCGTGCCCGATGGCTTGCTCGCGCCGATGTGGGACGATCTCTATCCGCGCGGTGCTGGCTCGGTCGGCGTGATGCGCAGTGCGACGGTCGGCACTGCACCGAATCGCACGTTCGTCATGGAATGGAGCGGCTGGGACGTGACCGGCGCGACGGCGCCTTCACCGCAGCGATTCCAGGTCCAGCTCGCCGAAACGTCGGGCGTGGTCGGGTATCACTACTGCGCGATCAACACGGTCACGGATAGCAACGGCGCGGCCGCTACGGTCGGCCTCGAGGATCTCACCGGCTCGCGCGGCATCCAGACCTCGTTCAACGTCGGAATGCTCACCACCGGCGGCGGCTTCCGTTACACACCCATGTGAAGCGTGCGCGATCGCTCGGCGCGCACTCGCACCGGACTCTCACGTGTCCGGTGCGACCGCGGCTGCGCCTTCCGCCGCCCTTCCTCACGAGCGCTCGACCGTCA
>JADMIO010842088.1_pt1 | contig 13841 bp, 12 predicted proteins | sample 8958161 | NCBI WGS metagenome assembly JADMIO01 (sample SAMN16585339, study PRJNA669376) | soil metagenome | isolation source: Crop rotation soil | place: USA: Cullars Rotation, Alabama | collected 2011 | reverse complement strand
CTTTCCCACCAGCACGGGCACGTCGGCGCTGGTGCCCGGGCCGTCGGGGCTGAATGGGTCGCGCGAGAGGTTGCGGCCGTCGACCACCGGGCCGAAGCGGGCCGTTCCGGCCTCGCGGACTTCGCGGAGGCCGTCGAGCAGGCGGGGGAAGGCGGTCAGCTGCAGCACGCCCGTGCCGCCGGCGCCGATGGCGTGCATCACCGCCTGGGCGGTGGCGGTGGCCTCGGCGGCGGGGATGGCGGTGACGGCGGGCAGGGATTGCAGCGCCGCGCGCTGGAAGAGGCCGCGCGCGGCCGGCATGGCCATCAGGGCGGCGACCTTGGCCGCGCCGTCACCCTGGCCGAAGACCGTTACTTTGGAGGGGTCGCCGCCGAAGGCGCTGATGTTGTCGCGCACCCACTGCAGGGCGGCGATCAGATCCAGCTGGCCGGCGTTGCCACTGTCGGCGAAGCGGGCGTCGAGGCCGCCGAGATAGAGGTAGCCGAAGACGCTGAGGCGGTGGTTGACGGTGACCACCACCACGTCGCCACGCTTGGCGAGGCGCACGCCGTCGAAGACCGGGACGGCGCCGTTCCCGTCAATGAACCCGTCATGCACCCAGACCATCACCGGTCGGGCGCGGTCGCCGAGGCCGGGGGTCCAGACGTTGAGGGATAGGCAGTCTTCGTTGGAGGGAAGGTTGGTGTCCCAGGAGGCGAGGGGGGCCGGCAGGCGAATGGAGGGTTGCGGGCACTGGGGGCCGAAGTTGGTGCAGTCCCGTGTCCCGCCCCAGGGGCGCGGGGCCTCGGGGGCCATGAAGCGGGCGCCGCCACCGGTGGGGGCGCCATAGGGGATGCCCTTGAAGACGTTGATCCCGTCGTCCGTGCCGCCGCGGACGGCGCCATAGCGGGTGGGTGTGCCGTCCGCAGAGCCGCCACCGCCGCCGATGAACGGAATGTCGATGGCCATGGCCGGCCCGGCCAGCGCCGCGGCGCCCGCCGCCAACAGTCCGCGCCGGCTCCACCCCGCAACGCTCATCCCGATACTCCCCTTACGGCCAACCTGGCCGCTGACTTGAGACGCTGAGTTTAGAAGGCGCGGGCCTAGGGATGAAGGACCTTCCGCACCTCGGCGTAGGGATCGTTCTGAACCCGGCTCTCCAGATCGAAGATCATGGTGGCGCGGTCCTTGGCGTCATAGGCGGGCCAGGCCGGGATGGCGGCGCAATTGGGATCGCCGGTGCGGGCGAAGGCCAGCCAGGCCGGGGCCATCTGCTCGGCCACCTTCTGGGGCTGCTCGTCGCGGCCGACGAAGGAGCGGGCCTTGTCGACGTTGTCGAACACCAGGGGGATTTCCAGCGCGTGGGGGCACTTCAGCTGCCCGCGGGCCACCGGCGTCTCCCAGGCCAGCATGTACATGTAAACGTCGCCCGCCCCTTGCGCCGCCTTGCGTTCGGCGAGGTTCACCGAGCCCATCCACATTCCGGTGGCGGTCTGCAGGGCGCTGACGAGGTAGGTGGGGGTGTAGTCGGGGAAGGCGGCGCGCAGGGCGGCCATCAGCACCGGCGCCTTGTCCTTGGCCACAGCCTTGGCGCGGGCCTCGAAGTCTTCGTCGGTGAGCGTGCCCCAGCCTGGGCCGCCGCGCATGAAGAGGGTCGTCTCGTCCTTGTTGGTGCCGATCATCACAGGCACGCCGCGGGCGGTGTCCGGCGCATCGGGATGGAAGGGATCGCGGGGAAGGGCGATGCCGTCGACGCAGGGGGAGAAGCGGCCGGCGTAGTCCGGCGGCAGGCTGTTGGCGGCGTCCTGGATCTGCTCGGCGGTGAGGGTCTCCAGGGCGGAGAGGTCGCCGGCCTTGATCCCGAGGGCGTCGAGGAAGGCCTTCGCCGGTTTGGTGGCCGCCTCTGCAGAGGGCGCGCGCAGCCAGGGGCCGGACTGGATGATTGCCTTGTGGAAGAGGCCCGCGGCGCAGGGCATGGCCAAGAGGCAGGCGACCTTCATGCCGCCGCCGCTCTCACCGAAGATGGTGACGTTGGCCGGATCGCCGCCGAAAGCGGCGATGTTGTCGCGCACCCACTCCAGCACCAGCACGATGTCCAGCATGCCGGCCTGGCCGGAAGAGGGGTGACCGCCGAGTTCGCCGAGGTGCAGGTAGCCGAAGACGTTCAGGCGGTGGTTCACGGTGACGATCACCGTGTCGCCCCGGCGGGCGAGCGCCTCGCCGTCGTACATGGCCGCGCCGCCGGAGCCGGCTGAGAAGCCGCCGCCGTGCAGCCAGACCATCACCGGGCGGGCCTTGCTGTCGGTCCCCGGGGTCCAGACGTTGATGAAAAGGCAGTCCTCGGAGGAGCCTGGCTGGCCAGGGGCGGCCGGGTCACCGGCGCTGCGCCCGCCGGTGGGATCGCCCGGACGGCCGGTCTGCTGCACGGCGGGGGCGGCGAGGGCCAGCGCATCGGCCGGCTCGGTCCACGGTTCGGGCTTCTGCGGCGGCTTGAAGCGCAAGGCGCCGACAGGCGGGGCGGCGTAGCGCAGGCCCTTGAAGATGGAGAGACCGCCCTCGCGGTAGCCCTTCACCGGGCCACTAGTGGTCTGAACCACGGCCGTGCGCTCCAGCGCCGGCAGATCCTCGGCAACGCTCATCGCTTCTCTCCCATTCGTTGGGAGCATTGAAGCCGATCAGGCGGGCGGCGGGAAGCGCCGCTAGCGGATGCCTTCGACGCCCCGCAGGCCGAGACGGGCGGCGGCGGAGCCGTGTTCCAGCCGGTTGGCTTCGGCGATGTGGCGGGCGGTGGCGGCCTCCACCATGGCGTCGATGCGTTCGCGTTCGGCCATGAAGGCGCGCAGCTCGGCTCCGGCGAGGATGATGCCCTGGGGCACGCGGGCGCTGATCGGGTTCACCCGGGCGCCGTTCAACCAGATCTCGTAGTGCAGGTGCGGCCCGGTCGCGACGCCGGTGGAGCCCACATAGCCCACCACCTGGCCCTGGCTGACGTGCATGCCGGGCCGAAGGCCCGTGGCGTAACGCGACAGGTGACCGTAGCCGGTATCCCAGCCGCCGGAGTGGCGGATGCGCAGCCAGTTGCCGTACCCGCCCCAACGCCGCGCCTCGAGGACGACGCCATCACCCGCGGCGAGGATGGGCGTGCCCATGCCGGCGCCGAAATCGATGCCCTGGTGCATGCGGGTGTAGCCGAGCACGGGGTGGCGGCGCATGCCGTAGGTGGAGGTCATACGCGCGCCGTCGACGGGGGTGCGCAACAGGAAGCCGCGGATGTTGGTGCCGCGCTCGTCGAAGTACTCGGTTCGGCCGTCGTGCTCGAAGCGGTAGAACTTGATGGTCTGGCCGTTCGCCTCGATCTCGGCATAACGCAGATCGCCGGTCTCCACCGTGCGGCCGCTCTCGGTGACGGTGCGGTCGTAGACCAGGCGGAAATGGTCGCCGGCCTGGATGTCGCGGCTGAAGTCCAGGCGGTGGGCGAAGAGCTGCACGACGTTGGCGATGGTGCGGGTGTCGGCGCCGGCGCGTTGGGCGCTCTCGTAGAGGGAGCCTTCCATCTCGCCCTGAGCGACGGTGGTCTCCTCGGTGACCTGTTCCTGCAGGGTGTGAACGCGAAGGGCGCCGTCGAAGGTGCGGGCCAGGGTGATTTGGGTAGCGGGTCCGGTCCGCATCGACAGGCTGATCAGCCGCGCCTGACCGGGACGGCCGTTCTGCGGACGGGCGACCAGCGCCTCGAAGGCGAGGCCGGCGCGGATGTTCACGGTGTCGAACGCGGAGGCCAGAGTCTGGACGATGGTGCGCGCTTCTTCCTGGCCGACGCCGGTGCGCCGGACAGCCTGTTCCAGGGTCTCCCCGCGGGCGACCCGAACCGCAACGGCGCGGGGCGGCTCGGGGCGGGCGGCCTGGGCGAGCGCCTGGTTCTCCAGGGCCTGCAGACGGGCGGCTTCGGCATGGGGCGCGGACGGCGCATCACCGACGGTGAGCTTCCAGGCTGCCAGCAGGGCGGTGAGCCCGCCGATGGCCAGCAGCACCTTCGGCGCCTTGCGGTTCACGGTGACGGCGCGGGGATCGAACTCGGGCATACTGCGTCCGCTCGAAAGGGAAAGGGCGGCCTATTCCAGCCAACTTTGGGCCGGTCCATGGTCGGGCGGCATGGTTAATGCGCGGTAAAATCCGGCGCGCGGCGCGAATGGCCGCAGGGCCTCTAAGCTTTGCTATAGAAGGGCTTGCAGCCGGTCCGCCGGGCGGCAGAGCGCCACGCCCTTGTCGGTGATCACGATGGGGCGTTCCACCAGGATCGGGTTGGCCACCATGGCCTTCAGCAGCTGGGCGTCCGACACGTTATCCAGGCCGAGTTCGGCGGCCAGCGGCTCCTTGGCGCGCAGGACCTGGCGGGGCGTCATGTCCATGCGGGCGAGCAGGTCCTTCAGCTGCGCCTCGGTCCAGCCGGCCTTCAGGTACTCCACCACCTCGGGCTTCTGCCCCGCCTCTTCCAGGGCGGCGAGGACGGTGCGGGAGGTGCCGCAGCGGGGGTTGTGGAAGATGGTCGCGCTCATGGCGGGCTAGATGCCGCAGGCGCCGGCCCCCACGCAAGCACGGCCTGACCGGTGGTAATCTGGCGGCCGAGGCGCACGGCGTAGATGCGGTCAGGCGGTGGGGTGGGGAGGGTGACCGCGCCGACGGGCCAGGGGTCGTTTTGAGCGGAATAGTCGACGGTGATGCGGCCCGTGGCGGCGCTTTCGAAGCTCAGGTCGAGCGGCTGGCCGCCGGGTGCGCGCCAGATCAGGTTGTTGGGGCCGGGGGCCAGCGTGATGTCCGTGGTCTTGCCGTCGAGCCGGATGCGGCGCGCGGGCGCGGTGACCTGGAACCGCAGGAGCAGCGTGCGGGCGCCTAGAGGCGGGGTGACGGTGAGATGGACGCGGCCTGTGACGTCGCGGACGGCCTGGAACGCCGGGGCGGCGATGGGCGCGGTGGCCGGCGCGGTTGGGACGGCCTGCCCCCGGGCGGCGCCGAGGGCCGGGAAGGTGCGCTGTTCGACGCGCCCCTGTCGGGCGAGCCATTGCCGCAGCCAGGCTTCGGGCTGTCCGTAGGTGACGAGGCTGGCCCGGCCGGTGGCGGCTTCGGTGACGTGGTAGAGAGCGACAGATCTCGGCGTGGCTGGGGTCCACGGGTCGGTGAGGCGAAGGCCGGCGGTGATCAGGAGGGCGAGGCCGATGAGGCCGGCGCCAGCGCGGATTAGCCAGCGGCTCTGCGGTCCCGAGACGGCGCCCCATAGGGGCAGGACGGCGAGCCACGCGACGAGGCCGATCAGCGGGGCGAAATCCAGCGCCAGGGCGGACATGTGCAGCAGCACTGCGATCCAGGCTAGGGTGATGGCGGCGGCGACGGCGTAGAGCGCCCAGAGCCAGCGCCGGGTCTCCAGACCCAGCGAGACAGCGACGGCGGCGAGGCCCGCGCCGATCACCGGCCAGACCACGACCGGCGCGGCCTCGGGCGCTGCGACCTGGGCGACCATGCCAACCACCAGGGCGGCGACCATGGCGCCGGCCCAGGCGGAGGGTGGATCCGGCGGCTTGCGGAAGGCGAGCGCCGAGACAGCGGCGGTCAGGCCGAGGCCGAGACCCATCAGATCCAACCCGAAGAGCGAGGCGGCGGCCCCGGCGCCGAGGCCCAACACAGCGAGCAGCGGCCAGCGCTTCAGGCCGGCGCTGGCGGCGATGGTCAGCACTGGTACCCCCAGCACCACGAGGGCCAGCACCGCCTCCCAGGCGCCGAACCGCGTCACGAGGCCCAGGCGGCCGAAGCCCGGCGCCACGGCAGCCAGCCGCGCGACGTTCACCAGCGCGCCCGTGATCGCCAGGGCGTAGAGCGCGGCGGCCGCGCCGGCGCCGGCGCTCATCCACGAGATGAGCTGTATCCTCCGCGCCCTCGCCGCGGCCCAGGCGACCAGCCCGGCGCCCGCGGCCAGCAGCAGCCAGCCGACGCCGATGGGGTAGGCGATCACCCCCCAGCCCAGCAGATCCGCCCACACCCGGCGGGCGCCGCCTTCCGGCCAGTCGCGGCCATAGGCGAGGCGCGTGGCGATAGCGTTGGCCTGTTCGGCCTGGGCGGCGACCGCGATGGGGTCCAGCCGGGCCACGGTGGCCGAAGCGGTGTGGTAGTCGGCCTCGCCCTCCATGAAGCTGAAATTCAGGCCGAGGATCCCCGCTTGCCGCACCCAGGTGAAGTCCGAGCCATAGGGCAGGTAGCGATAGACCAGGGGGAAGATGGAGTAGGAGCGCGGGGCCGGGGCGTTGCGGGTGTAGATGGCCATGGCCCCGCCCGGGCCGTCGTTCGTTTCGTACATCATGGTGCGGCCGGTGGAGCCGCGGTTGTCCAGGTTGATGACGAACCCGAGCCGGCGCGAGAGCGGATCTTCCATGAAGAAGGCGCGGGCGCCCAGGGTGCCGGCCTCCTCCCCGTCCGTGAAAATCACCACCACGTCACGGATCGGACGGCGGCCTTGCTGGGCCTGCACCGAGAAGGCGCGCACCACCTCCAGGATCGAGGCGACGCCCGCGGCATCATCTCCCGCCCCCGGAGAGCCGGGCACGCTGTCGTAGTGGGCCATCAGGGCGAGCGCCGGGAGGTCCGGGTTGCGGCCCGGCAGGACGGCGATGACGTTCTCGATGTTGGCGACGGTGATGTAGCCGTCCTGTTCCTGCTTCCAGGAGCGGGCGGCCTGGATGCGGGGTTGCAGACCCATGGACTGGAGGCGCGCCATCAGGTGATCGCGCACCCGCTGATTGGCGGCCGTGCCCACCGGGTGAGGCTCGCGGGCGATCACGGCGATGTCGGCCATGGGGCGGCGTTCGTCGAAGCAGGTGGCGCAGCGGGTGACCCACTGCACGTGCGGGGGCACGCGCACCGCCTGCCAGTAGAGCCCGGCGGCGAGGAGGAGCGCGGCAATGAGGGGTATGAGTCGCCTCATGACCGTCAGGCTACGGGCGAGCGCCGCATCTTGCACGTGCGAGCCGCTTGGCGTCGGATGCCGGACCGAGAGGAGGCCCCATGAGTCCCTGGACGATCGCCGCCATCGCCATCGCCGTTGTCACCGGCCTCGCCTTCCTCTGGCTGATGGGGCCGAAGCGCCGGGACACGCTGGAGGTCGGGGCACCCGGACCCCGGACCCTTGAGATCCCCCTGCAGGCGCCGCGTCCTGCCGGTGCATCGGACGGCGGCTCTGTCGCCGACGAGATCGATAAGCTCTGGACGCTGAAGGAGGAGGGCGCCCTCACCGCCGAGGAGTTCGAGGCGCAGAAGGCGCGTCTGCTGAGCGGCCAGGCGCCCACGCCCGGCGCCGCCGGAGGCTACCAGGTGGTGCTGATCGACCCCGGCGAGAACAAGATCAACGCCATCAAGCTGGTGCGCGAGTTGACCCACGGCGGCCTGAAGGAGACCAAGGATCTGGTGGAAAGTCCGCCTCAGGTCGTGGCCGAGGGGCTGACCCAGGCCCAGGCCGAGGGCCTGAAGGCGCAGTTCAACGCGATTGGCGCGACTGTAGAGTTACGCTGAGAGTGCTTGACGTGACCGATCGAAATTCCCATATTGGGAACTACCACGTGCCGGCTTCGTGAGGCTGATCGCGCGCAAGAACTTGGTGGCCTTCGCGAAGGCGCATCCCGAAACCAAGGCCGCGTTAGCTCACTGGGAACGGGTGATGTTGGATGGAGTGTGGAGAAGTACAGAGGAGGCGGCTGCGGCCTTCTCGAAGGCGAAGACCGTGAGTGCGACGCGCGTTCGCTACGAAGTCGCCGGCGGAGACTATCGGCTTGTAGCGGCGTTCAATTTCCGGGTCCAGATCGCCTTCATCAAGTTCCTGGGGTCCCACGCGGAGTACGACAAGATCGACGCCAAGACCGTAGACCAGTTTTGAGCCGGCGCGCTTAGTAGAAAGCGAGAGGAGATTTCAATTGGAAGCAATCCGCCCGATCCGCTGTGAAGCCGACTATGACGCTGCGCTTCGGGAAATCGAGGCGCTGCTGGAGACGGCCGCGCCGGAATCTCCCGATGAGGATCGGCTGGATGTTCTGGCTACGCTGGTGAGCGCCTATGAGGACATGCACTACACGCTTCAGAATGACGTGGCGCCGATCGATGTGCTCAAGACCGTCATGGAGGATCGAGGGTACAGCCAAGCCGACCTCGCCCGTGTCATCGGCTCTCGCTCTCGCGCCTCAGAGATACTGGGTGGAAAGCGCGGGCTGAGCGTCGAGCACATCCGCTCACTTCGTGAGGCGTGGGGCATTCCAGCGGACGCGCTGATTTAGCGCGGCTCCGAAATGAAAACGCCCGCCGAGGGGCGGGCGTTTCAGTCGTTGGCCGGTGGGGGTGGGTCTAGGCCGCCGCGGCCGCCGCCCCCTCCTGAGGGTCCCGCAGAACGTAGCCGCGGCCCCACACGGTTTCGATGTGGTGCTTGCCGTTGGCGGCGGCGGCCAGCTTCTTGCGCAGCTTGCAGATGAAGACGTCGATGATCTTCAGTTCCGGCTCGTCCATGCCGCCGTAGAGGTGGTTCAGGAACATTTCCTTGGTGAGCGTCGTCCCTTTGCGCAGGGAGAGCAGCTCCAGCATCTGGTATTCCTTGCCCGTCAGGTGGACGCGCAGGCCGCCCACTTCCACGGTCTTGGCGTCCAGATTGACGGTGATGTCGCCGGTCTTGATGACCGATTGGGCGTGGCCCTTCGAGCGGCGGACAACAGCGTGAATGCGGGCGACCAGTTCTTCCTTGTGGAAGGGCTTGGTCATGTAGTCGTCGGCGCCGCCGGTGAAGGTCTTCACCTTGGTGTCGATTTCGCTGGTGCCGCTCAGGATCATGATCGGGGTGTTGATCTTGCCGACGCGCAGGGTGCGGAGCACATCCATGCCGCTCATGTCGGGCAGGTTCAGGTCCAGCAGGATCAGGTCGTAGTCATAGATCTTGCCGAGGTCAATGCCCTCTTCGCCGAGGTCCGTCGTGTAGACGTTGAACCCTTCCGACTTCAGCATCAGTTCGATGCCCTGAGCGGTGGCGCTATCATCTTCAATCAATAGTACGCGCATCAGACCCTCCCCGCGAAAACGCGGAATTACCTCGCGGACCCACCCGGAATCCGCCCCCTCGGCTCGTGGGCCACATTGCCAACGAGTTAATTTAAGACTGGTTAATGGTGAAAGCCGGTTCGCCGAATCAGTCGCACGATTTGTGAATCGGCTTCAAGAATCCCGAAGCGGCCGGGAGTCGCAGGCCGGATGACTCTTTCGTGATCGGTCACATTGGCGCCCCAGAGTTTAACGCGAACCGGAATGGCATAGGTTTTTCCGATCCCAAATTCTTGGGAAATCGATTTTACAAATATGGGCTGGGAGCGCGGTGATGGCGTCGGTTTTCGACCCAACCCGGCCGGCGCCGCCCTCTGGCTCCGGCCTCCGACGCGAGGCAGATCATGAACGACAAGGCTGAGACGAGTGCGGGCGGCTGCCCCGTGGCGCATGGGCGCGGCGGCAAGCGTAACCGCGACTGGTGGCCGGACAAGCTGCGGCTGGAAGGGCTCAACCAGCACGCCCCCCGCTCCAATCCCATGGGGCCCGACTTCGACTATGCGGCGGAGTTCAATACCCTCGACCTCGACGCGGTGATCGCAGACCTCACGGCCCTGATGACGGACTCGCAGGACTGGTGGCCCGCCGACTTCGGCCATTACGGCGGCCTCTTCATCCGCCTGGCCTGGCACAGCGCCGGCACCTACCGGGTCAGCGATGGCCGGGGCGGCGCGGGCGGCGGGCAGCAGCGCTTCGCTCCGCTGAACAGCTGGCCGGACAACGCCAACCTGGACAAGGCCCGGCGCCTGCTGTGGCCGATCAAGCAGAAGTATGGGCGCAAGCTCTCCTGGGCCGACCTCTACGTGCTGGTCGGCAACGTTGCTCTGGAGTCCATGGGCTTCAAGACGTTCGGCTTCGCCGGCGGCCGGGCCGACACCTGGGAGCCGGAAGAGCTCTACTGGGGCCCGGAAGGCAGCTGGTTGGGCGATGAGCGCTACAGCGGCGAGCGGCAGCTGCACAACACGCTGGGCGCGGTGCAGATGGGCCTGATCTACGTCAATCCCGAGGGCCCCAATGGCAATCCCGACCCGGTCGCCTCGGCGAGGGACATCCGCGAGACCTTCGCCCGCATGGCGATGGACGACGAGGAGACGGTGGCCCTGATCGCCGGCGGCCACACCTTCGGCAAGACCCACGGGGCGGGCGATCCCTCCTTTGTCGGGCCCGAGCCTGAGGGCGCGGTGATCGAGGACCAGGGTCTCGGCTGGCGCAGCAAGCATGGAACCGGGATCGGGGCCGACGCCATCACCGGCGGTCCGGAAGTGACCTGGAGCCAGACGCCGACCAAGTGGTCGAACCACTTCTTCGAGAACCTGTTCGGTTTCGAGTGGGAGCTGACCAAGAGCCCCGCGGGCGCCCAGCAGTGGCGGGCGAAGAACGCGGCGGCGGACATTCCGGACGCCTTCGACCCCGCGCGCAAACACGCGCCGACCATGCTGACCTCCGACCTCGCCCTGCGTTTTGACCCGGCCTACGAGAAGATCTCCCGACGGTTTCTGGAACACCCGGACCAGTTCGCCGACGCCTTCGCCAGAGCCTGGTTCAAGCTGACCCACCGCGATATGGGCCCGATCCAACGCTACCTCGGGCCGCTCGTACCGAAAGAGCGGCTGATCTGGCAGGACCCGATCCCCGCTGTTGACCATCCGCTGGTCGAGCCGGCGGACATCGCCGCCCTGAAGGCGAAGATCCTGGGCGGCGGCATTCCTTTGAGCCAACTCGTGTCCGCCGCCTGGGCCTCCGCTTCCACTTACCGGGGCTCGGACAAGCGGGGCGGGGCCAATGGCGCCCGCGTTCGCCTGGCGCCGCAGAAGGACTGGGCCGTGAACGACCCGACCGACCTCGCCCGTACGCTGACGGCGCTGGAAGCCATCCGCGATGACTTCAACGCGAGCGCGGTGGGCGGCAAGAAGGTGTCGCTCGCCGACCTGATCGTGCTGGCGGGCGGAACGGCGATCGAAGCCGCGGCGAAGGCTGCCGGCCAGACGGTGGAGGTTCCCTTCAGCCCAGGGCGCATGGACGCCTCGGCCGAACAGACAGACGCGGCTTCCTTCGCCCCTCTGGAGCCGCTGTCCGACGGCTTTCGCAACTACCGGGCGGCGGGTCCCCAGTTCATGGCGCCGGAGGAGGCGTTGGTGGACCGGGCCCAGCTCCTGCGCCTCAGCGGGCCTGAGCTCACCGTGCTGGTGGGCGGTCTTCGGGTCCTGGGCGCCAACGCCGGCGGCTCAAAGCACGGGGTCTTCACCGACCGGCCGGGTCAGCTGACGACGGACTTCTTCGTCAACCTGCTGAGCATGGCCACGGTCTGGACCGCGACGGGCGATGAGAACCTGTTCGAGGGCCGCGACCGCAAGACCGGCGCGCTGCGCTGGACGGGCACGCGGGTGGATCTGATCTTCGGCTCGCACGCCGAACTGCGGGCCCTGGCCGAAGTCTACGCCACCGCCGACGCCGGCCCGAAGTTCGTGCAGGACTTCGTCGCCGCCTGGGCGAAGGTGATGAACGCCGACCGGTTCGACCTGCGCTAGTCGAAACGAAAACCCCTCCCCGCGGGCGCGGGGAGGGGCTCCGGCTGGACCAGGGCGGCTAGGGAGAGGCCCCGTCCAGCGGGGGGAACGCCCTAGGCGCGGAAAGCGGCCGCGGTGACGCCGCTGTCTTCATAGTTGTCGTACTCGACGGCCTTGCCGTCCTTCACCCTCCAGTACATCGCCCAGCGGGCGGTGAAGGCCTTACCGGTGGAGCGGGCCTTGCCCGACCAGACGCCCATGGCCACCACCTCGTCTCCCTCGCGGACGTAACGCTGCGGGGTGAAACTCTGCACCTCCACCGAGGAGCCCAGCTTGTTGAAGAAGTCCATCGCGCCGGCCTGGCCGCGGTAGTGCCCGGAGTAGGGCAGATCGGGCGTCTGGTTGTGGCGGATGTCGATGTCGTCGCTCATCAGGCCGAGAACTGTGGGAATGTCGCCCTTGGCAAAGGCGGAATACATGTCGTCGATGACGCGGACCGGATCGGTCATGGTGTGCCCCCTGATCTTCATAGGTCGACCTCATACGGGAGGCCGCCGCCGGCGGATCACACCGCTATTGTCAGATGGCCGACGCTCCATCGGCCAGGGCTTCGAAGGCCGCGATCACATCGGAATCCTTCACCTCCTCGGGTGAAAGGATAGCCTGGTAGAGGAAGCCCATGGCCATCGCCTGGATGGCCATCACCAGGGCGGAAGCCGGGATCTTCAAAGACCGATGCTGGCCGGCGAGCACCCGGCTCATGTCGGCGAAGCCCTGGCGGAAGACGTCCGCCACCTTCTGCCGCATCTCCTCGTCGGTGACGCTGTAGAGCTGGAACTCGGCGTGCCAGCGGCCCACGCCCTGGGCGCGGGGCAGCTGGGTGATCAGGCCCTCGGCGAAATGGCGCAGCTGCGCCTTCAGGCTTTCGGCCGGCTGGAAGGTGCGGTCGATGCGCAGGGCGCGTTCGCTCACCGCGGCCAGGATCAACTCGGCCCGGCTCTCGAAGTTAGAATAGATGGCGCCCCGGGTCATGCCGGCCCGCCGGGCGATCGCCTCCAGGCTGGCGCCCGCGAGGCCCTTCTCGTCGATCAGTTCCAAGGTGGCCGTGATCAGCGCTTCGCGCGTCCGCTCCCGCTTGCCGCCGACTCTCGTTTCGCCGTCCATCTTTCCAGCACAGTGGGATCCGAAGCTTGGAATTCACGTGACTTGAAGTCGCGGCCGCACTGACCCTATAGTGAGTCGTATTAATTTAAATCATACCAACATGGTCAAATAAAACGAAAGGCTCAGTCGAAAGACTGGGCCTTTCGTTTTAATCTGATCGGCACGTAAGAGGTTCCAACTTTCACCATAATGAAATAAGATCACTACCGGGCGTATTTTTTGAGTTATCGAGATTTTCAGGAGCTAAGGAAGCTAAAATGGAGAAAAAAATCACTGGATATACCACCGTTGATATATCCCAATGGCATCGTAAAGAACATTTTGAGGCATTTCAGTCAGTTGCTCAATGTACCTATAACCAGACCGTTCAGCTGGATATTACGGCCTTTTTAAAGACCGTAAAGAAAAATAAGCACAAGTTTTATCCGGCCTTTATTCACATTCTTGCCCGCCTGATGAATGCTCATCCGGAATTTCGTATGGCAATGAAAGACGGTGAGCTGGTGATATGGGATAGTGTTCACCCTTGTTACACCGTTTTCCATGAGCAAACTGAAACGTTTTCATCGCTCTGGAGTGAATACCACGACGATTTCCGGCAGTTTCTACACATATATTCGCAAGATGTGGCGTGTTACGGTGAAAACCTGGCCTATTTCCCTAAAGGGTTTATTGAGAATATGTTTTTCGTCTCAGCCAATCCCTGGGTGAGTTTCACCAGTTTTGATTTAAACGTGGCCAATATGGACAACTTCTTCGCCCCCGTTTTCACCATGGGCAAATATTATACGCAAGGCGACAAGGTGCTGATGCCGCTGGCGATTCAGGTTCATCATGCCGTTTGTGATGGCTTCCATGTCGGCAGAATGCTTAATGAATTACAACAGTACTGCGATGAGTGGCAGGGCGGGGCGTAACCTAGGTGACAGAAGTTAAAAGCCTCCGGTCGGAGGCTTTTGACTTTCTGCTAGATCGGCCGCATCGAATATAACTTCGTATAATGTATGCTATACGAAGTTATTAGCGATGAGCTCGGACTTCCATTGTTCATTCCACGGACAAAAACAGAGGGGAAAG
>JADMIO010785119.1_pt1 | contig 13841 bp, 9 predicted proteins | sample 8958161 | NCBI WGS metagenome assembly JADMIO01 (sample SAMN16585339, study PRJNA669376) | soil metagenome | isolation source: Crop rotation soil | place: USA: Cullars Rotation, Alabama | collected 2011 | reverse complement strand
CGGCGCTCGCGCAGCTCGCCCGGCGGCTCGGCATCACCGTGTCCCGTGCGGCGATCGCGGCCGAGGCGGACGAGGATATCGACCTCTGGGTCCGCGCCGAGCCGGAGGGCGAGGAGGTCGCGCTCTCGATCACCGGCTGGCAGCGCCGCCCGGCCAAGGCGCAGGGCGAGGCGCCGCCCGCCGCCGTCGCCAGCCGCGACAACGATTTCCTCCGCGCCGCCGCCGACTGGACCTGGGAAACCGACGACACGCTGCGCGTCACCTCCGTCTCGCCGCAGGCCGCCGCGGCGATCGGGCGGCTGCCCGCGGACCTGATCGGCAAGCAGATCACCCGGCTGTTCCGCTTCCACGAGGATGCGCAAGGCGACCTGCCGTTGCTCGCCGCGCTTGCCGAACATGGCCGTTTCGAAGGCCAGGTCGCCGAGCTCAGGGGTGGAACGCAGTCCCGCTACCTGCTCTCCGGCGTGCCCCTGATCGACGGCATGGGACGGTTCGCGGGCTTCCGCGGCGGCGCGGTGCGGCTCGACGGCGCCGCGGCCACTTCGCCGGCAGCGGTGGCGCCCGACGCCTTCGGCCGCCGCCTCGACGCCGCCTTGCGCGCGCCGATCGACCGGATCGTCGCCCAGGCGGACAAGCTCGGCGCCGCCGACGAAGGCCCGCTCGCGGCCGATTATGCCGGCTACGCCACCGACATCGCCGCCGCCGGCCGCCATTTGCTCGCCCTGGTCGACGACCTCGTCGACCTGCAGGCGATCGAGCGCCCCGACTTCCGGCCCGCCGCGGAGGAGATCGACCTCACCGACCTCGCCCGCCGCGCCGCCGGGCTGCTCTCGGTCCGCGCCGCGGACAAGGGGGTCCGGATCGACGGGCCGGATGACGGTGCGGTCCCCGCCACCGGCGACTTCACCCGCGTGCTGCAGATCTTGGTCAACCTGCTCGGCAACGCGGTCCGCTATTCGCCGGACGGCGGCCAGGTCTGGCTGCGCGCCGAGCGGGAAGGGGACCTCGCCATCGTCATCGTCGCCGACCAGGGCAAGGGCATCGACGCGGCCGACCAGGAGCGGGTGTTCGAGAAGTTCGAACGGGTCGACCCCAGCGAACCCGGCGGCGCGGGGCTCGGCCTCTACATCGCCCGCAAGCTCGCCCGCGCGATGAAGGGCGACCTCGCGGTGCACAGCGCGCCGGGGCAGGGCGCGCGGTTCACCTTGACCTTGCCGTCGCGGTAGGGCCGAGCGCCCCGAAAGTTCACACCAAGGTCACACCAAAAACGGGTTCGGTCCGAGACGGTGCGGGGTCGAAAGGTCATGAAAGGTCGCACTGGCCATGGGGCGCAAAAACGTCTCGCGGGTGTGGACTTTCCCGCCAACTCGGGGGTGGGCAAGCAAAGCCGTCGATCTGCAAAATCTGAAAGAGCCAGCCGCGCCGCCCGTCCCGAACGAGCTGAGACGATGCCGCGGGTCGGAACATAACAGATACCCGTTTATGTAGGAAAGCATGTTCCGAACCTGTTGAAGGGCGCGAAGCGCGCGGCCTTGAACCGAGGCGCGAGGCGACTGTCAGCCAAGCCGGTTGATCGCTAGAGGGGATCGGTGGACACGATGAGCCCCGCCGAGCGGAGCGCCCGTATGGCGAGAGTACGCGGTCGCGACACGAAACCGGAATTGCTGGTCCGACGCCTGGTCCATGGCATGGGGTTTCGCTATCGGCTCCATGACCGACGCCTTCCTGGCACTCCCGACTTGGTATTTTCGCATCGCCGCAAAGTGATCTTCGTGCACGGTTGCTTTTGGCACCGTCACCCCGACGCATCCTGCGGGCTGGCGCGAATGCCTAAGTCCAAACTGGATTTTTGGGAACCCAAATTGCAGGGTAATCGGGAGCGTGATCTAAGGCATCAGGCGGAACTGAACGGGCTTGGATGGCGGTTTTTGGTTGTTTGGGAATGCGAGATGCGCGATAGAGAACAATTAAAGAACAAATTGCGCGCGTTCTTGACAGAGGGGGATATCACATGAGGGCCATCGAGCTGTTCGCGGGCGCCGGCGGCTTAGGCATGGGTATCGGTAAAGCCGGCTTCAAGCCACAACGTATTGTTGAGTGGGATCGCTGGTGTTGCGACACGATTCGCGAGAATCGTAAGGACGGCAACAAGCTTCTGGCGCATTGGCCCGAGCCGTTGGAAGGCGATGTCCGAGGCATTGATTTCCGAGACCTTCGGGACAAAATCGAACTGGTGAGTGGCGGACCTCCTTGTCAGCCCTTTTCGCTGGGCGGGAAGCATCGCGCGCACAAGGACAGCCGCGACATGTGGTCTGAGGCGGTGCGTGTGGTCCGCGAAGTCCGACCCAAGGCCTTCATCTTCGAGAACGTGAAAGGCCTAACTCGCGCGACCTTCGCCAGTTACCTCGCTTACATTGTCCATCAACTGACCTATCCTGAGATCATCCGCAGGACGGAGGAAGACTGGTCGGATCACCTTTCCAGGCTCGAGCAGCATCATACGGCGGGGTCTCGAGATGGACTTAACTACCATGTCGTCTGGCAGGTGCTTAACGCCGCGAATTATGGTGTTCCGCAGCGGCGCGAGCGCGTCGTGTTCGTCGGTTTTCGGTCCGATCTGAGCATTGCATGGAGTTTCCCGGAAGAGACGCATTCGCTGGACGCACTCCTCTGGGATCAATGCCGGACCGACCGTTACTGGGAACGCCATCGCGTCGCTAGGATCGACCGTAACCTGGATTGCCGGCTCTATGATCGGGGCATGCGCTTACTCACGAAGCCCCCGGCCAACCCTTGGAAGACGGTTCGCGATGCGATTGCCGACCTGCCAGAGCCCAATGATAGGCCATCGACGGAAATTGCAAATCATCGGCTTCAAGCGGGAGCCCGTGCCTATCCCGGCCATACTGGCAGCCCGCTGGACGAGGCAGCCAAGACGTTGAAGGCGGGCGTACATGGTGTGCCGGGGGGCGAGAATATGCTCGCGCGACCGGACGGTAGCGTTCGATATTTCACGGTCCGCGAGAGCGCGCGTCTCCAAACCTTTCCCGACGATTATCAATTACATGGATCTTGGACCGAGGCGATGCGGCAACTCGGGAACGCCGTGCCGGTGGAGTTGGCTCGAGTCCTAGCGATGAACGTGGCCTCCCGCCTGAAAGCGAATATGCATTAGGGTGACATAGGTTGGGTCGTCGGGCAGTAAGGCGAGATGGATAGTTCCAATCCTCACCATTTCGAGTTCGATCTCGACGAAGGCATCCGAGCGCAGGTTATCGAGAAGCTCGAAGCAAGTCCGCTTCTTCCTTTGGATAAGGGCGTTGGGCCCGCTGAGAGCGGAGTCTACGCGCTCTATTTTCGCAGTGAGCTTGTTTACGTCGGAAAGGCATCGAAGGAGACGACGAAGAGCGGTCGCACGTTGCGCTCGCGGCTAAGCGAACATCGGATCAAGATAGCAAGCCGACAGAATATCGACGTGACGGAGGTCAACTGCAAATACCTGACATTCAACAGCGAATGGTGGGTTTTCGCAGCCGAATATGCGCTCATCGTGCACTACTCCCCACGCTGGAATTACAGCGGCTTCGGCAGCAAGACACCTGGGGCTGGGCGGCCTGGCACGTCACGAGTCAGCGTTTGGAATGAGCAGTTTCCACCGCGTCTCTAATGGCGGCTGCCTCGTACGGGCCGCATAAAAGCGGACGTGCGCTAAACCTTATCTCTGCGCCACCGGCACATAATCCCGCTGCGTCGCGCCCGTGTAAAGCTGCCTCGGCCGCCCGATCTTCTGCTCGGGGTCCGAGATCATCTCGTTCCACTGGGCGACCCAGCCGACGGTGCGGGCCAAAGCGAAGAGCGCGGTGAACATCTCCGTCGGGAAGCCGATCGCGTTCAAGATGACGCCGCTGTAGAAATCGACGTTGGGGTAGAGCTTCTTCTCGATGAAATAATCGTCCTTGAGGGCGATCTGCTCGAGCTCCTGGGCGGTGTCGAGGACGGGGTCGGAGATGCCGAGCTCCTTCAGCACCTCCTGCGCGGTCTTCTGCATCACCTTCGCGCGGGGATCGAAATTCTTGTAGACGCGGTGGCCAAAGCCCATCAGCCGGAACGGATCGTTCTTGTCCTTGGCGCGGGCGATATATTCGGGGATCCGCTCCGGCCGGCCGATCTCGCGAAGCATTTCCAGCGCCGCTTCGTTGGCGCCGCCATGGGCCGGGCCCCAGAGGCAGGCGATGCCCGCGGCGATGCAGGCGAAGGGGTTGGCGCCCGACGAGCCGGCCAAGCGGACGGTGGAGGTCGAGGCGTTCTGCTCGTGATCGGCGTGGAGAATGAAGATGCGCCGCATCGCATTCTCGATCACCGGATTGACCTCATAGGGCTCCGCCGGGACGGCGAAGGTCATGCGCAGGAAATTGCCGGTGTAGGTGAGGCTGTTCTGCGGCGAGACGAAGGGCTGGCCGATCGAATATTTGTAGGCCATCGCCGCGATCGTCGGCATCTTCGCGATCAGCCGGTGGCTGGCGATCATTCGCTGCGTCGGATCGGTGATGTCGGTGCTGTCGTGATAGAAAGCGGAGAGCGCGCCCACCACGCCGCACATGATCGCCATCGGGTGCGCGTCGCGCCGGAAGCCGCGATAGAAGGTCGCGAGCTGCTCGTGCAGCATGGTGTGGCGGCTGATCGTGTAGGTGAAATCGGCGAGCTGGTCCGCGTTCGGCAGCTCGCCGTTCAGCAGCAGATAGCTGACCTCCATGAAGGTCGACTGCTCGGCGAGCTGATCGATCGGATAGCCGCGGTGAAGGAGGATGCCGGCGTCGCCGTCGATATAGGTGATGGCGGACTGGCAGGAGGCGGTGGAGGTGAAGCCGGGATCGTAGGTGAAGGCGCCGGTGCTCGCGTAGAGCTTGCGGATATCGATGACGTCGGGGCCGACCGAGCCGTGCATGACGGCGCCCTCATAGCTCTTGTCGCCGATCCCGATCGAAGCCGTGTCCGCCATCGTCCTAACCCCTTCCCGCGTTCAAGATCCTGTCGCCTGGTCGCCGATCCGGGCAAGGCTTTCGTCCCGCCCGAGCAGCACCAGCACATCGAAAATCCCCGGCGACGTGCCCCGGCCGGTCAGCGCCGCCCGCAAGGGCTGCGCCACCTGGCCAAGCTTGACGCCTTCGGCCTCGGCAACCTCCCGCACCGCCTGCTCCAATCCCTCGGCGGTCCAGTCGGCGAGGCCCGACAGGCGACCGTGAACAAGGGCGAGCAGATCCCGCGCCGCGCCTTCTAGCAGGGCGCCGGCCTTCTCGTCCATCGCGAGCGGGCGGGCGGCGAAGAGGAATGCGGCGCCCTCCGCCAGCTCGTTCACATCCTTCGCGCGGGGGGTGAGGAAGGGCATCGCCTCGGCCAGTTTCGCTTCGTCGGCGCCCGGGATTTTCGGAGCGACCAAGGCGGCCAGGCGGGCCGGATCCGCCTCGCGCAGATAATGGCCGTTCAGATGCTCCAGCTTCTTCGTGTCGAAGCGCGAGGGCGAGCGGCCGACATGGGCGAGATCGAACCAGCGGGTCGCGTCCTCCCTGGAAATGATCTCGTCGTCGCCATGCCCCCAGCCCAGGCGGAGCAGGTAATTGGACAGCGCCTCGGGCAGGATGCCGAGCTCGTCGCGATAGGCCTCGACGCCGAGCGCGCCGTGCCGCTTCGACAGCTTGGCGCCGTCGCTGCCGTGGATCAAAGGAACATGCGCGTAGGTCGGCTCCGGCCAGCCCATGGCGCGGATGATCGCGAGCTGGCGGAAGGCGTTGTTGAGATGATCGTCGCCGCGGATGATGTGGGTGACGCCCATGTCGTGATCGTCGACGACGACGGCGAGCATGTAGGTCGGCGTGCCGTCCGAGCGGAGCAGGACGAAATCGTCCAACTCGGCATTGGCGACGGTCACCGGGCCCTGCACCTGATCGTCGATGGTAACCTCGCCTTCGCGGGGCGCCTTGAGACGGATCACCGCCGGCGCATCGGGGCCGTCCGACCGATCGCGCCAGGGGCTGACGATCCGGAACGGGCGCTTTTGCAGGCGGGCCGTCTCGCGCTGCGCGGCCAGTTCGTCCTGGCTCAGCCAGCAGCGGTAGGCGTGGCCGCTCGCCAGCAGTTCCTGCGCGACTTCGGCGTGGCGCGCCTCGAACCGGGATTGATAATATTCGTCCCCATCCCAGTCGAGACCGAGCCACTTCATGCCGTCGAGGATCGCGTCGATCGCGGGCTGGGTGGAGCGGGCGCGGTCGGTATCCTCGATGCGCAGCAGGAATTTGCCGCCATGATGACGCGCGAACAGCCAGTTGAACAAGGCGGTGCGCGCGCCGCCGATGTGCAGATAGCCCGTGGGTGAAGGCGCGAACCGGGTAACGACCTGGCCGCGTTTGATCAGGGTTGCGCTCACCGCGCGCTTCTCCACAACAAGGGGCCATGGCGACCCGTGACGGACGCGCGCCTAGCATGGCGGACGGGGCTGGCGATAGCCGGTGGCGCGCGGTCGCGGCGCGGCTGGAGGCGCTGGCCGAGGCGGAGCGCGACCAGTTTCCGCTCTGGCTGCCGGTGGGGCTGCTCATGGGGATCGCGGCGTGGTTCTGGCTGCCGGACCGGAGCGGCTGGATCGGCTTCATGGCGGGGATGGCGGCGCTTGCGCTCGGCGCATTGGCGACGCTGCGGGCGAGCCGCTGGGGGCCGGCGATCCGCTGGTTCGCGGCCGCCGCGGCCCTGGGCTGCGCGCTGATCTGGTGGACCGCCGAACGGGCGGCCGCGCCGCGTGTGGAGCGGGCGCAGGCAATGGAGATCACCGGCCTGGTCGAGAGCGTACAGCCGCTGGCCGCGGAGCGGCTGACCCGTATCGTCGTCGCGCCGGAGGGCGAGGGGCAGCCGGCGCGCGTCAGGGTCAGTATCGACGAGACGCTGGCGCCTTCGGGCCTGGCGCCGGGCGCGCGCGTGCATTTCCAGGTCTTCCTGATGCCGCCGGCGCCGCCCGCCGCGCCCGGCGGCTACGATTTCTCGCGGACCGCCTGGTTCCAGCGGCTCGGCGGGACGGGGCGAGCGAGCCGGATCGACCTGCTCGCCGCCGCGCCGGAGCCGGGCTGGCGGGCGGTAATCGCCGACTGGCGGACCCGGTTGGGCGCACATATCCGCGCCCAGCTCGCCGAAGCGGAGGGCGGGATCGCCGCGGCGCTGGCGACGGGCGACCAGTTCGGCATTCCCGAGGCGGATGCGGAGGCGATGCGGCGATCGGGCCTGGCGCATCTCTTGTCGGTGAGCGGCTTGCACCTGACCGTGGTGGTCGGGGCGGTGATGCTGCTGACGCTGCGGCTGCTGGCGCTGAGCCCGATGCTGGCGCTGCGCTTCCGGCTGATCCTGATCGCGGCCGCGGCGGGGGCGCTGGCGGGGATCGCCTACACCCTGCTGACCGGCGCCGAGGTGCCGACGATCCGCTCCTGCGTGGCTGCTCTACTGGTGCTGGCGGGGATCGCGCTGGGCCGCGAGGCGATTACGCTCCGGCTCGTCGCGGTCGGGGCGCTGGTGGTGCTGCTGCTCTGGCCGGAATCGGCAATCGGCCCGAGCTTCCAGCTGAGCTTCGCGGCGATCGTCGCGATCATCGCGCTGCACGAGCATCCGAAGGTGAAGGCGCTGCTGTCGCGACGCGACGAAGGCGTGCCGATGCGGACAGCGCGCTTCCTGTTCGGGCTGGTGCTCACCGGCCTGGTCGTCGAGATCGCGCTGACCCCGATCGCCTTGTTCCATTTCCACCGCGCCGGACTCTACGGCGCCGGGGCGAACGTCGTGGCGATCCCGCTCACCACCTTCGTGATCATGCCGCTCGAGGCGCTGGCCTTGCTGTTCGATCTGACCGGGCTCGGCGCGCCTTTCTGGTGGCTGACCGGGCAGGCGTTGTCGCTCCTGGTCTGGATCTCGCACGCCACCGCCGACGCGCCCGGCGCCGTCGCGATGCTGCCCGCAATTCCGCGCGGCGCTTTCGGACTGATGGTGGTGGGCGGGTTATGGCTTTCCCTGTGGCGGACGACCTGGCGGCGGCTCGGGCTGGTCGCGGTGGCGGCCGGGGCGCTCTGGGCGCTGGCGACGCCGCTGCCGGACCTGATCGTCACCGGCGACGGACGGCATGTGGCGCTGCGCGGGCCCGACGGGCGGTTGGCGATCCTGCGCTGGCGGGCCGGCGACTATGTTCGAGACACGCTGGCCGAGCTGGCGGCGGCCGAGGCGGATTATGTCGAGTTCGACGATCTGCCGGGCGTCTCGTGCAGCGAGGATCTGTGCGCGGCCTATGTCGACCGGGAGGGGCGTCGCTGGCGGGTGCTGGCGACGCGGACGCGCCACATCGTGCGCTGGCCGGAGATGGTGCAGGCCTGCGCTTGGGCGGACATCATCATCTCCGACCGCCGCCTGCCGCGCGGCTGCAACCCGCGCTGGCTCAGAGCCGACCGCGCATTGCTGGCCCGGACCGGCGGGCTATCGATCGCCTTTGGGCAGCAGCCGCGCGTGACGACCGTCATGCAGGATGCGGGGGATCACCCCTGGGCGGCGCGAGCCAGCCATGAGTAGAAATGCCCAAATAAAGCTGTTCCCCGGCGAAGGCCGGGGTCCAGGAGCGCCGTGAGGCGCTTCGGATCGACGTGGCTGCTATCTGGCTTGCGCCGGCCTGGGCCCCGGCCTTCGCCGGGGAACAATCAGTGTGGAACCGTCTCCGATTTCACGCAGGCGAGTTCGTTGCCGCCGGGATCGAGGAAGTGGAAGCGGCGGCCTCCCGGGAAGGCGAAGATCGGCTTGGCGAGCGTGCCGCCGGCATCGAGCACCGAAGCCAGAGCGGCCTCCAGATCGTCCACTTCGATCACCGGCAGCGGCGCCCCGACCGCCTCGGCGCTGTCCGCCTGGATGCCGATATCGGTGTCGCCGGTCGTCGTCGCGGCATAGGTCGGCCCGAACGCGGTCATCGTCCAGCCGAACGCGGTCTCGTAAAAGCGCTTCGCCGCGCCGACGTCAAAGGAGGTCAGCTCCACATAATTGAGGCGGGCCATCGTCATTTCCTTTCAGGCGGCGAGCGCATGCGCCTCGGCGAGCCAGCCGCGCAACGTCGCATCGAGCGCGTCCGCCGATTCGATCAGCGTCTCATTGTTATAGCGATGGGCCGAAAGCCTCTCGGTCTTCCGAAATCGCTCATGCTCGATCGGCGCGGACGTCCGGAGATTCAGCAGAACACCAGTCTTGCGCGGGTGCAGACCGGCGAAGGCCACCCTGCGATTGAGGTGGATGCAGGTTCCCTTCGGATCGACAGCCACGTCGGGCAGCGCACAGGCGATGGCGATCAAGTCGCGGGCCAGACCGCGCACCGGCGGCGCAAACAATCTGTCGACCGCGTCTTCCGCCATCGCTCTAGTAACGCCGCAGCAGCCCGGCCAGCCGACCCTGGATCTGCACCTGATCCGGGCGGTAGCGCTGCGGGTCGTACATGCGGTTGGCGGGGTCGAGGCGGATCATCTGGCCTTCGCGGCGGAAGGTCTTGAGGGTCGCTTCCTCGTCGTTGATCAGCGCCACGACGATCTCGCCGTCGCGGGCCGTCTCCTGCTTCCTGATCAGCGCATAGTCGCCGTCGAGAATGCCCTCGTCGACCATCGAATCGCCGGCAACCTCCAGCGCATAATGCTCGCCGGGACCGAGCAAGGCGGCGGGGACGGGGAGGGTGTCGGTGCCCTGCAGCGCCTCGATCGGCGTGCCGGCGGCGATCCGACCGTGCAGCGGGATATCCATGATGTCGTTGGCGGCCCGCGGCGGCGCCACGGCCGGAGTATTCGTGTTGGCGGCGGCCGGCGCGCGCGCCTCCGGCATTTTCAGCACCTCGAGAGCGCGGGCGCGATTGGGCAGGCGGCGGATGAAGCCGCGCTCCTCCAGCGCCGAGATCAGCCGGTGGACGCCGCTCTTGGACTTGAGGTCGAGCGCTTCCTTCATCTCCTCGAATGAGGGAGAGACGCCGCCCTCCTTCAGCCTCGCGTCGATGTAGAGCAAAAGCTCCTGTTGCTTGCGCGTCAGCATGTCCATGTCTCCGCCCGGAACATTGGCGGAACGTGTATGGAACGTTTCGGATGCTGTCAAGCGATGGTGCTCAGACCTCGGTCTCACCACCATCGGTTGCTTCGTCGGCTTCTTCCTCGCCGCTTTCCTCGATCCGCGCGGCGCTGACGACATGCTCGTCCTCGGCGACGTCGAACAGACGGACACCGGCGCTGTTGCGGCCGATGACGCGGGTGTCGCCGACGTTCATGCGGATCATCTTCGCCTGATCTGTGACGAGCATGAGCTGCTCGCCGCTGTGCGTGGGGAAGGAGGCGACGACCGGGCCGTTGCGGGCGAGATTGTCGATATTGGTGATGCCCTGGCCGCCGCGGTTGGTGCGGCGATATTCGAAGGCGGAGCTGCGCTTGCCATAGCCGTTGGCGCAGACGGTGAGGATGAACTCCTCCGCCGCCTCGAATTCGGCCATGCGCTCCGGCGAGAGCGTCGCCTCGCGCTCGCCTTCCTTCCACGGCGCCGCCTTCAGATAGGCGTCCCGCTCATCGGTGGTCGCGGCGAAGCCTCTCAGGATGGAGAGCGAGATCACCTCGTCGCCGCCCTTCAGAAGGATGCCGCGAACGCCGGTGGAGGTGCGGCTCTGGAATTCGCGCACCGCCGTGGACTCGAAGCGGATCGCCTTGCCCTGACGGGTCGCGAGGAGAACGTCATCCTCCTCGGTCAGCAAGGCGACCCCGATCAGCCGGTCGGTGGCGTCCTCGTCGAAACGCATCGCGAACTTGCCGTTCGACGGCACGTTGGCGAAGGCGTCCATCGAGTTCTTGCGGACGCCGCCATGGGCGGTCGCGAAGACCACCTGGAGCTTGCCCCACTCCGCTTCGTCCTCCGGCAATGGCAGAACGGTGGAGATGGTCTCACCCTCGGCCAGCGGCAGCAGGTTCACCATCGGCCGGCCGCGGGTGTTTGCCTGGCCCTCGGGCAGACGCCAGACCTTCAGGCGATAGACCTTGCCGTGGGTCGAGAAGAACAAGACCGGATTGTGGGTGGAGGTGACAAACACCTCGGTCACCGCATCCTCGTCCTTGGTCGCCATCCCGGCGCGGCCCTTGCCGCCGCGGCGCTGGGCGCGGAACGCCTCCAGCGGGGTGCGCTTGATGTAGCCGCCGAGGGTCACGGTCACGACCATGTCCTCGCGCTCTATCAGATCCTCGTCCTCGATGCCGTCGGCGGCGGCGGCGATCTCGGTCTTGCGCGGGGTGGCGAAGGCCGAGGCGATCGCGTCGAGCTCCTCGCGCATCACCGCGTAGAGCTTCACGCGATCGCCGAGAATTTCGAGGAGGCCGGTGATCGAGGTGGCGAGTTGGCTGAGCTCCCCGCCGATCTCGTCCCGGCCGAGAGCGGTGAGCCGGTGAAGGCGGAGATCGAGGATCGCGCGGACCTGCGCCTCTGAAAGGCGGTAGCTGTCGCCGGTGACTTCCGTCTCGATCGCTTCGACCAAACGGATGTAGGCGGCGATCTCGGCGATCGGCCATTCGCGGGCGAGGAGGGCGGCGCGCGCTTCGGCCGGGGAGGCGGAACCGCGGATGATGCGGACGACCTCATCCAGGTTCGTGACGGCGATGACGAGGCCGAGCAACAAATGCGCCCGCTCGCGCGCCTTGGCGAGCTCGAACTTGGAGCGGCGGGTGATCACCTCCTCGCGGAACTTGACGAAGCTTTCGATGATGTCGCGCAGCGTCAGGGTCTCGGGCCGGCCGCCGCGGATGGCGAGCATGTTGGCCGGGAAAGAGGATTGCGCCGGGGTGTGCCGCCAAAGCTGGTTCAGCACCACGTCCGGCGTGGCGTCGCGCTTCAGGTCGATGACGACGCGAACGCCCTCACGGTTCGATTCGTCGCGGATATCGCTGACGCCTTCGATGCGCTTGTCTTTCGCCGCCTCGGCGATCTTCTCGACCAGGCCGTTCTTGCCGACCTGGTAAGGGATCGCGGTCAGCACGATCGAGCGGCGATCGCCGCGGCCTTCCTCGATCTCGTGGCGCGCGCGCATGATGATCGAGCCGCGCCCGGTCTGATAGGCGGCGCGGGCGCCGGCCTGGCCAAGGATCAGGGGCCCGGTCGGGAAATCGGGGGCGGGGACATGCTCCATCAGCCCTTCGGTGGTGATGGCGGGATCGTCCATATAGGCTTTGCAGGCGGCGATGACCTCGCCGAGATTGTGCGGCGGGATGTTGGTCGCCATGCCGACCGCGATGCCGCCCGCGCCGTTGACGAGCAGGTTCGGGAAGCGCGCCGGCATGACCTGCGGCTCTTCCCGCGAGGCGTCGTAGTTCGGCGTGAAATCGACCGTGTCCTTGTCGAGATCGTCGAGCAGGGTCATCGCCACCCGGGCGAGCCGCGCCTCGGTGTAACGCATCGAGGCCGGCGGATCGGGGTCCATCGAGCCGAAATTGCCCTGGCCGTCGATCAGCGGCACCCGCATCGACCAATCCTGGGTCATGCGGGCGAGCGCGTCGTAGATCGCACTGTCGCCGTGCGGGTGATAATTGCCCATCACGTCGCCGACGATCTTGGCCGACTTGCGGTAGGGGCGGCCGGCGACGAAGCCGCCTTCTTGGCAGGCATAGAGGATCCGGCGATGCACCGGCTTCAGGCCGTCCCGCACGTCGGGCAGGGCCCGCGCCACGATCACGCTCATCGCGTAATCGAGGTAGGAGGTCTTCATCTCATCGACGATGGAGACTGGGGAAATGTCGGTGGAATCGATCGTCGGCGGTTCGGTGGCCAAGAGACTGTCCTAATTGAAGCGAGATCGGCCGCGCGGAACCGGCGGCCGTGCCGGGCTCCGCCTAGCCCATGGCGGCAGGCGGCGCCACCCCTCGCGAGCATGCGCGCGCGTGCGCGCGCGAGGCGATGCTCATATGGTTGTTTTTCTGCGCTTTTCCAGCCCTCCCCGGTTCAAGGGCCGTTCATTGCCGGGCCCCTAGCAACCGGCGGGCGATGGCGGTAGAAGCCGCGCGGTTCGAGGGCAAGGAAGGCGAGTTGATGCGTCATGTGAAGGCCGCGTTGGCCGCGATCCTGTCCGCCTCCGCGATCGCCGTGATTCCGTTTGCCGCGGCCGAGGCGCAGCCCGCCGCACAGGCGCCCCGGCCGCTCCAGCTGACGCGCGAGGAGCGCAATTCTTTGAACGCGCTGCGGATGGTCGCCTCGGGTGCGGACCGGGCCGCGCAGGACAATGCGCTCGCCGCGGCCCGCGCCGCCGCTCGCAGCGCCGACGCCCGTTATGCGGTCGGCAGCCTCGCCTATCAGATCGCCCGCCAGCGCAGCGACGTGCGGGCGATGGACGCCGCCGCCGACGAGATGCTGGCGACCAACCTGCCGCAGGGCGCGGAGCTGGCCGCATTGCTCGCCAGCCAGGCGAGCCGGGCCTATTCCGCCAACGATCTGCAGCGCACCGACCGGCTCCTCGCCCGGATGGTCGAGGCGGCGCCGAACAATCCTGTGGTCCTCGCCGACGCCGGTCAGTTCAAGGCGCGGCTGGGCGACCGGCCCGCCGCCGTCGCCTTGTTCCAGCGGGCGCTCGCCGCTCAGCGCGCGCTCGGCCAGCCGGCGCCGGAAAGCTGGTATCAGCGGGCTTTGGCGGTGGCGGTCGACGGCAGGCTGGTCGCGCAGAGCGCCACTTTGGGCCGCGAGCTGATCGTCAACTATCCGAGCCCGGCCAATTGGCGGGACGCAGTGCTTGCGCTCCGGGCCGGCGATCCGCCGCGGCCGGGCGGCGCCGCGCCGGCCCGGGAAAG
>JADMIO011863656.1_pt1 | contig 13843 bp, 16 predicted proteins | sample 8958161 | NCBI WGS metagenome assembly JADMIO01 (sample SAMN16585339, study PRJNA669376) | soil metagenome | isolation source: Crop rotation soil | place: USA: Cullars Rotation, Alabama | collected 2011 | reverse complement strand
CTTTCCCCCGCCGTTGGACAGCTACGTCAAAGCCGCTGAATAAGCGGACGGGCGCCCAATCAGACGCCGTGCCTCGTTGCTCGACAGAGTAGGCGGGCACTGCGGCCCCCACCGGCAGCTGAAGGGGGGAGCTATCAGCAATCTCGATGAAGCCAGGGTGGCTTCAAAGAATTCAACGTCAGCGCTCGGTGACGGTTCCTCTCATTACTGGTCCATTTGCTGGTCTATAACGCCGCGCATCAGCGACCATCCAAGATCGCAGCCCGGCGCTGGACGTGCCGGTAAATCGCACCAGGATCATCTCTGGCGGCATGCGCGGAATTGGCGGCTTAGTGGTAGCATTAACCAAGAGCGGTGTTGGTGACGACATAGGTGTTACACGCGCGACGAAGAGCTGAAGCTTATTTTGCGGTACTGTAGGGGGCACAAAGGCCAAGGAGGTTGCCTTGCTCCAGCGTCGGCTAGGAACAGTCTTTGTATTGGCTGTGCTCCTGGGTTTTCTGGGCTGGTCAGTCTGGTTCATGATCAGAACCTGGAATTCGGTCGAAGGCACCATGGGGGTGCATCAGTGGATTGCGCTGATCCTCGGCGTGTTCTTCTCCTGCCTCGTGGGGTTTGGGCTGATGGGCATGATCTTCTTCAGCAGTCGCCGGGGCTACGACGAGCCGCCGCACTTCGTCGTTCAAGAGGATGCTGATGATGAGCCGGGTGACGATACCGATACGGCCAAACGTTGAGCAGCAGCAACAGCTCACACGCATGAAGTCCGATGTCGATGCTTCCTCGGCCGCATGATCGAGGGCGCGAAGCCGGCGCCGTTCCCCGGCTTTGTCGCCGACTACGTGTCCGACTTCGGCGGTTTCCTGTGGCGGATCTCAGAGCCACCGCTATAGCAGGCTCGGCGCCGCTCCGGTACGCGGCGCGGCGCGAACCGAGATCGATTTGAGATGTTGGCGCAGGAGCCCGTTTTAAGCTGACTTCTTGAACGGCATCGCCGTCATTGCGGGCGGCACACGTATTCACCACCTTCGCAGACACGAGAACCGAAGCTGTTGTTGAAACAGGTCCGACCACGCCATTCACACTCTGGCGCTTGCGCTTGTGGCCCTGGCTCTTCTGCTTGTCGCTGAATTTGACGATGCCTGCGCTTGGGCCTGTAGCGGTTGGCTTCCGCGCTGATAATCGCGAGAGCAATAATGCCTACGGCAATCCCAACGGCAATACCTCGGCCGCGTCGCGCCTGCGCATCATTGACCGGAGCAACCGCTAGGCTCACGGCTACGGCTAGGACGACGAGCGATTTTGCAACTTGATGGAGCACGAGCCTACTCCCCCTCGTACGTAAATCGGTACGTGAGGACGTGGGCGAATTGGAGGCGGGGAGCAGATATGCTCCCTGTAGTGTCGGGCTGAAGCTAAGCGCCCATGACTAAGGCGTTGTCGTCGGCTCGGTGTGAGTGGCTGGTCCCCCGCCGGTTCCGCTCATGGGGCCAGTCGAGTTCGCCAAGTACCACGCCACGCCCATAGTCACTGCAAGCGCTGCAACAACCGCCCCGATGATCGCGCCGTTCTTGTCCATCGGTTCCATCCAGACGGCCACGGTCGCAGGCTATCAGCGCTTCTGTGAACTGAGAAGACGCTCCCGTCGTCTAGCGTCGGTCGTGGAGTGCCGGGCGTGGTCGGCGAATACCCCAGGACTATTCCCGGCTACAGCAGCCTGTGCGCCCCACATGTGTTCATTCGGAACCTTTCTGGGCGTCAACCGTTTCTGCGCCAGCGGGATAATGACGAGAACAACCTTGGAGGAATCACCATGAAGACTTTTGTCTCGCTACTCGTTTTGGCTCTTGCAACAGCATTCACGGCTCCTGCGTTTGCGCAAGAAACCGCGGCCCCGGCCACGAAAGCCGACTGCGAAAAGGCCAAGGGCACGTGGGACGACGCGACGAGTAAGTGCACCCTGCCGAAGTGAACTGACGCGCTGCTTGCGCGCCGACACACATCAGAGAAAAGAGGGCGGCCGCTAGCGACCGCCCGTTTACGTTGCCTGATGCCACGCATCACGGTGGCCGACAGGGCGGCTCCGTGAGCGTCACCGCGCGCGTCACCGTGCGTGGCCAGCTCGCCGCGTTGCTTGCTGACGGTGGACGCGCCGAATCCGGGAATTCTGTTCGTAGGGTTGTGTTGGTTGCGGGGGGTAGGATTTGTAGGCAACCCGCTGAACAAGGAATTCCGAGCAGGTCACACCACTGCGCGCTGAACTCGCCAACGCGCAAGCTCGGGAGCAGGCGCAGGCTGCGATGGCAGCGGCCAGTGCAGCACTGAGCACGGCGAAGGTGGGCAAGCCTGCTAATGCCGACGCGACAGCCGTGCAGCGCTATCTCGCGTCGGTCGGCATCCACGTCGGCACCGAGCGTCTCGCCGACGTGCTCAACTTGCTGACCGTGATCGCCGTCGAGTTCTGCGGCGCAGTTGCGCTGGCGATTGGCTGGCGGCCGGTGGCGATTGCCGGTCACGGCATGGGCCACGTGAACACCGGCGATGGTGGATTGAACGCGGGCGTGTTCACCGGAGCGTTCACGCCCCCCGGTGGTGTTCAAGCACCCGTTCTGCCGGCGTTGAACGCGCCCGTGAGCGTTCAGGTGGACGCTAAGACCGCGGCGACAATCGAGCGGCTGAAGAAGCGCATCCTGGGGGACCTTGAACGGGGGCCGCGCTCATGTTCGCAGCGGGTGCTGGCGACAGAATTCGGCGCGAGCGTGGGATACGTGAACAAAGCGTTGCACGAGTTGGCCGCGATGGGCGCTGTGAACGTCAGCACGTCGAGGGTGGGGACGACGGTGGCGCTGGTCGCGGCCTAGCGACGTCCTCCACAGGGAATTGATGGGGCCCGCTCGACAAAAGCACCGAGCCGGGCCCCTGTTGTTCTACTTCCAACGTTATTCCGATCTTGGAGGCCGCAATGCCGCTTTCTGCTGGTGAGCAAGCCGAAGTCGAGCGATGCGTCAAAGCCGCGAGCAATGACGAGATGGTGGAACTGCGCGGTGCGGCAGAACAAACCTTGCAGCAGCTAAGTGAAGTCGCCCGTCAAAAAATCTTCGATGCGGCAGAGAGCAAGGCGGCCGACAGTGCAATCGAGTTTCTTGTCAGGATCGAAGTCCGCGAAAAAGGGGGAGGCTGGTGGTTTAGGCTCAAGCGCCGAGCGCAACTCGTCCAGACATACTTCGGAAGCGGTAGCGCAGTGACCAGCTTCGCCATCAAGAGTGAGGCGAACGATCACGCTGTGCGCTTGAAGACGTTGACGGAGATGGCGGCCAGATATTTAGACCTCCCTGCCGACACATTGCGGGAGGTATTGGCCAGGGACTTCTCAGCTTCGCAGATTTCGGGTGATAGCTTCGGGTTCGTCTACCGTACCTCGCCAGAGTTCGAATTTCGCATCAGCGGGATTGGCAAAGAGAAGTCGGCCCGATCAATCATGGTAATGGGCCGTGGGGAACTGACCGGCTACACGCTGTATGGAAATGACGGCGGCACGCTGTGGTTCAGCGTCGCCAGCGATGGACCGTTCAGCGTTGCAACGGGTGCGGCAATGAAGCTGGCGAAGACGATGCAGGCCAAGTTTGACATCGACGACTTGTCGAGGCTCGCGCCGGCCTACTAGACGGTCGTTCGTTTCCTCAGCACGCCATCGTCAGCCAGCGCCTCGACGACCTCGCGCGGATGCGTGCTCGCCGGCAACTTCTCGCCGTTGATGATGCGGGCGACAATCAGCGCGGGGTGCCATCGCGCCACCTTCTCGTCGAGACTGCAGACGTGCTTGCCCGCGGTCGGGCTCGATGACGGCAACCGCGCAATCTGCAGCGACGATGGCAGCAAAAAACGCTTCGCGACCAGCCGCCCAAACAGCTCGTCGGCCTTGGTACCATTGAGCCCAACGCGCTCGATGTTTGGATAATCCGCAAAGAATGCGCCGAAGTCGTTGACCACGGGCTCCTTGATGTCGGAGTCCAGACTGCCGGGCCGATCTGCGCTCGCGAGTACGTCCCACAGCGCAATGCCGTGTCGTCGCAGGAACGTAAGGCGTTCGCCATAGTCGGCGCCAATGACCTCACCGTAGACACGCGATAGGATCGTCCAGAAATCGTTGCGCCCGTGCGAGTAGTACCGCTGCCGGCGGAGAGACTCGTCGCCGGGCAACGTGCCCAGGATCAGCACGCGCGAGGACGCGTCAACGACGGGATCGAGCCCGATCTTTGTGTCGCAATTCTCCTGTGTTTGTGTCACGGCTGCCTCGCTCTTCTTGGGGCGAATCAGCAATTTTACCTCATGGCCGATCCACTTGAAGTTCTCGCCGACTCTCTGGGCTGCATTCTTGCTCGCACGCTCTACCGCGAACACGTTGAACAAGAAGCGATGCAGAGGCAGCTCGATGAGCTTGACGCGATAGCTGCGCGGACGCAGCATCGGGCTCCTACTGAGGGGGCAGAAGATGCGCGCGGCGATCTACGCACGATTCAGCAGCGATCTACAGAACCCGAAGTCTGCTGACGACCAGCTCGACGCTTGCCGCAAGTACGTAGAGCGGCAAGGCGGCACTGTCGTTCTGGAGTTCAAGGATGAGGGCGTCTCCGGCGCGTCGGTTGAGAACCGACCGCAGCTCCAAGCGCTGCTCGCCAACGCTGGAAATGGCGTCTTCGACGCCGTTGTCGTGGAGTCGTTTGATCGCCTAAGCCGCAGCGTTGGCGACCTCGACAGAATTCGCCAGCGCCTGGCCTTCCATAAGGTGAAGCTCGTTTCTCTGGCCGACGGCGAAGCGAGTCAGCTCACCGTTGGGCTGCGCGGCATCATTGGCGCTGCCTACCTCGAAGACCTCAAGCAGAAGACCAAGCGCGGCCAGCTCGCGGCGCTCAAGGCCGGCAAAGTCGCTGGTGGCCGTTGCTATGGCTACGACGTGCTGCCCGGCGGCAAAGGCGAGCGCGCGGTAAACGCCGAGCAGGCTGACATCGTGCGCCGCATCTTCGCCGAGTATGCAGACGGCAGAAGTGCCGACGATATTGCGCGAGCACTCAACGCCGACAGCGTGCCGTCACCCCGTGGTCGATCATGGCGCGGCAATACGATCCTGGGCGGAGCGAAGGACAAGACGGGTCTGCTGCGCAATGAGCTGTACCGGGGCGTGTTCGTGTTCAACCGCCATGAGTACGTGAAGTCGCCAGACACCGGCCGGCGTCTCGCACGCCACAACGACGAGTCCGCACGGCATCGCCAAGCCATGCCCGATCTACGGATCGTCGATGACGCTACTTGGGATCGTGTGCAAGGGCGGTTGGCGAAGCGCGGCGTGTCCCACCAGACGGCGGTCGCCAACAAGCAGATGACGCGGCCTGCTAAGCGGCCTCGTCCGTTGCGGCTGTTGCGGTGGCGCTATGCACATGGTCAGGGCCGACCGGCTGCAGTGCGTCGAGCACAAGTCGGGCGTCTGCAGCAACGCACGCATGGGGTCGATGAGCGACATCGAGGAGCGCGTCGTGGCTGCCGTGCGGCACAAGCTCTTGTCGCCGGACCTGATCGAGCGCGCCTTGAACGCAGCCCGTGACGAGATGGTGCGTCTTCGGGAGGACGAGAACCGTCGCCGACGAGCACTTGAGAAGGAGCATCAGGACGTGAAGCGCGAGCTGCAGGTGATGCTCAAGCTGATCAAGGCTGAGCAGGCGCCGCCGACGATCATCGACGACATGTGGGCCGCCGAGCGTCGCAAAGGAGAGATCGAGACCGCGCTCGCCGAAGTGCCGGAGCAGAAGGTCGAGCTGCATCCGAGTGCGCTTACGCGGTATCGGTACATGGTCGAAGAGCTATGGAGCAGCATCCGCCGATCTGAGGACGCGGCGCCAGGTCGTGAAGTCAGCTTCCGCCCTGGTACTGGTCGGTTTTATGAGCATGAGGGACCGCGCAAGGCCGCTGCGCAGACCGTCGCCACTCGTGAGGAAGGTCAGCAAGAGGCACGCAAGAGGGCTCGTGAGGCGCTACGTTCGCTTGTCGACCGCATCGTCATTGCGCCTGATGGGCCGGCCACAGACAAGCGCGGTGGTGGCCCCGTGAGCGTCACCGTGCATGGCCAGCTCGCCGCGTTACTTACGGACGATGGACGCACCGAATCCGGGGATTCTGTTCGTAGGGTTGTTTTGGTTGCGGGGGTAGGATTTGACCACCACCGGTAACCAAACGCCGTTGTAATCGTTGGTTTTCCCACCGATGGGGCTAGAAAATGGGGCTAGAATCTCGAGCCCCGGAGCCCCAATGCCGCGCTATATCGTGCCCCACCACGGCGGTCTGAAGTACGTCCGCGCCATCCCCAAAGATGTGCAGCCGTTGGAGGGGCGCAAGGTGTGGACGGCGTACCTCAAGGGTCTCAGCGCCGAGGACGCGAAGACACGCGCGCTTGAACTCGCCGCCGAACATGACAAGCGGGCGAAGGTGCTGCGTAACCTTAACGAGACCGATAAGCGGCTGCTCAAGTCCAAGGGCGGTCTGGCGCGCTGTCAGATCGATGCGGCACACGCCGACTATCTCGCCGCCGTGTTATGGAGCCACAGCATCGGTAAGCCGGCGACCGACCCGGCGCAGCGGACCATCGCCGCGCTCTTGGAGGCGCACGCCCCGACGCATAACATCGTCGCCAAGCTTAACGGCAAGCCGGGCGCCGACCCGCGTTTGTTCGATTTGGTGACACTCTGGCAGGGCATCGCCAAGCCGCGTGCGGCTAAGTCGGTCGATAAGGCGAAGATGCACGTGCGCCGTTTCGTCGAGCTGGTCGGAGACCACGCGCCACGGGACGTGACACGTCAGCAGGCCATGGCGTATCGGGACGCCTTGGAGAAGCGGCCGGGGTTGTCCGCCAAGAGCGTCGATAAGCACCTCTATGGGATGCACCGGCTCTATACGGTGGCGCTCAGTGAAGGTGTGGTGGAGTCTAATCCCTTCAGCGGCGTCAAGGCCCGCAAGGGCGCCAACGGCAAGTACGTCGATGAGGGGCGTAAGCCGTTCACATCGACCCAAGTTCGGCTGATCTTCAAGCGGCTCGCCGAACTTCCGACCGACGATCAGATGGTCATGCGCCTGCTTGCCTACCACGGCATGCGCGCAGGTGAGGTTTGCCAGCTGCGTGCCTGTGATGTGCAGCGGCTTGGCGGCGTCGATGTCGTCTCCATCAACGACGCGGCGGGGTCGATCAAGAACAAGCCGAGCTTGCGGGATGTGCCGCTGCATCCCAAGTGTCGCGAACTGCTGCAGCTGGCGAAGTCGAAGGCGCCGGAGGCATACCTGTTCGACTATCCGATGTGGAAGCACTCGCGCGCCGGGAAATTTCAGCAGCGGGCCAACGCATGGCTGCGCAGCATCGGCATTACCGAGAAGAACATCACCATTCACTCTTGGCGCCATTCTTGGCGGACCTTGGCGCGCGAACTCAATATGCCGGAGCCGATCAGCCGATCCATCTTGGGACACACCCTCGGCAGCGGCGAGCACGGCAAGTACGGCGAGGCGCCGTCGCTCAAGGAGCGCGCGAAGTGGATCGCCAAGATCGATCCGCTTTAGGGCTCAATAGATCTGTGAACGAGCCCGGGCCATGGTCGACTTGCACCCGGTTGTCAGACGCCATCATTAACCTGACCACGGCGCAGTCTTCCGGATAGTGCTGCCAGTAGCTGAGGAAAAGCGGTGGCCAAACTGGGCTCCAGCGTAAAGCGACTACTCGTGGTCAACTTTTGGAATGGGATTGGCAGCGAGCCATTTCTTCGCGGCTTCCCGCGGTGGCAGACCATCGACGTTCACCCACAGATCCATCTGCGTGACGGCGTCAATACTCAGCTTGATGCGCGCCAGACGGGCGAGCGTCGCCGGCGCCAGCTTATCCCGCAAGCCGTTGTGGCCGAGGAGAACGGCGGTATCGCCGTGCCCATAGATGCCCTTCGGCTCCTCGAGCACGCGAACCTTGTATGCCGCATTGATCCACTGCGGTTGCCACAGCGGCATCACCAGCCAGCGCTCCTCGGGGAGAGCCTCCTTGAAGTTCTGGATCCAGTCCTTGGACTCGCCCGGAATCACCTCGTAGCCGGCCGCATCGAGACCGTAGGCTTCGCGGATCTTCGCCGCACCCACCATAAGTCCTGACGTTGCGCCGATACCGCGGATGCGCTTGTCCATGCGTGCCGCAACTTCGGGCTTTTTGAGATCGTCGATCGTACGCACGGCATCGGCCGGAACATAATGTGGGACGGCCCAGTAGAGCTTGGCCTTGTCGTAGAGCGCCGATGACGAATGTGTCGTCTTTCACCTTGGCGTAAAGCGGTGCGTGTCCGTCAGGCAGCCAGGCGGCGGCCAGGATATCGATGTCGCCGGCACCTAACTTCGGGAAGATGTCGCCGTGACTGCCGGTCGTGACGTCGACCTTGTAGCCATCCTCCTCGAGCACCTCCTGCACGATACCGCCGACCACGGCGTAGAACGACAAGCTGACCTGGCCGAGCCGGATCGTTGGCGCTTCGGCGGTCGCCGCCGGAGGCAAAGTCAAAATCTGGAGAAGGCAACCGGCTAGAGCTGCTAGGAGCATTCTCGGGGAGGTCGTCATTACGATCGTCCAGCCTCCAAGGGGCGTGAGGGCTCATCTCAAACTCCGCGCGTCGTCCGAAAAGTGGTTTAGTTGGAACTCCAGTCTTCGCGAAGCAGATCCCTACTTCCATTTGATCGAGCAACCAACGGAGGCGACCTGGTTGGGCGGCCCGTTGCCGGTTTCTGCGATAAGGCTGCTCATATTTGAGTATCTATGGCATTATCGCTTCGGGCGCGACCGGCGCCATTGTGGGTGACAACGTGGGGTACTGGCTTGGTCGCGAAAAGGATATGCTGATGCTGCCCGCTGCCTACCCTCCGAGACGTGACTGGGAACCGCTAGGCGCAATGCTGGAGTGAACATGTCTCTCGAAACGTACATAGCCCCGTCGAAGGCAAAGTCTGCCGCGCTCCTGTTCGACCCCATTCGCGTAGGACGAATGATGCTACCTCATCGCGTTGCGATGGCGCCCTTAACCCGGTCGCGCGCACGCCAGCCGGGTAATGTCCCGACGCCGCTCAATGCGGCCTACTACGTGCAGCGGTCGTCCGCCGCGCTGATCATCAGCGAGGCGACCCAGGTCTCGATGCAAGGCCAGGGGTACGCGTGGACACCCGGCATTCACAGCCGCGAGCAGATCGAGGGCTGGCGTCTCGTCGCTGACGCCGTGCGCGCGGCGGGTGGACGGATTTTCCTCCAGCTCTGGCATGTCGGGCGCATTTCCCACCCCGCGCTACAACCGGACGGAATGCTCCCCGTCGCACCATCGGCCATCCGCCCGGCCGGTCAGGCATTCATCGAGAACGACCGAGGTGAAGGCGAGCTCGTTCCCTTCGTCACGCCGCGGGCGCTCGATCTCGTCGAGATGCCCTACATCGTGCAACAGTACGAACGAGCCGCTCGCAATGCTCTGGCCGCAGGCTTCGATGGCGTTGAGATTCACTCGGCCAATGGGTACTTGCTGGACCAGTTCATCAACTCAAACACGAATGCCAGAACCGACGCCTATGGCGGCGCTATCGGGAGTCGTTCGCGTCTGCTGTTCGAAGTGGTCGAGGCTGTCAAGGGCGTATGGGGAGGTGATCGCGTTGGTGTTCGCTTGTCTCCACTCGGCACGTTCAACGACATCGGCGACTCAGATCCCGAGACAACCTTCGGCACAATCGCTGAGCAGCTCTCGGGCCAAGACCTCGCCTATCTACACCTCGTCAATCCCGCGACGGCCGACCTTGATCAGGGCCGCGAGCCAGACGCGCGTGCGCTCTCCCTTCTCGATTTGATGCGTTCCAAATATCGCGGAACGCTGATGCTGGCTGGCGGCTTTGACCGTGACAGCGCCGAAACCTGGCTCCAGAACGGTCGCGCGGACATCATAGCGTTCGGGCGAAAGTTTTTGGCAAACCCCGACCTGCCCCGGCGCCTGCGCCAACGCGCGCCACTCAATGCCGATGACACGACCACGTATTACGGGGGAGGCGCCAAAGGCTACACGGACTATCCGACACTTGAACAGGAGCGAGGAGAAGCGCCCAAGCCGTGCGTCGACGATCGCTGGCGGTGATCGCCCCAGTATGTTGGGAGATTGCTTCGAAAAAATCCTGGGCGTCGCCCAATTTGGAGAAGGGGTTAAGGGCGACAGCGGCATGCCCCCGGCAAGGACAAGCGAGGAGTGGCGATGCGAGAACCTCACCCGAGCCATCCTTTGTTTTCAAATGCGAAGAGGCCATCGTGGCTGTGGCTAAGTTGCTTCGCGCTAATCCCATGGCACGTGAGCTTGAAGTGATTGCCAAGCTAATTGACGGGCTGGAGAAGCCGGAGGATGTCGCGGCGGCGGAGCGGATCCATTTTGCTTTGGCTGGGCTCGCCGCGCGGGTTCAAAAATGGCAAGACGTATTTGCTGCGAATCAAAAGTGATTAGCTGAGGTCTTCCAGACGCTCGCTATCGGGACGGGCGCGTGTTGATCTGAGCCTGCGAAACCCGCTGCGAACAGCGGCGTCAGTTCAGTCGTTACTGTTCCATAAGGGCCTCTCGTATTTGCTTGAGTTCCCGCAAGGCGACTTGGTCAGCTTTGGGGATTTGTAGATCCAGTTGATCGAGCACGTCGATCATCACTTTCGCGACAACCAGACGCGCAAACCACTTGTGGTCGGCTGGCACGACGTACCAAGGCGCTTCCCGGGTACTGGTATTACGAATCATCTCCTCATAGGCATCCATGTAGGGGTCCCATAGTTTTCGCTCGGCAACGTCCTGCAGGGAAAACTTCCAGCGCTTTGCCGGATCGTCGAGCCGCTCCAACAGGCGACGCGTCTGTTCCTCCTTCGAGATAAGGAGGTGAATTTTTACGACAGCCGTCCCGTTCCGCGCGAGGTAGCGCTCGAAGGCATTGATGTCCTCAAACCGTTCGTCCCAGATCCTTTTGCTAACGAGTTTCGGCGGAAGCCGCTCATTCGCGAGCAGATCGCGGTGGACACGAACCACCAGCACTTCCTCGTAATGAGAGCGATTGAAAATTCCGATACTTCCGCGCCTCGGCAGGTGTACTGCGGCGCGCCAAAGAAAGTCATGATCGAGTTCGGCGGGGCTCGGCGGCGTGAAGGAGTGTGCGTGGCAGCCGAGAGGGTTCAGGCCCGACATTACGTGCCTAATGGTACTATCCTTCCCGGCGGCGTCGACCCCTTGCAATATGATTAGCAACGCCCAGGTGTGTTCCGCATAGAGCCGCTGTTGGAGGCTAGCGAGGCGCTCGATATGCTTTGCGAGGAGGGACGTCGCCGCAGCCTTATTCAGATCGAGCCCGGCCGTATCGCCGGGATCGAAATCCTTCAGGCGAAAACGGTTTGGCTTCTCAATTTTAAAGCGTTTGACGAGTTCAGGCTCTTTCATGGCAAACCTTTTGGGGTCTTCGGTACCTGGCGGCTATGTTGAACCGGAAAAGAACCCCCTTTTTGACGCGGACCGCCCGATCGCTTTCATCGCTACATTTCGAGGTCTCTTGGCCGCGTTCGGGAGGGCTGTGTTCTTCGAGCGAGCACTGCGCGCGAGAAAGCGCGGCGGCGAGCGGCGGTCGGGGAGGGCCGCCGCCCCTAGTCACTTTTGGCCTTTTTGTTTCGGGCGATTAGCTTCCCGACCTCGGCGACTCTCATCTTGAGATCGACGATCATCTCGGCGGTGATGTTGACCTGCTTGCCGTAAATGCCGTCTCTCACCTCGAAGATTACATAGTGACCACGCTCCATGTGTTCGATCTGCGTTAGCCACGATTTCTGCTGCTGACGAGCCCACTTCAACACCAAGTCCATGCGTGCGCTCCCTATCTCACCGAAATAAGCACGAACTTCACCCCGAATTCTCCCGGCGAAGGACGCACTTCCTCCGTTTCGCCTCGCAGCGTGTGGCTACGTCCCGCCGAGTCGAACTGCTCGTTTTGAGAACGGATTGCACAGACTGTAGCCTCCAATTTCTGATGCGAGGTGTAGAATTCAAGTGGCCATTTGGGCATCGAGAAGCCCACTCAGTCGGTTTTTCGCGTGCCGTAGCCGGCGGGAGAGGCTGATGTGCATTCGCAATATTGCGCCCGGAAGCCCAAGTAGTTAGCGCGGAAACAGCAACATCGCTAACGTTTGCTCAGAGCCAGACTGACAGCTTGCGGATCTGCCCGTGTTCCGTTGGAGTTTCACCGCAAGAACATTATGGAAAAACCCAGAATATAGTTGACCTTGTTCACAAAGTGCTCGGCGAGCAGTAGCACCTGATGCGTCATTTATCCCTCCGGGGCAAAAGGTTGAGCGGCAAGTGAAGGCCCCAAGCTGGCGCAGCGACGTCGGCAATGGGTCAGAACCGGACATGGACCGCGTAGCATCGAACGTCAGCTTTGGGCCAGTAGCGGACATCGAGCGTAGGGCTACAAATGTCAGCATTGGTCCAGTAGGCGGACTAAGGGCAAGCACTAGGACGCGTCAGCTGAGCATCCGTCAGCGGACGTCTTAGCGCGGCTCGGGGACGGCTGCTCAGGGCCAAAACCGCCGCTCCACCCTGTGGGTCACATGGCCTTCAGGTACTCGTGCACAAACTTCACCGCCATGGCGCCCTCGCCCACTGCTGAGGCGACGCGCTTGATCGAGTCCGCTCGCACGTCTCCAGCTGCGAACACGCCTTTCCCGCTCGTTTCCAACAGGAATGGCTCGCGCTTGGCGGTCCAATGGGGGGAGTGAAAGAGTTCCGCCCCTGTGCGGACGAACTCTTTGGCGTCCTTCTCGATCTCCGGCGGCAGCCAGTTGGTGCGGGGCTCGGCCCCAATGAAGCTGAAAACCGCGGCCGTCGTCAACGTTTGCGCCTCGCCGGTTTTGTTGTTCACGATCTCGATCTCGCGCAAGTGGTTGTCACCCCGCATCGCGCGCACGGTGGTATTCAACAGCACCTCGATGTTTGGCGTCTGCTCGATGCGCCGTGCGAGGTAGGCCGACATGTTGGCATAAAGATCATCGGCGCGAATGATGAGATAGACCTTGCTGGCAATGGTGGAGAGGAAGACCGCCGCCTGTCCAGCGGAGTTGCCGCCCCCGATGACCACGGCTTCCGCGTTACGGCACAACGGAGCTTCGTTACGCGTGGCCGCGTAGTAGACACCGCAGCCCTCGTAGCGTTCACAGCCTTCGGCCGGAAGCCGGCGATAGTGGGCGCCGCTGGCGATCAGCACGCACTTGGCGGTCAGTGTCTCGCCTCCGTCGATGTGCAGCGTCGGGTACTGGCCCTCTAACGTGAGGCGAATGACCGGCGACGGAACCGCGATATGCGCCCCGAACTTGTTGGCCTGCACCGCCGCGCGCTCGGCAAGCTCGCTGCCGGCAATGCCCGTCGGAAAGCCGAGATAGTTCTCGATGCGCATGCTGCGGCCGGCTTGGCCGCCTGGGCCTGCACTCTCGAGCACGACGGTAGTCAAACCTTCCGAGGCAGCATAAACGGCCGCGCCGAGGCCGGCCGGCCCGGCGCCCACCACGATCAGATCATATGTCGTGAGCTCGAGCGGGCGGCGGATGCCCAGCGCCTCGGCGAGCTCTCTGTCCGAGGGGTTGCGCAAGATCAGCTTGCGCCCCCAAGTCACCACGGGCGTGTCTACCTCGCTCACTCCAAACTGCTTCAGGAGCTGTGCGACGTCGGGGTTGGCTTCGAGATCGAGCCACGTGAATTTCCAGCACATTGGGATCCTAAGCTTAGAATTGGGAAAG
>JADMIO012757584.1_pt1 | contig 13844 bp, 12 predicted proteins | sample 8958161 | NCBI WGS metagenome assembly JADMIO01 (sample SAMN16585339, study PRJNA669376) | soil metagenome | isolation source: Crop rotation soil | place: USA: Cullars Rotation, Alabama | collected 2011 | reverse complement strand
CTTTCCCCCGGTCGCCGTTGCCGCGGCGCCCGCCGCAGGTGGCGCGGCCGCTGCCGGCGGTGGCGAGGCCGCGGCCGAGCAGGACGAGTTCGACGTGATCCTCGAATCGGCCGGCGACAAGAAGATCCAGGTCATCAAGGTCGTGCGCGAGCTGACCAGCCTGGGCCTCAAGGAAGCCAAGGACGTCGTCGACGGCGCGCCCAAGACCGTTCTCGAGAAGGCCAACAAGGAGACCGCCGACAAGGCCAAGGAAGCCCTTGAGGGCGCCGGCGCCACCGTCTCGGTCAAGTAGCACGTCACTTCCACCTCAGGCGGCTCACCTTCACCGGCGGGCCGCCTGAGGCGTGTCCCCGCTAACTCCGGGGTAAGTCCAGGCCGCGTGACTCGGAGGGACTACCGCCGGGTAGCCTCATTCGCTGTGACCGCGGTCACATGCGTTGCGGTGGGGCAGCGGCGGCGTTACGCATGGCAGTTCTGGTCGTAGTCCCAGAAGGCGGCAGGGAAGGCGGTCGTGCGTGGGCGTTGAGATCAAGGTCGAGGGACTGACGAAGTCCTTCGGCCGCCAGGTCATCTGGGAAAACGTCTCCCTCACCCTGCCCAAAGGCGAGATCTCGGTCCTGCTCGGGCCGTCCGGCACCGGCAAGTCGGTGTTCCTCAAGCATCTGGTCGGCCTGCTCCGACCCGATCGCGGCCACGTCTACATCGAGGGCAAAGACGTCCCCAACGTCTCCGAGCACGAGCTCTACGAGGTCCGCAAGATGTTCGGTGTCCTGTTCCAGGACGGGGCGCTCTTCGGCTCGATGACGATCTACGACAACGTCGCCTTCCCGCTGCGCGAGCACACCAAGAAGGGCGAGTCCGAGATCAAGCAGATCGTCATGGAGAAGCTCGAGCTGACCGGCCTCACCGGCGCGGAGGCCAAGCTCCCGGGAGAGATCTCCGGCGGCATGCGCAAGCGCGCCGGGCTGGCCCGCGCACTCGTGCTCGACCCGGAGATCCTGCTGTTCGACGAGCCCGACTCCGGGCTCGACCCGGTGCGCACCGCCTACCTCAACCAGCTGATCGTCGACCTCAACGCGCAGATCGAAGCGACGATGCTCATCGTCACGCACGACATCAACACCGCCCGCACGGTGCCCGACAACATCGGTCTGCTCTATCGCCGCCACCTGGCGATGTTCGGCCCGCGGGAGATGCTCCTGTCCAGTCAGGAACCGGTAGTCCGTCAGTTCCTCAACGCGCGCCGGCAGGGTCCGATCGGCATGGCCGAGGAGAAGGACGCCGCCGAGCTCGCTGCCGAAAAGGAGGAGGGCGAGGAGCTGCCGCCGCTGCCGCCGATCCCGCCTCAGATCTCTCCGAGCAACGGCGAGGAGCGACGCACCCAGCGTCCGGCCGGTCAGTGGCTGAAGGAGCACGGCGTCGAGCCGCCGCCCGGATCGTTCACGGGCGAGGAGGGCTATGGCGAAGCAGCCGCACCGACGGCGCCGCCCGCGACGACCGAGAGCCCTCGTGCGCGCCGTAACGCGCGCACCGATGACGACGACGACGGTGGGTCGGTTCGCGTCCTGAGCAACTCCGACGGCGACGCGCCCGCCAAGAAGACGACGGCGCGCAAGACGACAACACGTAAGACGACGGCACGGAAGACGACCACCAAGAGACCGAGCGAGTGAGCCGCGGTCGATGACCTCGTCCACCTTCACGGCTCCGCTACGCCAGAGCGGCAGTTTCTTCGCGCTGTGCCTCGACACGGTCGTCCAGCTGTTCCGCTCGCTGATCCGCCGCCGGTTCCAGTGGCGCGAAGCGATCGAGCAGGCATGGTTCCTCGCCAGCGTCACGATTCTCCCGACCGCGCTCGTGTCGATTCCGTTCGGCGCGGTCATCGCGTTGCAGATCGGCAACCTGTCCCGTCAGGTCGGTGCACAGTCCTTCACGGGTTCGGCCGCGGTGCTCGCGATCATCCGGGAAGCCGCGCCGATCGTCTGTGCACTGCTGATCTCCGGCGCCGGCGGGTCGGCGATCTGCGCCGACCTCGGCAGTCGCAAGATCCGCGACGAGATCGACGCCATGGAAGTGCTTGGCATCTCCCCGATCGAACGGCTCGTCGTACCTCGTGTGTTCGCCAGCATGTTCGTCGCCGTACTGCTCAACGGCCTGGTGTCCGTTGTCGGTGTCATCGGTGGCTACACGTTCAACGTCCTGTTGCAGCATGGCACTCCTGGCGCCTACATCGCGTCGTTCACGGCCCTCGCGCAGCTGCCCGACCTGTGGGTCGGTGAGCTCAAGGCGCTCATCTTCGGCGCCCTCGCCGCGATGGTCGCCTCCTACAAGGGACTCAATCCCAAGGGCGGCCCCAAGGGCGTCGGCGACGCGGTCAACCAGTCCGTGATCATCGCGTTCATGCTGCTGTTCGTCGTCAACTTCCTCATAACGACGGTCTACTTCCAGGTCGTCCCGCAGAAGGCGATCTGAGGTCATGGCGTCCGTTCAGACAGTGCCGCGGCCGTTGCGCTTCCTGCGTCCGGTCGTGACCAAGCCGCTCGACTCGCTGGAGGACATGGGCGAGCAGCTCTCGTTCTACGGGCGCGCTCTCGGCTGGTCCTGGCGCACGCTGATCCACTACAAGAAGGAAGTCTTCCGGCTCATCGCGGAGGTCTCCCTCGGCTCGGGCGCACTCGCCGTCATCGGTGGCTCGGTCGGCGTCATCATGTTCATGACGTTCTTCACCGGCACCGAGGTCGGGCTCGAGGGCTACCAGGGGCTCAACCAGATCGGCATCTCCGCGTTCGCCGGCTTCATCTCCGCCTACTTCAACACCCGGGAGATCGCCCCGCTCGTCGCGGGTCTCGCACTGACGGCCACCGTCGGTGCCGGCTTCACCGCACAGCTCGGCGCCATGCGGATCAGTGAGGAGATCGACGCGCTCGAGGTCATGGGCATCCCGTCCGTGCCCTACCTCGTCACGACGCGCATCATCGCGGGCCTGGTCGCGGTCATCCCGCTCTACGTCGTCGGGCTGTTCGCGTCCTACTTCGCGACCAAGGTCATCGTCGTTCAGTACTTCCACCAGTCGGGTGGCACCTACGACCACTACTTCCATCAGTTCCTGGTGCCGACCGACGTCTTCTACTCGTTCCTCAAGGTCATCATCTTCTCGGTCGTCATCATGCTGATCCACTGCTACTACGGCTACTTCGCGCGTGGCGGCCCGGCCGGTGTCGGCGTGGCCGTGGGCCGCGCAGTCCGCACCTCGATCGTTGCGATCAACGTCATCGACCTGTTCCTCAGCCTGGCTCTCTGGGGCGCCAACACGACGGTTCGGATCGCGGGTTAGCGCGTGGCGCGAACCGACCGCGGTCTGCGGATGAAACGGCGCCTTCAAGGCGTCGGTTTCCTCGTGGTCGTCGCTGCGCTTCTGGGACTGACCGTTGCGATCTACAACAAATCGCTTCCCTGGCAGTCGAGCGACCACGTCACGCTCGAAGCCGACCGCGTGGGCAACCAGCTGGTCGTGCCTGCCGACGTCAAGCTCGATGGCGTCCTCGTCGGCCGGGTCTCCGGCGTGTCCACCTCGGGAAGCACTGCCAAGCTCAACCTGCAGATCAGCAAGAGCAAGATCGACGAGATCCCCGCCAACGTCGTCGCGCGAATCCTGCCCAAGACGCTGTTCGGTGAGAAGTTCGTCGACCTCGTCATCCCTGACGGCACGCCGGCAAACGCGCCGCACCTGCAGCCGGGCGACGTCATCCAACAGGACCGGTCCTCGACCGCGATCGAGCTGCAGACCGTCTTCAACGACCTGGTGCCGGTGCTGCGCGCGCTCAACCCGGCGCAGCTCTCGGTCACCCTCTCCAACCTCGCCACGGCCGTGCGCAACCGCGGTGACGCGCTCGGTCGCAACCTCACGCTCGTCAACGACTACTTCACCCGGTTCAACAAGGACCTGCCCAACTTCAACCACGACATCGGTGCACTGGCCGACATGGCCAGCAACTACGCCGACGCGACTCCCGACCTGTTGGCGATGCTGCGCAACTTCTCGGTCAACGCACGCACGGTCACCGAGAAGAAGGACGTCTACGCCCAGTTCCTGGCCGGCTCGTCCGACTTCGCCAGCACCGCGGCAAACGTCTTCGGCCAGAACGCCGATCGGCTGATCCAGCTGGCCAACGTCAGCCAGCCGGTGCTGGGCCTCTACGCCAAGTTCTCCAAGGTCCTCGAGTGCCTGCCCAACGGCCTGTCGATCTACGACCGCACGCGTCTCGAGCAGGCGTTCGGCCAGGGGCCCTACTTGCACATCACGCTGACCCCGGTCGGCAACCGCGGTAGCTACCCGGCGTCCGACCGGCCGCTCAAGTCCGACATCACCAGCCTCACGCTGCCGCCCAACTGTTTCGGGCTGCCCTACGGCAGTCACGGGTTGCACCCGATCTACAGCCGCTACCCCGGTAAGCACCCGAGTGACAACTACCCGTGTGCCGGCTACACGGCCCCGCCCACGTGCCCGGCCGTGGCTCCGCCGAGTGGTGCGGCAACGTCCAACACGTCGGGCTCGACCCGTAAGAAGTCCAAGCCGCTCGACTCCTTGCTGCCTTCGGTCGACACCAACGGCACGGTGGCCACTCCGGAGGAGCAGGGGTTCGTCTCCTCGCTGCTCGATCCGCTCTTCGGCCAAAGTGGCGGCAGGGCGCCCGCCGGTCTCACCGACCTTCTGATGGGGCCGATGCTTCGCGGGATGGCGGTGAGCGTCTCGTGAGAGGTCACACGCTCTCCGCCTTCATCAAGCTCATGGTCTTCGCGGTTGTCACCGTGCTCGCCACTGCTGTGCTGGCGGTGACGATCAGCAACAAGACGTTCGGCTCGACGACTCCCTACAAGGCGCAGTTCACGGACGTGACCGGGCTTCTCGCCGGCGACAGCGTGCGCGCCGCAGGTGTGCGCATCGGCACCGTCAGCTCGATCAAGGTCGTCAACAGTCGCTACGCCGAGGTCAGCTTCAACGTCGACAACGACGTGCCGATCACGACCACGACACAGCTGCAGATGCGCTACCTCAACCTCGTCGGGCAGCGTTACATCGGCATCGTCGAGCAGCCGGGTGGCACCGATCTCAAGAAGAACTCGCTCATCCCCCTGTCGCGCACCGCGCCGGCGCTCGACCTGACCGCCCTGTTCAACGGATTCCGGCCGCTGTTCGCCGCGCTGACACCGAGCGATGTCAACGCGTTCTCCCTCGAGGTCATCAAGACGCTGCAAGGCGAGGGAGGCACCGTCGCTGACCTTGCTGCCAAGTCGGCCAGCCTCACCAACACAGTGGCCGATCGCGACGCCATCATCGGCGGGGTCATCAACAACCTGCTCAAAGTGCTCAACACCGTCGAACAACGCAACCAGGGGCTCAACCAGCTGATCGACCAGCTGCAGCGGTTGGTCTCCGGACTGGCGGCCGACCGCGGCACCATCGCAGCGTCGCTGTCACACATCGACGACCTCGCCAGCAAAAGTGCGCTGCTGCTGCAGCAAATCCGCCCCTACCTGCCGGCCGACCTGTCCAACCTCGCGGGCCTGACCAAGAACCTCAACACCACGAAGAACTGCCCCGGGCTGCTCACCAGCGGTCACGAGAACCCGAGCAACGACCCGCGCTTCGCCCCCAACAACTGCAAGGGGCCCAACACCCTCGAGGAGTACCTCCAGCGGGCGCCGACCAAGCTGATCCAGATCATCCGCACCGCCACCTACGGGTCGTTCTTCAACTTCTACCTGTGTGACCTGCAGCAGACCGGTGAGCTCGCCAAGGCAGTCGAGAAGAGCGGCGGCAACCCCACGGTCGCCATCAACGTCCCGGCGTGTGGCAAATGAGGCCGTTCCGCGAGCGCAACCCGGTGCCGATCGGCGCGATCGGCCTCGCGGTCATCCTCGGCCTGCTCGTCCTCGCCTTCAACGCCGGCAACCTGCCGTTCCTCAACGGCGGCAACACCTACCACGCCGACTTCGCCGATGCGGCCGGCCTCAAGAAGGGCGACGACGTCCGCGTCGCCGGTGTCAAGGTCGGGACCGTCACGGGCGTCGGCCTCGATGGCGCCAAGGTGCGCGTGGGGCTTCGGGTGAGTGGCGGCATCCACGTCGGTCCGGACACCCGCGCGGAGATCAAGATCAAGACGCTGCTCGGCCAGAAGTACGTCGCGCTCACACCGGCCGGCGCCGGCACCCTCCAGGGCGACATCACGCTCGCCAACACCGAGACACCGCTCGACGTCACCGCCGCGTTCAACGGGCTCGGACAGCGCGCTGGCGAGATCGACACGAGCCAGCTGGCCAAGGCCTTCGACACACTTGCGGCGACGTTCAAGGACACGCCGCCTTACGCCCGTCAGTCACTGCGCGGGCTGGAGCGACTGTCGACCAGCATCGCTTCGCGCGACAACGAACTGCACGCACTCCTGCAACGCGCCAACGGCGTCACCCAGACTCTGGCCGCGCGCGACGCTCAGGTGGCCAAGCTCATCAACGACAGCAACCTCATCCTGCAGACCGTCTACGAGCAACGTGTCGTCGTACACAAGCTTCTCGTCGACACCGCCGCCGTGTCCCAGCAGCTGGCCGGTGTCGTGCGCGAGAACCGTGCGGTCATCGGTCCAGCGCTCAACCATCTGCACGCGACGTTGCGGATCCTGCAGCGCAACCAGGACAACCTCGACCAGACGATCCACCTGGCCGCGCCGTTCATCCGGGACTTCACGGATGTGCTCGGTAACGGTCGTTGGTTCGAGACAGTGCTGTGGAACCTGCCCGGCGGCCTGGTCAACGGTTGCACCAAGCTCGGCGGCACCAAGTTCTGCCCGCCGTTCGGGGCGTCGTCATGAGCGGCCTCGCCCGAGCGATCCGGTCTCACCTGGCGCTGTTCCTGGCCGGGGTGCTGGTTCTCGCCGCGATCATCGGCGGGAGCATCGCCCTGGCTTCGGGCGGCGGCGGCACGCGGCATCTCACCGCCTACTTCACGCGCACGATCGGTCTCTACCAGGGCAATGACGTCCGCATTCTCGGCGTCAAGGTCGGCAAGATCGACAAGATCACCGTGAAGGGCACCCGGGTCCGCGTCGAGATGTCCTACGACGACAAGTACAAACTGCCCGCCGACGCCGAAGCCGTCATCGTGCCGCCGTCGGTCGTGAGTGACCGCTACATCCAGATCACGCCGGCCTACACCGGCGGCACCGTGCTCGCCGACAACGCCGTCCTCGACACCGACCGGACGCAGGTCCCGCTCGAGTTCGACGAGATCTTCCGCAACCTCGACCAGCTCAACGTGGCGCTCGGTCCCGAAGGCGCCAACAAGCACGGCGCGCTGTCCCGGCTCATCGACGTCAGTGCCAAGAACCTCGACGGCAACGGCCAAGCGCTCAACGGCGCTCTCAAGCAGTTCTCTGCCGCCATTTCCACGCTGGCGGGCAGCCGGACCGATCTGTTCGCGACGGTCCGGCAGCTGCAGAAGTTCACGACCACGCTGGCGGCCAACGACGGCGGCGTCCGCGCCCTCAACAGCAACCTCGCCAAGGTCGGCGGCCAGCTGGCCGGGGAGCGCAAGGACCTCGGCGCTGCGCTCGCCAACCTCGCGACGGCGCTGCAGCTCGTCAACAGCTTCGTGTCCGACAACCGTTCGGCCCTGACCGGCGACATCCACGGTCTGACCAAGGTCACCAACGTCCTCACGACCGAGAAGGAAGCGGTCAAGGAGATCATCGACATGGCGCCGTTCGCGTTGTCGAACCTGGCGCTCGCCGGTGACCCCAAGGCGCACACACTCGACACCAAGGACGACCCGTCCAGCCCGTTGACCCAGCCGTTCGGGCCCAACGGCCTCATCTGCCAGGTCCTCGGCCCGCCGTTCTGTGGTTTCCCGACGACCAAGACCACGCTGTCCACCCTGCTGACGGTGAAGCCATGACCGTGACTCGCTTCATGCGGTGGATCGCGATGGTGGTCGTCGGCGTGATCGCACTCGCCGGTTGTGGCTTCAAGGGCGCCTACTCGTTGCCCCTCCCGGGGGGCAACGCCGGCGGGTCCGTCTATCACGTGACGGCGGTCTTCCGTGATGTGCAGGACCTGGTGCCCATGTCCGCGGTGCGCGTCGACGACGTCGCCGTCGGCGACGTGACGAGCATCGACTACGACCCCACCGACAACCGCGCGCACGTGCACATGCGCATCAAGAAGTCGGTGCGCCTGCCGGCAAACGCAGTCGCGACACTCGAGCAGACCACGTTGCTCGGTGAGAAATACATCGCGCTCGGACCGCCGGCCGATCAGGCGCCATCGACGGCGGCGTTGCGTGACGGCGCGGTGATCAGTGACCACGCGACGTCCAACCTGCCTGACGTCGAAGAGCTCTTCGGTGTGCTGTCGGCGGTGCTCAACGGCGGCGATCTGCAGGACCTGCAGACGATCGACCTCGAGATCAGCAAGGCGCTCGGCGGGCGGGAGCAGGCGATCAGATCCGCGTTGAACCAGCTCGACACCTTCGTGGGAGACCTGGACAACCAGAAGCACCAGATTGTCAACGCGCTGACCCAGCTCGACCGATTCAGCGGTGCACTCGCCAAGCAGACGGGCACGATCGCGACGGCCCTTGATGACCTCGGTCCGGGGCTCAAGGTGCTGGCCGACAACCGGCAGCAGTTCACCGCTCTGCTCTCGGATCTGTCGCGCTTCGGCAAGGTGGCGACGCACATCATCACGTCCAGCCGCCAGCAGACGGTTGCCGGTCTGCGTGACCTCCAACCGATCCTCAAGCACCTGCGTGCGGCCGGCACCAACCTGCCGCACGCGCTGGAGCTGCTGATCACCTATCCGTTCCCGCGCAACATCGACAAGGCGATCCCGGGCGACTACAACGGCCTGTTCCTGTCGTTCAACGCCGACCCGGTGCTGTGCACGCTGGCGCCGGTGGCGTTGCCGACCTGCCAGGGCATGGCGGGTGCCGTCGCCGGTCAGCAACCCAAGAAGAAGTCCGGCTCCGGCACCAGCAACACCAACCCCAACCCCACGGGTGGATTGATCCCGACGCTGCCGGTTCCCGTGCCGACACCGGGCTCGCTGAGTGACCTGCTCGGCGCAGGACTGCCGGGCGGTGGTGGCTGATGATCCGCCGTACCGTCAAGATCCAGCTCGTCGCGTTCGCGCTGATCTCCGTGCTCGGCATCCTCTACGTCGGCAGCAACTACGTCGGCTTCCACTTCTTGTCCGCCGGGCCGTTCCCGGTCAAGGTCTACCTGCCGCAGAGCGGCGGCATCTTCACCAACGCCGAGGTGACCGAGCGAGGCGTCACCATCGGTCGGGTCGGCGCACTGACCGTGCAGCGCGACGCGACCAACTGCGGGGCGGCCGGACACTGCGTCGAGGTTGTGCTCAACATCAACCACGGCAACAAGATCCCCACTGACGTCCACGCCACCGTTGCCAACCTGTCGGCGGTCGGCGAGCAGTACGTCGACCTCGAACCCAACAGTGACTCGGGCCCCTACCTGCACCGCAACAGCGTCATCCCCATCGGCAACACGACGATCCCGCTGGACGACGCGACGCTGCTCGTCGATCTGGACAAGCTGGTCAACAGCGTCGACCGCCAGCACCTCGCGACGGTCATCGACGAGCTGGGCAAGGGCTTCAGCGACGTCGGCCCCGCGTTGCAGGGCCTGATCGACAACGGCAACGCTCTCACCCAGCAGGCGATCGCCAGCCTGCCGCAGCAGCTTCAGCTGATCGATGACGGCCGCACCGTGCTCGACACGCAGAACCAGGTCGCCGCGGAGCTGAAGTCATGGGCGGCGAGCCTCGCCTCGTTCTCCGACCAGCTACGCGTGAGCGACCCGTCGATCCGGCAGGTCCTCGACGCGGGCGTCGGTGCGTCCCACCAGCTCGCCGGTCTGCTCAAGGACAACCAGGCCGTCCTGCCCACGCTGCTCGGCAACCTCGTCACCTTCAACCGCATCCAAGCCGTGCGGCTGCCCTACGTCCGCGCGACGCTCGAGCTGTTCCCGGCCCTGACTGCCGGCGGCTTCTTCGTCACGCCCGGTGACGGCACCGCGCACTTCGGCCAGGTCAACGACAGCAGCGGACCCTGCACCACCGGCTACTCCTCGACCAAGATCCGTGGCAACAACGACAACGGTGACAAAGCATCGGACTGGGGCGGCCCGGCCAACCTCGACGCCTACTGCCACGGTCAGGGGATCACCAGCGACCAGCGCGGCTCGCGCAACGTCCCCCGTCCGGACAACGCGCAGGTCACCAACGCCGATCCCTACCCCGGCCCGGTCTACGGCAAGAGCAAGCACCCCACCGTTGCCGAGCAGCGCGGCGGCAGCGGGGGTGGCGGCCACGCCTCGGCCGCGGCGTTCAGCACCGGACCACAGACACTGGTGCCGCTGCCCTACGACCCCACGACCGGCCTGCTGACCGGTCTCGACGGCAAGCGCTACCAGCTCGGCTACAACGGTCCGCTCGCGCCGATCTTCGGGTCCAACTCGTGGGAGTGGTTACTGCTCGCACCTACGATGCGCTGACCATGACAACGACCACCACACGAGGATCGGTCCTCATCGGCACTGGCGCGCTCGTGCTCTGCACCGCGGCGGCGGCGCTCGCCGGCGTGGCCGCGAAGCAGCTGTCCGGACGCGAGCACAGCGCGTCCTACCGCGACGGGGCTCTGGCCGCGGGGCGTCAGATCGCCGTCGACTTCGCGGCCTACGACTACCGGCATCTGCAGGCGGACTTCAAACGCGTGGTCGGCGAGTCGACCGGCACCTTCAAGTCTCAGTACGCGAGCCAGAGCGCCGGCGTACAGGACCTCATCGTCAAGGCCAAGGCGGTGTCGACGGCCGAGGTCGCGAGCGCAGGTGTCGTCGACGCGGGTCCGCGGAACGCCACCGTGGTCGTCGCGCTCAACCGATCGATCAGCAACACGAGCGTTCCCAACGGGCAGAAGGACTCGTTCGGCGTGCAGATCGACCTGCGACACATCGGCGGGCGTTGGCTCGCCAGCAAAGTGACGCCGCTGTGAGCCCCCGTCAGCAGCTCCGACTTGCCGTCGTGGCCTCGGTCGCCGCGCTGGCCCTGTGCGCCGCGGCGCTCGCCGCGGTGGCGGCGACCCGGGTCTCCCATCGGCACGCGCTCGACCGTGCGCGGGACAACGCCACTGCGGCCGCCACCAGCGGCGTGGCCACGGTCCTGTCCTACGACTACCGCCACCTCGCCAGCGACTTCCAGCGGGCCGAGGGCCTGCTGACCAGCACGTTCCGCAAGCAGTACGACAAGACGACCGCTGCGGGCGTCGAGCCGTTGGCCAAGAAGTACCAGGCGCGGAGCACCGCACAGGTCACGGCGGCCGGGACCATCTCGACGTCCACCGACCGGGTGGTCGTGCTGGTGTTCGTCGACCAGACCGTGACCAACTCCCAGCTCTCGGCGCCGCGCCTGGACCGCTCGCGCATCGACGTGACGCTCGTGGAGCAGGGCGGCCGCTGGCTGATCGACAGACTTTCCCCGATCTGAGCCGGGGGTTCTTGACGCGCCTGCCCAAGGCGTCCATCCTGTCCGCCAAGCGACGGCTCTGCCGTTGCCGCCGAGGCGGAATCCCGCCCCGGTCACGCTCCGTGATCGGGAAGGGGGCCGCCTCGACAGCAGTGCGCCCGTTGGCCTACACTGCTCGTTTGCGCTGCCCACCGTCGTTCCCGCCCTGCTGACGCCTGTGCGCCTTGCCTGGCGGGGCGTTCGGCGTGCGCGCTAGCAGAAGCGAGCTTTCGGAAGAAGGACCCCACTTGGCCGCGTCGCGCTCCACCTCCACCGCTTCATCCCCGTCCTCCCTCGCACCGCGTCGCATCTCCTTCGCTCGGATCGCCGAGCCCCTGGAGGTCCCTGACCTCCTGGCACTGCAGACCGCCTCGTTCAAGTGGCTCATCGGAGCCGACGACTGGCGTGCCGGTGTCGACAAGGGCGCGCAGAGCGGGCTCGAGGAGATCCTCACCGAGATCAGCCCCATCCGCGACTTCTCCGACACCATGTCGCTGGAGTTCCGCGAGCCGAAGCTCATGGACCCGCCGCACTCCGTCGAGGAGTGCAAGGACAAGGACATGACCTACTCGGCGCCGCTGTTCGTCATCGCCGAGTTCACCAACAACGAGACCGGCGAGATCAAGAGCCAGACGGTCTTCATGGGCGACTTCCCGCTCATGACGCCCAACGGCACCTTCGTCATCAACGGCACCGAGCGTGTCGTCGTCTCGCAGCTCGTCCGCTCGCCGGGTGTCTACTTCGAGCGCACGCTCGACAAGACCAGCGACCGCGACATCTACGGCGCCAAGGTCATTCCCGGCCGCGGCGCCTGGCTGGAGTTCGAGGTCGACAAGCGCGACCAGGTCGCCGTCCGCATCGACCGCAAGCGCAAGCAGCCGGTGACCGTTCTCCTGCGGGCGCTCGGATGGGACAACGCGCAGATCCTCGAGCGGTTCGAGGAGTTCGAGTCGATGCGCATCACGCTCGACAAGGACCACACGACGACCCAGGACGAAGCGCTCGTCGACATCTACCGCAAGCTGCGCCCGGGTGAGCCCCCGACGCGTGACGCGGCCGAGACGTTGCTCAACAACCTTTACTTCAACGAAAAGCGCTACGACCTCGCCAAGGTCGGCCGCTACAAGGTCAACAAGAAGCTCGGCACCGACGTCGCGATGGGCACCGGCGTGCTCACCGAGGCCGACATCGTCGCGGCGATCGAGTACGTCGTACGCCTGCACCGTGGTGACGCGGGTTACGAGACCGACGACATCGACCACTTCGGCAACCGTCGGCTCCGCACCGTCGGCGAGCTCATCCAGAACCAGGTCCGCATCGGCCTGTCCCGGATGGAGCGCGTTGTCCGTGAGCGGATGACGACGCAGGACGTCGAGGCCATCACGCCGCAGACCCTGATCAACATCCGCCCGGTGGTGGCGTCGATCAAGGAGTTCTTCGGCACGTCGCAGCTGTCGCAGTTCATGGACCAGACCAACCCGCTCGCGGGCCTGACGCACAAGCGCCGGCTGTCCGCGCTCGGCCCGGGTGGTCTGTCCCGTGAGCGGGCCGGCTTCGAGGTCCGCGACGTGCACCCGAGCCACTACGGCCGCATGTGCCCGATCGAGACTCCTGAAGGTCCCAACATCGGTCTCATCGGGTCACTGTCGACCTACGCGCGGGTCAACCCGTTCGGGTTCGTCGAGACGCCCTACCGCCGCGTCGAGAAGGGCAAGGTCACCGACCAGATCGACTACCTGACCGCTGACGAAGAAGACCGGCACGTCATCGCACAGGCCAACGCCCCGCTCAACGCCAACGGCACGTTCGTCGAGAACCGCGTGCTCGTCCGCAAGAAGGGCGGCGAGGTCGACTACGTCGAGCCGTCGAGCGTCGACTACATGGACGTCTCGCCGCGGCAGATGGTGTCGGTCGCGACCGCGATGATCCCGTTCCTCGAGCACGACGACGCCAACCGGGCGCTCATGGGCTCCAACATGCAGCGTCAGTCGGTTCCGCTGCTCAAGAGCGAGGCGCCTCTGGTCGGCACCGGCATGGAGTTCCGTGCCGCGGTCGACGCCGGCGAGGTCGTGGTCGCAGAGGCACCCGGCACGGTCGAGGAGGTCTCGGCCGACTTCGTCATCGTCGCGCAGAACGACGGCAGCAAGCGCACCTACCGGATGGCCAAGTTCCGCCGGTCCAACCAGGGCACCTGCATCAACCAGAAGCCGATCGTCGACGAGCTTTCCAGCACATTGGGATCCTAAGCTTAGAATTCCACGTGGACAAGTTGT
>JADMIO011113635.1_pt1 | contig 13846 bp, 11 predicted proteins | sample 8958161 | NCBI WGS metagenome assembly JADMIO01 (sample SAMN16585339, study PRJNA669376) | soil metagenome | isolation source: Crop rotation soil | place: USA: Cullars Rotation, Alabama | collected 2011 | reverse complement strand
CCTCATGGCGTGCTGCCCCTCACCCCAGCCCTCTCCCCAGAGGGGAGAGGGAGCAAAACGGACACCGGTCTCTCCCGCTGCCGGTCCCGCTTGAGTTTCCGCTCCCTCTCCCGCTCGCGGGAGAGGGCTGGGGTGAGGGTGACCCCGCTGGTCATCCCTCCACCCCCGCCATCGCCAGCCCGATCGCTTCCCGCGACCACTCGCCGGAGGTCCGTGTCTCGGTCAACTTGCCGGCATGGATCACCGCGATGCGGTCGCCCAGGGCCAGCACCTCGTCGAGGTCGTCCGAGAGCAGCAGCACCGCCGCCCCTGCATCGCGCGCTGCCAGCAGCTGCCGCTGCACGTAGGCGACCGCGCCGATATCCAGGCCCCAGGTGGGCTGGTGGGCCACGATCAGTTGCGGCGTGCTGCCGTCCGGCGCCAGTAGCGCGCGGCCGAGGATCAGCTTCTGCATGTTGCCGCCCGACAGCGCGCGGGCCGGCGCATCGACCCCGGCGCCGCGCACGTCGTAAGCCTGCGTGATGCCCTGCGCGTGCGCGCGCGCCGCGCCACGCCGCACCAGCGGGCCGCGCGAGAAGGCGCGCGTGCGCAGCCGCTCGGACACGGCGTTCTCCCACACCGGCAGGTCGCCGATGACACCGACGCCGTGCCGGTCTTCCGGGATGCGGGCCACGCCGTGGCGCGCCAGCCAGGCCGGTTGCGGACGCAAGGCTTCATCGGCCAGCCACACGCTGCCGGAGGACGCGGCCCGAAGGCCGCACAGCAGGTCGGCCAGGGCCAGCTGCCCATTGCCGGAGACGCCCGCGATGGCGGTGATCTCGCCGCTGCGCAACTGCAGTGATGCTTGGTCCAGGCGTTCGCGGCCGCCGGCCACGCTGACGTCCTGCAACCGGCACGCGATGCCGCCAACGGCCAGCGGCGGCGCGCGCTGCGGCAACTGCACCGCCTGGCCCACCATCCAGTTGGCCAGCTGCGCCTGCGTGACCTGCCTGGCGTTTGCCTGCGCCACCAGCTTGCCGCCGCGCAGCACCGCGACCCGGTGCGCGACGCGCAGCACCTCGGCCAGCTTGTGGCTGATGAACACGATCGACAGCCCCTGGGCCACCATCTGCCCGAGCGTCGAGAACAAGGCCTCGCTCTCCTGCGGCGTGAGCACCGCGGTGGGCTCGTCGAGGATCAGGATGCGGGCGCCGCGGTACAGCGCCTTGAGGATCTCGACCCGCTGGCGTTCGCCGACCGAGAGCGTGCCGATGCGCGCCTCGGGCTGGACCGGCAGGCCGAAGCGCCGCGCCACCTCGAGCAGGCGGGCGCGGGCCGCGGCGCGGTGGCTGACCGGCCGCCAGAGCGGTTCGGTGCCCATGAGCACGTTGTCCAGCACGGTCAGGTTGTCGGCCAGCGTGAAGTGCTGGTGGACCATGCCGATGCCGGCCGCCAGCGCCGCGCGGGGCTGGCCGGGCGGCAACGGCCGGCCGAACACCTCGATCGAGCCCGCGTCGGCCGTGTAGTGGCCGAACAGGATCGAGACGAGCGTCGATTTGCCGGCGCCGTTCTCGCCCAGCAGCGCGAGCACTTCGCCGGCGGCGAGATCGAGCGAGATGGCATCGTTGGCGACCAGTGGGCCGAAGCGCTTGGTGATGCCCGTGAGGCGCAGGACGGGTTCAGGCATGGCGCAGTGCCCCGACTTGCTCCCTCCCCCAGCGGGGGAGGGAGGGAACACCACCCATTACTTGGCCGTGGACTTGGGCTGGCTGTCGTCGACCTTGACGGTGAACTTGCCGGCCAGGATGTCCTTCTCCCGGGCCTTGACCTTGGCCACCACCTCGGGCGGTACCTTCTTCTCGAACGTGCCCAGCGGCGCGAGTTCCGAGCCCTTGTACTTCATCATCGAGTACTGGCCGTAGTCCTCGGGCTTGAACTTGCCTTCCTTGACGTTCTTGAGTGCCAGGTCGATGGTGGGTTCCATGTTCCACAGCGCCGAGGCGGCCACCGTGTCGGGGTACTTGTCCTGGGTATTGATGACGTTGCCGATGGCCAGCTTGCCTTTTTCCTTGGCGGCATCGGAGACCCCGAAGCGCTCGGCGTACAGCACGTCGGCGCCCTTGTCGATCATGGCGAAGGCCGCTTCCTTGGCCTTGGGCGGGTCGAACCAGCTGTTGATGAAGGTGACGGTGAACTCGACCTTCGGGTTGGTCTCCTTGGCGCCCGCCATGAAGGCGTGCATGAGGCGGTTGACCTCGGGGATGGGGAAGCCGCCCACCATGCCGATCTTGTTGCTCTTGGTGAGGCCGCCGGCGACCATGCCGCTGAGGTAGGCTGGTTCCTGGATGTAGTTGTCGAAGACGCTGAAGTTGGGCGCCTGCGGCTTGCCCGACGAGCCCATGAGGAACGACACCTTGGGGAAGTCCTTGGCGACCTTGCGCGCTGCCGCCTCGACCGCGAACGACTCGCCGACCACCAACTGGGCGCCGCCGGTGGCGTACTCGCGCATCACGCGTTCGTAGTCGGCGTTGGAGACGTTTTCACTGGCCTTGTACTCGATGTCGCCGCGTGCCTCGGCGGCCTTGAGGGCCTTGTGGACGCGGCTGACCCACTGCTGCTCGAACGGCACGGTGTAGATGGCGGCCACCTTGAGCTTGGCCTGAGCCAGCGCCAGGCCAGGAACGAAGGCAGCGGCCGCCAGCAGGGCGGCCGCGGTACGGCGGGTGGTGTTCGTCATTGGACTCCTCGGTCGTGGTGAAAAAGTGCGGGGGAATCGTGCAAGGGTCGTGCCAGCGGCTCATCGCGTCAAGGGGCAGGAACCCGGGATCGGGACCGCGGTGCCATCCCGGCTGGAAGAACGCAGAGGTCGCAGAGATTGCGCAGAGGACGCAGAGAAGTCAATGAAGGTGCAGGCGCGGCGCTCGCAGGCGCTGGAATCCACCACCAGCAATCCGGAGCCTTCCCCCTCTGCGTCCTCTGCGTACCTTTGCGACCTCTGCGTTCAACACGATCTGATCGCTCGAGGCTTTCAAAGGTCGAAAGCCCGCTGCAGCAGCCACCAGCTCGCCAGGACCGCGATTGCCACCGAGCCGGCCTGCAGGATGCCCACGCGGTACATGGTCGTCCGGCGCAGCCCGAACGCGAGCGGCAGGAAGGCCGCCACGATCGCCAGCTGGCCGAGTTCGACGCCGACGTTGAAGCCGACCAGCGCCAGCGCCAGGGCGCCCTGCGGCAGGCCCAGGTCGGCCAGCGCGGACGCGAAGCCGAAGCCATGGATGAGGCCGAACACGAACGCCATCACCCAGCGGCGCTTCTCGACCGTGCCGCGCAGGTTGTTCAGCGCCGCCAGCACCACCGACGCGGCGATGACCGACTCGACGAAGCGCGACGGCAGGCTGACGAACCCGAGCACCGCCAGGCTCAGGGTGATCGAGTGGGCCAGCGTGAACGCCGTGACCACCTTGACCACCGCGCCCAACGCAACCGGCAGCCGGCCCACCGGGGTCCAGTGGCCGCCGGCGCGCAGCAGCACGGCCGGCAGCAGCAGCGACAGCAGGAACAGGATGTGGTCGTACCCCATCCAGATGTGCCAGATGCCCTCGACCACGTACTGGCGCAGCGTCTCCAGCGCGCTCGGGCCGCGCAGTGCCAGCGCTTGCTCGGCCGACTCGGACGAGAACACCAGCGCCTGCGCGCCAGTGGCGCCCGGCGCCAGCCACTGGACCAGGCCGCGGTGCGTGGGATCGACGTCGAACAGGGCGGAGTACTTCAGGCGCAGCGAGGCCGCGCCCGGCGTGCAGCGCGCCTGCAGGCCCAGCACGGCATAGGTGCCGTCGCTGTGGTGGTCGAGCCGCAGGGGCGCGGGCGGTTGCCACGTGCAGGCCTGCCCGCCCGCGCTGAGCGCGAGCCGCTGGAACGCGTACTGGTGGATGTCGGCGCCGCGACGGCGCACCTCACCCCAGGTGATGTCGCCGTTGCCGTCGCGATCGAGCTCCAGCACGTAGTCGAGGTCGCGCAGGGCGATGTCCCAGCGGACGTCGATCGTCGCCACGTCCTGCGACGCCCGGACGGTGAGGTAGCTGTCGCTGGGTTTGTGGGCGTAGGCGCAAGGGGTGTGGAGGAGCCCGGTGAGCAGCAGGAAGAAGGTCAAGACGAGGCGTGTCACACACCACGTCATTGCGGGCTCGACCCGCAATCCATCTCCGGAAGGCTGGCCATTCGCGATCGGCGCGCAGGGGATGGATGCCGGGTCAAGCCCGGCATGACGGGCCGGGTTCATCACCGTCCGCCCCCCAGTTGCGCCGCCAGTGCCTGCAGCACCGGGTCTTCGTAGCTGCTCGAAGCGAGCCAGTCGAGCGCCGGCCGGGCGGCCTGCGGCTGCTTGGCCGCGACAGCGGCACGCAGCAGGATCCAGGCGTCGCGCGGCTCCTTCTGCACCTCGTAGTTGCTGCTGGCGAGCTTCAGGGCCTGCGCCGGCTGGCCTTCGACGTCGAGCGAGAAGCGGGCCGCCTCCTGCTCGTGCAGGCGATCGCCGCGCAATGCGGCGGCGGCGAAGCGCTCGCGCAACTGGCCGGCCCAGTCGGCCGCTTGCGGTGCGCCCGTGGCCTTGCCGGCCAGCGCGAGCCGTAGCAGCAGGACGTCCGAGCGCTCCCAGCCGGCCAGCAGCTTCAGCACTTCGGCCGGCCGCTTGGCATCCAGCAGGAAGTCGGCATAGGCGCCAAGCAGGAACTGGTCGGTGACGCCCTGGGCCAGCGCGGCGCGATAGTGCCGTTCGGCCGACTGCGCCTCGCCCAGCCGCTGCGCCATCTCGGCCAGCCGGGTGTGCTGCCAGACCAGCAACTCGGGCGAGGCCTGGGTGGCGCCGGACACCGCGGCATTCAGCCGCTCGTAGGCCGGACGCAGGCCGCCGGTGGCGGCTTGCACGTAGGCGCTGCAGCCGAGGGCGAATAGCGTATCGGCGATGGCCGCCAGCCGCTCGCATTCGGCCGCGGCCTCCGGGTAGCGCGCCTGCACCATGAAGATGGCGGCGCGCCAGGCCGGCGGATCGGGCAGCGACGGGGCCAGTTTGGCGGCGCGGTCCAGGCTGTCGAGCGCGGCGGCGAACTGGTGGCTGTACTGCTCGAGCTGGCCGCGCACCAGCCAGTAGGCAGCATCGTCGCGGCCGATGGCGGCCAGCGGCGCGATGGCGGCGCTGGCATACCCGATCAGGCGCGGGTCGCCCTGGGCCATCGCGAGCTCGAAGTAGCGGCGCGCCACTTCGACGCGCAGGGCGGCGTCGTTGGGGCGTGCCACGAGTTGGCGGCGCAGGCCTTCGACGCGCTTGGCGGCGGCATCGGTGGCAAGTGGGAGCTTCTCGACCACCTCGTCATCCGAGGCCGGCGTGAACGGCGCCGCCTGCGCGGCCGTGCCGGCGACGAGCAAACAAAAGGCGGCCAGCGGCCGCCAGGACAGGGGGCCGGCCAAGTTACTTGGTGCCGAAGATGCGGTCGCCCGCGTCGCCCAGGCCGGGGAGGATGTAGCCGTGGTCGTTCAGCTGCCGGTCGATGGCGGCGGTGTAGATCGGCACGTCGGGGTGCGCCTTCTGCAGCGCCGCGATGCCCTCGGGGCAGGTGAGCAGGCAGACGAACTTGATCGACTTGGGCCGCAGTTCCTTGATGCGCTCGACCGCCGCGATGGCGGAATTGCCGGTGGCCAGCATCGGGTCAACGACGATGACGTCGCGCTCGTGCATGTCCTGCGGCATCTTGAAGTAGTACTCCACCGCCACCAGCGTCTTGGGGTCGCGGTACAGGCCGATGTGGCCCACGCGCGCGCCCGGCACGACGTTGAGCATGCCGTCCAGGATGCCGGTGCCGGCGCGCAGGATCGACACGAACACCAGCTTCTTGCCGTCGATGACCTTGCCGGTCATCTTCTCCATCGGCGTCTCGATCTCGATGTCCGACAGCGCCATGTCCCGCGTGACCTCGTAGGCCATCAGCGACGCCAGTTCCCCGAGCAGGCGGCGGAAGCTGTTGGTGCTGGCCTCCTTCTTGCGCATCAAGGTGAGCTTGTGCTGCACGAGGGGGTGGTCGAGGAGGTGGACTTGGGACATGGTTCAACTATAGCGAGGCGGGGCGTTGAGCGTGGCAGAAGAACGCAGAGGTCGCAGAGGTTACGCAGAGTTCGCAGAGGAACTTCGAAGGTCAACGTGCTGATCTGCCATGACCCTCATAGGAGCCACGATGCTGACGCCGCGAAGACAACCTTTCCCTGGTTTTCTCTGCGTCCTCTGCGTAACCTTCGCGACCTCTGCGTTCTTCTGCTGATGAACACCGGGACGACTTAGAACACCGTCCCATCACTGTGCACCTGCAGCGGCGGCAATCCGTTGCGGGTGCGCTGGGCGAGTTCGCGGCCGGCGGCCCAGGTGCCGCCTTCGAGCACGCAGGCCAGGGGCATCTTTTCCTCGGACAGCGACAGTTCGCGCCGCACGCCGTGCGCCAGTTCGTCCAGCAGCGACACCGTCAGCGCACGCCATTCCACGATGATCTCGTCGCCCGGATGCCAGACCGTGTGCGCCGCGTCGGGCTCGCGCAACTGCAGCACGCCGGTGTCGAGCAACAGGCCGCCATTGCGGTATTCGGGCAGGCCGGTGAGCTTGTCGATGCCGCGCAGCTTGACGCCCGACCAGTGGAACGGTTCCAGCAGCGAATACGTCAGCCACTGCGACAGCTTGTGGAACGGCACCCAGCCATTGGACGGGCCTTCGGCGCGCACCGCGTCGTGCCGCCAGACATCTCCCAGCGGCACGCCGCCGATGCTGTGGCCGAACGGCCAGATGGGCGCCATCGACAGCAGGATCTGCGACAGGATGTCGTGGGCGTCGACGTCGGCCGTGTGGGCGATGCCGCCCTCGTCGGCCACCAGCAGGTCGAAGAGGCCGGCGGGCCGGCCTTCGGTGCCGAACACCTCCGGCTCGTCGGCCATCACCTCGCCCAGGCGGCGCAGCAGCACCGCGCGGCCATCCAGGCCCACCAGCGGATTGTTCTCGTTGACCTGGAAGGCGGCCGCGAGCCGGTCGGTGACGACCGAGCGCAAGCCTTCCGCATCGACCTGCAGCGGCCGCAGCTTGTCGCTGGAGAACATGCCGGACGTGAAGGCATGGAAGCTGGCCACCCCCAGTCCTTCGGAGCGCGTGAAGGTCTTGCCGGTGCCAGACTCGACGTACTTCCAGTCGGCACCGGCGCCCGCATCGAGCAGCACGCTGACGACCGTGAGGTCGACCATCGCGCGGGCGCGCACCTGCGCCGGGACGTTGCCCAGCAGCCGTTCCAGTTCGGCCTTGCGGTCGACACCGCCGGCCTCGAAGTGGCGCCAGCGGCTGTGGAACGGGATCTGCAGCTTGGGGTAGCGCCGGCGGGTGGCGGCGGCCACTTCCACGGCCGCATCGCGCAGCTTGCCTTCGTCGACCGTGAACCAGGCCGAGTGGCCGACGCGGGCACGGTCGAGCAGTTGGCCGCAGCGCTCGCGGATGGCGACCGTGGTCCTCAGTGCGGCTGCCGCCAGTTCGCCCTGCGAGCGCTCTCGCACGAACTCGGCCTCACCGGTCACTGGAGAACCTCCGCCCTGGGGGCTGCGCTGCGATGGGCCTTCGATGCGGCTGGGCAGCTCATGCGAGCCCCCGGCCCTTGGTGGCTTTCAGGCGATCGGCATCGGGCACCACGCCGGGCGTGAAGTAGCCGGCCGCCATCTTGGCGTCCATCTCGACCCGGGCGTCCTCGGGGATCAATTCATCGGGGATGTTCACGCGTTCGACGACTTCGATGCCGGAACCGGTGATGGCGTCGTACTTCAGATTGCTCATCGAAACCAGGCGGTGGATCTTGCGCACGCCCAGCCAGTGCAGCACGTCGGGCATGAGCTCCTGGAAGCGCATGTCCTGCACGCCCGCCACGCATTCGGTGCGGGCGAAGTACTGGTCGGCCGTGTCGCCGCCGACCTGGCGCTTGCGGGCGTTGTAGACCAGGAACTTGGTGACTTCGCCCAGCGCCCGGCCTTCCTTGCGCGAGTAGGCGATGAGGCCGACGCCGCCGCGCCCGCCGGTTTCCGCCGGCTGGGCACCACGGATGCATTCCTCGATGGCGTGCGTCAGGTAGGGCCGGCAGGTGCAGATGTCGGAGCCGAACACGTCGGAGCCGTTGCACTCGTCGTGCACCCGCGCCGTGAGTTCGACTTGCGGATCGGCCAGGTCGCGCGGGTTGCCGAAGATGTAGATGGTCTGCCCGCCGATCGGGGGCAGGAACACCTCGAGGTCGCTGCGGGTGACCAGTTCGGGGTACATGCCGCCGGTTTCCTCGAACAGCACGCGCCGCAGGTCGGTCTCGCTGCAGCCGAACCGCTTGGCCACGCCGGGCAGGTACCAGACCGGCTCGATGGCGGCCTTGGTGACCATGGCGGCGCCGTTGGCGGTGAGCAGCTTGCCGTCGGGCTTGAGGCGGCCCTTCTGCACCGCCTCGATGACCTCGGGCAGGATGACGTGGGCCTTGGTGACGGCGATGGTCGGGCGGATGTCCAGGCCGGCCGCGATCTCCTCGCGGAACACGTCCGCGACGGCGCCGCCCCACGGGTCCAGGCTGACGATCTTGCTGCCGTCGGACCACTGCGGGTAGGGGCCGATGACGTCGGTCGGCGAGGTGTTGGTCAGGTCGGCGCGGTGGTCGCGCTTGAGGGCGCCGGCGGCCACCGCCAGGGCGCGGTAGACGCTGTAGGAGCCGCTGTGCGTGCCGATGACGTTGCGGTGCGCACGCGAGCTGGTGGTGCCCACGACGGGGCCGCGCTCGGCGGGAGTGGCGGCGCCCCAGCGGATCGGCGGCGCGCCGATGCCGCCGCTGTGGGATGTCAGGCGGATGTGGCGCGGCGCTGGGGTGTCGGGCATGCGTCGGTTCCCAAAAGGCCGACTTTAGCGCGATGCGTCGAGCTTGCGTGCCGCTAGCGCGGCAGTGTGGCGTCAGTGCCGCGCAGCGTCGGCCGGTGCCGGCTGCAAGGCCTTGCGCAAGCGCTCGGATTCGCGCAGGTACGCAGCCAGGTAGTAGCGGTTGAACAGGTGCCCGGACCACTCGGCCAGGCGCTCGCTGTTCTTGCCATGCCACGTCGTGTACAGGTCCCACAGGCGTGCGTTGTCGACCACCGACGTCACGCTGAGCTTGCCCTTGAGCAGGGTGCCGCGCAGCTTGCCCGGCTCGAATTCGTGGATCGCGCCTTCGGCCATCGCCTGGGCGGCCAGGCGCGCCGACGTTTCATGCGTGCGCACATCGACGGCGGCCTCGCTCAGGGCCTGCGCCGCCGGCAGCAGCCCACCGGCGCCATCGGGCTGCACCAGCAGGTACTGCACCAGGTCGGCTGCCGGCATGCCGTTCTTCAGCGGATTGATCGGCCCGCCGCCCAGGCGGGTGGCGTCCTCGACCTGCAATTCGCTCCGGGCCTCGGCGCGGGCGCCGAGGTGCTCGCCGAGGCAGTCGGTGGCCTGGCGGACGCGGCGGCCGAAGCCCTCCCAGTCGAACGGCACGCCGTCGGCGGGCGGGGCGATGCCCAGCCCGCGGCACAGCGCCAGCAGCGCCAGCCGCTCGGGCGGGACTGCCGGTGCGAAGGCTTCGGAGCCGGGGAACCTGGCCGCCTGCGGGACCGTTTGCGAGGTGAGCACGGCCCAGGGATCGGGCGCCGGCACCGGTGGCGGCGGCGGATCCTCCAGCGGCGCCGACCGGGTGACAGGCCCGACCGGGACCGGGCGCGTGCCCATGCCTGAAAACCGCGTGCTGTCGGGATCCACCGCGGCGGCTCCCGCGGCGACCATCAGCGTGTAGGGACCCAGGCGGCCGGACTGGCCATCGGCCAGCGTGACCACGTCGCCCTCGAAGTAGTCGCCGAGGTCGGTGGAGATGCCGTTCGAGGACAGCACCAGGATGCGGGCGCCGTCCGGGAACCAGTCGATGGAGAGATGGCGGCGCGAGATCAGCCGCTTGGTGTCGGGCAGGTAGACGGCCGCGCCGGGGTCGCGGCCGACCACGACGGCGGGGGTGCCGGGCAGCAGGGTGACCGTCTGTTCGAACGACGGCCCGGTGAAGTGCAGCAGGAACGACACGCCAGCAAGCGGGTGATGGTCAGCGCTTGCCGCCCAAGAGGCCGCCCAGGACGCCACGGACGATCTCGCGGCCGACGCTGCTGCCGATGGTGCGCACGGCCGACTTGGCCATCATCTCGACGATGCCCTCGTGGCGGCCGCCGCGCGGGCCGGTGGAGCCGAACAGGATGTCGTTCAGGCCGCCCATCGAGCCGGTGGCCTTGTCGGTGGCGCCGCCGCCGCCGGAGGACGTGGCCGGCGGGGCCTTGTCGGCCCGGGCCTTGAGCTTCTCGAATGCCGACTCGCGGTCGACCGTCTTCTCGTAGGCGCCGGCGACCAGGGACCCGGCGATCAGGGCCTGCCGCTGCTGCGGCGTGATGGGGCCGATCTGGCTGCCGGGCGGAATGACGTAGACCCGTTCGGTGACGCTGGGCCGGCCTTTCGCATCCAGCAGGCTGACCAGCGCCTCGCCCACGGCCAGTTCGGTGATGGCGGTCTCGATGTCCAGGCCGGGCTTCTGGCGCATGGTCTGGGCGGTGGCCTTGACCGCCTTCTGGTCGCGGGGCGTGAAGGCGCGCAGCGCGTGCTGGACCCGGTTGCCCAGCTGCGCCAGCACGCTGTCGGGAATGTCCAGCGGGTTCTGGGTGACGAAATAGACGCCGACGCCCTTGGACCGCACCAGCCGCACCACCAGCTCGATGCGCTCGACCAGCACCTTGGGCGCCTCGTTGAACAGCAGGTGGGCCTCGTCGAAGAAGAACACCAGCTTGGGCTTGTCGGGGTCGCCGATCTCGGGCAGCTGCTCGAACAGCTCGGACAGCATCCAGAGCAGGAACGTGGCGTACAGCCGGGGCGACGCCATCAGCTTGTCTGCGGCCAGGATGTTGATGACGCCCTGGCCGTTGACCGTCTGCATCAGGTCGTTGATGTCGAGCATGGGCTCGCCGAAGAACTTGTCGCCGCCCTGGGATTCGATCTGCAGCAGCCCGCGCTGTACGGCCCCGACGCTGGCGGTGCTGATGTTGCCGTACTGGGTGCGGAACTCGGCCGCGTTCTCGCCGATGAACTGCAGCATGGCGCGCAGGTCCTTCAGGTCGAGCAGCAGCAGGCCCTGGTCGTCGGCGATCTTGAAGACGATGTTCAGGACGCCGGCCTGGGTCTCGTTCAGGTCGAGCATGCGGGCCAGCAGCAGGGGGCCCATGTCGGAGACGGTGGCGCGCACCGGATGGCCCTGTTCGCCGAACACGTCCCACAGGGTGGTGGGGCAGGCGACCGGGGCGGGGGTGGGCAGCCCGCGCTCCTTGACCACCTCGGCCAGCTTGCCCGACAGCTGGCCGGCCTGGCTGATGCCGGTGAGGTCGCCCTTGATGTCGGCCATGAAGACCGGCACCCCGATGCGGGAGAACCCCTCGGCCAGGGTCTGCAGGGTGACCGTCTTGCCGGTGCCGGTGGCGCCGGTGATCAGGCCGTGCCGGTTGGCCAGGCCGGGGAGCAGAAAACACTCGGTGGCGGCGTTCCTGGCGATGAGCAAAGGGTCGGCCATGGGTCCAAAAGTAAAATGCGGGTCGCAGCAATATAGCAACGCACCGGCAACCTGCCGGGCGCAACGAGGAAACGCATGGCCGGTCACAGCAAATGGGCGAACATCCAGCACCGCAAGGGGCGCCAGGATGAGAAGCGCGGCAAGGTCTGGACCCGGGTCATCCGGGAGATCATGGTCGCGGCCCGCCAGGGCGGCGGCGACCTGGGCGTCAACCCGCGCCTGCGGCTGGCGGTCGACAAGGCCAAGGCGGCCAACATGCCGGCCGACACCATCAAGCGCAACATCGACAAGGCCACCGGCAACCTCGAGGGCGTCAATTACGAGGAAATCCGGTACGAGGGCTACGGCATCGGCGGCGCGGCCATCATCGTCGACACCATGACCGACAACCGGGTGCGCACGGTGGCCGAGGTGCGCCACGCGTTCAGCAAGTACGGCGGCAACATGGGCACGGAAGGCTCGGTGGCGTTCCAGTTCAGGCACGTCGGCCAGCTGATCCTGGCGCCCGGCACCAGCGAGGACAAGGTCATGGACGTGGCGCTGGAAGCCGGCGCCGAGGACGTGCTCACCGACGAGGACGGCGCCATCGAGGTGCTCACCGCGGCAGCCGACTTCGAGAAGGTGCGCAACGCCCTCGAGGCGGCGGGCCTGAAGCCTGAGATCGCCGAGGTCACCATGCGGCCCGAGAACACCATCGAGCTGGCCGGCGACGAGGCGGCCCGCATGCAGAAGTTGCTGGACGTGCTGGAAGACCTGGACGACGTGCAGGACGTCTTCCACAACGCTTCGCTCTGACCCGCCGGATGACCGACCACTCCGACCAGCTCGACCGCATCGAGCGACTGCTGCGCGACGGCAACGACCTGCGCCGCCAGGCCATCGCCGTGCAGCAGGAAGCCATCGAGCTGCAGAAATCCCTGGTGGCGGACCAGCGCGCCAACATCACCAAGGCCTCGCTGGTGAACGACCAGGCGCTGGCCCTGCAGAGCCGCGCGCGCCGCGTCGTTACCGTCATCATTCCCATCCTCCTCCTGCTGGTCGGCTATGTGAGCTGGCTGCTGTTCTTCAGGCCGTACCGATGAAAGTTCTCGTGATCGGAGGCGGCGGCCGCGAACACGCGCTGGCCTGGAAGCTGGCCCAGTCGCCCAAGGTGCAGGCGGTCTACGTCGCGCCCGGCAATGGCGGCACCGCCCGCGATGCCCGGCTCGAAAACGTGCCCCTCACCGACGTCGTGCAGCTGCGCGAGTGGGCGCAGGCGCAGAAGATCGCGCTGACGGTGGTCGGCCCCGAGGCGCCGCTGGCCGCCGGGGTGGTCGACGAGTTCCGCGCCCATGGCCTGCGCATCTTCGGCCCGACCAGGGCGGCGGCGCAGCTGGAAAGCTCCAAGGCCTTCTCGAAGGCCTTCATGCGCCGGCACGGCATCCCGACGGCCGCCTACGAGACCTTCTCCGATCCGGCCCAGGCGCACGCCTACATCGACCGGATGGGCGCGCCCATCGTGGTCAAGGCCGACGGCCTGGCCGCCGGCAAGGGCGTGGTGGTGGCGATGAGCACCGACGAGGCCCATGAAGCCGTCGACTTCATGCTGCTGGACAACAAGCTGGGCGTCAGCCACAACAAGGGCGGGGCCCGGGTGGTGATCGAGGAATTCCTGCACGGCGAGGAGGCCAGCTTCATCGTCCTGTGCGACGGCAAGAACGTCACCGCCCTGGCCACCAGCCAGGACCACAAGCGGCTGCAGGACGGCGACCAGGGTCCCAACACCGGCGGCATGGGCGCGTACTCGCCGGCGCCGGTGGTGACGCCCGCGGTGCACGCGCGGGCCATGCGCGAGGTCATCCTGCCCACGATGCGCGGCATGGAAAAGGACGGCATCCCGTACACCGGCTTCCTGTACGCCGGCCTGATGATCGATCCGGCCGGCGGCATCAAGACGCTCGAATTCAACTGCCGCATGGGCGACCCCGAGACCCAGCCGATCCTGATGCGGCTGAAGTCCGACCTGTACGACGTGATGCTGGCGGCCACCGCCGGCACGCTCGACCAGGTGCAGCTGCAGTGGGACCGCCGGACGGCACTGGGCGTGGTGATGGCGGCGGCGGGCTATCCGCTCAATCCGCGCAAGGGCGATCCCATCACCGGCCTGCCGCGCGACGCCGATGACGCCATGGTGTTCCACGCCGCCACCGCGCAGCAGGACGGCAAGCTGGTCACCTCGGGCGGCC
>JADMIO010909357.1_pt1 | contig 13846 bp, 19 predicted proteins | sample 8958161 | NCBI WGS metagenome assembly JADMIO01 (sample SAMN16585339, study PRJNA669376) | soil metagenome | isolation source: Crop rotation soil | place: USA: Cullars Rotation, Alabama | collected 2011 | reverse complement strand
GGGGGCAAGCCCCTCTTCCTGACTTGTTCTATTCCGGGACTAAATGTTATTCAGTATACTGAGCGCCGTCCCGGAAAAAATGTTCTCCTTCTCTGATTGATCGATCTCCAATCCCTCGATCGACGTCACCGCTCGATCGATCGATCCGAGCAAGTGTGGATAATCGCTACCCATCACCATGTGATCCGCGCCCACCATGTCGCGCACCATCTTTAACGCGTACGGACTGAACGAGACCGTGTCGTAATACAACCGCTTCAAATAGACACTCGGCAGCTTGTCGATCTTCACGCGACAATCCGCAAAATCTCGAAAGCCATTATCCATCCGCTCCATCAGGTAAGGTATCGCGCCGCCTAGATGCCCGATGATCCAACGTATGTCCGGCAGCTCTTCAAACATCCCGTCGTAACACATCCGCGCCACCGCCAGGCTCGTATCAAACGGAAACCCGATGATCGGCCCCAGCACATACTCCCGAAACGCATCCGAATTCGTGGGAATCATCGGATGCAGGAAGATACACAGCTTCATCCGATTCGCTTCCTCAAAAAACGGCCGGTACTCGGGCGACGTCAGCGCCTTCCCACCGATGTTGCTCAACAAAACGACGCCGTTGAGTTTCAGTGTATCGATCGCGCGGTGTAACTCTGCGAGCGCGGCGTCGGGCGCATCCATCGGAATCGACGCAAAACCTTTGAAGCGTTTCGGGTGACGCACGATCAGCTCGGCGTACGAGTCGTTCATCATCTTCGCCACTTCAGGCTGGTGCGCGGCGTCAGTAAAGAAGACGTTTGGCGTTGAAAGTGAAACGACTTCGACGTCGATTCCGACTCGATCCATGTCTTCAATGCGTTTCGAAACGTCGGTCATCGCCGGAGTAACGCCAAAAAACCGCGCGCCGCGATAAGTAATGATCGTCTGCCCGGTCGAGCTGGCGCCGAAAGAAAACTCGGACGGAAGATCGCGAATCGTTTGAAAGAATGCTTCAGTGTAGAAGTGTGTATGTAGATCAAGCTTCATCAGTTTGCCTCACAACGGCAATCGAATCGTAACATTACGCGCCGCGACGCAGGTGCTATATTGTCGACAGCCAGGTAATTTCTTTCCTTCCCGACACTCCGAGGCACACTGTGGCAACGCTCGTTAATGGTCAACGGACCAATGTCAATAAAGATAATTGGCTCGGCTTTGTCGGCGACGTCGTGAATTTTACGGGTGAAGTCTGCTTCAAATCGATGCTGCGTATCGACGGCAACTTCTCCGGCAATGTGACGTCAGAAGACGGCACGCTCATCATCAGCACCGGCGCGCAAGTTACAAAAGCTACCATCAACGTCGCGGTCGCGAAGATCAATGGAACTGTCGAGGGCAACATTCGCGCGACGAAAGAGCTCGTGCTCGGCCGCACTGCAAACGTCAAAGGGCAAGTTGCCGCACCCGCGTTAGTCGTCGAAGAAGGCGCACAACTCAACGGCAGTTGTCGCAGAATAATTAATTAGCCACAAAAAAGCACCTCTCTGCGTTCTCTGCGTACCTCTGCGATCTCTGCGTTGAAATAGCCCGTTAACGCAGAGATCGCAGAGGTACGCAGAGAACGCAGAGAGGTGCTTAAATTTTTTAACTGTTTGGGCCTTTTTGTGGCTAATATAGACCTCACACTAAATCGTGGGAAAAATCAGCGTTGTAATTCCGACTTATAACCGTGCCCGGCTTCTGCCGCGCGCGATCGAGAGCGCGCAGCAGGCAGGCGCAGATCTGGAAGTGATCGTCGTCGACGATTGTTCGACTGACGACACGCGCGAAGTCTGCCCCGGGATCGCGGGCATTCATTATGTCCGATTGAAGACGAACGGCGGTCTCGCGAACGCGCGCAACGTTGGCATCGCTGAGAGCTCGTGCGAGTTCGTCGCTTTCCTCGATGATGATGATCTGCGATTGCCCGGTTCACTCGATAAACAGTTACAAGCGCTAACTGACGATCGGATCTCGTTCTCTTATGGCCAGGCGCTCATCGGCGATGCGCGTCGACAACTTCCGACCGGCGAGATCTATCCGCTACGCTGTCCGCAAGGCGACATCTTCTGGGATCTGCTCGAAGACAATTTCATTCCGATGCCTTCGGTGCTCGCGCGGAAGTCGAGTTTAGTCGACGAAGGTGGTTTCAATACCGCGCTAAAACTGATTGAAGACTGGGACATGTGGCTGCGCTTGAGCGAGCGTTTTCCGGTGGCGGCAGTGGAAGAGCCCGTCGCGATTCATCGGAAGGCCGTCGCGGACTCCGAGCAGATGTGCTCAAACGCTGCGGAAATATGCAAACAGGCTGCGCGCGTGCAACAGATGGCGCTCGATCGTCCGCGCGCGCGTGCGTCGGAGAGCGCGAGGCGCCGTCACGTGCAACGGAAATTCCGCGACCGCGCGTATGAGATATTGATGACTGAAGCAACGAATTCCATCCACGAAGGGAAACAACAATCAGCCAGAGCAAACATTCTCGATGCCTTTCGCTTTCGCCCGTTTCGCACTGTGGCGAGTGGCCGGCTGTTGTGGTTGCTGAATTCCCGTTGAAGCCATGAAGATTGCTCTTTGCAAGAGTCACTTCTTTGGACCAGTCAGCGGCGCCGACGAGATCCTCGTCAGCTACGCGATCAGCCTGCACAACGCCGGACATGACGTCGACGTCGTGCTGCTGTACAAACCGACCGAGAACGATCGTTTCAATCGCCGGCTGCGACAGGCAGGCGTTCCCATCGTGACGGTCATCAACCGCTCGATCGCGTTCACGATCCTGCGCAGCCTGCGTGGTTTGCTGTCGAGCTTCCTGCTGTTTTTCCTGCTCGTGCCGCGCACCGAAAGAGGCTTGCGCAAGATCTGGCAGGTTTTGATCGATCTGATTTCGCGTGTTCACTACAAAAACTGTCGCGCTTACTTCGCCGAGTCAAATTACGACGTGCTGCACGTGTTCACGCCTGATACGGGGGCCACGCTAATCATTCGCGCGGGCAAGGAAGCGGGGATTCCGGTGCTGTATCACGAGATGGGGACGCCGCATTACCTGCCGCCACTCGAGCCTTATTACCGGCGACTCGAGAAGGTGTTGCCGCTCTGTTCCGAGGTTGCGGCGCTCTCGCCCACGCTCGCGCGTCAGTGGACTGAACGTTTTCCTTTTTTATCGTCAGTCTCGGTGTTGCCGCTGATCACCGACGATTCAGACATGCTCCGTATGCCGCTCGGCATCAACGGCAAGCACGAAACGATCTTCGGATTCGCGGCGCGGATCGAAACCGGAAAAGGACCATTCGTTTTGGCTGAGGCGCTCGCGCAGTTACGCGAGAGTCGCGACGACGTGCTCGTGCGTTTGGCTGGCACGGGCCCGGCAGTGCAGGACGTGAAAGCGCGTGTGCGCGAGCTGCGATTGAATGGATCGTGGGAGTTTGTTGGATCTTATGACGGCGCGGTTGGGTGTAGCGCGTTCATGCGCACGCTCGACGTGTTTGTGTTGCCGTCGTTTGCGGAAGGCACGTCGAAGAGCGTTATCGAAGCGATGGCGCACGGGCTGCCGATCATCACGACAAGCGTCGGCGGCTCGCCCGATCTGCTCACGCAAGATGCCGGCATTCTCGTGCCGCCGGGCGACAGTGCGGCGCTGGCGGAGGCGATGCAACGTCTCGCATCAGATCCTTTGCTGCGAAAACGCATGGGCCAGGCCGCGCGCGACCGTTATCTGAAACTATTCGCGCCAAACGCAGTGCTGTCGATGCTGGTCGATACGTACGCGCGCGTCGCCGGTCGCAACGGCCACGTTTCGCAAAATGGTCATCACCCATGGTCCATCATGTAAATTCTGTAAAATCTTGTAATCCTGTCTAACACTGTCTTGCGTATCGCATTCGCCACACCGGAATTCGTCACTGAAAACCACTTCGACGGCGGTCTCGCCAACTATCTCAACCGTCTTTCAAAAAAACTCGCTGACCTCGGTCACGATATCCACATCGTCACCCTCTCAACACAAAACGCGGATGAATTCGATCATCAAGGCGTGATGATCCATCGCGTGATGCTCAAGCCCGGCTGGCACACACTCAACCGCCTCACGCGCTATTCACTCACCACCACGCTGCACTGGCTCAACTTCAGCACGCAAACATATCGCAAACTCAAACAACTTCATCATCGCCAGCCATTCGACTTGATCCAGTATCCAAACTACTCTTCGTGCGGGCTGCTCTCGATGGCGTTGCTGCGCACCAATCACGTCGTGCGAGCCTCTTCTCAACCCGGCTGGAATGCGTCTGTCAAACAAAACCTCGACACGACTCTCGCGGAACGACTCGAAGCGCTGCAATACAAGCTCACGCGAAACGTCCACGCCCCCAGCCGCGCTATTCAGAAAATGCTGGCCCGTGATGCGCGATTAATTCGCTCACCTTTTTACGTCGAGACTCACGACTGGGACACCACTGTTTACGATCAGTTTCTCAAAGACAAGAAATACGTGCTCTACTTCGGTCGCTTTCAGTTGCACAAAGGATTTCACACGCTCGCCCACGCGTTGCCACGCTTTCTGAAACAATATCCGGATGCGCACGTCGCCCTCGTCGGCAGAGACACGGAAACGAGTCTTGCCTCGTCGATGGCTGCTTTTGCGCGCGCGCAGTGCAACGGATTTGGCGAGCGGCTGATAATCGTCGAGAACCTGCCGCACAGTTCCTTGTATCCGATCATCAACGAAGCGCGGTTCGTCGTGCTGCCGTCTTTGATGGACAATTTTCCGAACGCGTGTCTCGAGGCGATGGGTTTGGGCAAAGTAGTGATTGGGACGACCGGCACAACCTTCGACGAATTGATTAGCGACGGCGTGAACGGATTTCTGGTCCCACCCGACGACCCGCAGGCGTTGGCTGACAAGATGATCGCGGCGTGGACGGATCAGCGTTTGGCTGAGATGTCGGCGGCGGCGAAGGAACAAGTGCTGGAATTCGCGCCGGAGAAAACCATCCCGTCGTTGTTGAGTTACTATTCCGAAGTAATGACTCATGATCGTTAATCGAATTCGTAGTAGCTGGCTTAACTTCAGACCCGTGCGGGCGACGAAAGTCGTCGGCATCGGTCTTCCGAAAACCGGAACGACGTCGCTCGGCTACTGCTTCAGGCGTTTTGGATTCAAGCACCAAACGTACGACATGGACCTCGCGCTCAAAGTCAAAAGAAATCAGATCGACGAGGTGCTACGCGTGGCCGAGCAGCACGAGTCGTTTGAAGACTGGCCCTGGTTTCTGCTTTACAAAGAATTCGATCGCCGGTTTCCGAATACGAAATTCATTCTCACGCTGCGGAAAGACACTGCGACTTACGTCAGGAGTTTGCAGGGGCATCACGAGCGCGAAGGGATTCGGAATAAAGACTGGGTTAAGCCGCACTGGTGGGATGAGGTCCAGGGCATGCAGCCCGCTGAGTGGGATTATGATTATTCGGCGCGGCGCTATGAGAACCACAATCGCGCCGTGCTCGATTATTTTGCCGGAAGGATCGGTAAGGATCTGCTGGTCGTGTGTTGGGAGAAAGGTGACGGTTGGGAGGCGCTGAGCCGCTTTCTCAACAAGCGCGCGCCGGCTGAGCCGTTTCCGCATCTGCGCTGATGGGAATCAAAAATCGCATCGCAGTTTACTCATCGCGCCATTACGACGCGCTGCGATCAGTTTTTAGTGAGTCGCTGCTTCATCGCTGTGGGATTCGCCGTTACTGGCACGACATCGATGGATGGTTTACGTGGCGTTCCGCGCAGGAAGAAGCGGTGAGCGTGTTTCCCGCAGGCAGCAGGTTTGTTGAGGTGGGAACGTACCTGGGCCGGAGTCTCTGCTCGCTGGGTGAGGTGGTTGAGCGGAGCGGCAAAAACATCGAGGTGATCGGCATCGACACTTGTCGCGGCAGTGGTCCTGAAAACGGAAAGGACTATCACGGCGGTGCAGTTGCAGAGGGTGGCGGCACTTTCGCGGGCGCGCTGCACAAGAACGTGCTCGACTGTGGTTTCGGAGAAAGGATCACGTTGATCATCTCCGACTCGGTTAGCGCTGCGCGATTATTTAGTGACGCGTCGCTCGATTGGGTCCATCTCGACGCGCGTCACGATTATGTAAGCGTCAAAGCGGACATCGAGGCGTGGCTGCCGAAAGTTAAAGTTGGCGGCTGGTTATCTGGTGACGATTACGACGAGCAGAAGTGGCCCCAAGTGGTGAAGGCTGTTGCGGATACTCTACCCCGTGCCTCGTCGTGGTCCAACCAACAATGGCGCTTCATTGTTTGAATCTTGTCAATCCTGAAAATCCTGTAATCCTGTCAAAGAACTACCTTGGCCTACGGTATTCACCCGGCCTTCGGCCCCCCTCCCTCATGTCTCATCACCCGTGCGAGTTTACCCATCTTCTCATAATCAATGGTCCACCCGGCACACACAGCCGCGAGTCCAATCACGCCGCCCTCACCCGAAAACTCACCTTCGCGCTGTAACAACTCCGCCCCTCGTCCCCAAGCCTCAAAAAACTCTTTCTCATTCCCATCTTTCGTGATCGCAAACAACGCCTCGCTACACCACCGCGCCGAATCAATCACCTCGACGTCACCCGTGAGCCCCACCGCAAGTTTCTCAAACACCGATCTGCGATGCGATCCATATCGACTCAAATGCTCCGCGATACTCGCATCCACTTCTTTGGTAACTGCGATCCCGGGCCCAAAACTCGGCAACCTCGGCAACGACCTCACACGCGTATCGGCATCAACAAAAATCGCGGTCTCAAACTCTTCCAGCGCCGCCTGCAAAGCAAACCTTTTATCGTGATACGCCGGCCGTCCCCGCCCATTCCCCATCGGCGACAACCTCGTCACAAAATCTATCGCCATTGGCCCAGCCGGCACATGCCTAATCGCGCGCGCCCCTAACTCCTCAAACTCCCCCGGCTCATCAGTCAACACCACCCACGCCATCTCCGGCACATCCCCCACCAGCAACCTCGCCCTCCTCCTATAAGCCTCATGAATCGCGAGCGTACAAAAGCACACCTTAGCCGTGCCTGCGTGTGGCCGCTTCGTGAGAAATCTAAGCATCAGTTTGAGCCTGTTTGCGGCACTTGACCGAGTTATAGAAGTACGCGAAAGCCAGCTTGGCCGAAGTGGTGATCGGCTGTGAGTGCGTCAGTGATCCCGTACTCCTTGTCGACTCTCTCACTGTAAGTCTTGAAAGCTCGTCGATAGAGCTCATCTGATGCAGCTACGATTTCAACTCTTGGGTCATTTTCGAGCGCGGTGAGTAACTTTATTGCCGCCGATCTATGACGTACTTTCGATAGTGCATTTCCGATTTCAAGGAGAATGGCACGGGTGGTAATGAAGTGCGCGCCAGATGTTTCTAATTCGTCGGCCAACTCCACGGCGCGTACGTGATTTTCGTCAGTAGTAGCAGAAAGCGCGACCGCATATGAGGTATCGAGGAAAACTTTATTCATCGGCGGTATCAGTGCCACCGTATAAATACTCGTCGAGGGTACTCACAGCATATTTATATCATTAATAGCCGACCGATGGCAGATAGCAGCCGCGTTGCTCGTGATATTCACCCATCGCCAGCATAGATCAAACTTTACTTCTGACGATATACTCGGATCAATTTGGCTCTGACATCTCGGGCCTCTGTAATTGCCTCAGCAATTCGCCGTGCTTGCCCCATCCGATCCGGGTCTTCTGTGCAGATAATAATTCCGGCGTGTTGCTCAGTTGCTCTGGCGAGAATTTCCTGATCGGTAATCGACTGATTTGCTCTTCCGTCTTCGAAGGCAGTAAGGACATCGTGACCTAACCGCCGGAGTTCTTCAATTACTCTCAGAGGGAACTTTTTGTCTGCATAGAAGGCCATCAATCGTCATCTTTCTCGTTAGCCTCTATCTGTGCATCGATTTCCGCGCGGTGAGAGCGAACAAAGTTCCACGCATTGGCAAGATCCTGAACAGTGAGGGTTGGATAATCTCTTAGTAGGTCAGCTTCACTTGTTCCCAGACGTCGTGATTGCTCAAGGAGCCACACTGGTATCCTCGTGCGCGTGATACAAGGTACGCCTCCCATGACGTCCGGCTTACTTTCGATTCAAGGAAAGTCGTCGCCGAGATCGCGAACAATCCACCGAAGAAGTTCAGCCTTCTCGGCGCGCGTCATCTCAGAAAGCATCTTTTCCCGGTCTGCAGATGTGCATAGCATTATTCTTATAACATTTTTTAGAACTACTGCTGCGCCAGCAAACTAGCAAAATGGGCCACGGATAGACACGGAAAGGACGGATCATATTGAAGTTCTTTCTACTTAATCTCAACATCCAGCTCGCGCACCGTTGGTGGTGGGAGCCGGGTCCATTGCTCGCGGCCAGTGGCGACGGCGCGGAGACGAGCTGGACCGGGTTCAAATTTCGAAAGCGTTTCCGAAGTGAGTACGACGCTCTCGCTTCCATGTTGCGCGCGGGGATCGAAGAATGCCAGGTTGTTGCCGGTGAGATGCAGGTGCTGGATTCGTTCGGAGTGCGTGCCCTGGATCAGGTCGACTTCAACGTCCACCTGCGTGCGTCCCGAGCCAACTACCGACGTGCTCACAATCGCTCCCACAGATAACGTTCCTGGCGCACTGAGCTCCAAACTCCGCACCTGAAAGTATGCACGATGACTCGCCACCGCCCCGTTCACAAGCAACAACACGCTTACCAACACAAACAAGCGCTTGAGCCAGCGAATCGGTCGCGCATCGCGGATGGTCAATTCATCGAACATGTCATTCAAGCGTGTATTCAAACTCGTACGAGTGCTTGCCTTCGGCGATGATGATGTTCATCTGGCCACTCAGACCAACAAGCTGGTCCGTGCCGGAATCAGGAATAACAGTGATCGCGAGCTCGCCAACACCGCGCGTCATCACGCCAGTGTGCTGCAAGTAAAAACTGCCGCGCCGTCCATTCAGCGTCCCCGTCACTTTCTCAATCGCAACGTAACCGGCGGAATTCTTAACGCTACTGCTGCTCGCCATCAACATCTGCCCTTTGCTCGTGCCTTCAAGCTCGCCCTGGAACTCTTTGTCGATCGACATCCGGCCGACGGGCATGTCTTCCGCCTGTTCCTGCGGGCTCATCTTAACTGCAAACGTTCCACTGGCTCGATTAGTCATTCACCTTCTCCCATCAGACGAAATCGTCTCAACAATCTCCGCGATCGCATGTTTCGCTTCCGGCATTGGTCCAAGCATCCAGTTGTGGACCATCTGATCGTATTCGCGATAATCCAGACGCGCGCCTTCGGCAGACGCCTGGTCGCGCAACTTGCGGCAGTCAGGATACAGGATGTCGCGCGTGCCGATGAACAACGTAACCGGCGCGAGATCTTTCAAACTGCCATACACCGGACTCACGAGGTAACTCTTCGGATCGACGTCGCGCGCGTAAACTTCGCCGCCATACTTCAATCCTGCAACACCGAGAAATGGATCAATCTTATCAAACTCGGCGATCTCGGGATTTGAAAGCGTCGCGTCGAGCCACGGTGAAAGAAGCACGACGTGGCCCGGCTGACTGTGACCGTCTTCACGAAGTCGCTGCGCGAGTGCGAGGCTGATGCCGCCGCCGGAGGAGTCGCCCATGATCGTGATGTTTGAGCTGCCGGCGCTGTTTGCGAGCTCGTTGTAAAGCGGGAGCATGAGCGCGAAGACGTCGTTAACATTGTGCTCGGGCGCGTGTGGATAATTCGGCGCGGTGATGGTGCAGCTCAACCGGTCGACCAGTTTCGACATGAAGTCCCAGTGTTGTGGAGCGAAGCTGTTGACGTACGCGCCGCCGTGTAGATAGATAATGTGCTTCTCGCTAAGATTCTGTTTCGGCGCGATGGTCCAAACGAGATGGCCGTCGATCGTGCGACTCGTGATCAGGTGCTTGCGGCGCAGGCGTTTTGAAGGTTCGCTGTAGGTCCTGTCACCGTTTTCAACGCGCTGTCGCATGCGATTGACAGTTCTCTTCATGCGCATGAGTCGCAGGAGAACGTTGATCGCCTTGCTTTGGATGCTGGGCATATTTCCTGTCAATCCTGCAAATCCTGTAATCATGTCAAACAACTTGCTAAGTTAGAGACAGGATTACAGGATTTTCAGGATTAACAAAATACCGTCTACGATTGTTAACCGTAACGCTCAGCGGAGCGCGCGCGCGCCTTTGCTGCTTCAACTTCACGATCGCGTGGCGGCGCAGTCGTTACCAGCGAGTCGAGCAATTCGGTCGCGGCTTGTGCTACCTGTTCGACCGCGCGATTGAAAGCCTCCTCGTTGGCCTTCGAAGGCTTTGCAAATCCACTCAACTTACGTACGAATTGCAGCGACGACGCGCGAATCTCTTCCTCGGTCGCCGGCGGTTTGAAGTTATGAAGCGTTTTAATATTTCGACACATGCTGTTTTGTTGCCACCTGCGCTTAAATCGTTGCGCTGGATTCTAATCCCAGAAATGCGTGACTGCGTACGCTACCATCGCGGCGAAAACTGCCGCTCCGACGCCAATCGCAATGAACGTCTTCTTTTTCTTGCTCATGCCTCTGCCTTCAACGTTCACCACGTCGGCGTAGGCAATATCGCTGCGATTGCCGGTCTTCTCGTCTGTAAGCGTGAAACTATTGTCACCGGATTGCGTGAGCCGGCCTTTAACTTCAGAGCCGTTGCGCAATTTGACCTTGACCCGTGTCTCTTTTTTGTTGAGTCGCTCGACGACTTCAGTTTTAGCTTTCGTCTCTGCGTTTAAAGTTGATTGAGCTCGCGCGGCTGGTCCAAGCGTAGACAAAACCAAAGCGTGAGCGAGGAGCAGGGTTGTCAGGGTTCGTCTCATTACCGGCCTCCTTGTGGGGCGGCACTCGCGCCCCGGGGTGAGTCGTGATGGGCCGTAGTATAGTCCCTCACTTACTCGAAAACCCAAAGAAGCCGGGGTCCATCAAGAACCAGTTGACCAATCCGGCGAGGAGCCCGATCGCAAACACGACCATTACGATGATCTTCTGTTTCGTCGTGTCGGGCTTGCCGCCCATGTTGGGAAAGAGCATCAGAAAGATTCCGCCGACGACACCGACCGGCGAGAAGGCCGCCATCTTCATGTAGTAAACGCCCTCCGTGCGCAACTGGTACCAGCCGTAATAAATCATGCCCGCAAAAAGAATAACGAGAACGAGTCCGAAAAGACGTGTTTTGAGCATGAGTCCTCCCGTTCTGCTGAATGGTTAAAACACGTACGGTATCATGCGCCACTTCACTTTTCGCATGTAATCGCGGTAACCCTCGAGCTCTGCTTTCAGCATTGCTTCCTCGCCGACAGCACGCGCGCCGATCGTTAAAATCAAAACCAGGCCGAGCGCGAGGCCGACGATCGAACCCAGCAACAACGGAGCGGAGATGAAGAGCAGCGTCGCGCCGGCATACATCGGGTGTCGCACGACGCCGTACAAACCGGTTGAGATCACTTTCTGGCCGCGTTCTTTCTGCATCTTCACTACGGGCGCGGCGTAAGTGTTTTCTCTCATGGCTTCAAACACGAAATAGGTGGCGATGATTTGCAAGAACGCGCCGAGTGCTCTCAGCCATGGAGGAAATGCCGGACTCCAATGAAAGCGGCGCGCGTCGAGCGGCATGATCGCAAACCAGACGATGAACTCGAGGAAGAATAGCGACAGGAGCACTTTGTCCCAGGGTTTCTGAGTTTGCTGTATCGGCGAGCCGAAGCGTTCTTTTAGCAACGCCGGATCGTGGAAGTAAAGATAGACGAGGGTGCCGAAAGACATTGCGAGGAAGATTACCGAATAGACCCAGCCTTCCGCCCAGCGCCAGTCGCCTGCAAGGAAGAACAACATGAACGGGAAGACGAGCAGGTAGAAGAAAGAGCCGATGACTCTCGAAAGCGGGACTGGGGCGTCGTTGTTGGAGTTCATATCGTGTAGCGCACAGAACCGAGCGCGGTAGCGCCGGGTCAAACGCAATCAGGCGTCATCGTCTCTGAGTTTGACCCGGCGCTACCGCGCTCGGTTCTGTTATTTGCACGTACTCTTCACACATGCGCTGTGCGTCGTATTTCTCGGTGATTCTTTTTCTGTTCTCCGCGCCGATCTTCTCACACAGTGCGGGATTGGCGGCGAGCTTTAAGATTGTATGTGACAACGCAGGTGCGTCGCCCGCGGACGTGAGTAGTTCTGAAGAGCCGACGACTTCCCTAACGCCTTCGATATCCGTGGCCGCAACCGCCAATCCAGCCGCCATGCATTCCAACACACCGTTCGGACAACCCTCCGAGCGCGAGCTAAAGACTGCGATATCAACCGCCGTCAATAATCCCGCCACATCACTCACGTAGCCCGCAAAACGAACTCCACGCTCGATCTTCAACTCACGCGCCAACGCGAGCAGCGATTCATACGCGCCATCGTGCCTGCCAGCCAACACGAGCACGGCCTCGCGCTCGATCGTCTTCATCACGATCTGCCAAGCGCGTAAGAGCGTCTCGTGATCTTTGTTGGTGTGCAGATTTCCAACCATGCACGCGACAAAACTCGCGTCGTCGATCTCGAGTCGTTTGCGCCACGCGTTGCGATCCATCTGCGGTGTCGACAGCTCGATCCCGTTGTGGACCACGTGGACCCTCGAAGGATCAACTCTCAACCTCTCGACTAAAAACCGCGCACCGGCATTCGAGTTTGAGATAAACCGCGGCGTCCGTTGCACGGCCCAGCGTTCCCACGTCGTCCGCGGCAAAAACAGACCTTCATCTCTCTGGTTCCAAACGCAGAGTCGCGCCCCGGCCCACTTCCACACAAACCCACACACAACATTCGGCAGCCACGTATACGGCAGCAGCACATCAGGCCCGCTTGCCCGCAAAGCCCACGCGACGCGCTGGATGCTCTGCAGACGCTGCGGATTAACAGGCTCAACACGCCAACGAATACCATGCTGTTCGCAGATATCCGCAACTGGTCCAGACTTGTTAAATCCCCAGACCTCGACCTTTTCGCGCTGAGCCAAATGCCGCGCGAGTATCAACGCCTGGCGCTCCGCCCCGCCAAGCTCGAGATTTCCGAGGACAAAAATGATCCGACGCCCGCTCACAGCGGCGGATCTTAGGCATTTACAGTTATGTTATCCAGAAAATTTTCCTGTAACTTTTCCCGAACTGAGGTGTTTTAGGAGACGTAGCGCAGCTTATGGCGAGCCAAGATGACGAGTTCACCATGCTGTTTCAGGATTTCTACCCGAGCCTATGCCGCTTTCTGGAGTGTTTATTGGGAGGCCGCGCGCCGCTGGCGCAGGATCTGGCACAGGAAAGTTTCCTGCAACTCCATCGCACGGCATGGGGAACGATGCCGGTCGGCGAGGCGCGCTTCTGGCTCTACCGCGTCGCGCGCAACCTCGCGATCAACGAGTTTCGCAGATCGCACACGCGCTACCGGCTGCTTGATCGAGTTGTAGAAACGATGAGACCACGAGCACGCAACCCGGAGCAGGAATACGAGACTCGGGAACGCAAAACGCTCGTCCTGGAAATGCTGCAGACGCTGCCCGAAGACCAGCGCACCGCGTTGTTGCTGCGGGAACAGGAGCAGTTGAGCTATCGCGAGATCGGACAAGTGCTGAACGTCTCTGAAAGCAAAGTGAAGGTCGACATCTTTCGCGCGCGCGCGTCGCTGCGAGAACGCTGGAGCAGGATCTCTCATGTCAATCCTGTAAATCATGTGAATCCTGTCTAAAAGGGACGAAAGCAATTATGAGCTGTAGTTTTACCGAAAAGATCTCATCCCT
>JADMIO011837239.1_pt1 | contig 13847 bp, 15 predicted proteins | sample 8958161 | NCBI WGS metagenome assembly JADMIO01 (sample SAMN16585339, study PRJNA669376) | soil metagenome | isolation source: Crop rotation soil | place: USA: Cullars Rotation, Alabama | collected 2011 | reverse complement strand
CTTTCCCTAGGTCACCAGCGCCGGCGGGAATGATGCGATCGACGAGTATTTTAGGATCGGCGAAGCTGCGATCCGTAATTGCGATCACGATAAAGCGTGAATCTGCCGGCAGTGTTGTAATGAGCTGCTCGATCGCCGCGACATTACTCTGAAAGTTTGTATTACCTTCGGTATTTACTGAAACCGAGCGGGTGCAATCGAGCAATGCCACCGTCGCATCTGATGCCCAGCATAGGCCAGACGAGAGAAGGAGTGTTATGAGCACGCATCCGGCCTTGCGAACTATTGTTTTATTAGAAAATCGTCGCAGTCGCGCCAGGCATAGGTCCCTTTTTGCTTCGGCTTCATACGCCGCGCCTGCGTTCTTTAAGGCAACTGCCTGCTGAATACCTTCTTCGAGTCGCTCATGCGCGGCTGCCAGTTGCCGCCGAGCTTCACCAATAGGGGCTCTTTGCTTTGCCTCATCGATCAAGCGATGCAACAGGATTCCCGAGATCATTTCCGCCCCAAGCGCACTGGCACCCATGAACGCGCGAAGCCACATGATGGTGTGTGAGTAGAACTGCTGAGCACTCTGGATTGAAGCACCGCCGTCTTGCGATACCGAATTGTTTAGGAGGAGTGCGAACACCTCACCTCGAATGACCGCGAGCGCGACTATTCCAACGATTCCGCAGATAAATGCAGTCCAGGCCAGCACACCAACGAGTACTTTATTGAAGGAACTCTCGAGTACCAGGTGCGTTGCGAATGTGGTGAGAGCCGCGAGGCAGATTCCGAGAAGCCATGAAATGCAGCCATTGATATAAGGGCTCAATGCAAAATGTGCGAGGACCATTCCGACAATAAAAAGAGCGATCATGCCTGCCCAGTAAAGGAGCTTGACCCATCGCACAGAGATTTCCTGATTTTGGGAGCCTGCCTCAAGCTGTCTTTTCTTATTGTCATGCTCTTCAGCGGCTAATTGCAGTCGGGCCTGCATCTTTCGAAGATGCGGTTCGGCGATGAGTTCACGTCGTCGACGTTCCTGGAGGATCGCCTGGTCCGCGAGGTCCAGCACCTCGTCAATCGCTTCGTCAACTTCTGGAGTGGGATCAAATTGTTCGGAGTTCATTGCTGCCTTCCTTCAGGAGGGCTGGTAGCCCTTCCTGATTTCAGGCTAAGAAAGATGAGTCATTGGGGAAAGAAGCTGGGTGGTGAATTTCGCGATAGAAGTGATGTTTATCTTTGGCGTGTTTTTCCAAAGGAACTGTCGTCTCGGTCCGAACGCGCTTTTAACCAATCGTGTAAGACAAACTGGTCTATCCAAATCGTCCCGCCGACGCGTGTTGACATTCCCGGATGGTCTGCGAGGAATTTACGGACCGCCGACGGTTTCTTGCGCAAAACCATCGCACTCTCCAGTACCGTCCAGAATCGAGCGGGTCTCCGTTCTGGAGGAAGTAGTATCGATCCTTCCTGCCACCACTGTTCAAAGAGATCACCGTTAGATTCGGACATGCTCCACCACCTTCAAGGATCCGAGACGCCGGCCGATGATTCTGTCTTCACACGGCGAGAAAGCAGGGCCATCCTGAATTCTAAACTCCGTTTGCTCTTCAAGGACATCCGGGTGAACTCCAGGCTGAATGCACTCAACACGTCGCAGTTCGGCGGTGTTCATTTGTTCGTATGGCATCAGCTTGGGGCCTCCATAGCGTCCTCGAGTAAACACTACGACCGGAGTTGATTTCACCACCGACTCTCTCGAAGCCGGTTGTCCGGCCCGGCTTCGGTCGACATGTATTCGGCTCATTAAGCTCAGGGGGCTATGGCAATCGAGTGTTGGTACTCTTTTTAGAGTTCGCGCCCGGTAGACGACGCTGCACCGTCCTTCTTGATTCGGAACATGCAACAGAATGCAGTCAAGATACTGGTCCAATAAGATTGGCCATTTCGTGCAAATTCGAGCCGCGCGATAGAATTGTGCGTCCTCGATGCAGCTGCATGGTTTATCGGAGCGGGGCACGCGAGACAGATTCCAGCCGGGCTTGTGATCGCATCTATTCACGATAAGCCTGTCGAACCAGTCGTGTGTCAGGTCTGGCACACAGAACTCATTGGGGATGCCCGCTTTTCGCATCCTTTTGATCATATTGTTCAGCGCGGCATTGCAGTGGTCATCGTTCATGTGGATGAAGAGGGCGTTGTGATGTTGACGGAGTGACAGTTGGTAGCCTTCCGCTACTGTAAGACTATCTACACGGCGGCCTTCAGCTGCTGCGATTGAGTTGACCAAATCATATCCGTAGGCAATTTCTGCGGCAGCAAGGAGAGTCTTATCTACTTCATCTATTGGAACGGATTCATGCGGGGAAGCTGCAGCGCGTGCAGTCTCCAGCCAGCCGCTGTACGCAAAGCGACCATGCATGATTAATTCTGAGGAATATGTTAAAGCGGAAAGAATGGGGCAAGTCTGGAATGCGAATGTGTCCAAGAGGCGATGCCAATGTTCAAGTGTCCTGGCGCAGTGCCAACAGCACGGATCGTCAGGATAACGTAGTCTGTGCCCCTTGATCATTCGCGTTACTGCGCGACCATCGGCAGCAATCTTGTGACTTCGCCACCTGTGTTCTCGCCGCCAGTTCGCCGTGTTTACCCGGTTTTGTTCGGCACGCCGGGGATACACCATGCCCTCATGGAGATTGCATTCCAGCTTCTTACCGGAAACTGGTCGGCCACATTTTCCGTCAGATGTATTACGGACGGGATACTGACAGTGCATCGGGGATGCCTGTGCATGTATGGGACCAGCCGGCGACAATTCCCGAGAAAATGGAGGCGTTCCGGCCGTTTCCAAGGGTTTCTTCATCTGTGTACTCCTGGAGCCTTTGGTTGCGGCACGCCGACTCCTTCAATGGAATCGGAATGCCACAGAGTCAGCTGTGTACTGACTCTGTGGTTTTGCGCTGGCTCTATGATTTCTGACGTCGAGCGTGTGGGATCGAATTAGGGAGTAAGCAGGAGTTCGGCCTGGTTAGAAGTGTTGGACCAAGTTCGGTGTACGGTCGAAGCAGGCTGCCGAGTCCCTTCGGCAGCCTTCGCTTTTAGGCTATTGAACGTCTGCAACTTTGCCGTCTACGAAAATGATCTTCATCGACTTATACCCATATGTGATCTTGCTGCCCAGATTCACGACGGTCTCAGGCTTCCCCATGATGCTTTCAACCTCTTTGGTGGTTTGCCCCAGCGCGATGGTTTTGGTTTGTACGGCATTAGCCTGTTCCTCAGAAGGAATCACGGCATCGAAATCGCTCTTCAGTGTTTCAAGGGCAGCCGTTTGAAGATAGTTCTTCGGAAATTCGAAATCCAACGCCCCTTTGAACCGCGTTGTCTTCGTAAAACCGCCGTCGATCGTGTCCTTCATTCCGACTGAAACGAATGCGAACCGTATCTTCGTATCGTCCACGTTGATGTCGGTCACATAGACACGATCACCCTGGTCAAACTTGCGCGTAGTCGACTTCTTCGCCAACAACGCGGTCAGCCCACCGGCTTGTTGAATCTGTCCGTCCTTCACTCTCGTGGCGACGAAGATGGAATCGTTCATCAGATCTCCGCTGATTCCGTCCTTCTTGATAACGAGGACCGTCCCGGCCGCTGTCACATCGTTTGAAATCTTCGACAGCTTTGACACCTTGTACACGGATTGAAGCTTTTGCTCCAGTTCGCTCTTCCAGTCGGCCGCAGACAACCTGCCGCCTGCCGACAGAACGAGGAGGAGTATTGCCATGAATCGCTTGTTCATAAGTCCCTCCTGTTTCGCCTCCGTTTGGAGCTCACCAAAGAAAACTGAGCCGAGCGACCGCCCCATTTGAGAAGACAGGCTCAAAAGTTATCCGCCAGCCTTTGTCGCGTCCGACTGTCTCGAGTTGATGAAGCCGCTCGTCAGCAACAGCCTTCTTTGCCTTTCCATTCTTGAAAAGAAATCCGCCGAGACCTCCAGCGCCCGCTCCCGCAGCCACGATGCTCCATCGAGTCTTACGTTCGACGCCGGTGTTGTATGAGGTGACGCCACCGGTGCGAATCACAGAATTCGCGGCGTTCGAATTGGTACAGGCAAGGCCATTCACTGTGCAGACTGCTTCTTGCGTGCCGCGAACTCCGAAGATCGCGATTGCGGCGCCTCCGGCTGCTAAGCCGAGACCAGACCATTTGAGCGTCTTTGCGGATGACTGGTCTGCTTGAGCCTGTTTATATGCAGACCGCCAGTCCCCTTCGGTCGTGAAGGAGCTTTGCGCTGGTGCGGCCAAGGATACTGTGAGTACAAACACAGCCACTGCTGTTGTTCTTACAAGTAACCGATTCATCTCTTCTGTCCTTTCGTTACCGGTGATTTTTGGAATTGAGATCGCGCCAGGCAATCTTCTCGGCGTCCTGTTCATTCCGCGCGGTGCCGTAGCCCCATTGGCGTGTCTTCTTGTCGTAGATCGAAATCTTCACGGGATCTGTGAGTCCGATAAACGAGTTCAGCGTGGGTCCAGGAAGTTTGTTCCGGGACCGCGGTGAATTGTGTGCCTCTCGTTTTCAAACACTTTGGTACTCATGTCGTTCTCCTTTACTGAATTGCGGGCCGGAAAATCGACGTGTGGACAACTCCATTTGACGAATGGCGTGGATATTGAAGAATGCAGATGTGCGTCTCTCTACAAAACGACGCACGTCTGAAATAATCAACGCCTTCAAGGATGGAAACGACAAAGCTGGTTGTCGCCTATTGTCGGGTCAGCACTCTCGAGCAGAAGAAGAACGGTTTTGGAATGGATATTCAGATTCGGGACGTAAAGGCTTTCGCAGAATCGCAGCGTCTGGTTATTGATCGTATCTATCCGGACAAGGCGGAGTGCGGCGCGGCAGAACGACGGCTTGAACTAAACAAACTAATCCGAGCGTGCAAACGCGGTGAAATAGCCGTGCTGATTATTCCTGCGCTTGATCGGCTATCACGCGAGGTTCGCATTGCTGAAAACCTGTTCCATCAGTTTCGGCAAATGGGCGTGCGCGTCCTGATCGCCGATATGCCGTTTTACAATGGTGACGATCGAAGAGATGTGTTAATTCGGCAAATTCGCGAAGCAATTGCTGAGGAAAATCGCAAAGACATCATAGAAAAGTTGTTTAAAGGCCGCCAGGAAAGAGTACGACAGGGAAGGCCGGCTGGGGGAACAACTCCATACGGGTATCGACGCGAACGAAAGCAGTTATTCGAAGATGCTTCTGAAGCTAACGTGGTCCGGACGATTCTAAGCATGGAGCAGTCTGGTAGATCAGGCAGTGACATTGCAAACCATCTGAACGCGGCAGGTTTTACCCGACGCAATGGTACGCCCTGGACACGTTGGCAAGTATTGGCGGTTATCAGACGAAAGGAACTCTACACAGAAGGAAGAGTCCAGTATGGCAACGTCGTAGGTGTTGATCACCGACTGATTCTGATGGCTTTGGGGGAGGCTGCCTGACGTCGCCGATCCGTGTGCTCGTCTTTGTAAAGAGAAACTTTCCCGCCTTCCGGCAACTTTCCGAGAAGCCGGTTTTACGTCCACAGGAATCGAGGATCGGGAACGATTCATCTCACCCGGAGCGGAGCCGTGGCTCCAGTAAAGAACTCTAGTGACAACTGGCGGTTCTGGCTCATCGGATACATAAAAATCAAACTGTATGGAATCGATGCTGGCCGAGGAATCGATCCGGGATGTTCACCGGTTACTACTTCGGTGAGTGAGGATTCCCCAGTGGTCCTCCCATTCATCTGATGACTGTCGGGAAACACAGAAAACAAGCCTCTTAACATGGCAATTGCAATGCATAGCTGTAGAGAGGGAGCCTAACGTGAACAATCCAAGTGAGCACATCGAATCCGAACGCGTATGGTCGTACGTTCAACTTGCGGGAGATCTGGAACAAGACGAGCATAGACACCTCTCCGGTTGTGAACAGTGTCTTGAAGTCTTCCGGTTGTGTCTCTTGTGTCAGGACGTGGTCGAGGTTAAAGCTGGGGCGCTCGCTCATTGCAAACAATCTGCATAAGCGCGAACGCCTACTACCTTATTCCCACGCTTCAGCCGCCCGACTATCAGCGTTATCAGGTAGAACACCGCGAAGTAACAGACTTCAGGCCGCATCGATTAGGCCCCTGATAATCTGAAAACGAAAGCGCACCTTCAGGAGGAGGGGGCATGGAGACACTTGCCGCACTGATTCAGGATCATCCCGAGGAAATCATGCAGGCGTGGAGGGAGCGCGTCAGTAATCTGCCGTCAGCGCGCGGCAAGAGCCGAGCAACGATAGAGGATCATATTCCAAACTTGCTCGATGAACTCTGCAATGCGCTGGTTGCGGAGACCTTGGAATCAAATATTGGCGTTCAGATAAATGCTTGGGCCGTCTCGCATGGGATTCAGCGGAGCACGGACCACTTCGACATTGCTGATTTGGTCACCGAATATAACTACCTGCGCGAGACCGTAGCGCAGTTTGCGATGCACCACGGTGTGCAGTTGACCCCTAAACTCGTGGATGTTATCGCAGGAGTTCTGAATGCCGCGATCGTTGCTGCCATTCGCGCTTACACACGCAATGAACAGGTGGCAGCAGATACGCGGCTGCGACAGGAAATGGCGAATTTGACCCACGACCTTAAGACGCCATTGACCGCCGTTATGACCGCTTCAAGAATCCTTCAGCAACGGCTGCCCCCGGAAGCCTCGATGTCGTGCGGAACCATGGTGAAAATCATCGACCGGAACTGTGACCGTTTGCATGAGCTAATGTCGCGATTGGTAAGCGAAACAATGGGGCGACCGGGTGAGGCGCTGTCGCTCAGTTTGAACGACACGGCATTACGGCACCTGGTCCAAAAAGTAGTCGAGGATATCCGGTCCATTGCCGAGGATAAACAGGTACCCGTGAGAAATGAAGTACCCGAAGACTTCCTGGTGTTCGGAGATGAGTTCTTGCTGGAGCAGGTGCTCCACAACCTCGTCTCGAACGCGCTTACCTACACAGAAAAGGGAAAAGTCGAGATTGGGGCCGAGGAGCTTCCGACCAAAGAAACAGTATTTTGGGTTGAAGACACGGGGACTGGTATCTCTTCAGACCGCGTTCAAAGCATCTTTGAAAGAGGCAATGGCGATCCCGGACGACCCGGTAGCTCAGGATTGGGACTGAGCATTGTGGACCGAATCATAAAGGCACACGGCGGCAAAGTTAAGGTCGAGAGCGAACCTGGCCGCGGATCGAAGTTTTCCGTGTTCCTACCCGCACGATAGCCACGAAAACGGGCACAACCGTTCATTGTCAGCATGGGAAGATTACCCTCCGGCTAAGTACATTGCTGACGTGGCACATTATTTCCACCGGTAAGCCATTGTAAATGCGTCTTGTGTTGCAATGGCCTGAATGGTCTTATGAATGCCAGTACGTCACGTATGTCGGACGCCAGTCATATTAAAGCGTTCCGCCTGTTTGATCTGAAACAAGCTCACGCGGTTGGGAAGGATTTTCAACTAACGGAGTGGGAACAAAAACATTTTGCGGATTGCGTGGAATGTCAGGAACTCGCTGCATTCCTCGCCCGTCAGATCACGAAGAGGCCACGCTTGCACAGTAACGGTGAGATCAATATCAGGGACGGATGGTACAAAAACCTCTGTTGCGGCCTCGATGTGTTTGTCGTTGCAGGAAAGACTTTTCCAGATTACCGCCGACATAAAAACCTACCGACGTCGTGGAAAGCCGACGAGGAGCGCATCCCCACGAACCGCGACGACCAAGACAAACGTCCCGCCTAGTGAGTTGACCCGCAAGCTAGGTTGCTACATTCCCCTACGAAGATGCCATTCCGGCGGACGAACGTTTTCCCTGTTGCAGCCAATCTCGAGTTCCTTTAAATTTGCGACCGCAAAATGAACCTCGCGGACCCCGTGGTAGTAAAAATGAACCGAAAGAACTGCGACACGAAAAGTCAGCTTCTCGAGCAGTACCAAATCGCAGCCGAGGCATACTCGAAAGCAGTTGCTGAACTCACCCGAAATATCGGCAAGGTAGATCGCGTCAAACACGACAAATTGAGTTTGGCAGCGGAGAAGACGCGACTAGCGACGGCTCAAGCTCGTAATGGTCTTGACGCACACATAACCCAGCACGGCTGCTAGGCAGTGCGGCAGATCACTCCCCCGAAGAACGATCGCACTTATGTACGGCTTCCCTTCGTAGCTCCAGGGTGCAATATCCCTGATTTACGATTCAGGAGTTTCGTCTAGGCTGGCGAACAGTTGGCGAGAAGTCGGCAAATCGGAAACTGAACGCGCTTGGCGCAATGTAGTACAGCTCCTTACCATCACGACGCCACCGCGCGTGATATCCGCCGGCAGTTGAGATTTGCCATTGCCCGCCTGGTCCAGGGAATGGACGCACATAGACTTCGGGTTCTCTGGATTCGTTCGACGCTGAACCGGCCGTCCGGCGACCAATCCGTCGGGGTCTTCGAGTCCGGCGAATCAAAAACAAGTTCCTCCGGACCGGCAGCACTTGTTGATTTCAGATAAAGCTTTCGAGAGCCATCACGGTTGGATCGAAACAGGATTCCTCCTCCGTCTGGCGACCAAATCGGAAAGTCATCGACCCCTGCGTCAAACGTTAAGCGTACTTTTCGTACCGCATCCAGAAGCCAGATATTCATGCTGACTTGCGTTGAGATATTGACTGCGATGCGGTGCCCGTCGGGCGAGATCTCAGGCCGCGCGGGTGAGTCCTCTGAATCAAACATCTCCGATGGCTTGCCTGAGCGATCGAACCAAGTGAGTCTCCCGACCTTGCTTGCCGTCGCGGCAATGCGATTGAGCCGTTAGGTCCGGGCATCTGGTTAAATAAGGATGGCATCAGCCGAGCGTCGCCGTGATCGTCCGCCGCTGAAAACCATGGACGGTCGGTGTTTGGGTGAGTGTGGACGGTAATTACAGATAAACCACGATCACGCGCGGGGCGGATAATGCGATTGAGCGTGATGGGATCTAGCCGAATTTGGTCGGCGCGCCGGATGAGATAACCTTCTTCAGGTATGGCAATGATCTGGCGGGAGAGCAGCACGTCAGCACCGTGGAGGGGTTCGCCAGGATGATACCAGCTGTCTCCACGTCATTTCGCCCGCACAATTTCTTGATGAACGGGGTGATCACCCTCATCAGATCAATCGTGCCGTCGGTCGGGTCCGAGACAAAACTTGTTGTGGGATGCTTGGGCCTTTTTGTTGGCTCTCAGTATTTAGCTTTGAGACTAGAACGAGTCGATGATTCGTCCGATGAGGCCACTCACTTTACTCATTGCGCTCAACCGTGATAACGACATTTCCCTTCTTGTGGCCTTGCTCAACATACTTGAAGGCTTCTGCGATCTGATCCAGGCGATAACTTCTGTCGATGACCGGCTTAAGCTTTCCGGCCGCGGCAAGTTCCATGATAAAAGTGAGTCTCTCCAGATTTTCCATTGCGACCCCGCCTTTTATTTTCCTGCGTGCGCAGAGAGAGGTCCAAAGCATACGGACGATATCCGTCAAACCCATGATGTTTTGAAGAAAGACACCCTGGGGTTTTAGCGAGTTTTGACAGCCGTCAAAACTCGCCGCGCCGACGATGTCAAATATCAGGTCATAGGTTTTTCCATTCTTCGCGAAATCTTCCTTCGTGTAGTCGATCACTTTATCTGCACCCAGGGATTTCACCATTTCTACGTTCGCCCCGCTGCACACCGCAGTCACGTTCGCCCCAAAGTGTTTGGCCAGCTGCACCCCGGCCGAGCCGATGCTGCCCGAGGCTCCGATGATCAGCAGGTCCTGGCCGGCCTGAATCTTTCCCAGGTCCCGCAGGAAGTACAACGCAGTGTTCGCGCCAAACGGGATGGCGACTGCCTCTTCCCAGCTCAGTGATTTTGGCAGGATTGCCAAAGCGCCTTTTTCAAGAAGGCATGCGTACTGGGCGTGCCCACCGCCCGCCATGCCCGTGGACGCAACAATCCGGTCCCCACTCTTAAACCCCTTCACGTCTTTACCCACACGCTCCACCTCTCCCGCCAACTCGGTCCCGAGGATACGTGCTTTCCAGGGCTTTCCAACACCAAACATCAGTTTCGCTATCGGGCGCATGGACCTGGTGACGAACGTGAAGTTGCGCACGTTGCAGTCCCCAGTCGACACGGTAGTCGCGTGTATGGAAATCAGGACTTCATTGTCCCTGGGAACCGGTTTTTCCACTTCTTGGAACTGGAGAAGGTCAGGAGGTCCGTATTGGTTGTGCAGAATCGCTTTCATAAATATTCCTTTGAGCTGGGCCGGTGGAGAAGGAGCCATGCCAGGATGATCGCAGCCCCGAGATCATAAGACGCACAAAAGGCGGGCCACCAAACTGGCATACCAGAATTCTGTATGACATGGCCGTGAAACATGTCCTGGACGCCGTGTGCAGCCAGTCCAGCAACGACGATCCACGGACTCGACTTGAACCCGGCGACGGCGGCGATCAGGAAGACCGTCATGACCACCAACTCAAGGATCACGGTTTGAACCGATTCGCTCATCGCTGCGAATAACACATAATACGACGCAACCACAATCAGCACCGTCGGATAAAACGCCCGATCACGATCCAATCTCACGCAGCGCGCAAATACTGCAACGACCAGAGAGAGCACGATTCCGACAACGAATGGCATAAAAGCTCCTTTCAAGTGTGATTACTGTTGTTTCTTCAGGGATGTCTTGAACCGCACCGCGTGGACAACGTCACGGATGGCCTGGCTTGACGTCTCCGCCGCGGTCTGGTCCGTGATCAGCCCGTCGTGTGTGTACGGCACAACGCGGTGGCTGCTGTTTGTCGACAATTTCGCCATGTCATCCTGCAATGGCAGCCAGCCGACTTCAGCGTCCACGGTCGCGGTCACGACGACCAGCGGGCGGTCGCCAATGCTCTGGTAGGAACGGGCCTCCTCGAGAGAGGTTGGTAATTCGGCGAACTCGTCGTTCAGGCTGCGAGCCGCACTGGTCGACGAGTAGCTGAAGCGCTGCATGTCTCGAACGTGCGCAGGCAAGGTAACAAAACCGGCGTGGTAGATCAGACGTCCTACGCCAAGCCGTGCCAGTGACGGGAGCAGCGCAAAGATGCGCCGGAAAGCATTATAGAAGGATGGAAAGTTTGGAAGGCTCTCGAATGCTTCGGCAGGTTGGCCGTCGAGCAGGACCATTCCTGCGACCTCTTCCGGATACCGGCCGGCGAAGATCCTGGCGTACTGCGCCCCCGACGAATGAGCGGCCAGAACAAAAGGCCTGGGAACGTGCGCGCGATCGAGCAAAACGTGGAGGTCCTTGGCTATGGCGACACCATCCTGCGGTACAGGAACCGGATCGCTCCATCCTCGACCCGCGCGGTCGTAGAAACACACCCTCGTGTCGTGTGCGATCGCATCCGAGATCCATCCCCAATACGCGCCGGTCTCGCCAAGGCCTGATTCGAGGATGACGGTTGGATTGCCGGATCCGGAACAGATCAGGTGAAGCCGGTGTCCGCCGACATCGATCAGTTGGCCTGGTGCGGCGTACACGCGTCGGTCGAGCGACTCCCGGATTGCTTGATACCCCCCTCCGAAAGCGCACAATGCGTATACACCCAACAGCGGGTACACGACCCACGAGCGGGTACGGCTGTGCAGATCCCGGTGGACGCGAACGGCTGTTCTTGCAAGAAGCGCAAGCAGGATCGGCGGCCAGACCCAGCTCAGAGCGTTGATGACGGCGTTGCTGGGCGCGAAGGCGAGAAGACCAGCGCCCGCCAGTCCCATGAAACCCGCAAGACCAGCCGCCCATCGCTGGGGCTGCCTGGTCCAGAGTACCGATAGCGTCGCGAGCAGCGCCCAGCCCGATGCAAACGCGAGCAGGATCGCACCGGTAATCACGTGTTCCTGCGCGCCCGCAAGTGGGCCGGCGACGACTGCCAGTGCGACAATGAGCCCGGCGGTCAGAGATCCGATAACGATGCGGCCGATATGATCTGTGTTCATGATGACTCTCCTTGTTTCTTGTCTCGTACTAGCGTTGAAGGGCGTAAGAGAGCTTGACGAAGAACTGGCGGCCGGCCTTCTCGAAGCGGTCCTGGGTCGAGAGCATGCGATCATCGCCGTAGCCGACGAATAGAACCGACTGCCAATTCACCTTGTATGAGAGCAGCACCTGCCCGCTGAAGCTTCCCGATTTGGCGATGGTGCTGAACGTATACAGCCCGGGATCCCGATTGGTGGACACGTACTGTGCGGTTGCCCGTACGAACATCCGTGACGTGAATGTGTACGTGCCGCGCACTCTGGACACCCGCGCGATGAACAAGCGCCGGCTCGCGCCGGCGGCATCGTCGACGTTCACCCAGCTCTGGTCCTGGTTGAGCAACAGGTTGAGATGATTTGTCGGATTGAGTGTGGCACTAACGTTGATGGTCGTGCCCGTTGCCGGCCGCGCGTTCGCGAAGTCGATTTCCTGTCCGGTCGTGCCGTTTACGGTGACCATCGACAACAATCGCGAGGGGCTGAATTGCGCCGAATATCCAAACTGTTTGCGGCCGATCGATCGGTTCCCGCTACGAATATCGTCGTCGATGTAGCGGAACTGCATGAAGCCATTCCACCGCGTGTTTATCGCGATTCCCGGCTGAACGTCGCGGCCGATCAATTCCCCGGATCGATCCACCTGGCGATCGACGTTCACGAAAGTGCGAAGCTTCGAAACAAAACCTGCCGGCCTCGTGGTCCAGCCAGCTCCGGCAGACGATTCGCGGTAACCGACCTGCGGCACGAACCCTGCCTCTGCGCGGAATCCGTCGCCCACATCCTTGAACGACGCGGAGGAATCAAAACGGGTCGTGCTGTGGCTCCACTGAAGCAGGCCGGCGTGCGAAGTCATCGACTGGCCCGTCCATTCCCGCGCGAGGTCCGGCCGATTCGGCGTACGAGTGTCGCTGACGAGCCACTGTCCGGTAATGGCGTCAGCGGAATTCGGCCGCCATTGAAAGTCGGGACCGATCACGCGGTTGTACGATGCGGTGTCGCGGCCTTCCCGGTCGGTCGCGAGCATGCTGATGAACGAACGGCCGATATCGCGCTTGGCTCGCGCCACAAACACGGTCGAGGCGAAGTCCTGAGATGCCAATGACGATCCCTGCGTGCCGGGCAGAACCACACTTCCACCGCCATCATCCTTGACGGCAAGCGCGGTGTAGCGGAAACCCGCGGCCTTTCCCGTAACGCGCCCACCCCAACTCGGTGAGGTTATTGTGCGTGTGTACACCGCCTGAATCGGGGTCTGGAACAGATCGACGCCCTCGAGGAAGAATGAACGCTTCTCGGGAACGAACAGGGCGAAACGTTCGTTCGCGGTAATTTGCGCGACGTCCGACTCCACCTGCGAGAAGTCCGGCTTGATGGTGAGGTCTACAGCAGTGTCCGAGTTTGGCGTGAACTTGACGTCGAGGCCGGCGCGCCGCTGCATCGGGTCGCTTGCAAGCGGTGATCCGAGACCGGCCGTAGGACGGGCAAACGAGCTGGAACTGACGTAAGGGGCGGCGACCAGGTGACCGCCGGTCGGGAGCTGCTGCAACCCCTCAAGGGTGTTCGCGTGACAGATGTAACAGTTGTAGCCGCGGGGAATCTTCGAAGAGAGAAACTGGTAGTTACGGTCGCGAGGATAGTTGCGGTAGAGCATGATGGCCCAGGTCTGAGGGTCGCTGTTCTTATAGCGAAGTGAACTAAAAGGGATCCGCATCTCGACGGGAAAG
>JADMIO010814641.1_pt1 | contig 13849 bp, 11 predicted proteins | sample 8958161 | NCBI WGS metagenome assembly JADMIO01 (sample SAMN16585339, study PRJNA669376) | soil metagenome | isolation source: Crop rotation soil | place: USA: Cullars Rotation, Alabama | collected 2011 | reverse complement strand
CTTTCCCCGCGATTGCGGCCTTCGATGAGGCCAGCGCCCGATTCACGCTCCCGGCGAATGCGGCCGGCAGCTTCGTCGAGATCGCAATCGTCGAGCGGCCGGCGGAGCGCCCGAGCAGGCTGCGAGGTTTCATGTCGCGGCAGACGGCGCCTGCCGATTCTTCCGGTGCAGGCAACGCGGCCACCATCCCAGTCGACGCGGCCAGCGATAATCAACTCACTGCGGCGGAAGTGCAAACGCTAGCCATCCATGCGGCCGGCGCCGCGGAGGGTGCGCGCATAGCGATCGTCGTGGTCGATCGTGCGGGCCGAATCCTGACGGTGTACCGCCGCCCGGCCACTTCGGACGCCGACGTAGAAGCTGCTCTATCGCTGGCCCGCACCGGCGCGTTTTTCAGCAATCAGGGCACGCCGCTCTCTTCACGGACGGTGCGCGCGATCAGCCGGATCAATTTTCCGGAAGGCATTCCCAATCAGCCCGCTGGTGCGTTATTCGGCATCGAGAACACCAATCGCGGTTGCGATTTCAACGTGACGTTCCTGCCGGGCCAACTCTACCCGCGTACGCAGAACGCGACTGCCACGGGATTCAGCAACGGCATTGCGACCGTGCCTGGCGGACTTCCGCTTTTCCGCGACGGCGGGGAGGTGATCGGCGGCATCGGCGTGTCTGGACTGGACACGGATGCTCAAAACGAGTTCGCCGCGGTGGCCGCCGCACAATCCGGTTTCTTTGTGAAACTGCCGCTGCCCGATCCTGGCGCGGTATACATCGACGGCTTCAAGCTTCCGTTCGTGAGCCCGACGCCGACGCGTGCCGCCGGAGCGGCAGGTGGCGTGTTCCAGATCGCGCCGCGCAATGGCGCGCCTGCCGCCGACGGATGGTTGGTTGGTCCGCTGGCGAGCTCCACGCTGAGCGGCGAGGACGTTCGCAAGATTGTGCAGAACGCGGTCGATCGCGCCTCGGCGACGCGTGCGGCGATCCGGCTGCCTGTGGGGTCCCGCACCCGCATGGTGATTTCGGTGGCTGACCTGAACGGCAATATTCTGGCGATCTATCGGATGCCGGATTCCACGATCTTCTCTATCGACGTGGCGCTCACCAAGGCGCGGAATGTGGTGTACTTCAGCGGGTCAGGCCGCGATGCGCGCGACCTGCCCGGCGTGCCGATGAATACCGCGATCACGAACCGGACGATAGGGTTTGCGTCGCAGACTTTTTTCCCGTCGGGAATTTTGAATAGCAAGCCCGGTCCGTTCGCTCCGATGTACGCCGCCGATATCGCGAAGCCGTGCACCCAGGGGAATCAGGCGGCGAATCCGAACCAGTCCGGCATCGTGTTCTTTCCCGGTTCGGCGCCGCTCTACCGGAACGGGATCATGGTAGGCGGTCTCGGGGTTTCGGGCGATGGCGTGGAGCAGGACGATTATGTCACCGCGGGCGGCGCGGCGGGATATGAGGCTCCGGCGGCGATGCGCGCCGATCAGGTGTTGATCCTCGGTGTGCGATTGCCGTACTGGAAATTCCCTCGCAATCCGGAACAGTAATGTTGGGCGAGCTTCGCTCGCGTGTGTAGGCCGGGAGGCCTACACTACTGCGCCTTCTCGAACTGCTCGCTGAGCCACTTCTGGAAAGCCGCCATGTTGTGCGGCCTCCCGAGGAAGCTCTTGACCAGGTCGTTGGCGGGCATACTGCCACCGGGTTCGAGCACCTGTTTCCGATAGCGCATCGCGGCTTCGTCGGCCAGCAGGTTGGCGCGGTCGAACTGACCGAAGAAGTCCTCAGCGATGACTTTGTCCCAAAGATAGGTATAGTACGCTGAAGAGTATCCCCCCAAGTGCCCGAAGGCAGCGTAGAGGTGGGTATCCGGCAGTTGCTTATAGGGCGTGTACTGTTTCAATGCTTCCGAAGTGACCTTATCCGGGTCAGTGTTCTGCGGCTTGTCCTTATAAATGCCGTAAGAAATCGCCGTGTAGGCATTTTGCTGCGATGCCCACAGCCCGCGGCCGTATGCAGACGCGCGATTCATCCGGCCGACCAGATCGGCGGGTATGGCCTCGTTGGTTTTGTAGTGGCGCGCGAACGTGGCCAGCACCTGCGGGCTGCGCATCCACTCTTCCAGCATCTGTGACGGAGCTTCAAAGAAGTCCGTTTCCATGGTGATGCCGCTGATGCCGGTCCAGCGCTGCTGGCCGCCCAGAATCCAATGGGTGAGATGTCCGAACTCGTGAAAGAAGGTCACCACGTCGGCATACTCCATCAGACCGGCATCTTCACCGGCAGGCTTGGGGAAGTTACAGACCAGCGCGGCTTCGGGCATGTGCTTGCCGCTCACGCCGTCGACGATGGGAAACATGGCGGCGTGGCTGAACTTGCCCGCGCGCGGGTGCATATCGAGATAGAAGCGCCCGATCGGCTTGCCGTTGTCGAGCGCGATCCAGGTTTCTACTGTCGGATCCCATCCCGGGGTGTTGGGCTCCTGCTGGAAAGTCAAGTGGAACAGTTTAGCCGCCGTATCCAACACGCCCTGTTTGACGCGGGCAAACGGAAGATATGGCCGTACGGTTTGCGAATCGAAGCTGTATTCGGAACGGCGCAACTGTTCTGAGATGTAGCTCTGCTCGTAGTCCCAGATTTCTTTGGCGTCGGGACTCGCCTTCTGCTTCTGCTTGAGCAGCATCGCGAATTCGCGCTCCATGATCGGGCGCGCGGCGCGATCCACATCCGCGATGAAGGCCGCTATATTAGCGCCCTTCTCAATCATGTGATCGTCGGCGTTGTAATCGGCCCAGGACTTATACCCCAGAGTGCTGGCGATCTCGTAGCGAGTCTGCATGATCTGGCGCAGCACCTGGAGATTCTTCGGGTAAGCGCGCGAATTGAAGGCCTGAAATACCCGTCGCCGCAACGATTCACTCTTAGCGAACTTCAAGGCCGGAAAGGCGTCCGGGTACTCGGTGGTGATATAGATCTTGCCAGCGGCATCGGGCTTGTGGCGATCGATATAGTCCTGCGGAAGTCCGTCCAACTCGTTCTTATCCAGCACCTCGATCTTTTTGGTCCCTTCGGCGATGTTGCGATCGAAGGTTGATTGCTGCTGGGTGAGCGCATCGTTCAACCTGCGGATTTTGGCGCGCGTGGTGTCATCCTTATCCACGCCGGCCAGACGGAATTGCAGCAACTGGCGCCGCACATAGTGCCGCGTGGCGGCGTCCAGGCCGTCGAGTTTCAGAGCGGAAACAGCGTGATACACGTCGCGGTTGAGGTTGAGCGCCTGGGCGGTGTCATTGACTTTGCGGGTAACTGCGGTGGCCTTATCCCGAAAGGCGGCATCAGGATGGACATTCTCCATCAACGAAGAAAAATATTGCGCGGAATGCAACTCCCAAGTGGCTTCGTCGAAGGGTGCGAGTGTGTTCTCAATGGTGCGGGCACCTTTGACTGCCAGCAGACGATCAACGGCCTGTTGAGCGGACGCGAGGTGCGCATTCTCGATCTTTTCGAATGCAGCAACGTCTGGCCTGGCTGCCCAGAGTGCCGGTTGAGCGGGCGCTTGTACCTGGGCGGAACCCGCGATAATAAGAGAAAACGTCGCGAAGACTGTGCGAATCAGCCGCATGACTGTATTGTATCGTTACGGCGGTTCGCAGAGATCGCAGAGCGGTTTCGGCGATTATTCCTCGGACTTCTTGGCCTTCTTCGCCTTCGCCCAACGCGCACGTTGAGCGGCGGCGATCCGCGCCCGTCCCTCAGCCGACATACGGTGTTTGCGCGGGCCGGAGCGGGTAGGAGCAGCAGCCGCCGCCGGTTTCACGCCCGCCGATTTTCCCAACTTGCGCCGTAATTCGGCCATCTTCGCCTCGATTTGATCGAGCTGCTGCTGATATCCCACAAGCGCTGCCTGCAGCGTGGCAGTATCGAGTTCAAGAGCCATAGGATTGATTATAAGTGTATCGCCGGACCGCTTCGCCACTAAGTCAGGCAATCTTTCGTACTGTTCAGCACCCCATCAGGTAAGTAACCTATTCTTTGCCGAGATTAGACTCCATCAATACCCAGACATTCGGATCCAACTCCAGGGATGCGGGCTCCTGGCCCACTGTGATTTCAAAATTCTGCGTCTTGTTCACCATCTCAATTCGCTCGATCTTCATCGCGGCGCCGGGCAGGTTGATGCCAATTTCCAGCGGCAGCCGAAAGACAGCGCCGGCTTGCGTTTGAGTCAGGTAGAGCGAAATCTTTTTAGAGGCAGGGTTATAGGTCCAAATTGCCTTCACGGCTGGCGACCCTGCGCGGAGCAGCCACTGGTCGAAGAACCAATCCAGCTTTCGCCCGGACGTCTCTTCGATAACTCGCCGCAGATCTTCCGTGGAGACATTGCTGTCGCGAAAGCGTTGATAATACTCGCGGAGCGCTGCCCGGAACACGTCCGCTCCGATTATGCCCCGTAACATGTGCAGCACCCACCCGCCTTTCTGGTACACGATTCCCACCGGCGCGCGCCCGGTACGGATCTCCGGCAGATTATCGTGAATCACGGCGACATCGGGAGTTTGTTTCTCCATCCGAAAGATAGTAGAGCGGCTGCGCTTCATAGCGTTGACGAACGCATCCCGGCCCTGATAGTGCTCAGTGGCGAGGGCCGCGAAATAGGTGGCGAAACCCTCGCTCAGCCAGGCATCGTCCCAATCCTTCTCCGTGACCGAATCGCCCCACCACTGGTGTGAAACCTCGTGCGCCACCAAGCCAAAGGCGGGGCGATTAGTCACGCTTCGCTCTCCGTAGAAGATCGCACTAGCGTGTTCCATTCCGCCGCTGAGACCTGTTACTTGCACTCCGGCGAGTCTCTCGTAAGGAAAAGGGCCAATGAAGCTGCTAAAGAATTCAATAGCCTGACGCATCGGCTCTTCGAAAGTGACCGCACCGTTATCGCGATCTTGATGAAAGACCCAGGTTTCCAGCGGCACGCCGGCTGCGGTGGCGAAATGCCGCGAAGCAAACTGGGCTACTCCGATATTGTTCAGCCAGGACGCGATGGGGACGGATTGCTTCCAATGGGTAAGGCGGCGGCCGTCGCCGAGATCGGTCTCCTCCTGAAGCAGACCGTTAGCTACTACCTGATACTTCGATGGCGCGGTTACCAGAAACTCGCTGGTGGCTTTGTCGTAGGGATGGTCGATCATGGGCAGCCATTGGCGCGCGAGAACCGGCCAGTTCCAACTGAAGTACGTGCGCTCACCGAACTTATTGTTGGCGATGTGCAGTCCGTTGCCTGCTACACCGTGATAGTTGATCGTGAACTGCTGCCGTTCGCCCACCGCGGGTGCGGCAGCGAGAGTGAGAGTAAGCCGGTCGGCCGTATGCGCGTAGGGCACGGGTTGCCCCGAGGATCGTACTTCGGTAACCGTCATGCCCTTGCCATCCTTCACGCTAGTGAGGTCGAGCGCAACCTGGGTAACGCCTTGCCGGGCGAAGCGCAGGTCCACGACAGCTTCTGCGGTGAGATGGTCCGTATCATCGGAGAGCGAGACGCGGAAAACGTAATGCTGCGCATCCACGCCGGGCTGCCGCGGGTAATTATCGGCAAAGACGAGGCCGGCAAAAGTGAGCGCGATGACGAAGAGAGTCTTCATGGGTACTTGCGAGTTACTATACTGCATTGATGGTCTGACGCGACGGCGGACCGGGAGGGCAGCGTCACTTTAAAGCTAACGATGGTACAGATGCTCGGTCTCAGCGCTTTGGGCGCTGTGGCGGGGAATTGGATCAAGCGCCGGTTTCGGGTGCTGGACCGGCTCAACATTCCGGCGCCGATTGTAGGCGGGATGGTCTACGCTCTGATCGCGCTGGTTCTGCGCGATCGAGTAGTCAACGTGGAGGCCGACGACGGCCTGCGCAACCTCTTACAGATCGCGTTTTTCACTACCATCGGACTCAACGTTCGAATGGAGATGCTGCGTAAGGGCGGGGCTGCGCTGGCGTGGCTCCTGGCTGCGTCGAGCCTGGGCGTAGTGCTGCAGAATGCTGTGGGAATGGTGCTGGCACGCGGCATGGGGATCGACCCGCGAATCGGCATTCTGGCCGGATCGGTATCGCTGGCCGGCGGCCCGGCGACGTCGCTGGTGTTCGGCGCGCTCTTCGAAAAAATGGGTGTGCAGGGCGCCACTACGGTGGCAGTAGCGTCGGCGACGTTTGGGATCACAGTCTCCGGACTAATCGGCGGGTACATTGGCGGCTGGCTGATCAAGCGGCATCGGCTCGCGCCGAAGCGCGTGAAGGAAGCCAAGTCGATCGCACCGGTGAGCGTGGAAGCCGGGTCGATGATGACCTCAGTGGCGGTGGTGGCGATCTCAATGTTTATGGGCAGCCTGGTGAGCTTGGGGCTGCAGGGAATCGGAGTGGTGCTACCGTCCACGATCGGGGCAATGATCGCGGCGTTGCTCGTGCGCGCCGCGATTGATCGGTACCGTTTCGTGAACTTGCGCCAGAATGACATCAATGAGATCGCACACATTTCGCTGCACCTGTTCATCGTGATGGCGCTGGTGACGCTGAAGCTGTGGGAACTGGCCCAACTGGCCGTGCCGATGCTGGTGCTGCTGGCCGCGCAGGTGGCATTGTGCTGGCTGATGTGCGTCACGCTGGCGTTCTGGGTGATGGGCCGCGACTACACCGCTGCCGTCGGCGCAGGTGGGTTTTGCGGATTCATGCTGGGTATCACGCCGAATGCGGTGGCGGTGATGGATGAAGTGGTAGCGAAGCATGGTCCGGCGCCGCAGGCATTCCTGATCGTGCCCGTAGTGGGAGCATTCCTGGTGGATTTTGTGAATTCTCTGGTCGTCACGGCGATGGCGAACTGGGTGCGGTGACGTCCGTCAACGGCCCAGCTTCCGGGTCACCGTAGGACTGGTGAGTTCGCGCAGCGCACTCTTTCCCACCCACCGCGCCGCGGCATCCGGCGAGGCCGAGAGTCTCTCTGCGACTGCCACTGCGGCGGTATGGAGCGCGCGGTTGCGCCTTCCAATGGCGCGCAGAGCCCAACTCACGCCTTTCTTGACGAAGTTGCGTTCATCGGTGGCTGCCTGCTCGACCAGCGGAAGGCACCGCGAGAAGCTCTGATCTTCCGAGAGCTTATCGTGGAGGGCCAGACAGGCTAGCAGCACGAAGGCCGCGCGCTTGCCAATCTCATCCCGGCGGCGGGACCATTGCTCCACCTTTCGGAAAGCGTGCGGCGTGCGGTCAAACAGGAAAAAGCAGACCGTGTCGCAGATTGCCCAGTTTTCGAATTCGCGGCACCAGCGATCCATCTGTGCCGGCGTGACGCGATCCGGTTCGTCGACGAATGCGGCGACGGTGCGCGCTTCGTACCAGCCGGTGTGCCAGAGCGCTGCGGCCAGGTCGTGGCTGTGTCCGAGCTTCTTTGCCAGTCGTTGCATGGTCGCCATCGGCACGCCGAATGCCTTGTCCGAGGGGATGGAGTACCGTGCCATTCCCTCTCGAGTGCTGCTCGTGCTGTGACGTTTGAGGGATGCGAGCACGGCCTCAACCTGTTTTTCGCGCGCCGCCTTCGATTCGCTCACGCTGCTCCCGCTCCGGACTCTGATGATGCGAGCAGCTCCGCCAGCTTGTCGTAGCTCTCCGCGGCGCCGTGCTCCATGCCGGTCTTGATGACGATGTCGCGAACCTCCTGAGAGGGGTACAGTACAGTGGCGGTGAACGTCGTCTTGCCGCCCTGCTCTACGAAGACTGCGGTGACCTGCGACTCACCCGGGTAGTCGTCGAAGGACTCCATGTGCACGGAGCGTTCGGGCGCGACGATCTCGCGGTAGGCACCGCGCATCCCCATGTCCGTTCCATCGGGACTGCGCAGCACGAAGCGGAAGCCGCCTCCTACCTTCAGATCGACCTCGCAGACCACCAGCGACCAACCGCGCGGCCCGAACCATCGCCTGAGCAGCTCAGGTTTCGTGAATGCGTCGAAGACCAGCTTGCGGGGAGCGTCGAACACTCGCGTCAGGACAATTTCGCGGTCGGTGGGCGTAGTTACTTTCAGGGTTCCAGTGTTCTTCATCGGTATTTTCATCCTTTAAGGCGCCGTGCGCCACGTTTCTTCTCTTTGGTCTTTAGCTCATCCAGCAGGACGTCCAGCTGCTCGAAGCTGCCTTCCCAAAAACGGCGGTATTCCTCGAGCCATCCGCTGGCTTCCGCCAGGGGTTTGGCTTCGAGCCGGCGCGGGCGCCTCTGCGCATCCATTCCGCGCGAAATCAGGCCGGCGTGCTCCAGGACTTTCAGGTGCTTAGAGATGGCTGGTTGACTCATCGCGAAGGGCTTGGCCAACTCGGTAACGGAGGCCTCTCCGTCCGCGAGTCGAGCCAGAATGGCGCGCCGCGTTGGATCGGCGAGCGCGGCGAAAGTTGCGTCGAGATGTTCTGAAGCGTTCATTACTGTTTGGTTGTATAACCATTTGATTATGGAACGAGACGGCGCCTACGTCAAGAGGGTTTCTGAAGGATTTGAGGGTAGGTAGTGGGCAGGCCTGGAGGACAACCAGGCGATTTCACCGGCACTTGGCAACGATCAGGGTAATGTCGTCATATTGCTCATGTGCGCTGAACTGACGGACTTCATCGACAACGGCGGATATGATGTCTGGCGAGGACAAGCGCCGATGGCGTCGCAGCGCGTCGATCAGCCTGTCTTCTCCGAATTCCTCACCGGAATCGTTGAAGGATTCGGTCATGCCGTCGGTATACACAGCGAGCGTATCGCCCGCGAAGAGACTGAGCTCCTCAATCCGGCAGTCCCACTCCCCGAACAGGCCCAGAACCGTGCCCGTCGATTCGAGCCGCTCCAGTGTCTGATCGCTCCGCAGAAGCAGCGCGGGGAGATGGCCGCAATTGGCGTAGCGTAGCCGTCGCCGTTCATCGTGATAGTCGGCAAAGAAGAGCGTCGCATAGGCGCTATCGATGCTGTTTTTGTGAAACACGTGGTTCACCGATCGCAGCAGGTCTTGCGGCTGATCCAGCGACAACGCGCTCTGGATTCGAAGATTCGCCTGAAGATTGGCCATCAGGAGCGCCGCGGCGATTCCCTTTCCGGCAATGTCGCCGATCACGAGGCCGAAACGCTCTCCTCCAAGGTCTAGGAAATCGAAATAGTCGCCGCCCACCTGGCGCGCTTGAATGCAAGTCCCCGCGTATTCCAGTGTCTTGATCGGCGGCAGGACTTGAGGGAACAGCCGGGCCTGTACCTGTTGCGCGATCTCGAGCTCCTGTGCCGCGCGTCGCTCCGCCTCTTGCCTCTTCACCAACGCGCGCCGCTGGCCTTCGATCTCGCGGGTCACCTCGTCGTAGCCCACCAGGGCGAACGAGTTCCCGTCCGGATCGGCGAAGTGCGTGAAGACCCCGCCCCACATCCGCTGGTCATCACCGGCACTAGCGGATGGCGCAAGAGCCGGCGCCGCCTTACGCTCATACTTGACGCGCCTCAGACGCGGCGTATATTGAAACCGGACGCCGTGTTTGCGCCATTCGCCGTATTGGGCGATAACGTCCTCGGTTACGAAGACGACGCCAGTGGGCCTCCCGATCAGCCGGTACTCACGCGATTCGGGCAAGGGCGCGATCAGCGCGAGTAGCGCGCTGCCATCGGGCGGAGCGACGGCCACCGAGCGTTCTCCGGTTTGGAGCTGGATGTCGCAGGCCAGGTCGAACCCGAGCTGATCGAGGTAGAACCGCAGGCTTGCGTCCTGATCGCGAACGAAGACATTCACAGCGTGAACCCGCAAGTAGGGGCTGCCCATTCCAGATCATTATAGAGACTCCTCGAACCAATCCTGCGAAACAGGGCCTGCTCTGGTGTTCGTGCGGGTTGCGGTCGCCGTGGTGCTGACTGCGGGCGCGACCCTGCTGACGCCCCGAAGGTAACGCTTGCCCCTTCGATGGCGCCGTTCATGCAGCCCTCCGCACCGTGGAGAAGTAGATATCTTCCAGCTCGGGTTCGGCAGCGGCGAATTCGGGCGCGGGCTGCTCGTCGGCAAAGACGCGGACCAGCAGGAGTCCGGCGGCGAGGTGCACATCAATCACCGGAAAGCGCGCACCGTACCCCTCCACCGCGTCGCCGGCGGCCTCGGTCTGCCAGATGCGGCCGCGGAGATCGCGAGAGAGTGCGATCGGGTCGCCCGCGGCGAGCACCCGGCCCTGATGATTGATCGCCATGTTGCGGCAGAAATCGGCCACGTGGGCGACGATATGGGTGGAGAGAATCACGATCACGTTCTCGCCGATCAGGTTGTGGAATCGGACGCGTTCCTCAGGATCGAGGCCGGCGGTGGACACGTGGACGATGATGAGCTTGGGTTGAGCAGGGCCTGCGCGATGCCGAAGCGCTGCTTCATGCCGCCGGAGAACGTGCCGAGCCGCTGGTTACGAGCCTCCCACAGACTGTTTCGGCGCAGGAGCCCGGCGAATACATCACGCGGTTTGTCACCGTGGGTGAGGCCTTTGAGCTGCGCGAAGTGGTCCAGCAGGCGCGCCGCGGTGACTTTTGGATAAAGGCCGAACTCCTGCGGAAGGTGAACGAGGACGCGGCGGGCTGGGGGCTTGTCGTGGAGCAGGTCGAGATCGTCGAGAGTAGCCGCGCCTGGGTCGGCCTCCTGGAGGGTCGCGAGGATGCGCATGAGCGTCGATTTGCCGGCCCCGTTCGGACCGGGCAGGCCGAAGATGCCCTGTGGGATGGAGAGCGAGACGTCGCGGAGCGCCCCCGTTCCGCCGGGGTAGGTCTTGGTGAGGGCTTGGAGATAGAGGCGCATGATTCAGAGTACGGGACGCGGAACGGTCTTGAAGGGGTACGATACAATCCTTATCGAAATGCCGATCGATATCGATGACTTGCGCCGCCACTATGACTCGCTCTCCGATGAGGCCCTCCTGGAGATCGACAGGGATGAGCTCGTCGACGCCGCGCGTGATTGCTATGACGAGGAGCTGGCGCACCGGGGCTTGGACTTCGACGAATCCGAGGAGTCTTTCGAACCGGCCGGCGGTCTCATGGCGCGGGACCAGGAAGACGACGTAGATTTCGACGGCGGCGCTACGCCCGATTGGCTGGAAGATGCTGCGTGCGCATGCACCTTCGAGAGTTCCGGCGGTAGTCATTGCGCCGATGATGCCGCGCACGCGCGCGCCGTATTACTTGCAGCAGGGATCCCGTGCCACATCTCTGCCGTCGAAACGCCAAAGCCCGGCGCCGGCTCACAACCCTGCTGCGAATACCGCGTGATGGTTCCGGGCGCACTCAATTTGCAAGCCACCAGTGAGCTGGATAAAGAGATCTTCAATGCGCAAGTGGAAGCGGAATGGCGGGCTCACTTCGAAACGCTTTCCGATAAGCAGCTTCGCGCGCTCCATTGGGAGGTGATCGGCGCAGGGTTGCTGGACCGCATCAAGCGTCTCAAGAGAGCCTATGACGATGAGGTCGCGCGTCGGAAGACTAGCGCTTGACGGGCTTCGCCTTCTTCAATCGTTTCGATCCGGCCCAGTATAGACTGACCTCGTGTCCATCCGGGTCGTCCAGATAGGCATGCTTCCATCCCCACGGCATCAGCGCCGCAGGCTTGGTGAATTTCGCTCCGGCGGCTGCAAGCTTCTTGCAGAAGCGGTCTAGCGATCGAATCTCGAAGTAGAGGCGCACGCCGCCGGTGCTGAGCGTGTCGCCAGGCCCGACCAGGTGCAGGGCGATAGTCGAAGCGCCGGCCGGCAGCTTTAGACGGGCATACACTGGCTGACCGCCGGCTCGATACTCCTCAAGGAGACTGAGACCCAGGAGGTCGCGGTAGAAGCCGAGCGCTCGCGCGACGTCCCGGGTGTAAATCATGGCGTGATTGAATTCCAGCCCTGCGTCCATTTTCGAAAGCCTAGCACAGTGACACAATGAACGATTATGTTTCTCCACCTCCGGCACTTCCTTTGCAGTTCGATCCTACTCGCCATCTTCGCCACGCAGTCGCCCGCGCAACGATTCAACCAGGAGCTGTTGAACGGGCTCACGTACCGCAACCTGGGACCGTTCCGTGCGGGCGCATGGACCGTCGGTGTTGCTGTTCCCGAGACGCCCGCGAAAGCCCACCGCAGCACCATCTACGCGGCCCTGCGCACGGGCGGCGTCTGGAAATCGTCCAACGGCGGCGTGACGTTTGAGCCGGTGATGGACGGCCACAACGTCCACAGCATGGGTGCAATCGCAGTCGCGCCGTCGGATGAGAACGTGGTCTGGGTGGGGACGGGCGACAATTCGGCGACACGCAGCGCATATTGGGGCGACGGCGTCTACAAGTCGGCGGACGGCGGTAAGACGTGGCGGAACATGGGCCTGAAGGACACGCAGCATATCGCGCGGATTGTCGTCCATCCCACGCGCCCGGATACGGTGTATGTGGCTGCTCTGGGGCATTTGGCTACTCCGAATACCGAACGCGGCGTCTTCAAGACCACGGACGGCGGAAGGACGTGGAAGAAGGTGCTTTATGTGGGAGATCGAGTGGGAGCGGTGGACCTGGTCCGTGATCCGCGCAACCCGGACGTGCTGTACGCGGCCACCTATGAGCACCAGCGCCTTGCGTGGGTGATCAACGACGGCGGCCCGGGGACTGGTCTGTATAAGACGACCGATGGGGGCGCTACCTGGAAAGAGCTGACCAACGGACTACCGAAAGGTCCGATGGGGCGCATAGGGATCGATATCTGCCGCACTCAACCCGACACGCTTTACGCGGTTTACGATAATCACAATCTACGACCGGGCGCGACCAACCCGAACAACACCATCAACGGCCAGATTTACCGCACCGACGATGCGGGCGCGACCTGGCGCAATGTGAATCCCGCCGACGTGGATCCCAGCGGCAAGGCCGGTTACTCCTTCAATCAGCTCATCGTAGATCCGAACAATCCCGAACGGTTGTGGGTCACGGGATCGAGCTTCAGCAGTTCACCCGATGGCGGCAAGACTTGGCCGGGGCGCGGCAGCCCGCGGCCTTTCACGCGCGCGTTCGGCGATTTTCGATCGCTGTGGATAGACGCGCAGGATTCCGACCATATGATCGCCGCATCCGACGGCGGCGTGTTCCAATCCTTCGATGGAGGCCGTACCAACGAGCACCTCATGACCATCAAGGGCGGCGAGATTTACGCGCTGGGAGTAGACATGGAGCAGCCGTACAACATCTACGCGGGTCTTCAGGATCACGAGAGCTGGAAGGGCCCAAGCAACGGGTGGACGGGCAGCGTGGGAATCGAGGATTGGGTGACGGTAGGGATCGGCGACGGCATGTATAACCAGATCGACCCGACCGATAGCCGCTGGGTCTACAACACGCAAGAGTTCGGCGGGCACGCCCGGCTTGACCAGAAGACGCGGCAGCGCGACCGCATCGTGCCCACGCGCGCGGCAGGCCAGCCGGCGGCGCGGTTTAACTGGATCGCCCCGCTGGTGCTCTCGCCGCACGATCCGAAGACGCTGTATGCCGGCGCGCAGGTACTGTTCCGATCCACCGACCGCGGCGATCATTGGCAGGAGATCAGCCCCGATCTCACTACCAACGATTCGAGCAAGACGAACCGGAGCGCCGCCGGGAGCGCGATTCAATACTGCACCATTGTGACGATCTCCGAATCGCCGGTGACAGCGGGAGTGATCTGGGTGGGGACGGATGACGGCAAGGTGCAGGTGACTCGCAATGCCGGCGGGAACTGGACGGATGTGACGAAGAACGTCGCGGCCGCGGGTGTAGCGGAGGATGTGTGGACCAGCCGCGTTTACGCGTCGCGGTTCGCCGCGGGTACTGGGAAAG
>JADMIO011472297.1_pt1 | contig 13851 bp, 12 predicted proteins | sample 8958161 | NCBI WGS metagenome assembly JADMIO01 (sample SAMN16585339, study PRJNA669376) | soil metagenome | isolation source: Crop rotation soil | place: USA: Cullars Rotation, Alabama | collected 2011 | reverse complement strand
GGGGCCGACCGACAGCGACGCCGAGCGCGCGCCCGCCGACATCGTCACGGGCACCGACGTGGACGACTTCGTCGTCGACGGGACGAGCACCGTCAAGGGCAAGGCGGTGCTGCTGCCGCGCGACGGCGCGACGATCGCCGAGCGGGCGGCGGCGGCGAGCCGGGCGGGTGCGAGCGCCCTCGTGCTCTACGGCGACGGGGGCGCGCCCGAGGGCGCGCTCGGTCTCGACGACAGCGTCACCCTGCCCGTCGTGGTGATCCCCGGGGAGCAGGGCGCCGCCGCCGCGGGCACGCTGCTCACGGGCGGTGCCGTGAGCCTGACGTTCGGCGAGGCGGAGAGCGGCGACAACGGGGCCACGGGCACGGTGGCGCCGTTCTCGTCCACGGGCCTCGCGTTCGACGACTCGGTCAAGCCCGACCTCGTGGCACCGGGCGTCGCGGTCACGACCTCGGCCCCGGGCGGCGGCTACCGGGCCGAGAGCGGCACGTCGGTCGCGGCGGCCCAGGTCGCGGGCGCCGCCGCGCTCGTGCGCCAGGCGCATCCCTCGTGGACGCCGCGCGTCGTGCGCGGCGCGCTCGTCGGCACGGCGCGCGCGGTCGAGAGCGCCGACGGCGAGGGGCCGGCGCCCGTCGAGGCGCAGGGCGGCGGCGCCGTCGACATCGCCGCCGCGACGCGGGCCACGGTCGTCGCCGAGCCGGCCTCGCTGACGTTCGGCCTCGCGCGCGCCTCGCAGGTCGGCCTCAAGCGCGTGCTCACGCTCGCCAACGCGGGCACGGCCTCGGCGCGCGTCTCGCTCGCGCTCACGCGCGACGGCGACGACGGCGGCGCGAGCGTCTCGCTGAGCGGCGTGGGCGGGACGATCACGATCGCGGCGGGCGCCACGGTGCCCGTGACGCTGACGCTCACCGCGCGCAACCTGCCGGACGAGACGGCCGTCGTCGGCGGCTGGCTGCTCGTGCGCCAGGCGGGCGCCCCCACCGTGCGCGTGCCGTGGGCGCTGACGCGCAGCGCGTCGCTGGCGGCGGGGCTGATCGGCCGCGCCGACCTCGAGCCGCGCCGCCTCGAGCCGGCGACGACCGGCAGGCCCGTCTCGACGCTCACGCTCGTGCTCGGCTCGGCGCGCGCCGACGGCGCGGGACGGCTCGAGATCGCGCCCGTCCAGCGCCTCAGCGTCGACCTCTACCGCGACAACCAGCTCCTCGGCCGCGTCGTCGAGCGGCAGGCGCTGCTGCCGGGCACCTACCGCTACGGCCTCACCGGGATCGACCCGCGCACCGGCAAGGCGCTGGCTCCCGGCGTCTACCGCCTCGTCGTCGACGCCGTCTCGGGCGACGAGGTCACGAGCGAGCGCAAGCTCGGCTTCACCGTCGCCGGCTAGTGCGCACCGTCGAGGTCGTGCTCTACGAGGGCGCCGGCTGCGGTCTCTGCGCGCGGGCGCTGGAGCTGCTGGAGAGCGAGGCGCCGCGGCTCGGCTTCCGCCTGCGGCGCATCGCGATCGACGGCGACGACGAGCTCGAGCGGCGCTGGCGCGTCGACCTCCCCGTCGTGCTCGTCGACGGCGAGCTCGCGTTCACGCAGGCGGTCGCCGCCGGGCCGCTGCGGCGCGCCGTGGAACGCGCACAAGCTCGCCCTCCGACGACCAGTTCGTGACACCGATTTCCGCTCGTGACGCGGAGTTGCGCGACAGTCTGCTACTGATACGAGCGCTGCTCGGCGAGGTGTCGTGCGAGCCGCCCTCCGCAATCGAACCGCAGGAGTCTCCCCAGTGAGCGAACGTCTCACGGTCGGCGTCGCAGCGCGGCTTTCGCGCTACTTGCAGGTGCTGACGCAGGCCAAGAAGATGGGTCGCAACTCGATCTCGTCGCAGGACGTGTCGGAGTACACGCACATCAACGCGACGCAGATCCGGCGGGACCTGTCGGCGTTCGGGAAGTTCGGCAAGCGGGGCGTCGGCTACAACATCGACGCGCTCATCGCCGAGATCCGCGGGATCCTGCGGACGTCGGGCCAGCACAACATCGCGCTCGTCGGCGCCGGTCGTCTCGGGCAGGCGATCGCCGGCTCGTCGATCTTCGCCGACCACGGCTTCCACATCGTCACGATCTTCGACGACGACACCGCCAAGATCGGCACGGAGCTCGGCGGCGTCGCGATCCGCTCGACCGGCGAGCTGGCGACCCAGGTCGCCGAGCACAACATCATCGCGGCGGTCATCGCCGTGCCCGCCGGGGCCGCGCAGAGCGTCGCCGACCAGCTCGTCCAGGCCGGCGTGCACATCATCTTCAACTACTCCGAGGCGCTCCTGCAGACGCCGGCGGACGTGGTCGTGCACAGCTCCAGCCCGGCGGTCGAGCTGTTGCACGCGCTCTACTTCTACCTCACGTAGCGCGCCGTCCCGCGCGGCGCCGCAACGGCGTCTCGCGCGCCCACTCGGCGGCCGTCCAGACGGCCTCGAGCGCGAGGAACGCCACGATCGGCACCGCCCACAGGCCGGTCGCCCAGCCGGCCACGCCGGCGATCGCCAGCAGCAGCACGTAGACGCGGCGGGAGCGCTCCACACGACCCGTATCGGCACCCGGCGTCGCCGTCGTGAGCGGAATCGCCGGAATCCGCTGGTATCGTCGCGGCGATGGGACTGAGCATCCCCGACCCCTTCGTGGCGCTGGACGAGGCGCGCGGGATCTTCGAGCGCTCGCAGGACCTCACCCTCGCGATCGAGGAGGAGTTCCAGATCGTCGATCCCGAGACGCACGGCCTCGTCAACCGCTTCGCCGAGCTCAAGGCGCGCGCGGACGCGACCCCGCTCGGCGAGCACACCGCGGGCGAGCTGATCTCGTCGGAGATCGAGGTCAAGACGGGCCGCTGCGAGTCGTTCCCGGAGGCCGCGCGCATCCTCGTGGAGCGGCGCCGCGCGCTGCTCGACGAGGCCGACGCGATGGGCGTGGCGCTCGCCGCCTGCGGCACGCACCCGTGGTCGCCGTGGTGGGAGCAGGAGGTCATCGACACGCCCCACTACCGCATCGTCGAGGGCACGCTGCGCTACGTGGCCTGGCGCAACAACACGTTCGGGATCCACATCCACGTGGGCGTGCGCGGGGCCGACCGCGCGATGGCGTTCAACAACGCGATGCGCTCGGTGCTTCCCGACCTGCTCGCGCTCTCGGCGTCCTCGCCCTGGTACGAGGGGCGCTACACGCACCTGCACTCGACGCGCACGCAGCTCTTCACGCGCATGTTCCCGCGCTGCGGCATCCCGGAGCCGTTCGACGGCTGGGCCGACTACGACCGCTTCGTGCGCTGGCTCGCCGAGACGCGCTCGATCAAGGAGCACACGGAGATCTGGTGGTGCGTGCGGCCGCACCAGTCGTACGGCACCGTCGAGCTGCGCAACGCCGACGCGCTCGCCGACGTGCGCGAGTCGCTGGCCGTCATGGCCTACGCCTACGCGCTCTCGGCGCGCCGCCTGCGCGCGATCGACGACGGCGAGCCGCTCGCCGACCTGCGCGGGCGCCACATCGAGGAGAACATGTGGCGCGCGATCCGCTGGGGCATGTCGGGCGAGCTCATCGACTACGAGCGCGGCATGGCGTCGGTGCCGGCGGCGGAGCGCATCCAGGCGCAGCTCGCCGACGCCGCCCCCGAGGTGGCGTCGCTCGGGCTCGAGCCGTACCTCGAGCCGCTCCACCGCATGCTCGCGGGCGGCAACTCGGCGCAGCGCTCGATCGCGGCGCTCGAGTCGGGCGCCACGCTCGAGGAGCTGTTCGCCGAGCAGGTGCGCGTGACGCGCGAGTCGGTCGACGCCGCGCTCGCCCAGGAGGCCGCGCGTGGCTGAGCACGACCACGACCACGACCACGACCACGAGCACGACCACGGCGACGCGGGCGGGGACGAGATGCGCGCGCTGCTCGCGCAGCAGCTGCTCACGCTGCGGCCCCGCGACCTGCTCGCGCAGACGGCGGTCATGCTCGCCAACCAGGCGGCCATCCGCCTGGGCATGGCGAGCCCCGAGCACCAGGACCGCGAGCAGGCGCGCGAGGCGATCGACGCGCTCGGCGGCATCGTCGAGCTGCTCGTGCCGGTCTCGCCGCCCGAGGAGGTCGAGGCGCTGCGGCGCGACCTCGCGCAGCTGCGCATGGCCTACGTGCAGTCGGGCCAGGCGCCGGCGCCGGCCGAGGAGCCCTCGCCCGCCGAAGCGGGCGAGGACGACGACGCCTCCGGCGGCGAGCGGCCGCCGATCTGGACGCCGCGCGGCGAGGTCTAGCGGCCCGGCGAGACCCAGACCAACGGCAAAATCGAGCGCTTCCACCACACCATGGCCCGCGGATGGGGCTACGGCATGACCTACCTCTCAAGCGACCATCGCGCCGAGGCCCTCCCACACTGGCTCGACCACTACAACGAGCACCGCCCCCACAGCGCCCTCGGCGACCGGCCACCCATCAGCCGCGCACGGAACGTCGAGAGGCAGGACATGTAGCCGCCCTCGGCGATGTCACAAACGTGCTCGCATCCGGCGTCGATAGCCGGGCGCGCCTGTTACGATCGCGCAGCGCGCCGCGGTGCGCCCCGAGTGCCTGCCGCGCGGCGCCAGGCTGGTCGTAAGTCTTCGAGAGGGAGCAGAGTCGCTCATGCAGACGTTCCTCGTGGAGCACAACGTGCTCTTCGCCCTGATCTGCGGCCTGTTGGCCGTGGCCTACGGCGCGTACCTGACGCGCTGGGTGCTGGCGCAATCGCCCGGCAACGACCGGATGCGCGAGATCCAGGCCGCGATCCAGGAGGGAGCGTCCGCCTACCTCAACCGCCAGTACCGCACCGTCGGCATCGTGGCCGTGGTCGTGGCGGCGCTCCTGCTGATCGCCGGCATCTGGTCGGACGACCTCGGCTGGAAGGTCGCGCTCGGCTTCATCATCGGCGCGGTGCTCTCGGCGGTCGCCGGCTACGTCGGCATGAACACGGCCGTGCGCGCCAACGCGCGCGTCGCCGAGGCCGGCCGCACGGGCCTCTCGGAGGCCTTCGGCGTCGCCTTCAAGGGCGGCACCGTGACGGGCATCCTCGTCGTCGGCCTGGGCCTCCTGGGCGTGGCGGGCTACTACGGCGCGCTGCGCCTCGGCGACGTCTCCGAGACGGACGCCGTGCACGCGCTCGTCGGCCTCTCGTTCGGCGGCTCGCTGATCTCCGTCTTCGCCCGGCTGGGCGGCGGCATCTTCACGAAGGGCGCCGACGTCGGCGCCGACCTGGTCGGCAAGATCGAGGCCGGCATCCCCGAGGACGACCCGCGCAACCCGGCCGTGATCGCCGACAACGTCGGCGACAACGTCGGCGACGACGCCGGCATGGCGGCCGACCTCTTCGAGACCTACGCCGTCACGCTCGTCGCCGGCATGCTGCTCTCGCTGCAGGCGGGCTGGGGCGCGGCCGGCATCGGCATCCCGCTCGTGCTCGGCGGCATCTCGATCGTCGCGTCGATCATCGGCACGCAGTTCGTGCGCGTGCGCACGGGCGGCAGCGTCATGGGCGCGCTCTACAAGGGCGTGATCGTGACCGCCGGCATCTCGGCGCTCGTCTTCATCCCGGTCATGAACTGGATGGCCGACGAGATCCCGGGCGACCACGAGTCGTGGGGCAAGCTCTATCTCTGCGCGCTCGTCGGCCTCGTCATCACGGCGCTCTTGATGGCGATCACCGAGTACTACACCGGCACGCGCTGGGGGCCGGTCAAGCGCATCTCGGAGGCCTCGACGACGGGCCACGCGACGAACATCATCGCGGGCCTCGCGAAGTCGATGGAGGCCACCGCGGCGCCCGTGCTCGTGATCGGCGTCGGCATCCTCGTCGCCTACAAGCTCGGCGACATCACGGGCATCGCGCTCGCGGCCGTCGCCATGCTCTCGCTGGCCGGCATGATCGTCGCGCTCGACGCCTTCGGGCCGATCACGGACAACGCCGGCGGCATCGCGGAGATGGCGGACATGCCCGAGGAGGTGCGCGGGATCACCGACCCGCTCGACGCTGTCGGCAACACCACCAAGGCCGTCACGAAGGGCTACGCGATCGGCTCGGCCGGACTCGCCGCGCTGGTGCTCTTCGACTCGTACTCGCACGACCTCGTCACGAAGGCGGCGGATGCCGGCAAGACCGTCAACGTCGCCTTCTCGATCTCGGATCCGTGGGTGCTCGTCGGCCTCCTGATCGGCGGGATCATGCCCTACCTCTTCGCGTCGCTCGCGATGGAGGCCGTGGGCCGCGCCGGCTCCGAGGTCGTGCAGGAGGTGCGCCGCCAGTTCCGCGAGATCCCGGGGATCATGGAGGGCACCGCGAAGCCCGAGTACGCGCGCTGCGTCGACATCGTCACGCGCCGCGCGCTCAAGGAGATGCGCATCCCGTCGCTGATCCCGATCGCGATCCCGATCGTGGTCGGCCTGATCTCGTACAAGATGCTCGGCGGCCTGCTCGTCGGCACGATCGTGACCGGGCTCTTCGTCGCGATCTCCATGACCGCCGGCGGCGGCGCCTGGGACAACGCCAAGAAGCTGATCGAGGACGGCCACCACGGCGGCAAGGGCTCCGACGCCCACGCGGCCTCGGTCACGGGCGACACGGTCGGCGATCCCTACAAGGACACCGCGGGCCCGGCGATCAACCCGATGATCAAGATCACGAACATCGTGGCGATCCTGATCATCCCGCTGATCGTCCACTTCCTCTAGGCCGGATCGCGGTGAGGGGCGGGCGCCACGCGCCCGCCCCTCACGCTAGATTTCCGCCGCATGCGCTCGCTGGCCGCCGGCTGCCTGGTCGGGGTCGCTCTCGTCCTCGGCGGGTGCGGCTCGTCGAAGGACGCGGGCAAGGTCGCGGTCAGCACGATCGAGGACGACTGGGAGGGCTTCTACGTCGCCTCGAGCGACCCGTTCCCCGACCGGCCGGAGCTCGCCGGCAAGGACACCATCCGCAGCATCCGCTGCGGTGAGCGCACGGGGGCCGACCGCACGCTGCGCTGCACGCTCGTCGTGGGCAAGGGCGAGCACGGCGGCCGCGCGGTGACCGTGCGGGTGGTCGTCCGCTTCGACGCGCAGGACGTGCTGCGCGAGTGGACGTTCACCAGGTAGCCCGTGCCGCTGCTCCGCCGCCGCAGCTCGCACGGTCTGCCCGCCGTCCTCGGCGTCGGCGACATGTTCTCGACGGCCTACGGCAACGTCGGCTCGTCGATCTACTACGCGCTCGGCGTCACCGCGCTCTACGCCGGAGGCATGACGCCGGTCACGTTCGCGATCTCGGGCGTGATCTTCGCGTTCACGGCCGCGACCTACGCGGAGGCGACCGCGCGCTTCCCCGAGGCGGGCGGATCGGCGTCGTTCTCCCGCCGCGCCTTCAACGAGGCCGTGTCGTTCTTCGCCGCCTGGGCGCAGATGCTCAACTACACGGTCACGATCGCGATCTCGGCCTACACGGTGCCGCCGTACCTGTCGGTGTTCCCGGGGTGCGGGTTCATGCGCAACGGCCTCACGGGCCAGGTCGTCGTCGCTGCCGCGCTCTGCGTCGTCCTCGCGCTCCTCAACATCCGCGGCATCCAGGAGTCGGCGCGGCTCAACATCCTGCTCGCGATCGCCGACCTCGCGACGCAGGCGCTGCTCGTCGTCGTCGGCGTCGCCCTGATCCTCGACCCGCAGGTGCTCGTCGGCAACGTCCACTTCGGCAGCGCGCCGACGGTCTCGGCGTTCCTGATCTCGATCCCGATCGGGATGGTCGCCTACACGGGCATCGAGACGATCTCGAACATGGCGGAGGAGGCGCGCGACCCGGCCCGTGACGTGCCGCGCGCCATCGGTCTCGTGGCCGCCGCGGTGTTCGCGATCTACGCGTTCCTGCCCGCGGTCGCGCTCTCGGCGATGCCCGTGCACGCGACGCCCGCGGTCTCGAGCCCACCGGGCGTGGACGGCACGCACTACGTCACGACGCTCGGCGCGAAGTACGCCGGCGACCCGGTGCAGGGCATCGTGCAGAACCTCGGCCTCGGGCCGCTCACGACGCCGGTCGCCTACTACGTCGGCCTGCTCGCCGGCACGATCCTCATCATCGCCACGAACGCCGGCCTGATCGGCGTCTCGCGCCTCACGTACTCGATGGGCGTGCACCGGCAGTTCCCCGACTTCCTGCGCACGGTGCACCCGACGTGGCGCACGCCGTGGGTCGCGATCGTCGTCTACACCATCGCCGCGATCGGCATGATCTGCGCGGCCAAGCTCGCCGGGGGCCAGGGCGTCGCGTTCCTCGGCAACCTCTATGCGTTCGGCGCGATGCTCTCGTTCACGATCGCGCACGCATCCGTGATCGCGCTGCGCCTGCGGCGCTCGAAACGCGACCCCGAGCAGCCGTTCCGCGCGCCGCTCAACGTGCGCGTGGGCGAGCACGACGTGCCGCTCTTCGCGGTGCTCGGCGGCGTCGGCACGTTCCTCGCCTTCCTCGTCGTGGCCGGGCTCTTCCCGGCGGTGCGCTGGGCCGGGCTCGGCTGGCTCGTGCTCGGCATGGTCGTCTACGTGCTCTACCGCAAGCACCAGGGACTGCCGCTCACGAAGACCGTGTTCGCCGACACCAAGGTGCGCGGTCCCGCGATCGAGGTCGAGTACCGCACGGTCGTCCTGCACGTCACCGACGCGCGGGTGGCCGACGAGATGACGGCCACGGCGCTGCGACTGGCCTCCGAGCGGCGCGCGCGCGTGGTCGCGCTCTACGCGCTCGAGGTGCCCACCTCGCGGCCGCTCTCGCAGATCCCGCCCGAGGAGGAGGCGCGCGCCAACGAGCAGCTGGCCGAGGCCGAGGCGCTCGGTCACCTCTACGGCGTGCAGGTCGTGAGCCGCCTCGTGCGCACGCGCAACGCCGGCCGTGCGCTGGTGGAGGAGGCCGACCGCCGCGGCAGCGAGATCATCATCCTCGGCTCGCCCGGACGCTCGGTGCGCTCGGCGCGGCTCTTCGGCACCACCGTGGACTACGTGCTGCGCCACGCGCGCTGCAAGGTCATGGTCGGCGCCACGCCCGAGTGGCGCGGCGCCGCGCGCGCCGTCAAGGCCGCGCACCGGAGCGGCGACTGATGCTCTCCCGTCACGACGTCTCGCTCGTCCTCAGCGCGATCCTCGTGGTGCTCGGCCTCGCGACGATCGTGCGCACGGCGGCCGCGGGCGGCTCGGGCGTCGCGGTGGGCTACATCTTCGGCGCCGCGCTCACGCTCGCCGGCCTCGGCCGCGGCTGGCTCGCCCTCCAGATGCGGAAGCGCAGCTAGGTGCTCCGTCTCGGGAGTCTCATGCCGCGATGGCACCGTCTGGACGCCCTGGGGACGAGCCGGCGTCTTGCACATGCTGAAGTCCCGCATGAGCGGCGACGCCGGGCCGTCCCCACGACGCCCAGCCGGCACGCTCACGACCACGCGACCCCCGAGACGAAGCACTAGTGGCCCGCCGGTTGCCCGCACTCCAGCGCGTCGTCGGCGAGGACGCGCTCTTCGCGGCGATCTACGGCACGATCTCCTCGTCGCTCTACTTCGCGCTCGGCGTCGTCTCGCTCTACGCGCTCGGGCTGACGCCGATCGTCCTGCCGGTGGTGGGCCTGCTCGTGGCGCTCGCCGCCGGCGCCTACGCGGAGGGCGCGACCGCGACCGGCGGCGGCTCACCGCTCATCGTCCGCCGCGCCTTCGGCGACGCGGCCGGCTTCCTCGTCGGCTGGGCGGTGCTGCTCGACCTGCTCGTGGTCATGCTGCTCTCGGCGCTCTTCGTGCCGCGCTACGCCGAGGCGGCGATCGGCCGCATCGGGGAGATGAGCAACCAGTCGGCCGAGCTGATCGGCGTGGGCGTGATCGCCGTCCTCGCCGCGGGCCGCCTCGTGCCGCGGATCTCGCGCACCGACCTCGTGCGGCCGCTCGCGCTCGTCGACATGCTCTCGCAGCTGACGCTGGCGGTGCTCGGCCTCGCGGCGCTCGGGCAGCTCGACGTGCTCACCCGCTCCATCGACCTCGGCGTGGCGCCCACCTGGACGTCCGTGGGCTATGCGCTGCCGATCGCGCTCGTCGCCTTCACCGGCGTCGAGATCGTCGCCGGGCTGCTGCAGGAGTCGGCCAACCCGGCGCGGCCCCTGCGGATGATCACGCTCGCCGCCATCGCGGCGACGGTCGCCGCGTACGTCGTCATCGCGGCGGCGGCGCTCGCGCTGCTGCCCGTGCACGAGGCACCGAGCGCGCCCTCGGGCTACGCGAGCGACCTCTCGCTGATCTGGGGCACCGCGCCGCTGGCCGGCGCGGCCGAGGCGATCGGCGAGCAGGCCTTCGGCAGCGGCGTGGGCGACGTCGTGCGCGTGCTCGTGAGCCTGAGCGCCATCGGCGTGCTCGTCACGAGCGCCGGCGTCGCCCTCGGCGCCGCGCTGCGCGTCTTCCGGGCCCTGGCCGGCATGGGCGGGCTGCCGCCGACGCTCATGCGCCGCTCGCGGCGCTGCGGCGTCGAGCCGGGGGCGGTCGTGCTGATCGTCGTCATGGCCGCGTCGCTGATGCTGGCCGTGTCCCTGCTCGGGCGCGAGGTCGACGCGCTCGCCGCGATCTACTCGTTCGGGATCCTGATCGCGTTCATGCTCGTCTTCGCGGCCGTGGTCGCGCTGCGCGTGCGCGAGCCGGAGCTGCCGCGCGTCGTGCGCATGGGCGGCAACGTGCGCTTCGGCAACAGCGAGATCCCGGTGCTGGCGCTCGTCGGCCTCGCCATGTCGTGGGCGCTCTGGGCGCTCGACCTCGGCACGCACCGCGGCGGCCGCATCCTCCCGCCGATCTGGCTGGGGCTCGGGCTCCTGCTCTTCGTCGGCATGCGGCGGCTGCAGGGCCAGCCGCTGCTGAAGCGCATGGAGACGGTCGCGCCGCCGCCGCTCGAGGTCATCGACCTGCAGTTCGGGACGATCGTCGTGCCGCTCAAGGCGCGCGGCCCGATCGAGGAGGAGATGCTCGCGATCGGCTGCAAGCTCGCCCAGGAGCAGGGCGCGCGCGTGCTCGGCGTCACCGTCGTCGAGGTGCCGCTGAGCCTGCCGCTGGACGCGCCCATCGAGGGAGCGGCGGAGCGCGAGGCGGGTCTGCAGGAGCTCTGCGCGCTCTTCTCGCAGGACTACGGCGTGCGCGTCGACTTCCTGGCGACGCGCAGCCGCGCGATCAGCGGCGAGGTGGCGCGCATCGCGCGCGAGCAGGACGCCGGCCTGATCCTCGTCGGCGCCGTGCCGCACATCGGCGCGCTCGCCGGCCGCGCGCAGGTGTTCTCGGAGACGATCGAGAACCTGCTGCGCCGCGCGCACTGCCGCGTGATCGTGACGTCGTTCCCGCCCGGCACCGCGAGCGTGGCGGAGGAGCCGGCCGAGGAGCCGCGCATCCGCCCGGGGCCGTCGCCGGTCTCCTAGTCCCCCGCCGTGGGCACGGCGACCGGCGCCGGGTCGCGCAGGAGGCGCGGGCCGAGCACGACGGCGACGAGCAGCGTCGCGAGCCCGATGCCGACGTAGAGCGCGCGCAGGTCGACGACGTGGGCGAGCAGGCTGGCGCCGGTCGCGCCGACCGTCATCGAGCCGACCGCGATCGCGCGGCCGGTGATGCCCACGCGCGCCTGCAGGTGCGCGGGGGCATGGCGCTGGCGCTCGCCGATGGCGGTCGTGAAGCTGACCCACTGCGCGAGGCTGAGCACGATCCAGATCGCGAGCACCTCCAAGAACATCGTCGAGACCGCGAGCGCGAGCACGGAGAGGCCGCTGACGACGATTCCGGTCACGATCACGACCGGCGGCCCGGCGCGGCCCTCGAGCCACGCGATCATCGGGCCGGTGGCGACGCCGATCGCGGCGCCGAGGCCGAGCACCCAGCCGACGCGCTGGCCGTCGAGCTGGATGACGTCGCGCAGGAACGGGACGATCAGCGCCTCCGACCCGTAGAAGGCGAGGTTCCAGGTCAGCGTCGTCAGCGTCAGCCGGCGCACGACGGGCGTGTGGCGGATGACGTCGATGCCCTCGCGCATCGCCGCGCGCAGCCCGCTCGACGTGGCCTCGGGCGGCTGCAGCGGATGGCGGATCGCGAGCGCGCAGGCCGACGCGAGCGCGAACGCCGCGCACTGGACGGCGATCGCGCGCGACGGCCCCACGGCCTCGATGAGCTGGCCGCCGACGGCGGGGCCCGCCACCATGCCGGTCGCCCAGACCGTCGAGAGCGCGCCCTGGGCGCGGCCGAACTGCGACGGCCCGACGATCTGCGCGATCGCGCCGAACGCGGCGGCGTCGGCGAACGTGCGCGCGATGCCGACGGCGAAGGCGACCGCGAGCACGAGCCACTCCGGCGGCGCGCCGCCGATGGCCCAGAGCGGCACCGCGAGCGCGCACAGCGTCTGCGTGATGTGCGCCACGACCATCACGCGGCGGCGGCTGCGGCGGTCGCCCGTGACGCCGGCGAAGAGGCCGAAGAGGACGTACGGCGTCCAGCCGAAGACGGCCACGAGCCCGGCGGTCGAGGCGTCGCCGCCGTTGTCGAGCACGAGCCACGGCAGCGCCACGAGGCCGACGCCGGCGCCGAGCGAGTCGAACAGCTGGCCGGCCAGGAGCCGGCGGCCGTCACGGCTCTGGAGGAGTCCCTCGTTCCCGGTCACGCGGCGAGCACGCGCAGCACGCGCGGCTGGCCGTGGCAGAAGTCGAGCGTCGCGATCTCGTCCACCGCGGAGCGTGCGTGCTCCTCGGAGGCGGGATGCGTGAGGAAGACGAGCGAGGCGAGCTCGCCCGCGTGCGGGCGCTGGATCATGGCGCCGAGCGAGATGCCGCGGTCGCCGAAGCGCGCCGCGATGCGCGCCAGGACGCCGGGCCGGTCGTTGACCTCGAGGTGCACGTAGAGCGGGCTGCGCGCGCGGCTCGGCGGCTCGAGCGGCAGCTCGCGGAACGCCGTCGCGACCTCGCCGTCGGCGCGCGGCCCGAGCACGGCGAGGAGGTCGCCGATCACGGCCGTGGCCGTCTCCGCGCCGCCGGCGCCCGGGCCCTGCAGGGTGATCTCGCGGATCTCCTCGCCGCGCAGCATGACGGCGTTGAAGCTCCCGTCGACGCGCGCGAGCGGGTGCTCGCCGGGCACGAGCACGGGCCCGACGCGGGCCGCGATGCCGTCGCCCGAGAGGCGCGCGTGTGCCAGCAGCTTGACGGCGTAGCCGAGCTCGCCGGCGAACGCGACGTCGTCGTCGTGGAGCGTGTCGATGCCCTCGAACGGCACGTCGTCGATGTGCAGGTGGCGGTGGAACGCGAGCGAGGCGAGGATCGCGAGCTTCGCGGCCGCGTCGGCGCCGCCGACGTCCTCCGTCGGATCCGCCTCGGCGAAGCCGAGCCGCTGCGCCTCGGCGAGCGCGTCGGCGTAGCTCGCGCCGTCGCGCGCCATGGCCGTGAGCATGTAGTTCGTCGTGCCGTTGACGATCCCGATCAGCTCGTCGACTCCGGCCGCCGCGAGCGACTCCTGGAGCACGCGCACGACGGGGATCGCGGCGCAGGCCGAGGCCTCGTAGCGCAGCTGCGCGCCGCCGCGGTCGGCGGCCGCCTGCAGCTCGGCGCCGTGGCGCGCCAGCAGCTGCTTGTTGGCGGAGACGACCGAGACGCCGCGCTCGAGCAGCTCGCGCAGGTAGCCGAGCGTCGGCTCGACGCCGCCCATGACCTCGGCCACGACCTTGATCGAGGCGTCGTCGCGGATCTCCTCGAAGCGGTCCGTGAGGAGGCCGGGCGCGGCCCCCTCGCGCTCGCGGCCGGTGTCGCGCACGAGCGCGCGCACGACGCGCACGGGCCGCCCGGCGACGCGCTCGACGACATCCGCGCGCTCGCGCAGCAGGCGG
>JADMIO011863655.1_pt1 | contig 13853 bp, 19 predicted proteins | sample 8958161 | NCBI WGS metagenome assembly JADMIO01 (sample SAMN16585339, study PRJNA669376) | soil metagenome | isolation source: Crop rotation soil | place: USA: Cullars Rotation, Alabama | collected 2011 | reverse complement strand
CTTTCCCATGAGCGCACTCACCGCCGTCAAGCCCAAGACACGCTACGCGGTGCCGCCCCCTTCGCTGCGCAACCTCCTGGTATCGATGTTGCCCAAGCGCATGGTGGACAATCGCATTGCCCGCAGGTTCGGCCTAGAGCGGCCGTCGCGTCGCGCGGAGCCATAGAGCTCCGCCGCCTAATGCCATGTGCATCACCGGAGGCCCGCTCATCGGAGCCTTTTCTTATGCCTTCAAGTTCACGGCCGCTTTCCTGCCGCGCTCCTCTTGCACCTCAAAAGTGATCTTCTGACCTTCGTTGAGACCACCCAGTCCAGCGCGCTCGACGGCGCTGATATGGACAAACACATCCTTGCCGCCGCCATCGGGTTGGATGAAGCCGAAACCCTTTTGGGCGTTGAACCACTTAACTGTGCCTGAAGCCATGGTTTGTATCCTAGCGAAAGTCTAGCGATGCGCCGCGAAGCGCGAGCCAAGAGTGCCGGCAAGGCCGTAGAGAGTCTACAACCTCGCCCTCGAGCTTCGGGCCGGCATCGATGAGGTGATCCTGGCCAGCCAGCTCATCACCGACCAAATCAGCGAGCGCTTCTGACGACGCACGCTGGCAGACTGCCCTTCAGGCCCCGCTTATCGGGGCCCTTTTTTATAGACGGCGATGGCAACCGAACTGCGACTGAGCGCGCGATAGCTGGCCCCGGCAGCGATTGTGTGACCCGCCGCGTTACCATCGCGCGCCGATAGGCGGCTAGGAAAGGAGGCGTGATGCCAAATGAATGGATGCCCGGCGACCGCGTCACAGTCGTCACGGTCAACAAGGGTTTGCCGGTCCGGCACAAACGCCAAGACGCTCTTTGGGAGTAACTCTTTTGCCAGTTTCCTAATCCCTTTGGCTAATGGCTGGGCTTGGGCAAATCTTTACCCTTCAAACACCCACATGATGTGCCACCAGGAGGTCGAGGTGAGCAGAAGTTCCAAGATCGATCGCGCGCGGCGCAATACGCTGAGGGCAGCCAGCTTGGTCCTTGGCGCGGTCCTCGCGGCCGGCACGCTGCACAAGCAGGCATTGGCGGCGCCAGACTGGACTGCACCCCTCGGGTGAGACAGCAAAACAGCGGACAGTTGGTTGCTCATTGATCGAGTCTCTGAAGGCTGCGGTCAAGGTGATGCGCGGACGGGCGCGGCGCGAAGCCCTCAGTTCGCGCAGCGCCGCGCCCGTCCGGCAGCAGAGCGGTTCGATGCAACGCCTCGAACTCGGCCGGTGGGCGATAGCCCAGGGCGGAGTGCAGGCGCTGCTTGTTGTAGACCTCGTCGATGAAGGTGCCGATGCAGCGTTCGGCTTCCTTGAGATTGCGGTAGAGCCGGCCGTCGACCTCCTCGGCCTTCAGGGTCTTCATGAAGCTCTCGGCCTTGGCATTGTCGTAGGGGTTGCCGACCCGGCTCATGCTGGCGGCAATGCCGTGCGCCTCCACCAGCTTGGTGTAGTCGCCACAGGCATACTGCACGCCGCGATCGGAGTGATGGATCAGGCTGCCCCAGGCCGGCCGCCGCTCCTCCAGGGCCATGGTGAGGGCGTCGATCGCCAGGCTGTCCCGCAGATGATCGGCCATCGCCCAGCCGACGACACGCCGGCTGAAGGCATCGATGATGACCGCCAGGTAGACGAACTCCTCCTGCAGGCGGATGTAGGTGATGTCGGCCACCCACAGCTGATCGAGACCTGTCAGCCGCAGGCCCCGGGCCAGGTTCGGCACGATCTCCCAGTCATGCCGCGAATCAGTGGTCTGCGGCACAAAAGCCTTGCGGCGCAGGCACAACAGGTTGTCCTCACCCATCAGCCGCCGCACCCGCTTGTGGTTGACGATCATGCCGTGCTCGCGCCGCAGCAGGTGGGTGGTGTAGCGGTAGCCACGGCGCCGGCCGTTCGCCAAGGCCACCCGCTGGATGGCGTCGCGCACCGCCGTGTCGTGCCCACGCAGGGCGCTCTTCTGCCAGAACCGGTAGTACCCGGCCCGGCTCACATCGGCCAACCGGCACAGCCGCTGGATCGTCCGGCTGCCTTGCGACACCGTCATCGCCTGGATGACTTCGCAGACCGCAGCGCGCCGGGCTTGGCGCTCAGCTGCTGTCTTGCCTTCACATGCCGCAAGGCTTGTCGAAAAAAATCAAGGTCGGCCTGCTGCTCCCCGATCTTGCGCTCAAGCTCCGCTATCCGACGACGAGCCGCTGCCCCCTCATTGAGGATCGCACTCCTCAACGGCGGACCTTCCAGCGACCCCTTGCGCGGACGGCCGGGGCCACGCAGCGCTTCCAGACCACCTTGCCGCACCTGCTCCTGCCATTCGTACACCCGCTGCCGGTGGACCTTTCAGATCCGCCGCAACAGCCGACGCCGACTCGCCCGCCGCCAACCGGCCGACTGCTCTTCGCTTGCTCTCCGATGATATCACTACAGGACGTCTCATCAGTTCCTCTCCTCGCGAGAAACTGTCCGCTTTTTACCTGTCTCACTTTCGGGGTGCACTCCAGACAAAAACAAGCGCGATAAGCCGGATAAGCCCGACAAGCCGGACAAGGGCGGCAGTTGCTTCGCGCGTGGTACGCAGATCCTGACGAGAGAAGGTTATCGGCCGATCGAAGCTTTGGCAGCGGGCGACGAGGTCGCGGTGCGTTCTGGGGGCTTTGCGCGGATCAAGGCCATGGTTAGTCACACCTTGAACAGCGTGTCGGACCAATGGGTTGGCGAGTCGAACCTGCCGGTTCTCATAAAGCGTGGTGCTCTGGCTGAGAACTCGCCAAATTCGGATCTTTGCCTCACAGCTTGGCATCCCGTCTACGTTGACGGCTTCCTGACGCCGATCGGCGATTTGGTCAATGGGACCAGCATCACCGTCGAGGCGGTGTGCGGTCGGGATACGCTCGACTTTTTCAATATCGAGCTCGATCGCCACGACATTCTGAATGTGCAGGGTGCGTTTTGCGAGTCGCTGTGCCGAGCAGAGACCGTGCGCTGTGCACCGCTTTTGCGGCTTGCCGGCGGTCGCAGCCAGCTTCGGTCGCGCCTGCGCAGCGTGGCATCTATCGTGGTCGACCGGCGACAGCAAATCGACATCATTCGAGACAATCTGGAAGAGCGTGGTCTCCGCCTGGCTCGGGCTGCATAGCTCCAATCCGGGAAAGATACGCAATCCCCAGCCACCGAGTGCTTGCCTGGTCTGCGACTGTCCCATCGCGACTCGGAAGAGCGCGAGCCATCACGAAGAGATCGGCGGGACAATGGCGGGAGCTGTCGGAGACGACAGTTGAGGAGGGTGGTGGCGGGCAGGCCTCCGCCCGTCACCGTTGATTGCACCGCTGCACGCCGATGCCTGCGGCGGGCGCGACCGTGGCAAAGCCCACCGTCCGCTGAGCGTCGGACTCAGCGCGTTTTCAGGGCGCCGATGAGCCGACAAGCGACAGCGAGGCATCTCCAATTGTGAGAAAGAGCGGCCACCCATGGCTTGCGATGCGCTGTTATGATTGAGCGCAAGCAGCTCGTCCTACATCTTCGACCAGTTCCCACCTGACGACCTGCCGACGTCGAGCCGGGGAGCTGGCGAACCGTGTTCGACAGTCCACAGGCGTCGACGCGCTTGCTGAAGTTCGTGGATTGGCTATTGCGTCGCGAGCGGGCGCGACAACACAGGGCCCGGGTGTATCACTAAGGCGGCTTGGAATCTCGCTAGCGGCCGGCCGATCGCCGTAGGAATCGAGCTCCAAACTCTTCGATCAGCACCATCGGATCAGTTAGGGCGCACCTCTGTCGTCGGCGATACTTGAAGGATTTGCAAGGCATGCCGAAGTCGCCGACGTTCAGCAGGTATGGCGACTGGAAGAGCCAGAGAGCATTCGCACTGAACGGTCAGGCAACCCGGAAGATCGACGCCATTGTGACGGCCGCCCCCGAGGGCGCCGCAGGACCGGCGGCCCGATCGGCCGCCAGCTTGCCCGGCCGCTTCACCGCCCAGCCCGGATGTAGTGCTCTCGCGAACGGTGTCGAGGAGCCAGCGCGCAATCTCCCCGGCGCCACTCCCGCCGACGGCGTTGAAGTCGCGCCGGATATGCTGACCGACCGGCCAATCGCCGGGCAGCGTCAGTTGCAGTTCCATACGTGCCCCTGACGAACTGCCGGACTCGGTGCGGCCGGCGGGCCGGTCTTGCGGCTGGACACGAGATGATAGGGCGTGTCCCAATACAGCCGGTCGATCGATTCGGCCGGCACAAACTTCTCGATGTCGATGATGCGGGCGGACTCGAGCTTCACCTTCTCGAAGTCGTCCTTGTCGAAGAAGAACGTATTCGCCTTCGCGACTTCGAAGCCTTTAACCAGGTCGCCCCATGAACGTGCCGATCGACACTGGCAGGAAGCGCTACCGGTGGCCGATCTGCAGGCGGCCACGTGAGGATGGCCTTCCACGGCAACGCCGGGGCGGCTCATGGTCGGGCACTCCGCAACGACACAAATGATACACATGGCGATACAATTATATTGCGTATAGTCGGCAATAAGCTTATTGAACTATTTATGCTGATACTAGCGCGGTTGGTCAGCTTCGTCCCGGACACGGGGTGCGCGCGAAGAGGAGCGGGAGGGTCAATTGGGGCTTGGGCGCGATATGCAAACTGCAACGCTCGTGGAGGGTGGTGCGAACGTTGTACCCCGGGAGCATCACGCGTGGGCTGGAGCACGTCAGCCGCCTATCAATAAGAAGGGGGTATGAACGAGAGGCCGTCACCCTCCACTGAAGGCGGGCCAGGCATCGAGCGTCGTAGGCAATGCCCATCTCGAGGCCTTCCGGACGCTGATGAAAGTCAGCGGCGGAGTAGTAAGCCGTGGCGAAATCATTGCTGACACTGCGCGTTCGGCCAAGCATTTCACCGTCCTGCTTGATGGCCTGGCCTGCATGACGACGCGGCATGAAGACGGTGCCCGGCAGATATATGCCTTCCACTATCCTGGCGACTTTCTCGGCCTTCACGGTTTCCTGCATCCAGACTCAACAGAACACATCGAGGTCGAGGCGCTGTCGAACTGCTCCATCGGTACGATCGACCGAGATATCCTTGATGAAGCTGTGCAACGTCATCCTGCGCTGGGCCGGGCGCTGTGGCGGGCCGCAATGACCGAGGCTAGCATCTTTCGCCAGCGGTTGCTCATGGTGCGCTGGCCAGCCCAGCAACGGGTCGCACATCTCCTGTGCGAGCAGTTGTCCCGTTTGGGGCCCGACAATCGGGTCATCCCGCTCAATCAGGTTGAAGTCGCCGATACTGTCGGGCTGTCGGTCGTGCACACCAATCGCGTCTTCCAGGACCTGCGCCGGCTCGGCGTACTGTCGGAAAAGAGGTGCGTCGAGGTCGTGGACACGAAGCGTCTCAAGGAACTTGCTGTCTTCGACGGCCGCTACCTTAATGCGAGAGAGTCTTTGTTCCTATGGGACCTGCGCATCGAGGCCTAGTGGCTGGGCGACGGACGGCGTTGAGCGGGATGGTCGGATGTTGTCCAGCCGCCATAGTGATGCCGAGGAGGGAAGTCGGGGCGAAGCGCGGACCGTTCCGAGAAGAATCGACAGGATGCGAATGAGCAAGCCTCCCCCGCCCAAAGGGGCTTCCACGGGCGGACTCCCGCCACAGGCCGACGGCCGACGATTGCGCAGCGCACGTACCAAGCAGCGCATTATCCAGGCTTTTCTGGAACTCTTGCGGGAGGGAAATCCGAACCCCCGCGTCGGCGAAATTGCCAATCGAGCCGGCTGTGCCATCCGCTCGATTCACGAACGGTTCGTAACAGTCAACGACTTACACGGCGCCGCGGCTGAGTACGCCATAAACCAAGCCATCGCTCTGGCGCCACTCGCCAACGCCGATGCCGACCGCCGGACGCGTATCAGCGCACAGGTGCGCACCCGCGGGGGCACGTGTGAACGCACGCTTCACCTGTGGCGGTTGCTGCTCGCCGGTCAAAGCATTTCTCCCGGCCTGCGAGACAAGGTCAGTGTCGCGCGCAAGCTGATCGGCCTGCGGCTCGAGGCCATGTACCGGCCCGAGCTGGCTACCCTGTCGGCAGCAGACCGACGCAAAGTCCTGGTCACCCTGGAGGCCCTGACGGATTTCGAGAGTTGGGGGCTAGAGCGTCGAGCCTCAAATAGGAATCGAAGGGGGATTCCCCTGGAATCGGAAATCTGATTCAAGGTGCTGGCTGGGTTTGGAGGCCAGCACGGATGGGCAAGCCTTATTCGATTGACCTTCGGGAGCGCGTTCAGGCGGAGGTTGAAAGTGGGCAGTCACGGCGTGCTGCGGCGCGACGTTACGATGTCAGTGCAAGTTTTGCGGTGAAGCTGGCCGACCGGGTGTCGCGCACCGGCTCGCCAGAGCCATCGCGACAAGGCCGTCCGCCTGGCGGCGGCAAGCTGGCGCCGCATCTGACGGCTCTGCTGGAGTGGATCGAGGCGGAGCCGGACATGACGATGCCGGAACTGGCGGGCAAACTGAAGACCGAGAAGGATGTGACAGCGCATCCAGCGTCGCTGTCGCGCGTGCTGCTGAAGGCGGGACTGTCCTTCAAAAAAAACGCTGCTGGCCTCGGAGACCGAACGCGAGGACGTGCGCCAAGCGCGTGACGAGTGGAAGGCGTACCGCCAGCCGCGCATGCGCGAGGCGGTCCATCGACTGATCTTCCTCGACGAAACTGGCACGACGACCAAGATGACCCGTTTGCGCGGCCGGGCTCTCCGCGGTGCCCGGTTGAAAGCCGATGCGCCGTTCGGACATTGGGCCACCCAGACCTTCATCGCCGGACTGCGTTGCGATGGCCTGACCGCGCCGTGGGTGATCGACCACCCCATGAACCGCGAGACCTTCGACACCTACATCGAGACCCAGCTCGCCCCGACCCTCCAGCACGGCGATGTGGTGATCCTCGACAACCTCTCCAGCCACAAGAGTGCAAAGGCCGAGGCTATCCTCAAGCAGCGCGGAGCTTGGTTCCTCTTCCTGCCGCCTTACAGTCCGGATCTCAATCCGATCGAAATGGCATTCGCCAAGCTCAAGGCTCATCTCAGACGTCTCGGCGCTCGCACAATCGACGCACTGTGGAGAGCCATCGGTGACATCTGTACCCTCTACTCCGAGCAGGAGTGCTGGAACTACCTCAAAGACGCAGGATATGCGCCTGATTAAACGCTCGCCGCTCTAATGCGTGAATACCATGGGATGTCGTTCGAGGATGCCTGCGATATCTGGGTTGGCGCTATCGACCGCCTTTTGCCACCCACCCCAGAGGCATCCTGCAGGCCCAATCCTTGAGATCATGCGCTGGGCATATCGGCCAGCATATCGCTGAACACTTCTTTCCCCTCAGCAGGGCCCACCCGTGCCAACGCTGATGGCTTATATCGCGCGATAGCTCGCCGATGCGGACGCTGGCGTGGAACTGGCTTGCTCGCTGGCAAGGTCGTCGAGTCGGGCTCGCAATTGCTCCATGGACATGGTCGCGACGTGAGACCTCCTGAACCTCGTGAGCTGTTCCGGCGTGGCTTTAATCGCCGCACTCGCTCTCAGCATCGAATCCTCTGTCGTCAAGAATCGACCGCTGGCGATGTCTTGCATCACCATCAACACGTAATGGATTTCCATCCGGTTTGGATGCCGATGCTCGCGATCGATCCTGTCGAGAATCGCTCTCAGGCGCTGAATGAGTTTACGGCTGTGTATGACTGCGGCGTTCAAAATCATCTCCCGCCGCTGCTGGTAGACGCGTCAGCGCCTCTTCCTCTCGGCGAATTCTCCTACCGACGACGGCGACAGTGAAGCAGGGCGCAGAAGTGGTGCCGCATAAGTCGGTGCGCGACGGCCAGCCTGGCCGCTGACGCCGGTGCGGCGGCCCACGTCCGCACGGCTTCGGCCGCGGCGGGTGATTTGCTGTCCGAGCCCTATCTTGGACGGGCACTCATGCCTTCTCGCCGTCGATACGCCGTCATCTGATGAGTCATCGGCATAGGATGGAAAAAGACTACGGACTATTCCTGATCTTCAAATCTCTGCAATACAGCGGGTTGTTTGCCCTCGGGAGCGAAGTTTCTCGGTTGTCACGCAGGGGCGTACCTCACATGTGCCAGCCCGGAGTGCCGGCGATCCCTTGCGGTAATTCTCAGCCGCGGCGACAGTAGGCGCGTCGATAGTGCGCCACCGGTTGCACATTCGACTGCGGGGTGGATTGGAACGCTTCTATACGGTTTGGGGCAAACAGGGGCGTGTGACTAATCGCGGGTGTCAACGAGCGCAGACTTGCCATGCACTACGTGTGGGAAGTGGGATAATTCTGAGGGGGAAGCATGCAACAGCATGCGGTAGGGGGAGTCGTGCGTTCGGTCGTTCGGCGCCTCAATACTCTTGGCATCACGGCAAGCGCCGATCTCGACGCATTCTGGAAGTTGGTAAGGGTCCGGGATGGAATTGACCGCGGTCAAACCATCGTCGGTAAAACCGACCTGGTGAATCACTTTGCTGTGTTGCTTGAAGGCGTCGCGTGCTTCTCCACCCAGCATGAGGATGGGCGCCGACAGATCTACGTCTTCCACTATCCGGGCGATTTTCTCGGCCTTCATGGCTTCCAGTTTCCGGCATCAGCGGAGCCCAGCGAAGTGCAGGCACTGACTAGCTGCTCCATTGGCATGATCGATCGCGATGCGATGGAGCAAGCAATTCACCGTTATCCCGCGCTGGGGCGGGCGCTGTGGCGAGCGGCTCTGTCGGAAGCCAGCATCTTTCGGCAGCACCTGGTCGTTAGCCGGCGGCCTGCGCTGCAGCAGGTGGCGCATCTCCTGTGTGAGCAACTGGACCGGCTTGGGATTGACGAAGGAGTCCTTCCGCTCAACCAAATAGACATTGCCGATGCAGCAGGGCTCTCGGTGGTCCACACCAACCGCATCTTCCAGGAGCTGCGCCAGCTCGGTGTTCTGTCGAAACAACGGGTGATAGAGGTCGTGAACAACGAGCGTCTGCAGAAGCTTGCTGCCTTCGATGGCCGTTATCTCGATTTAGGCGAGGCGATATCCCGATGGGACCTGCGCATTGAGGCCTAGGCTAGGCGAGCTTGGCACGAAAGCAGTGTTTCAGTTTCCGTCGCGATTATCGCCCTCAACCGACGAAGGCTCATGACCATGAAGCACTGGAAATCTCCTGATCGCGCTCGCCGGTTATGCTGGGCGCTTGCGGCGGAGAGCGAGGCTCGTAAGGCAATGCCGTGGTGGAGCTCGATCGACGCTGTCGCGCGCCGGCTTGGCATGACCTACGACGAGACGGCCGAGCTGGCCCGCGCATGCGCTGATGCGGGCTATGTGACGCACGATCAGTCGCGGTTCACGAAGGCGGGGTAGGCGCGGCGCCGCGCGGCTGAAATCGTGACGTTGGCTGGTCGAGAGCTTGTGATGGGGAAGGGGTGACTTGGGAGCGCCCACCAGCGTGATCCGGAATGCCGGCTCCCAAGCCACCGTCGATGGGAGCGCGAGATAGGCCGACTTTGTGGCCCGGCCAGCAACGCGAAAGGCCGGCCGCATAGAAAACGACCGGCCTTCCTGGGGAGTCCGCCCGGGTGCAGGGTATCGAAGCCTCGGGGCGAATGGGGCTCGATCAAGCAGCTTGGGAGCCGCCAACGGACTATCAAAATAGCATAGTGCCGCTGACCGGCAGCGCCTGTGTCAAAACAAGGGCATTTCACCGACTTGAGCCATGGTGGATTGGACGCGATCCAGGTCCAGATAATTTAAAATTATCGCAATTATATCAATCAGATAATCGACTATCTTGACATGTAACCTCAAGACGAGGAGGGTTGGATCCCCTTGAGGTTCAATCATGAAAAGCAAACTCGTTATGGTGATGCTTCTTCCTCTCGCGCTGTCGGCGTGTGGTGACACTTGGGGCCAGCGTGCGGTTACGGGCGGTGCGATTGGCACCGGCGCGGGGCTAGCCGTGGGTGCCCTCGTGGGCTGGCCCCTGCTCGCGCCAGCGCTGGTCGGCGGTGTGGTCGGCGCGGGTGTTGGCGCAGCGACGGGCAAGGACGGACCGGCGAAGTTTTAGTTTGTTCAACACACCCAGAAGGCCGCGGTCGTACACGCTCATGGCCCTCGTGCTGGGCCTATGCTTGATCGAGACAATCTCTGATGCCTGCCTGTAAGCGGCATCAACTGGCGGGAAGCGCAAATGCAGTCCCCTTCAGGCGCCGGCTTCGCTCTCATGGTGTTGGTCCTTGCCGCCGTTGTTTGGGGCGTCCTCCCCGACAAATCCCATACTGATCGTGCGGTGCGCTTCTACCTTCCGCAGTTGATCTCGCAATCTCGCTAGCGGTCAGCCCAGTGACCTTGGACGCGGGCAGTCGTCCTCCAAACGTCGGAGCAGCAGTAGCGGCGCCGAACTGGGACGGAATGCCCCAAGCAGTCAGCCGCGCTCAGGGGCGAGGAACACGCCAACATGCCGCGAGCCGGCCGCCCGGACTAGAAACGGCAAGCGGCTCACGCCCTAGCGGCACCACTTGGCCGGACACTGTGCGCAGTTCGGCGATTGATCCTATGCGGCCACTCAGAACGGTGAGAGGCGCGCGGTCCTCCGAACCGTTCTCGATCGGCTTCCCAATTCCGTGCCGGCCTGGGACAAGGTATAGGCCGTGCCGTCGAAGTGGAGCCCTTGCTTCGCGATGGTCAACTCGATCGCCGAGTAAATGCGCGTGGCCAGCCTCTCAAGAGGCGAAGCCGCGGTGAAGGGGGCTTTCGCATCGCGAGAGCGTAGATCGTGCGCCGGATTAGGGAAAGCGCCGTCCAGGGGGAGGGGGCGCTACAGGTAGCCGGCGCGACGCTAGCGTGCCTCCCTCGCTCGCACCTGCCGCACCAGCTCGAGGTGGCGGACCCCCTGCTCGTGCATCGCGCCCGCGTCCGGCTCGAGCTTCAAGCCCGAGGGCATGCGCCCGCTCTCGATGCTATCGCGCAGCACCTTGATCGCGGTGAGCAGCGCGGCCTCGGCCGGGCTCATTTCGCTCTCCAGTCGCTCGCCAGCTTCAGCGCCTCCCCGATCTGCGCGGGCGTCATCTTCCCGGCTATGTTGTCGCGGCTCATCTTGGCCAGATCATCACCTTATGGGCAATGTGGAGCCACATACGCCTGCACGTAATCTTGCGGCGCGCCTCGGCCGTCGGCGCACATGTCGCCTAGGATGCTCTGGGCAGTGGGATTGCCCTGCTCGGCAAGCGAGCGGTATAACTTTAGCGCCGTTGCGTAGTCGCCATTTAGGGATCCTGCGAAGGTTGGTGATGCGGTGATATGGCGTTTTCAACGCTGCATCGGCCAGACCCGGCAGCCGGCACAGGAGCCCCGTTGGTGGCGGCGGCGATCGAGGCGTGGCACGCGGTAGCACGCCCACTCGGCTTCGGCTGCGACGGCTTCCCCTTGCTAACGGGCGCGGACGTGCAACGGGGAACAACGAATCCTCCGTGGCGTTTTGTCAGCGGTCAAAAAAGCCCCTTCCAACGCGTTGGATTAGGAACTAGCACTATGAAGCGCGCGCCTCGATCCGTCGACATTCCGGTGCTTGCGCGCGAACTTTCCCTCGAGGTTCAGGCCCTCGTCGGCGGGCCTAATCGGCACGTGCTGTTCCAGGTTTTGTTCGATCGGCTCGGCGTCGAGTGGAAGCAATTGTTCGCTGCTGCCGAGTACGCAAAACGCCACGGGTGGATTGAGGTGGTTGGCGGCAGTGTGGCCCTCCTGGGCGGGGCGCTTCCGGGCACGGGGAGGGCAAGGTACATGTCATTGAGGGGTCTATGACTCCTGGTACTGTCGATTCTCTCTAGATCCGGCCACCCGCTTGCACGGCGCAGGAAGCGGAATCGACCGCATTGGGCCGAGTTGCGAGCCGTGGCGATCGAAGGTGGAGTTAATTGGCGTGCTTACCCCATCGGAGCGGAATCATGGGCCGGCGAGATTGTCGGGCCGTCGCTGGCGGTGCCGGGATGGTGGAATATCCGGCGGATTGGTGCCCACCGCGGGCGCGGTCACGTCTTCGCCGTGCCTGACGGCGAGATCGGGCCACGCAAATGCTGATGGCTCACGCCGCGCGGTCGTCCGAGCTCGTAGTCAGCGGTTCCTGTGCGGCAACTGGCGGATGTGGGTGCGGTACTGCTCGGAGAGGTCGAGCAGCGCGCGATATACGTGCCGCTGCTCGGCGGTCATGAGCCGTTCTTCGACCGGCAACTTGACCTCATGAAAGGCTTCCCTCGTTTCAACGCTGTACCACGCGTGGTGGTCGCAGTTGCCGGAATACCCATGCATTGTATATCTCCCCCTAGATGCAACCATCAAAGGTTAATTGCGTGGCGCGATGGAGCCTACTTTGGTGGTACCTCTTTCGGGTAGTGGGCGCGGCTCCCCATCTCGCGGGCCTCAGTGGATTATGCAGCCGAACGTTCGCTGGCGCTCTGCAGCGTCTCGGGAGCCAACGGCCGCATGCTCGATCGCCTCAAAGCTTGGCCGAAGGAGCGCCGCCGACGCCGCCTCGAGCGCGAAGCCCACGAAGTCGCGCAGCTCATCCAGCAGGCCTACCGCTACGCCCGACACGATCGGTTTCTGGCCTCGATCGTCGCCCACCATCGCCGCAAGCACTACATCACGCCCAGACAGGCGCGCTGGCTCCCTGGGGCCGTCCGGCGGGCCTACTGGACATCCGAGGGCGCCTGACCTCCCTCTAGCGCCGGTGCGGCGTCCCAGCGCCACCTCAACGCCAGCTCGGGCCAGGCCATCGTAGACCGCTCCCGTTAGCTCCTCCGCGGTCGGGCGCGCTCCCTTGCCGTTCCGGTGCAGCTCGGCAATCACCGGCTCGACGATGACACGAAAGTCGGCAAGGCTGAGGGGTATCCGGCCGTTGGCGGTGGCGATCCACTCGTGTAAGGCACGCGGCAGCACCTCGGGCGGCACCTTCGCCCCCTTGTGCCAGAGCTTAAGGCAGTGGACCTGAAACACGGGTTGGAAGTGGCTGATGAAGGCGTCGCGGGGAATGTTCATCTGACGACGCCTGCGTCAATTCCTCGTTGGCGCCGGCAGCATCTGTGAACGCAGCTTCGTCAATCGCACAAGTATCTCGTCGACCGACTCGGCATCGAAGTCGAGATGGATCCGCAGCGGCTTGGCCCTGCCAGCCATGGGCAACGGCGTAAGCCGCAGACGGACAGTCTCCCGGTCCAGCAGCGTGAACATCGCGGCCGGCCCATGCTCCGCTGGGATAGCGCTCATCGCCTCATCCTCCTCAGGTGCTGGCGGGTGATCTATTACAGATCATCCCGGAATCCCTTGAAAGTGGGATGACGCAGCCGGCCGTCTCCCGATTTGTTGGGGTACGACACCTCGACCAGCACCTCGGGCCGCGTCCAGCGCACGCCTGTCTTGCCCTTCGGCTTCTCGATGAGCGGGCAGCGGGCAACCTTCAGGGCGGGCAGTCGCCGCGCGAGCTCGGCCAGGTCGTCGGCGCCAAGACCACGATCGACGGCGCCGGCATAGCGCATAGAACCGTCATCACCGCGGCCTAGCAGGATGCCGTCGATCCGGCCGTTGTCGTCCACGCCATAGCCGGCAACGGCGAACGTCTCGCTGACCTCGCACTTGGTCTTTTGCCAGTCGTGCGAGGGACCGCCGCGATAGGCCGAGTGGAGGCGCTTGGAGACGATCCCTTCAAGCTCCATGTTGCAGGCGGCTTTCAGCATGGCCGCGCCATCGCTCTCGACATAGTCGACCTTTCCAGCACATTGGGATCCTAAGCTTAGAATTCCACGTGGACAAGTTGT